>Ga0070691_10000092_pt1 | contig 25709 bp, 23 predicted proteins | sample KBSK1101metaG_FD_64673 | JGI IMG/M metagenome (GOLD analysis project Ga0070691, IMG submission 64673) | Corn, switchgrass and miscanthus rhizosphere microbial communities from Kellogg Biological Station, Michigan, USA - KBS K1-10-1 metaG | ecosystem: Host-associated > Plants > Roots >... | reverse complement strand
CGACTGATACCGTCGCGTTTGGCGACGAGGATGGTCGAGTCGTCGCGCATCGGCGAGATCGCATAGGTCTTCACCGCTTGGAACATCGCGCTTGCGAGCCGGTCGGCCGGGAGGTCCCGGCTGCGCAAGAGCTCGGCCTTGAGCCCTTCGATGGTATACATCTCGCCTTGCTCGTTCGTCGCCTCGGTCAGGCCGTCGGTGTAGAAGACGGCGATGTCATCGACCGCGAGGTGACATTCCTCGATCGCGTAGTCGGTCGTCTTGGTGATGCCGAGGACGATGTCGTGCCGCATCAACGTGTCGACGGTATTCGCACCGGCGCGCAGGATCAGCGGTGGCTCGTGGCCCGCATTCACGACGCAGAGACGCCCCGATTCGAGCTCGATCGTTCCCAAGAGAAACGTGATGAAATTATCGCCGTCGGTGTCTTCGACCAGGACGTCGTTGGCGTGGGTGACGATCTTGGCGAGATCCGCCGGCCCGAGCGCCTTGAGAAGTCCGCGGACGAGCGAGCGCAGCGCGAGCGAGTTCAGGGCCGCTGCGAGCGACTTTCCGGACGCGTCGCCCAGACCGAAGGCGAGGACGTCCTCGTCGCAGCGGTAGAGGTCGATATAGTCGCCGCCGACCAGGCGCGCGGGCTCGGCATAGACGCCCAGTTCGAAGTGGGAGACGTTGGGCACGACCACGTCGAGCAGGGCGTGCTGGATGCGCGTCGCGGCGAGCTCGAAGTGCCGCCGCGCGTCATCCTCGCCCTCCGAAAAGGCGGCGACGGCGCGGACGATAGGCCCCCACATACCGCGTTCTTACCCTAGCTCCACGAGTGTAACCACTGGCGCATCTGGATCGCCCACATCGGGGTGACGACGCCGGCCAGGATCGGATAGAAGAAGACGAACGCGGCCGCGACCGCGACCACGTAGGCGATCGCGGGGATCTTCCAGCCGCGCTTCCACATCCACTGGAGGGCGATCGCGTTGCAGAGACAGATCAGCGAGATGTTGACGTAGAAGTGGTAGTTCCAGGCGATGCGCGGCGAGGCGATCCACGGCAGCCACTGTGCGAGATACGCGAGCACGAGCAAGGCGTAGCCCTTGTTGCGCTCTCGATAGGCGAGGAAGCCGACGAACGGCACCGCCAATAACCCGAACCACATGATGATCGGATTCGGCAACGTGTAGATGTAGCCGGCCGTCACGTGGTCGCCGGCTCCGCCGTACTTGGCGTAGTACATGACCGGACGGATGTCGAGCGGCCACTGCCACCAGACCGATTGGTACGGATGGGTCGCGACCAGATGGTCGTGGTACTCGAAGGCGCCGTACTGCATATCGACGACGTCGGTGACCGTATACGCGCGCGGTGCGGACTGGGGCAGGTCCTTGAGCCCGATGAAGTGCGGGATGTAGGCGAGCGAGTAGACCGTACCGAGCGCGAACAGGACCGCGCAGAAGATGACGTCGAGCCGGAAACCGAACGGCGTGCCCCAGGCGTATGGCGCGCTCTCGCGATTGAGGTAGTTCGCGCGGAAGGCGCGCATGACGGGTTGGAACGTGACGACCCCGAGCACCACGATGGCCATGCCGTACACCATCACGCCATACCACTTGCTCGTGACCGTCAGCGCGGCCGCGACCGAGAAGACCGCGAGCCACAAGTCGGCCGCGTGCGGTTTGGCCGCGCGCTTGAGGATGCGGGCTTCCAACAGCAGGCGGTAGACCAAGTAGAAGCCGGTCGTCATGTAGACGACGAGTACGACTTTGGTGGAGAACGCCTCGGAAGGGAACCGTACCAGCACCACGCCGATCGAGAGCAGGATGGAGGCGCCCACGCCGCACGCTCGCGCCTTGAGCGTCCGCACGAACTCGCCCGCGTCGAACGGTTCGACGACGCGCTCTTGCGAGGCGATCCAGAAACGGTAGAACGCATAGATGGCCGCGAGCGAGAAGAGCGCGACGAACGCCTCGGGCGTCGCGATGCGCGATTGGACGAAGTGCTGGCCGTCGAGCGCGAGCAGGGCCGCGGCGATCGCGGCGAAGAGCGTCGAGCCGGTGACGCGCTTGGCGAAGACGTAGAGCAGCCACACCACGAGCGCGCCGGCCACGACGTTGAGAAAGCGCCAGCCGTACGAGGTGTCCCCGTGCGCCATCCCGCCGAACATCCAGGTCGAGGCGGTGATCAGCAGTTTGGTGACGGGCGGATGCGTGCTCTCGTAGATGTAGTTGCGGGTCAGGTAGTTCTCGGCCGCGCGCGCGAAGTAGATCTCGTCGAAGATCTGGTCCTTCGGGAACCAATAGTTCACGAAGAGCAACACGAACGACGCCAGTCCGATGCCGATCGAGAGCAGATAGTCGAGCGGCCAGAGCAGGCCGCGGGTCCCCTCGGTGGGCTCGCCCTCGGCCTTCTGCGGGAACGCGGGCCAGGCGATCTTCGGCAATGCGAGCGCTTCGCCCGACTCGGCGCTCAGATAGACGAAGCCGAGCACGAAGAACGCGCCCACGTTGACGAACGACAGGAAGTGATCGCCGAAACCCCAGATGTCGACCGAGTTGACGCCGGGCGTGCTGTTGGTGACGGCCGCGAGATATTGCAGAGAGTAGAGCAGGTTCGCGAACAGGGTGATCGTCACGACGACCGTACCGATCAGGTAGCGGCGGCCGATCGAGATGGTCGCGCACAGGAAGAGCAGCGCGTCGAAGACGTAGCGCTCGTGCATGCGCGTCATCAGGATGAAGAAGGCGAACGCGAGCAGCGCGCTCGCCTCGACGAACGACTCCTTCGTCCGCGCCTGCAGATAGCGCCAGACGATCAACACGGTCGCGGCGAGGAACAGGAGCACGCCCCACGCGTATTGCGAGAGGAACGCGATCGGTTGGGCGTCGCTCTGCCAGAACGGGCGCGCGACCGTCCATAGATTGAACGCGTTGACCGAGTTGTACGAGTAGCCCCCATAGCCGCCCATGTAGATGCCCTTGAGCCAGACCAGCAGGTCGACGACGTTGCCGGCCGCGTGGAACGGACGCGCCGCGATGATCGCGAGCGCGATGCCGGCGACGATGCCGCCGGCCGTCGCAAGCGCGCGGGTATTGACCCGCGCTTGCACCCAGTCGCGCGAACCGAAGATGAAGGCGACGAAGAGCGGGATCAGCACGGCCGCCTGCGGCTTGACGAGGATCGACGCGGCCAACGCCAACCAGGCTTCGACGACGAACCAGACCGAGTCGGCGTCGTCGTCGGAGGCGCGCACCATCAGGTAGATGCCGAGCAGCGCCAGTCCGCCCGAGACGCTGTCGACCTGTCCCCACACCGACGAGACGAAGATCGCCGCCGGGTTGAATGCGAAGATCGCGGCCGCGCCGAGCGCCCACGCGTCGCTTGCGTAACGACGGACCAGCGCGTAGAGCACCGCCGCGTCGAAGAGATCCATCAGGATCGCCGGCAGCTTGACCAGCGCTACGAACAGCCCGGTGTTCCCGTTCGGCGCGAGCAGGGCGTAGACGTGGCCGACGATCCACAACACGTAGAGATAGCCGGGCGGATAGTCCGCGAACCCGGCTCCGTTGTAGAAGCTGGAGAGCGGGGTTCTCGTGAGTTGCGTGGCCCAGCCCTGGAAGTCGCCGACGTCGATGCTGAAGCCGCCGCTCCGGATGAAGAGCAGGCGGACGAGCAAGGCGATGACGAGCAGGGCGATAAGGCGCCCGCGGGACGAGAGGCGTTGCATCGCTTCACTATAGCAGTTAGAGTCCAGGTATGACGATGCCGGCTATCTTTTTCGGGCACGGAACGCCCATGAACGCCCTGGGCGACAACGCGTATACGCGGACCTGGGCGGCGCTCGGCGAGCGTTACCGTCCGAACGCGATCCTGATGGTCTCGGCCCACTGGTATCTACCGGGCGTGGCCGTCACCGCGATGGACCGGCCGCGCACGATCCACGACTTCGGCGGCTTTCCGCCCGCGCTCTTCGCGGTCGAGTACCCGGCACCGGGCGACGCGGCCCTTGCGGCGCGCGTCGCCGAGTTGCTCGGCCCCGGCGTGCGCGGCGATCGCGACTGGGGACTCGATCACGGTACCTGGTCGGTGCTCGTCCACGCCTATCCGAAGGCCGACGTGCCGGTGGTCCAGTTGAGCATCGACGAGACGCAAGGACCGCAGTTCCACTACGACCTCGCGAAGCGGCTCGCTCCGCTCCGCGACGAGGGTGTGCTGATCGCCGGCAGCGGCAACGTCGTCCACAACCTGCACGAGTATGCGTGGGGAGCGCCGGCCGCGGATCGCGATTGGGCGACGCGTTTCGAAGCGCGCGTGAAAGAACTGCTGCTCGCCGGCGATCACGCACCGCTCGTCGACTATCCGTCGCTCGGAAGCGATGCGAGGCTCTCGATCCCGACGCCGGAGCACTATCTGCCGCTGCTCTACGTCGCCGCCCAACAACGCGCGGGCGAGACGGTGACCTTCCCGGTCGACGGCATCGAAGGCGGTTCGCTCTCGATGCTCGGCGTCGTCGTCGGAGGTCAAGCAGGCCGCTAGCGGACGAAGAGGTAGCCCTGGTCGGGGACCGTGACGATGTAGCGCGGCGTCTCGGGCTTCTCTTCGATCTTCTTGCGCAAGTTATGCAAGTGCACGCGTACGGCTGCGAGTTCGTCCTTGCCGTCGCCGCCGAAGAGGTGACGCGCGAGTTCCTCGGCTTCGACGATGCGTCCGACGTTGTCGAGCAAGAACCCGAGCAACTGCGCCTGGCGCGTTCCGAGCCTCGTCTCGCGTCCGTTGATCCGGACCAATCCGAAATCGGCGTCGAACGAGATGGCCGCGCCGACCGAGACGTCGCTCCCCGGCGCGAGCGCCTGATGCAGGATGCTCTCGGAGAGCCGCGCGACGCTCTCGTTCACCACGAACGAGATGGTGACGTTGCTATCGCTCCAATGCAGCAGCGGGATGTCGCGGTCGGTCAGGCTCGAGAAGCTGCGGTAGAAGACGCCGGCGGTGCCGCGGACGCCGGTCCCGACGATACAGAGCTTGGCGCAACGCTCGACCACGTGCAGGGCGAGGCCGTGCGTCTTCGCGAGCGCGCGCACGAAGGGCAGGCTCGCGGTCGGCGCGAGGAAGCGCACGCCGAGCGAGAACGACTGCAGCATCTCGATCGAGACGCCGGCCGAGGCGATCTCTTCGAGGATTCGCAATTGCAGGCGCGGCCACGGCGTCGCGTCGTCCGGCTTCGCGCCGAGCGAGACGAGCGTGTAGCCCGACGAGACGGTGATCGAGGTGATCGGACTGAACCGGTCTTCGATACCGTTGGCGCGGATGACCGTGCCCTCGTTATCGAGGACGTTACGGACCTCGTAGCTGATGTCGTGGGTCGAGGCGGCCGCTGCGGCGTCGGCGCTGACCGGGCTCGCCTTCTGGCCGGCCAGTTCGAGCAGCTCCTCGTGGCTGACGTAGCGGATCGAGACGGCGTCGGTGACGCTCGATGGATCGGCCGACATCACGCCCGGTGAATCGGTGTAGAGCACCACGCGTTCGGCGTCGACCGCGCGCGCCAGTTCGATCGCATCGCGCTGCGTTCCGTCGATCACGGGAACGCCGCCCAGCTCCACGATCTCGCTCGCGAAGGTCGCGTCGAACGGCGTGCGTTCGAGGATGGCGGTCCGGTAGCCGGCCTTGCCGAGCGCGCGCGCGACGATCAGCGGCGTCGGAGCGACCACCACGATGCCGGCGGTCTCGCGGACGTCGGCGGCCCGCAGCAGGGCCGCATCCAGCATCTCGGGGTGCCGGACGATCTGCGCTCCGAACGCCAGGACCGCGATGCCTTTGGTGGTGTGCTTCAACGTCGCGCGAGCATAGCAGGCCTGCGGGGCCTCGTCAACGTTCTTTGAACCACTCCGGGTAACGGAAGGCGACCGAGACGTCGAAGGTGCGCGACGCCTCGAGGATCAGGTCGACGCGCTCGCGCGCCTGCGCTCGTCCGGGCTTGGCTTCGCGGATGCGGAGGCGCATGGCGGCGAGCTGCTCGATGAAGCGCGCGAACGTCGGATCCATCGCTCGCTCGAACGCGCGCCGTAGCGTGCTCGCTACGGCCGGCGCCGCGCCCGAGGTCGAGGTCGCGACCCGGACCGGGCCGGACTTCGCGATCGCCATCATCGAGACGCTGCTGAACGCGGGCTGATCGACGCACCAGAGCAAGAAGCGATGGTCGCGCGAGAGTTCGAGCAGGCGTTCGCTCAGCGCGCGGTCCTTGATGGCCGAGAGCACCAAGAACGCGCCGGCGACGTCGGCATCGGTCAGCGCGGCATGGTCGGTGACGTGGCGAACGTTCGCACCGCACTCTTCGAGGGACGCGGACTTCTGCGCTACCTCTGGATCGTCGAGCGGCCCGATCACCACGCAGTCGCGCCCTGCGATGGTGAGCGCGAGCGGAAAGAACGGTCTACGCTCCACGATACGCTCGCCGCGCGTGCGGTTCGAACCAGCCGACGCGATCGCGCAGGCGGACGACCTCTCCGACGACGATCAGCGACGGCCCGGCGAAGCGGGCCGCCGTCACCAACTCGGCGATGGTCGCGAGCGTGCCGGCGACGGTGCGCTGGGTCGGCAGCGTGCCGTTCTCGATGACGGCGATCGGCGCGTTCGGCGCCAGGCCGTGCGCGATCAGACGCGCGCAGATGTTCGGCAGTTCGGCCAGGCCCATCAAGAAGACGGCGGTCGCATCCGGGTCGGCGACGCGCTGCCAGTCGATCTGCGCGTGCGGCTTGGACGGATCTTCGTGTCCGGTCGCGACGGTGAACGAGGCGCTCGCGCCGCGATGGGTCAGCGGAATGCCCGCGTAGGCGGGGACCGCGAGCGCCGACGAGATGCCGGGCACGACTTCGAAGGGCACGCCGGCCGCGTGCAGTCCGAGCGCTTCTTCGCCGCCGCGGCCGTAGACGAACGGGTCGCCGCCTTTGAGGCGGACGACGCGCTTGCCGGTACGGGCGTGGCGGATCATGCTCGCGACGATCTCCTCTTGCGGCATCGCGTAGACGCCGCGCCGCTTGCCGACGAAGATCTTCTCGCAGGATGCCGGAGCCATCGCGACCACCGCGTCCGAGACGAGCGCGTCGTAGAGCAGGACCTGCGCCTGGCCGAGCACGGCGTGTGCGCGTAGCGTGACCAGCCCGGGATCGCCCGGGCCACCGCCGACGATGAAGGCCTTGCCGGCGATGCGCTCGCGGTCGGGAGCGTCGAGCGGTTTGGGGATGAACGGCGCGAGCAAGGCGATGCCGGCGATCTCGAGCGCGATCGCCGGGACGGGCGTCGCCACCGCGAAGAGCACGGCGGCCAGGCCCAACGCGAACGCGGCGAAGGCCGCGTAGCGCCAGCGGCGCGTGGCAGAGTCGGCGTGCGGCAGCGCCACGAATCCGGCCAACAGGCCGAGCGCGGGCGCGTTGACCATCGCGAACGGCCAGGGTGCATCCATCCCGGCAGGATAGCAGAAGCGCCGGACGGGTCAACGCTACCGTTAATGCGCCTCAATGCCGAGCCGTTAACCCGCGTTAAGGCTTTCGTTGACCCTCCCGGATGCGCGTGGTACACCCTGTCATCATGTTGACGCAACCGGCGATCGGCGATATCGCCCGCACGTTCGAGGACGCGGCGCCCCAGGATATCCTGCGGTGGGCCGTCCGCACGTTCGGCCGGAGCGTCGCGCTGGCGTGCTCGTTCGGCGGACCGTCCGGCATGGCGCTCCTCGACATGTTGATGGAGATCGACGCATCGTCGCCGGTCTACTATCTCGACACCGATCTGCTCTTCCCCGAGACGTACGCGCACATCGAGCGGGTCGCGCGTCGCTACGGGATCGAGCCGATCGCGGTCCACGCGGAGCGTTCGGTCGCCGAGCAAGGCCTCGATCGCGGCATCAAGCTCTGGGAGCGCGATCCGGATCTGTGCTGCAGCCTGCGCAAGGTCGAACCGCAGAAGCGGTTCCTCAAAGGCTATGCGGCCTGGATCACCGGCGTGCGGCGCGATCGCGCGACGTCGGCCTCGGAGCTACGCGTCGTCGATCGGGATGAGACGTTCGGTCTCGTGAAGATCAGCCCGCTCGCCACCTGGACGGAAGAGATGGTTTGGACCTACGTGCGCGCACACGACGTACCCTATAACGAACTGCACGATCGCGGCTATCCGAGCATCGGCTGCACCAACTGCACCGTTCGCGTGAAGGCGGGCGACCCGCTGCGCGCGGGCCGCTGGCAGGGCTTCGCCAAGACCGAATGCGGACTGCACGCATGAGCGACGTCGAAGCGATCAAACTCGCGAGCCGCAATCTGCGCGGCACCATCGCCGAATCGCTCGCCGCGGGCGGCACGCGCTTCGGCGAAGACGATCTGCAGCTGATCAAGTTCCACGGGACCTATCAGCAAGAGGATCGCGACCAACGCGTCGAGCGGAAGAAGGCCGGGCTCGAACCGGCCTATCAGTTCATGCTGCGCTCCCGCATCCCGGGCGGGGTCGTGAACGCCGAGCAGTATCTGGTCCAGGACCGGATCGCGGGCCGTTTCGGCAACGATACGTTGCGCATCACGACGCGCCAGGGGATCCAACTGCACGGGATTCTCAAGGGCGACCTGCGCGCCACGATCCGCGAGATCTCGGCCTCACTGCTCTCCACCATCTCCGCCTGCGGCGACGTGAATCGCAACGTGATGGCCTGCCCCGCGCCGCCCAAGAACGACGCCGAGGCCGACGTCCAGGCGCTCGCCCATCGGCTCGCCGCGCACTTCACGCCGACCTCGGGCGCCTATCACGACATCTGGATCGACGGCGAAAAAATCGCGTCGCCGGGCGCCGAAGAAGAGCCGGTCGATCCGATCTACGGCCGGACCTATCTGCCGCGCAAGTTCAAGATGGGCGTCGCCTTACCGGGCGATAACTGCATCGATATCTACACCCAAGACATCGGCTTCGCCGCCGTGCTGCGCGACGGACGGATCGTCGGCTACACGCTGCTGGTCGGCGGCGGCATGGGCTCGACGCACGGCAAGGCCACGACGTATCCGCGGGCGGCCTCGCCGTTCGCGTTCGTCTCGGCCGGCGAAGCGGTCGAGGTGGCCGAGGCTCTGCTCACGACCCAGCGCGACTTCGGCGACCGCACCAACCGCAAGCACGCGCGTTTCAAGTACCTGGTCGAAGAGCGCGGCATCGCCTGGCTCCGTGCCGAGGTCGAATCGCGGCTCGGACGACCGCTCCAACTCCCGGTCGACGTGCCGTTCGACGACGTCGACGATCATCTGGGCTGGATCGCCCAGCGCGACGGCGCGTTCGCGCTCGGGCTCTACATCGAGAACGGTCGCGTGAAGGACGCCGGCGCGAAGCGCATCCGCGCGGGACTGCGCGCGGTCGTCGAACGTTTCCGCCCCGACCTCCGGCTGACCGGCCAACAGAACCTCATCCTGCTCGGCATCGCGGCCGCCGATCGCGATGCGGTCACGACGCTGTTGCGCGAGCACGGCATCGAGACCGATCCGAACGCGATCGGCGTACGCCGTTATGCGATGGCCTGCCCGGCCGCGCCGACCTGCGGTCTGGCGGTCGCGGAATCGGAACGCGCGCTACCCGACCTCATCACCGAGATCGAACGCGACCTCACTGCGCTGGGCCTCGCGCAAGAGCGCGTCAGCGTCCGCATGACGGGCTGTCCGAACGGCTGCGCGCGTCCGTACATGGGCGATATCGGCATCGTCGGACGCTCGAAAGATCTCTACGATATCTACCTCGGCGGCGACTGGGCCAACACGCGCTTGAACTGGACCTATAAGGCCAGCGTGCGGCGCGCGAACCTGGTCGACGAACTGCGTCCGCTCTTCGAAGCCTGGAAGTACGGACGCACGGACGGCGAGACGTTCGGTGATTACTGCGAGCGCGTCGGTCGCGACGGCCTGCTCGAGCTAGCGGCGGTACCTGCATGATCAGCGTTCCGGCAGCCGTCGTCGGCTTGGTCGTCGGCGTCTTCGTCGGCCTCTCGGGGATGGGCGGCGGCGCGCTCCTTACGCCGCTGCTCGTCCTCGCGTTCGGCGTCAACCCGCTCGCCGCCGTCGGCAGCGATCTGGTCTCTACGGTGCCGATGAAGATCGTCGGCGCGATCGCGCATTTCCGGCAGAAGACGGTCGACATCCGGCTGACGCTGCTGCTCGCGGCCGGCGGCGTTCCGGGCGCGCTCGTCGGGCTCGCGATCCTCGGGCGGGTGCAAGCCCTGCTCGGACCGCGCGAGTTGAACGTCATCGTCGGCCGCACGCTCGGCGTCGCGCTGCTGCTCTCCGCAGCGGCCATCGCGCTCGGCATGCTGGTCCGACGCGACGACGACGCGCCCGACGGCGAGACCGTGTGGACGCAGCGACAGTACGCGTTGCTCCCGGCGATCGGCTTCGTGGTCGGCATCGTCGTCAGCCTGACCTCGGTCGGTAGCGGATCGCTCACCCTTCCGCTCCTGTTCCTGGTCGCTCCGCAACTCGGGCTGCGCCGGCTGATCGGATCCGACGTCGCGTTCGCGGCGATCCTGGTCCCGGTCGCGGCCGCCGGGCACTGGCGATTGGGCAACGTGAACGTGCCGCTGGTCCTCAGCCTGTTGCTCGGATCGATCCCCGGCGTGCTGATCGGTAGCAAGCTCTGCGCGAAGATCCCGACGCGCTACTTCCGCCCGGTCTTGGCCGGTGCGATGGTCTTCATCGGTCTCCGTCTCTTCTAGAAAGGCAATCGACATCATGAGCCAGCCAAAGATCTACGACAACATCGCCGACACGGTCGGGAACACGCCGCTCGTGCGCCTCAAGCGACTCACCCAAGGCCTTCCCGGCGACGTGCTGGTGAAGGTCGAGTCGTTCAATCCGGCCGGCTCGGTGAAGGATCGCATCGGCGTCTCGATGATCGAGGCGGCCGAACGCGAGGGACGCTTGCGTCCGAACACGATCATCGTCGAACCGACCAGCGGTAACACCGGCATCGCGCTTGCGTTCGTGGCCGCCGCGAAGGGCTATCCGATCATCCTGGTGATGCCGGATACGATGACGATCGAACGCCGCAACCTGCTCAAGGCGTACGGCGCGCAGGTCGTGTTGACGCCCGGGAGTGAGGGCATCAAAGGGGCGATCGCCAAAGCCGAGGAGATCCGCTCGTCGGATCCAGCCACCTACTTCGTGCCGCAGCAGTTCCAGAACCCGGCCAATCCCGCGATCCACCGCGATACGACCGCCGAAGAGATCTGGCGCGACACGGCCGGCGAGGTCGACATCTTCATCAGCGCGGTCGGCACGGGCGGGACGATCACCGGCGTCGGCGAGGCGTTGCGTTCGAAGAATCCGGACGTGCAGATCGTCGCCGTCGAACCGGACGCATCGCCCGTCCTCTCGGGCGGAACGCCGAGTCCGCACAAGATCCAGGGCATCGGTACGGGCTTCGTACCGGACGTCCTCAACGTCGACGTCTTTGGCGAGATCGTGCGCGTCACCGACGCCGACGCGATCGCCACCGCACGGCGCGCGGCGCGAGAAGAAGGTCTGCTGGTCGGCATCTCGTCCGGCGCGAGCATCTGGGCGGCGCTCCAGGTCGCGGCACGTCCGGAGAGCGCCGGCAAGACGATCGTCGCGATCCTGGCGGACAACGGCGAACGCTATCTTTCCAACCCGGTCTTCGCCGACCAAGAAGCCGTCGTCGTGAACGAGGCGCTCGTCCCGTCCTTCGAGACGCTTCGCTCCTCAGGATGACACAGAACGGTACTTGACCTGGCCGGAGAGCCATTCGCACGTGGAGCCGTCGTTCATCACGAACGATTCGCACCCGTCGACATCGGCGTTGAAGTCCTCGTTGCGGGCCTTGGTGGCCGGCCAGTCCACGTGGCCGTCGGTCCGCGCGGCCGCGCGGGCCTTGACGTAGGAGAACTGCGGGTCCTTGACCATCGCGTTGAGCGCGCCGGCCAATCGCTGAGCATCGGTCATATATGCTAGTATTGCCTTATCATGAAGCTGCTCCTCGAAATTCTGCTCTCGATCTTCCTCCACCCGATCGCGATGGTGCTGATGTGGATCAGTCTGATCTCCCGCCAGGACATGGACACCACGAAGAAGGTTATCTGGTTCCTCGTGAGTATCGTGTGGGGACTCGGCCCGATCGTCTACATCCTCGTCGCCGACGGCGCCCTCTGGTAATCGCCGCTAAGGAGTACAACGTTGGAACAGAATCTCGTCCACCTCGCGGAGAGCGCGGCTTGGGTCTTCCTGATCGTCTTCATCTTCGCCGCGATCGGCGTCGTCGCGACCATCCGTTGGATCATCGCGCAGGTGACGCGCGGCGAACAGGCCGTCGTCAGCGAGGCCCACAAGGTCGGCGACGCGATCACCCATCATGGGGACCGGCAGTAGCGCCCACCTATCGCTAGAACAGGATCGATCGAAACGCACCGACTTCTACGAAGCCGGTGCGTTCGTATAAGGCCAAGGCCGGCGTATTGAAATCGTTGACGAAGAGCGAGAGCGTCGGCGCTTCGTCGAAGAGCCGGCGACAGATGCCGGCCAGCGCCGCCGTCGCGAGTCCCGAGCCGCGCCGGCTCCTCGGCGCATAGATGCCTTGGAGTTGGATCGTCTGGTCGCTGTACGGCCCGACGTTGAGCGAGAAGCACGGACCCTCGCCGTCCTCGCCGACCCACCAGAGTCCGCGCTCGATCATCTGCGCGACGCCGGCCTCGAAGTCGCCGGGCGAGCGCGTGCGCGGATCGTAGCCGAGCTCGCCCTCGATCATCAGCGCGGAGTTCTCGGTCACGTAGTCGCAGTCGCCCATGCCGGCGTGGCGCACGCGGACCGCGTCGCTCTCGCCGCGCAGGGTCTGCGGCGTCACCGCGAGCAGCGGCTGACGTTCGCGGACCATCCGGGCGGGCGCGTGGCGCGGCCCGACCAGCTCCCAGTAGCGCGCGATCTCAGGTAGCGGGCCGACGATCATGCGTTCGCGCTTGTGCCCGATCCCAAGCTCGACGAAGGCGTCGACGAGCGACGGCTCGCGGGTCGCGAGCACGACCTGGCGCCCGAAAAATCCGACGCCGGCGATCGCGCCGGTCTCGTCGATCGCGACGTGGAGAGACGAACGGATGGCCGCGCCCGCATAGAGCATCGCGTGGATGAGGAAGACGTTCTCGTACGGCTTCTCTTCGAGAAACGCGACGGCCGCGCGCCGGTGTTGATCGCTAAGGCGCTCGACGCGGATCGACATCCCGCTAGTTCAAGGCTGCGACGGCGACCGGTTTCGTGGTGGGCGCCTTGCTGCCGCCGTCCGGTTCGACGCTGATCGCGACGACCGCGGTCGCGCGCGCGTCCTGCGGGAGCGCGAGCACGGCGACGCCGTGCGGATCCGGGACGAACGTCACCGAGGGCGCCATCGTCTTCGAGCCTTTCGGCAGCGTCCAGGCCTGGTAGACCTTGCCCTTCGGCGGGCTGGGCATGTCGTGCATGGCGAGATAGATCTTACCGCCGCGCGCGACCACGGTGCCGTTCGGCACCGGGTAGCGCTTGGCGTCGGCGCTCGTCAGATCGGCGATGGTGGTGCGGTCGGCGTCCAACGTGCGCGCACTCTCGGTCACGGCGAGTTTGCTCGCATCCAACTCGGCCTGCGCCGTCTTCAGTTGGCCGTTGACCGCGATGTTGGAGATGGTCGAGATCAGCGCGATCGCGATGCAAGCCGCCGCCACCAGGTAGGCCGGCCACACGATCGCGGGGCGTGCGACGTTCCGGCGATCCGGCGCGACCGTCTTGCGGACCTCGCGCATGATGCGCGGCTTGAGCAGCGCGCTCACGTGCGGGCCGTTCTCGCCGGTCTCGCAGGCCTCGGCCGAATACGCGAGCGCTCCCGCCGCCGGCCGAAGGGCGTCGTACTCCGCGCGGCACTCCGCGCAGGTGGCGATGTGTTCGCGTACGCGCCTGGCGTCGTCGGGCGCCATCGCGCCGAGCGCGTAGACGGCGACGTCGTCGAGCATGGCGTCGTGCGTGCCGTCGAGGTTCATACCGTCACCGCCCCGTCGAGCGCGTCGCGAAGTTTTCGTAGGCCGGATCGGATGCGCGTCTTGATCGTGCCGAGCGGGATGCCGCTACGCCGCGCGATCTCCTCGTGGGTGACGCCGCCGAAGAAGCCCTGTTCGATCGGATCGCGCTGCTCGTGCGGCAGCAGCGCGAGCGCGCCACGGACCTTCGCCGCGTCGAGATGCGCGAACGCGACGTCCTCGAGCGAGTCGTTCTCGGGCACCGTGTCGGGAAGTTCGGACTCCGATCGGAAAGCCTTACTGCGCAGCACGTCCAGGGCGCGGTTGCGCGTCACCCGCGCGAGCCACGCGGGGAAGTTGCCGGAGCGATAGAGGTCGGGAGAACTCCACAATTTCAGAAATACGCCTTGCGTGATGTCTTCGGCGGCCGGTACGTCGCCGAGAATTCTGAGCGCAACGCCGTAGACGAGACGATGGTAGCCGTCGTACAGCGCTTCGAACGCATCCGCGTTCCTGGCGCGTACTAGAGCCATAAGTCGCTCGGCGTCTTCCACGCCGTCTCGTTTCGCCCCATCTTCGCAGTGCCCTCGCCTCGTCAACGCGCGAAGACCGGGTTTAGATTCCGCCTACGGGGGTAGCGGAACGGGTGGGCCGTCGTCGTCTTCGTAAGTGCCGGAGAGCGCCGGCGGTTCAGGCATGGCCGGCCGATCGTCGTCGAACGCCGAGAAACGCGTGCGGATCGTCGCGTCATCCCCAGGAGCGCTCGCGGAGCGCGTCTCGAAGGACGAGGGCGCCATATATTCCGCCGGGGTGGGCTCCGGTTCGTAGGCGGTCTCGTCGGGGCGGACGGTGGTCTGCTTGAAGTAGTGCTCTTTCGGAAGCACGAGCAGATCGTCTTCGGCCGCGCGCTTGGTGAGGCCGCGTACGATGTAGGCGTTCTGCAACCGCTTGAGTCCGCGTAGCGGGATCGACGAGGTCGGAATCCCGACGAACAGCTCGCGGACCGCTTCGTACGTGGTCGCCGACGCGACGATGGTCGCGTTGAGCTCCTCGGCCGCACCTTGCAGGCGCTCGGCGACGTGCGCGGGATTTCCGACGATCGCGAAGTCGCGGCGCAGTTGGTAGCCGGTATCGCCCGCGATCACCTTGCCGGAGTTGACGCCGACGCTCACGCCGAGCGCCTTGCGTCCTTGCGTGCGGCGGCGTTCGTCCATCGCGTCGCTCAAGCGCATCACGTCGAGCGCGGCCCGCAGCGCGCGCTCCTCTTGGAACTGCTCTTCGACCAACACGCCGAAGATCGCGGTGACCGTGTCGCCGCGCAGCGATTCGATCATGCCGTGGTGCCGCTCGACCGCGCCGCCGACCAGCGTGTAGAACTCGTTGAGATAGCGCAGGGTCTCTTCGGGCGTCACCCGCTCGGCGATCAACGCGAAGCCGCGGATCCGGCACGAGAGGATGGTCGCATAGTACTCGCGCGCTTCGAACAGGCGGGGATCCTTGCGCGCCAGCAGATCGTCGACCACTTGGACCGGGACGTAGCGCGAGAACAGGGCCCGGACGCGCCGAAGCTCGCCCCGCTCCGCGAGGAGCCGGCGCGAGGTCAGCCAGGCGGCGAGCGCCGCCGCGGCCAGGAGCACCGCGAGCGCGACGTATCCCATAGCTTCTATAATACTCGGCGTGTGGGGCGCGCGAATGAAGCGCGGGCGCCCCGGGCCGAGGCTTCCTTCCTCGGGGCGTCGTAGTCGGCGCGAATGGACGCGATCGAGAGTATCAAGGCCCGCATCCCGCAGTTCGCCGGATACGGGGAGCTCGAGGCCCGTCGGGACGACGACGAGCTGGTTCGCTCGTACCTGGGCGAAGCGCTCTCCACGCTCAACGCCAACCACCCGGACTTCTTCGCGGAGCGCTCCGAGGCGTACGAGAACCTGATCATCCGGGCCGGCTTCATGAATCAGATGGCCTTTCGCGCGTTCGAGTACGCCAAGCTCGATCCGGCGCATCTCGATGCGATCGCCCAGAACGACCAGGCGATGCTCGACCTCGCCGACCGGGCCCCGAACGTCGCGGCCGGCGACGTGCCCGCCTATCTCGACGAACTGACCGCCGCCTTCGACCGTCGCGACGGCGCGATGGCGAAGGCCGGCGGAGCGATCGTCTAACCGGTCAGCATCCGGGAGCCGACGGCTGGAACGTGTGGGCGAACGGCCCGACGCCGACGGTCTTGCTCGGCATTTGTGCATTCAGGCGCGCGCAGATCTCGGCTTTGAGCTGAGCCCAGTTGTCCGGTAGACCGAAGTCGGGGCTGAACTGATCGACGGCCTGCTGCTTGAGATCGTCGACCTTACCTTGCACGATGCCGTTGATATACTGTCCGACGAATCCTTGACCGACGTTGAGCGAGTACGTCTTGCCGTCTTTGGTCGAGACGATAACGGGCAGGTCGGGATCGCTCAACTCGTAGACGTTGACGCTGAGCGTGCCGTCGTCGGCGACGCCGATGTCGCCTTGCGTGCCGCGGACGGCGACGTTGCCGGTCGGCGTCTGGAAGGTGTAGTTCGCCTTCGCGCCCGACGGATGCTCGACGGTGAACCGGAAGCGGCCCTGATAGATGACGAACTTCGCATTGGCGATCGCCGTCTGATTGAAGAACGCCAACTGCACCTTGGCGTCGGAGCCGACCAGCACGCGCGACGAGTCGGGCAGGGTGACGGCCGCCTCGGAGTCGAGACCGGTGATGGTGAGATCCTTGTCGGCGAGCACGATCGAGGCCTGGCCGGCGATCGGCTTGGCCGGCTTGTTCGGCTTCTGGTACGAGACGGTGCCCTTCACGTTCTGGACCGTCTTGGTTCCGTCGGCGACGACCGGAATGGAGAGGGTCGCGAGAATCAACGCGGCGAGAGCGAGTGCGCGGATCTTCATGGCGGTTGCTTCCTAGCGGACGCCACGCGGACCTTGGGCCTTCGCGCCCGATAGGATGGGCCAGGCGGTTCAGACAAACCCGGGGCATGAGCTTGTGGAAGATCATCGCGCTCGGGTGTGCGGTCGGCGTGCCGCTGCTCGCCGCCGCTCCGGCCTCCGCGAACGATCTTCATCTGGTTCCCCGCCCGAGCCGGGTCGCGGCCTTGGCATGCCGGGCCCCCTTCACGTTCGGCCGCCCGCTCACCGTCGGAGCCGGCTTCGACCCGGCCGCGCGCATCGAGCTCGACGAACGCTGGCGCGGGCTCGGCTTGCCCGCCATCGCGACGAGCGCGACGCCCGATGTCGTGGTCGCGCACGACGCGAGCCTCGGTGCACAAGGCTATCGTCTGTCCGTTTCTGGACCGAAGGTGCGCATCGTCGCGGGCGGAGCGGATGGCGCGTTCTACGGTGCGATGACGCTGGCGCAGTTGCCGCAACGCAACGGCTCGCACTGGACGCTTCCGTGCGTGGCGATCGCGGATGCGCCCGCGTTGAAGTGGCGCATCCTCTCGGACGACGTCTCGCGCGGGCCGCTCCCGACGATGCGCTACTTCGAGGAACGCATCCGAACGATCGCGGCCTTCAAGATGAACGGCTACTCGCCGTACATGGAACACGTCTTCCTCAGCCCGACCGATCCGCTGCCGGCTCCGTTGGATGGCATCACGCCCGCGCAACTGCGCGCCCTCGCCCTCTATGCGCAACGGTTCCACGTCGCGTTCATCCCCGAGCAGCAGTCGTTCGCGCACATGCACAACACGCTCAAATACGAGAAGTACGCGGATGCGGCCGACTTCCCGCACGCGTTCCTGCTCTCGCCGAACGTCCCGCTCTCGGGCGAGTACCTCGCGCGCCTGGTGAAGCAAGAACTGGCCGCGGTGCCGCATCCGCCGTTCTTCCACATCGGCTCCGACGAGACGTCGACGCTCGGCCAGGGCCGCACCGCCGACTACGTCGCGAAGACCGGCAAGTCGCAGGCGTACGCCGATCACATCGTCGCGATGGACAAGCTGATCGCGCCGTCCGGCGCGCGCCTTATGCTGTGGGACGACGGCATCGAGAACGACCCCGGCATCATGACGCTGATCCCCAAGAACGCGGTCGTGATCAACTGGCACTACGGCGCGAGCAAGACGTTCCAGCCGCAGATCGACCTGATCGCCAAGGGCGGCTTCGCGCAGATGGTCTCACCCGGCGCGAACAACTGGAACGAGATCTTCCCCGACCTGCGGGTCGCGCTCAAGAACGAAAACATCTTCATCACGCAGGGCAAGGCCTCGCACGTGCTCGGGCTCTTCCAGACGGTCTGGCACGACGACGGCGAGTCGCTCTTCGAGGCGACCTGGTATCCGGTGCTCTACGCCGCGGCATCGGCGTGGGAGACGGCTAGCGTCGAGCCGGCCCGCTTCCAGGCAGACTTTCCGCATGCGTTCTTCGGCGTCGACGATCCGCGCTACGGTAGCGACGTCGCCGCGCTCTCGGATGCGCTGACGAAGCTCGAAGCGCCCGGCAAGGGCTACGACTCGACGGACTACCTGATGTGGGTCGATCCGTTCGTCCCCACCGTCTCGGCCCGGATGGCGACCGCCGATCTGCGCGCCGTCCGCCTCGAGTCCGAAGCCGTGCAAGAACATCTGCTCGCCGCGCATCCGCCGCTGCACCGCAACGCGGCCGCGGTGATGTTCCTGGCGGCCCGCAAGTACGACCTGATCGCGCGCAAGTTCCAGGCCGCCCAAGAGATCCGCGACTACTACGCGGATGCGGTCGCGCATGCCGGGCAACCGCGCTCGCCGACGATCCGCGATCTGTACTGGTGCAAGTACTGGTTCTGGGAGCTGCGCGACGACTACGAGGAGCTGGCGCCGCTCTACGCGACCGCCTGGCGCTACGAAGACCGCGAGTCGCATCTCGCGAGCAACCTGGAACGCTATCACCTCGCCGCCCAACAGAACATCGTGCGGGCGGACGCGTTCAACCGGGCCGTCTACGAGTCGTACGTGCCGAACAAGACGCTGCCGGCCTTCGAGACGTTGGTGGCGCCGTGATCGCCGCGCTGATCCTGATCGTCTTCGTCGCGTTCGCGGCGCTGATGTATCTGCGGATCGTGCCGGCGATCCTCGCGGTGCCGGTGATGGCGGTGGTGATGGGGGTCGTCGCGCTCGTACCGCTACCGCAGCTCGGCACCGTGATGGTGGCCGGTTCGTCGAGCCTCGCGCCGGTCATCGTGACCGTGATCTTCGGCGCGCTGCTCGGCCGGGTCACGCTCGACACCGGCATCGCGCGCGCGCTCGTGAATCTGGCCGCCGAGTACGGCGGCGAGAATCCGTTCGTGCTCTCGATGGTGCTCTGCGCGGTGGTCGCGCTGCTCTTCGTGACGTTCGCGGGTTTGGGCGCGATCATCATGGTCGGCTCGATCGTGTTGCCGATCATGATGACGACCGGCGTGCCGCGCAAGGTCGCCTCGACGCTCTTCCTGATGGCGTTCGGGCTCGGGTTCATCTTCAACATCACCAACTGGAAGTTCTACACCACCACGTTCGGCGTGACGCAGGGTCAGCTCACCTGGTACTCGGTCGCGCTCGCGGTCGTCGATCTGCTCGCGCTGGTGATCTACGCCGCCGTCTCGTTCCGCCGCGAACGCGACTACGCGACCTGGGCGGTGCGTGCCGAGACGCCGCCGGCGCCGGGCGTGCCGGCCTGGGCGCTGATCGCGCCGGTCTTGCCGATCGTGCTCTACTTCGTCCTGAAATTCGATCCGGTCGTGGCGTTCGCGTTCTCGGCGGTCTACGCCGCGCTCGCGACGCGCCCGCGCGAGATCGTCAAAGTTCTGGTCGCGGCCGCGATCCGCGGCGTCGAGGACGTCGCGCCGGCGGTGATCCTGTTCGTCGGGATCGGGATGCTGCTCGCGCTCACCAAGACGCCGCAGTTCGCCGACGCGCTCAAGCCGGTCGTCGCAAGCGGTTGGGCCCACAATCCCATCGCGTTCGTCGCGATCTTCGGGATACTGAGCCCGCTCGCGCTCTATCGCGGTCCGCTCAACCCGTTCGGCGTCGGGATCGCGATCTTCACCGTGTTGCTGACCTCGGGCGCGGTGCCGCCGATCGTCCTGGTCGCGGCCATCATGGCGGTCGTGCAGGTCCAGAACGTCTGCGATCCGACCAATACCGCGAACGTCTGGATCGCGAACTTCACCGGCACGCCGATCGACACGATCACCAAGCGGACGCTGCCGTATCAGGTCGCCGTCGCGATCGTCGCGACGCTGCTGATCGTGATCGGCTCGTCGTTCTTCTTCGGGAGCAGCCCCTTCCACATCGCCATCCCACCGGCGCAAGCGGATACGCTCGAGGCGAGCGCCGGGCTCTTCGCGCCGGCGAGCGCGTCGGGACGCGTGCTGGTCGACGACGATGGCAGCGCGCCGGCCCGCGCCGCGGCGGATGCGGTCGCCGCATCGCTCACCGCCGGCGAGACGCGCGCGTCGCGCGGCAAGGTCGACCCGAATCTCGGCGACTGCACGGGTAAGCCGTTCGCGGCGTACGTCCAAGTGACGTCGACGACGTTCGCGTTGATCGAAGGGACCGATCTCGATATCGGCATCGTGCTCGAGGATTGCGGCGGCTGGGGCGTCGGCGAATGGCACGACCACCAGGTCTTCAAGGCCGCACCGACCGATGCGGATGCGCGCGCGCTCGCGGCGAGCGGCGTGACCCGCCTGCAGGAATGGGCGCAGACGCACGCCGATCGGGCCGCGCACCTGTGGCACGTCGGGTTGGCCTACGCACCGGACGACGCGCCGACCTATTACTACGCGCTCTTCAAGACGGTCGACGGCAACATGCGCACGTTCGTGCGCGGCGGCGGGCCGGCGTATGCGGCCGGCATGCGGACCGACGATATCGTCGATAAGCTCGACGGTAAGTTCTGGTGGGAGTACGGCACCTTCCAGACGCAATCGCGCGCCTACGACGGCAAGCCGCACAGCTTCGAGGTCGAGCGCGCCGGCAAAGTCCTCGACCTCCAACTCGGCACACCGTTCGTCGCTTCATAGGAACATCATGAGCAGCATCGATCCGAAACTCGCGGCCTACTGCGACGCACAGCGCGACGCGCATATCGACGAACTCAAGAGCTGGATCGCGATCCCCTCGATCTCGGCCGACCCCGCGCATCGCGGCGACGTGCGCGCCTGCTGCGAACGCCTGGTCGCGCGCATGGGCGAGATCGGCATGAAGGCGAGCGTGCTCGAGACCGACGGCAACCCGCTCGCGTATGGCGAGTGGCTGGGGGCGCCGGGCAAGCCGACCGTGCTGATCTACGGGCATTACGACGTGCAGCCGGTCGACCCGATCGAGCTCTGGAAGAGCCCGCCGTTCGAAGGGACGGTGCGCGACGGCAAGATCTACGGACGCGGGTCGGTCGACGACAAGGGCCAGGTGCTGATGCACTTCGCCGCGATCGACGCCCATCTGCGGACGCGCGGCTCGCTACCCGTCAACGTGAAGGTCGTTATCGAGGGTGAAGAAGAGATCGGATCGCCGAACTTCGAGGCGGCGCTGGCGCGCTACAAGAGCGAGTTCGCGGCGGACATCGCGATCATCTCCGACACGGCGGTCTTCGCCGAGGACGTCCCGTCGCTCACGACCTCGATCCGCGGCTTGGTGCATTGGGAAGTGACCGTCAGCGGACCGGCCAACGACCTGCACTCGGGCTATTTCGGCGGTATCATCCGCAACCCGATCGAGGCGCTGGCGCAGATCGTCGCCTCGCTCAAAGACGCCGACGGCCGGGTCGCGGTACCGGGATTCTACGACGGCGTGCCCGAGATCGAACCCGAAGCGATGGCCGAGCTGCGCGAGTTGCCGTTCGACGAAGCGCACGAAGCCGGCGACCTCGGCGTGCCGGAGTTCGCGGGCGAGCGCGGACGCTTGCCGCTCGAACGGATGTGGTTCCGCCCGACGTTGGAATGCAACGGCATCTGGGGCGGCTATCAAGGCCCGGGCAGCAAGACGATCATCCCGAGCTGGGCCAAGGTCAAGCTCTCGGCACGCCTGGTCGGGTCGCAGGATCCGACGCGCGTCAAGCGCGCCGTCGAGGAGCACATCCGCGCGATCGCGCCGTCGGGCGTGCGCGTCGAGATCCATTCCGACGGCGACGTGCGCGCGGTCGTCACCTCGCGCACCCACCCGGCCGTGGCCGCCGCCGCGCGCGCGATGCATGCCGGCTTCGGCAAGCCGCCGGTCTTCATCGGCACCGGCGGCACCATCGGCCCGGTCGCCTCGTTCGACCGCATCTTGAAGCTGCCGCAAGTCCTGATCGGCGTCGGGCTCCCCGACGACCAGATCCACGCCCCCAACGAGAAGTTCAACCTGAGCCAACTCTTCGGCGGCATCAAGACCATGGCACACCTCTACGACGAACTGGGCTCCTCAGCGTGACACAATGGCTGTGTCATCCTGAGGAGCGAGCGCAGCGAGCGTCTCGAAGGACGGCGCTCATCTGTGCTGTCGCTCTGTTGGGCGCAGCACCCCAGTCGGAAGCGCAACGTCTCCAAACCGTCGTCACCGCAGCCGCCACGCGCGCCAGAGCGACCCTCGGCGCGCGCTTCGGCATCGCGGTCTGGGACGTCAAGACCGGCGCTCGCGCCGGCGCCTTCGCCGGCCACGGGTTTCCGCTTGCAAGTGCGTTCAAGCTGCCGCTGGCGCTGACGGTCCTCGAACGCGTCGATACCGGCAACCTCAACCTCGACCAGCGCATCACCGTGCTACCTCAGGACCTGATCACCCACGACAGCTCCGTCTACGACGACTACGCGAAAGGCACGCGTACGTTCACGGTCGAGGATCTCGTCACGCGGATGGTCCGCGATAGCGACAACACCTCCGCCGATACGCTCTATCGCGTCGTCGGCGGCGCGCCGGCCATCAACGCGGCGCTCGCGCGTGCCGGTATTCGCGGCATCGCGATCCGCACCGATGAGGCCGGCCTGCATCGGGATTACGTCGCCGGTCGCTCGTTCGCGCGCGGTGGCGACAACAGCGCAACGCCCGACGCCTACGCGGCGTTGCTGAAGGAGCTGGCCGTTTTCACCGACCCGCGAACCGGTCCACTCGCGCCGTCGTCGGCCGACCTGCTCTTCGACGCCTTATCGCAATCGCAGACGGGTATCGATCGTCTGCGCGCGGGCTTGGCGCCGAAGACCACGCTCGCGCACAAGACCGGAACCTCGGGCCGCTATCCGAACGGCGCGGTCGACGCGGTCAACGACGCCGGCATCGCGTTTCTCATCGGTGGCGCGCGTCCGGTCATCATCGTCGCATTCCTCAACGGCGCACGCGGGACCGACGCGCAGAACGATGCCGCGATCGCGGCGCTCGCGCGCGCCGTCGCCCGAGCGGTGCGATGACCGACTCGACCCAACGCTTCGGCGACCGCGTCGACGCATACGCGGCCCATCGTCCGGGCTATCCGCCCGAAGCGATCGACGCCGTGCTGGCCGGTCTCGGCGATCCGCACGCGTTGACCATCGCCGACCTGGGTGCTGGCACGGGCATCTCGTCGCGCTTGCTGGCCGAGCGCGGCGCGAAGGTGATCGCGATCGAGCCGAACGCGAAGATGCGCGCGGCCGCGGGTCTGGAAGCGGGCATCGAGTGGCGCGACGGGACGGGCGAAGCGACCGGTCTTCCGGCCGCGAGCGTGCAGGTCGCGGCGGCGTTCCAAGCGTTCCACTGGTTCGCGACGCCCGCCGGCATCGCGGAGATGCGCCGCATCGCCACGCGCCGCGCCGCGCTCGTACAATACGAACGCGACGCACGCGATCCGTTCACCTCGGCCTACGGCGATATCGTGGAGACGTACGCGCTCGACGACACCGAAGAGCGACGCGCCCGGGCGATGCGCACCTTCGCCGCGTTTCCCGGCGCGAGCATCGCGCGCGCCGACTTCCCGTCGACCCAACGGTTGAACCTCGAAGGCCTGCTCGGTCGCGCCGCCTCGTCGTCGTATCTGCCGCAGACCGGGAACGCCAACAAGGCCATGATCGCCGATCTGCGCGGCCTCTTCGCGCTCTGCGCGAAGGACGGCTTCGTGACGTTCGCGATGACCACGTTCGTCATCACCGCCGACTTCGGGCCGGCGTGAGCGGGCGCAAGCTCCGCCTCGGCATCGACGTCGGCGGCACGTTCACCGACGTGGTCGCGATCGACGCGGCCATGCGCGAGTTGATCGCGCGCGTCAAGGTCCCGACCACCCACGATGCGGCCGAAGGCGTCGCCGCCGGCATCGTGGCCGGCGTGCGGCTCTTGCTCGAACGCACGCAGATCGAGCCGGACGACGTCGCGTTCATCGCCCACTCCACCACCCAGGCGACCAACGCGCTCCTCGAAGGCGACGTCGCCAGCGTGGGCGTGGTCGGGCTGCTCTCGCCCGGAGCGTTCCTGGCGCGTCGGCAGATGCAGATCGCGCCGATGCATCTGGCGCCCGGCGCGGTCTTCGCGCCGCAGACCGTCTACGCGCGCGCGAACGACGAGTCCGGCATGCGTGATGCCGTCGACCGCCTGCAGGCCGTCGGCGTCGCGGCGATCGCCGCGAGCGAAGCGTTCGGCGTCGATCGTCCGGGCGCCGAGGATACGACGGTCGCCTACGCACGCGAGCGCGGACTGCTCGCGACCAGCGGGCACGACGTCGCGAGCACCTACGGGCTGCGCGCGCGTACGCGAACGGCCGCGCTCAACGCGGCGATCCTTCCGACGATGGTACGGACCGCCCGGATGACGGCGGATGCCGTGAACGCGGCGACGATCGCGGCGCCGCTGATGATCATGCGTTCCGACGGCGGGGTGATGGACGTGCGAGAGATCGAACGTCGTCCGATCCTCACCTTGCTCTCCGGCCCGGCCGCCGGCGTCGCCGGCGCGTTGCTCTACGAGAACGTCACCGACGGGATCTTCATCGAGGTCGGCGGTACCTCGTCGGACTGCTCGGCGATCCGCGCCGGCATGCCGCAGATGCGCCCGGCCAAGGTCGGCGGCCACCGCACCATGCTGCGCACGCTCGACGTGCGGACGCTCGCGATCGCGGGCGGCTCGATGGCGCGCATTTCGACGACGGCGATCGTCGATGCGGGCCCTCGCTCCGCGCACATCGCCGGGTGCCTGTACGCATCGTTCGTCGAACCCGCACGGCTCGAAGGCGCGCGTCTGGAGCGGATCGCGCCGACCAAGCGCGATCCCGACGACTACGCCGTGTTGGTGACGACCGACGGCGCGCGGGTCGCGTTCACCCCGACGTGCGCGAGCAACCTGCTCGGCTTCGTGCCGCAAGGCGCGTTCTCGTATGGGGATCAAGAGTCGGTGAAGCGCGCCTTCGCGATCCTCGGCGAAGCGCTCGGCGCCGATCCGGCGACGCTCGCGACGCAGCTCCTCGACGCCGCCTCGGCGAAACTGCTCGAGGGGGTGCACGAACTGATCGCCGACTACGAACTGGAGCGCGACGCGGTGGTGCTGGTCGGCGGCGGCGGCGGCGCGACCGCGCTGGTTCCGTACGCCGCCAAGCGCGACGCGCTCGCGCACGTCATCGCGCGCGACGCGGAAGTGATATCGCCGATCGGCGTGGCCCTCGCGCTGGTGCGCGACGTGGTCGAGCGGACGATCGTCAACCCGTCGTCCGACGATATCGTGAAGATCCGTCGCGAGGCCTCGGATCGCGTGATCGCGGCCGGCGCGTCGCCCGACCGGGTCGAGGTCGCGGTCGAGATCGACTCGCA
>Ga0070691_10000089_pt1 | contig 25918 bp, 25 predicted proteins | sample KBSK1101metaG_FD_64673 | JGI IMG/M metagenome (GOLD analysis project Ga0070691, IMG submission 64673) | Corn, switchgrass and miscanthus rhizosphere microbial communities from Kellogg Biological Station, Michigan, USA - KBS K1-10-1 metaG | ecosystem: Host-associated > Plants > Roots >... | reverse complement strand
CCGGCGCAGTGGCAGCAGGGCGACGACGTGATCATCGCCGGCTCGGTCTCCAACGACCAGGCAAAGGAGATCTACCCGGACGGCTGGGAGGAGCCGAAGCCCTACATCCGGATCGTTCCGCAGCCCGAAAAGGTCTCCAGCTAGCTCGGCGAATTGGAGCGCCTTAGCCGAGGCGCTCCAGTAGATCGCCCACGATCCGCGCGGTCGCGCCCCAGATGAGGTGTCCTTCGACCTCGTAGGTCGGCGTGTGGATGGGGATGCCGCGGCGGATCAGGCGGCGCATCGCGTAGCCCTCGCGGAGGACGTCGAGCGAGAAGGTGAGGACGGTCTCGACCTCGGCCGGGTTGGGCTCGAGGCCGAGCTCGCCGGGGTGGGGGATGCGGCCGACGAAGGGGTGGATGCGGTAGCCGGTGACGAAGGTGCCGGTGGTCGGCAGCTGCTCGCCGAGCTCGACCTGGGCGGGCTCGAGGCCGATCTCCTCGTGCGCCTCGCGCAGCGCGGTGGCGGCGAGGTCGGCGTCGGCGTCGTCCTTGCGCCCGCCGGGAAAGGAGATCTCGCCGGCGTGACGCCGCATGTCGGCGCGCCGCTCGGTGAAGACGAGGCCGGGCTCGTCGTCGTCCCAGCCGTAGAGCGGCAGCAGCACGGCGGCGTCGGTCAGATGATCACCTGGACGGTGCCGCCGTCAACGGACCAGGCGGCGCCGCTGACGTAGGAGGCGCGCTCGGAGCAGAGGAAGACGATCGCTGCGGCGATCTCGCCGACCTCGGCGAGACGGCCGATCGGTCGCTTCGAGCCCGCCGTCGCCAACGCCTCCTCGCGACTCTCGGCGCCCGACATGGCGTGCGACTGGTCGAGCAGGCCGCCCGGCTCCATCCACAGCTCGGCTTCGACCGGCCCGGGGCAGATCGCGTTGACCAGCACGCCCTCGCTCGCGTAGCGATCGGCGAAGAGGCGCGAGAGCGAGAGCTCGGCGGCCTTCGCTACGGAGTACTCGGGCATCGCCGCCGAGGGGCGCTTGCCGGCGGTCGAGCAGACGTTGACGACCCGGCCCCAGCCGCGTTCTACCATCGCCGGCGCGGCGGCGCGCATCGCCCGCAGCGGCGCCATCACGTTGAGCTCGTACTGGGCGTACCAGTCCTCGTCGGGGACGTCGTCGAGCCGGCGCCACTGCGCGGCCCCGGCGTTGTTGACGAGCACGTCGAGAGCGCCGAACTGCTCGTTCGCGACCGCGAGCATCAGCTCACCCGCGTTCTCCGTGGTCACGTCGAGGGCCAGCGACTCGGCGCGGCCGCCGCCGGCATCGGCAGCTTCTTGTTGCGCGGCGGCAAGGCGCTCCTCGTCACGCCCCACTAGCAGCACGTTTGCGCCCTCGGCGCAGAGCAGCCGCGCGGTCTCGCGGCCGATTCCCCGGCTGGCGCCGGTGACGACGCAACCGCGTCCCTTCAGCTCGAGGTCCACCTAGAGCGCCTCGACCCGATCGGAGACCGTGACCGGCGTCTCGCCGGCGATGACCTTGTGCACGGGGCACTTGCGGGCGATGACCGCGAGCCGCTGCTTCTGCTCCTTGCTCAGCTCGTCGGGAAGGCGCAGGGTCACGGCGAAGGAGCGCGGCGAGTAGTCCTCGTAGGCAACGTCGACTTCGACCTCGACGTCGCCGACGTTCCAGCCCTTGCGCTCCGCGTACATCTCCATCGTCACGGCGATGCAGCCGGCCAGGCCCGCGGCGACGAGGCGGGTGGGGGAGGGGCCGGCGTCGGTGCCGCCCTCGACGTAGGTCGGCTCGTCGACCACGATCGTGTGACCGCCCTCGATCTCGACGTCATGGATGTAGCCCCCCATTCGGTTCGTTGCACTCACCTTCCGGCGGGCGACGACCTTCACCGGCTCAGGCCTTGCCGCGGCCCTCGAACAGGGCCGGGTCGTCGACGTCGGCGAAGCGGGCCATCGCGTAGGCGAGGTCGGAGGCGCGGTTGACGAAGTGGATCACGGTCTCGCCGGCCAGCTCGCCGCTCTCGTTGAGGGCGCTGATCCGGCGCTCGGCGCGCCGGATCGTCGTGCGGGCGACGTCGAGCTGGGCGGAGAGCTGGTTGCCGCCGGGGATGACGAACCGGGGCGGCAGGTCGACTCGCTCCATATATCGGTCGATCGCCGTCTCCAGCTCGGCGACCATCGCCTCGGTCGTGCGGCTGACGCCGTCTTCGAGCCGCTCGACTGCCTCCGGTGCGGTCGCCAGCTCGGCCCCGGCGACGAAGATGTCGTCCTGGAGGCGGAGGATGTCGGCGGCGAGCTCGGCCTGCTCGGGTCCGCAGAGGGCGCGGGCGACGCCGAGCTGCGAGCAGGCTTCGTCGAGCGCCCCGTAGGCCTCGGTGCGACTGTGGTGCTTGGGCACGCGCCCGCCGTACCAGAGCGAGGTCGTCCCGTCGTCGCCCTTCTTGGTGTAGATCTTCACCATCGCGCCCCCATCCTAGGGGGCGCTCCGGCTCACCCGACCGGGTTGAAGACGAGCCCGGTGAGCACCTTGGGGAAGAAGTAGGTCGACTTCGGCGGCATGTTCTCGTCGCTCTCGCAGATCGCCTTGACCTGGTCGACGGGGATCGGACGGAGAACGAAGGCAACGTCGTAGGTGCCGGCTTCGAGCAGGGCGAGCGAGTCCTCGACGCTCTTCGAGTAGCCGAGGCCGCGCTTGGCGAGGATGTCGTCTTCGCTGAGGCCCGCGACGCCCTTCAGCACCAGCGTCTCGAGGATCGCCGCGTCGAGCCGGCGGTAGGCCTCCACCTTGCCGGCGAGCTGCTCGTCGAGCGCGGCGATCGCGCTGTCCTTGAGCCGCAGGCGGAAGGCCTTGCGGTGGAAGGAGTCGTAGAGGCCGAAGACGCCGACGCCGTCGGTGCCGAGCGGGTCGAGCCGCTCGAGCGGCACCTCCTCGGCGTCGAAGAGCTCGCGCAGCCCCTCGCCGAGGGCGCGCCGGCGGCCGGGGTCCTCGCGCAGGCCGGAGAGCAGGCGGTGGGTGGGGAAGACGGTGAGGCCGGGATCGTCGAGCCCGGTCAGCGCCATCAGCGTGTAGTTGTGGTCGCCTTCGCCGCCGACCTCGTCGCGGTAGGCGATCGCGGTCTCGTAGCGGTGGTGGCCGTCGGCGATCAAGAGCTGCGCGCCGGCGAGCAGTTCGGTGACGGCGGCGTGGACGGCCGGGTCGCCGACCCGCCAGACGCGGGTCACGGTGCCGCCTTCGTCGGTCGCCTCGCCCCAGGGCTGCTCGGCCTCGACCGCCGGCGCGACCAGCGGCCAGGCGTCCGCGGTGCTGAGCGAGAAGATCGGCGAGAGGTTGTGCTTGGTGGCGCGGGTCAGGTCGAGGCGGTCCTTCTTCGGCCCCGGCAGGGTGCGCTCGTGGGGCAGGACCTGGCCGGCGGAGAAGTCCTCGACTCGGACGCGGGCGAGGATCCCGTGTCGCGTGCGCGGCGTGCCGTCGGGACCGGTGTAGTCCTGGGTCATCGCCCAGATCGCCGGCTCGGTGTCGGCGACGAGCGCCCCGGCCTCCCGCCACTCGCCCATCAGTCGCGCCGCCCGCTCATAGGGATCGTCGCCGGTGTCCTGCGGCCCGGCCTCCCCGTACGGTTTCGGCAGGTCGATCGCGACCGCGTTGTAGGGCGAGCGCCCGAGCAGCTCCGCCCGCATCTCCGTGTCGATCACGTCATAAGGCGGCGCCGCCACCTTTTGCAATGCCCCGACTACCCCCAGGTCGTAGTGAGTCGCATAAATGGGTCGCACGTCGGCCATCGGGCGCGAAAGCTAGCGGTTCTCGTCGCCCGCTCGGTTCGCGGACTCCGCTTACACTGGCCGTAGCGGGGCGTGGCGCAGCCTGGTAGCGCGCGGCCTTTGGGTGGCCGAGGTCCCCGGTTCGAATCCGGGCGCCCCGATGGAGGTGCAGCGCTAATGTCGAATGGTGCCTGGACGCTTATCCATTCACGAAATCCCTGGAAAGGCCGATAAGCGGGGCCTATGGAGGGGCAATCTGGAAGTCCGCGGCGTCGGGAACGGGTCGTCTTCGAAACCGATCGGCACCTTGTCGTCGGCGACGTGACGCTGCCGCCCGAGGGGTACCAGAGCCGTTTCTCGGACGCGGTCAATCGGCCCGACGTGGCCTTCATCCCGCTGCTCGACGTCGAGATCACGCCGCTGTCCGGGGGCCAGGCCAAACGGCGCGACTTCATCGTGCTCGCCAAGGAGCACATCCGGCTCGCCTATCCGCTCGACGAGGCCCTCTAAGGGCCGGCGGTTTCGCGCCGTCGCTTGCCCCCGCCGGCGAAGGCACCGACGTCGATCAGGAAGGCGAGCACGACGATGAACCACTCGAAGCCGTTGACGCCGTCCGAAGACGCCCACATCGCCGCGTAGGCCAGCGTCGTCCAGGGCAGCAGGAAGAAGCCCAGCAGCGGCACGATCCAGCTGTCGAAGGCGCGGCTGAGCAGGTCGGTGAAGAGGAAGAGGACGAACAGCGCCAGCCGGGGCGAGAGCAGCGCGAAGATCAGGACGAGGCAGCCGATGGGCAAACGCTACCTTGTTGAGACCATGTCGAAACACGCAGTGCTCGACACGCCGCTGCAGCCACCCTTCCCGGAGGGTATCGAGACCGCCTACTTCGCGCTCGGCTGCTTCTGGGGCGCCGAGCGGCTCTTCTGGGACCTCGACGGCGTTTACACCACGGCGGTCGGCTACATGAACGGGACGACGCCGAACCCGACCTACGAGGAAGTCTGCACGGGTCGCACGGGCCATGCCGAGGCGGTCCTCGTCGCCTTCGACCCGGCTGTCGTCTCCTATGCAGACCTGCTCAAAGTTTTCTTCGAGGAGCACGACCCGACGCAGGGGATGCGCCAGGGCAACGACGTCGGTGCCCAGTACCGCTCTGGCATCTACGTCAAGAACGACGCCCAGAAGGCGACCGCGGAGATGGTGCGCGACGCCTATGACGAGGCGCTGCGCGCCGCCGGCCACGACCCGGTCACGACCGAGGTCGAGCCCGCCGGGCCTTTCTACCTCGCCGAGGACTACCACCAGCAGTACCTGCACAAGGTGCCGAACGGCTACTGCGGCCTGGCGGGGACCGGCGTCTCCTGCCGCATCCCGGCCGCGGCCGCCGAGTAGCGCTCGCACCCGGCGCGCCGAATAGCATCCCGCGCCGGTGACCCCCTCCTTCGGCTCCTACCTCGTCGGCTGCCTGGCGACGATCGGCATCGTCTCGGCGCTCGGCCTCGGCGGCTACTGGCTGCGGCGCTGGATCGTGCCCGAGTTCTCCGGCGCCCTCGCGCGCCTCGGCGACGCGACGATCGCGGTCGCCCTGCTGGTCGTCTCGCTGGAGCTGCTCGGCACGCTCAGCATCCTGCGGCTCGGCTGGATCGTGCTCTTCTGCATCGGCATCGGCCTCGGTGCCGCATTGCTCGGTCGCCGCATGGCGCCGCGCGACGGCGGCGAAGTCGCGGCCCCCCGGGTGGAGACGCTGGCCTTCCTGCTTGCCATCGGCGTCGCTTCTTTCACGGTCGCCGAGTGGACCTTCCCCTCGCAGCTCAGCCTCGACTTCGGCATGTTCGGCGGCGACACGACCTGGTACCACATGCCCTTCGCCGGGCGGATCGCCCAGGAAGCCTCGACGGTCCACCTGCACTACACGGACCCGCTGCGCCTTGCCGCCTGGTTCTACCCGCAGAGCTCGGAGCTGGTCCACGCCGCCGGGATCGTCGTCTTCAAGACCGACTGGCTCTCGCCGCTGATCAACCTCGTCTGGTTGGCGATCGCGTTGCTCGCCGCGTGGTGCATCGGCCGCCCCTACAAGGTCGGCCCGGCGACGCTGGTCGCGGGGGCGATCGTGCTCGACGCGGGGGTGATGATCGAGACCCAGCCGGGCGAGGGGCGCAACGACATCATGGGCCTCGCCTTCCTGATCGCCTTCGCGGCGTTCCTGATCAACGGCCACCAGCGGCGGGCGCCGAAGGAGGGGGCGGTCCAGGACACCCCGGAGCGGGACGCGCCGCTGCTCGACAAGGGGCCGTTGGTGCTGGCCGGGATCGCCGCCGGCCTCGCCGCCTCGGTCAAGTTCACCTTCCTGGTCCCGGTGGTTGCGATCGGCCTCGGCGTGATCGTGTTCAGCGGCCGGGGCAGGCGCCTGACCACGGCCTGGGTGCTCGGCCTCTCGACCTTCGCGATGGGCGGTTACTGGTACGTGCGGGCGATGATCAAGACCGGCGGCAACCCGATTCCGATCACCGGCTTCGGGCCGCTGCACCTACCTCGGCCCGACCAGATGCCGCTCGATCCGCGGCCGCGCTTCGCGGTCTCGCACTACCTGACCGATCCGACGATCTACCGGCACTGGTTCTTCCCTCGCCTCGAGGACGCCTTCGGGCCGCTCTGGCCGCTGATCCTGATCGTCGCCGTCGCCGCCGCGGTCTTCATCGCGGTGCGCTCGCGCAACCGGATCCTGCAGGTGATCGCGGTGGCGGCGCTGCTCACCGCCGCCGTCTACCTGTTCACGCCGCTCACCGCGGCGGGTCAGGAGGGCTCGCCGACGGGCTTCTTCACCAACACCCGCTATCTCGTGCCGGGCCTGGTGCTGGCGATGACGATGCTGCCGATCGCCCGGCCTCTGCGCGCCCCCGACGCGCGCGCCTGGCAGACGTTGCTCTTCCTGGTCGCGGTCTACGCGATCAGCGTGCTAACGACGCCGCGCTGGTACGCCGGCTACATCGTCGGCACGGTCTTCCTCACCCTGGCGTTGGTCTGGGCGCCGGCGGCGCTGAGCATGGCGCGGGGCCGGCGCACGATCAGCCGCACCTACGTCGCCGTCGCCGCCGCGGGCGTGCTGCTGCTCGCCGTCGTCCTCGGCCGTGCCCAGGAGGTTCAGTACTACGACCAGCACTACACGCGGACGACGCCGTTCCTGCAGGACGGCGGGCCGCGCAAGGCCTACACCTTCGCCCACAACCGGCACGGGGCGCGGATCGGGATCGCCGGGTCGGGCGAGATCTTCTTCGGCCAGTACGGCTTCTACGGCGCCAACCTCGACAACCACGTCCAGTACATCGGCAAGGCGGGGACCGATGGCACCTACCGCCTGGCGACGACCTGCCACGAGTTCCGCCGCCTAGTCGACGAAGGCGACTACGACTTCCTGATCACCAGCCGGGCGACCCAGGACTCGCGCGAAGCCGACTTCTGGTACCCCGTCTACGCCTGGCTCAAATCCGACCCCGCGCTCGAACTGGTGGTCGAAGAGCCGGAAATCACTCCGCAGCCCGACTACGTCTTCAAGGTCAAGGGCAAGCTCGACGAGGCCTGCGCCGACGTCGGAAAGAGCTGAGAGTCCCTTCCCGGGGCCGTAAGCTTGATGCGCCCGCCCCCGTAGCTCAGTGGACAGAGCGGCTGCCTTCTAAGCAGCGGGTCGCAGGTTCGAATCCTGCCGGGGGTGCTTGCGGCCGGGGGTCTCCGCGCGGCGTCGGTCTTGGGCGCTGCGGGCGATGTAGATGGCCGATGCATGGGTCGACTCGTCGAGCGGTTGCCGCTGGGCGGTGTCGGCTCCGTGGCCGAAGACCTCGAGGCATTCCAGTCTCGCCTCGGCGAGGTGCTCGAGGATCTCCGCTTCGGGGTAATGGCGCTGGCGGTGGACCCGGGACTCGACCCCGCTGTCCTCGCCGGAGAGCACTTCGACCTCGAAGTGCGCTTGGCAGATCGAGCCCGCCACGATCTCGCCGGTGGGTTCGGCTCGTAGAGTCAATCTCCGGCCGTCGCGCTCGACCTGCTGCGATTTCATGAAGTAGTCGCGGTAGTAGCCGAGCGGCCTGGCGCCGACCAGCAGCAGCCCCCCGGCGGCGAGGTTCGCCCGCATGCCGCTCAGCGCGTCGGTCACCTCCGCGGGGTCGAGCAGGTAGTTGATCGCGTCGCCCAGCGTCCAGACGAGGTCGAACTCGCCGAACGTCGGCAGCTTCCGCATGTCCGCGACATGCAGCTCCGTCTCGTCCCCAACCTTGGTGCGGGCCCGCGTGATCATCGCCGCGGAGATGTCGCACGCCGTCACACTCCAGCCCCTGGCGAGCATCGGCAGGAAGCTCTTCCCGGTGCCGCAGCCGACGTCGAGCAGGCGGTTTCCGCTCAACCCCTGGCGGCGCAGCGCCGTCAGCAGGTTGGCCGTCCACCCCTCGTATTCGTGGTCGAACGTGAAGTCGTCATAGACGGACGCGATCGCGTCGTAGGCCTGCGCGGCCGCGCCGCTCTGCGGCCCCTCGGTCTCGGTCGCCTCACCCGTTGCCCCCATGCGCCCCCGAACCGCGGCTCCCTTGATGGGTTTCAAATCGCAGTTCGAGTCCGTCTCGGACTTCAAACCCTCCGACGTGCAGGATTTCGGCCGATGGCACTGGCGGCCGCCGACCCTGGGGTCAGATCTCGACGTCACCGAGCGTTCCTGATGATCGTCCTCGACGTGTGATCATCTACCAGTTGACCGTCAACTGGACTGAGCAGGAGGGATGACCGTGCCGCTCGCAGACATCAGCTTTGGCGAAGGACTGCTCTTCATCTTCGAGTTCTTTTTGCTCTGAGCTGGGGGCCTGTGACTCCAGAGTCTGATCCTGCCGGTTCAGAGGGTGCGGGCAGCACGCGGCTAGCCTTCGTACTCGCGATGGCGATGTTCGTGCTCGTCGTCGACACCTCGTTGATGAACGTCTCGATCTCCGCCGTGGTCGGGGATCTCGATACGACCGTCAGCGGTGTCCAGTCGGCGATCGCCTTGGAGGCCCTTGTCTCCGCGGCGTTCATCTTGATCAGCAGCAAGGTCGGCGACCTGATCGGGCGAAAGCGCGCGTTTGTCATGGGCCTGCTGGGTTATGCGACCGGCGCCCTGGCGATGACGCTGGCTCAGGGCCTCGGCACGATCATCGTCTTCTGGGCGATCGTCGGCGGTCTGGGCGCTTCCTTGTTGCTGCCCGCAATGCAGTCGCTGATCCGCGGGAACTTCGAGGGCGCGGCTCAGAAGAAGGTGTATGCCTTGGTTGGCGCGTCGGCCGCCGTCGCGGCTGCGGTCGGGCCACTCCTCGGCGGCTTCGTCACGACCTTGCTCTCGTGGCGAGTCGGCTTCTTCCTCGAGCTGGTCGTGATCGCGGTCGTCCTGCTCAACATCAAGCTTGTCCGTGACGTTCCCTACACCGGCCCCCGCCAAATCGACGTAAGGGGCTCGATCCTCTCGGTGATCGGCATGGGCGGCGTGGTCCTGGGAATTCTGATCTGGCAGGAGGGGGGCGAGTTCGTCGGGCTGACGATCGCGATCGGCGCGCTGGCGCTCTGGGCGTTGGCCCGTTGGCTGATCCGCCGTCATCGCGAAGGGCGGCCAACCCTGCTTGATCCAGACCTCTTCCGGCTCCCCAATTTCAGGATCGGGATCTCCCAGCAGGCGCTCCAAAACATCACCCTGGGCGGCGCGATGATCGCGCTGCCGATCTTTCTCCAGATCTCGCTCGAATACAACGCCCTGCAGACCGGCCTGACCCTCGCTCCGCTCTCGCTGACGATGTTCGCGGCAGCGGTTCTGGCGGGCCGGAGGGCCGGCGATCGCCGCCCTGCTTCGATCATCCGCTTGGGCTTCGCGCTCAGCACCCTCGGCATGGCCTTGATCGTCCCGATCGTGCCCGAGGCGGACTCCGGCTGGTATCTCGCCATCCCGCTGGTGCTCGCGGGGGCCGGGCTCGGGCTGCTGGTCTCCCAGCTCAACAACTACACGCTCGCCCCGATCGACGAGGAGCGGATCAGCGAGGCGGCCGGGGTGAACTCGGCGGCGGGGTCCTTCGGGCTCTCGTTCGGGCTGGCGATGGCCGGGGGCGTGCTGCTGGCGGTCCTCTCGCTTAGCTTCACCGACATGACCGAAGCGAGCACCGTGATCCCAGCCGACCAGCAGCGGCAGATCGCGGACAAGCTGGACGAAGACGCGGAAGTGACGAGCAACGCGAAACTCGAACAGCTCCTCGCCGAAGAGCCGGAGGCGGTTCGGGATGAAGTCCTCAGCATCAACACGGACGCGACGAATCGCTCCCTGCAGGTGGCGCTGCTGATTCCGATCCTCGCCGGCCTGATCGGGCTCTTCAATTCCTTCCGGATGATGCGGCTGCGGGAAGTCGAGCCGCGCGCCTCGATCGAGGGGGCGACGTTGGGCTAGCCGCTTCCGGCGCCGGCCTCCGATCGAATCGCGGCAATCGCCGCCTCGATGGAGGGGTAGAAGTGATCTTTGTCGAGCGTCTCCATCAGGCCGTAGCGCAGGGTCAGCTCCTTGAGGCGGTCGCGCAGCTCGACGAAGGCGAGGTGAATCCCGGATGCGTTCAGCTCGCGGTCGAGCTGCTCGAGCATCTCCGCCGCGGTCACGTCGACGTCGGTGATCGCCTCGCACTGCAGGACGATCCAGTCGGGCTTTCGCTCGCGCGCGAGGCGCCTGATCTCGTCGCGGAACCTTCCCGAGTTGGCGAAGAACAGCGGCGCCTCCCAGCGGTAGACGACGATGCCCGGGACCTCGCTGGCGTCTGGATACGCGCTGAGATCGTGCCAACCCTCCACGTTCTTCGGGCGTCCCAGAACCGCCCCGTGCGGCCACCAGTTGCGACGGAAGAAGAGGACGATCGCCAGCACGACCGCGACCACGATTCCCTCCAGGACGCCGAGGAGCACGACCCCGGCGGTGGCCACCAGGGACACGCCGAGCGCGCTTCTGCGCATCTCGTAGTAGCGGCGCAGCAGGGGCACGTTCATCAGCGATATCGCGGCGGCGATCACCACCGCCGCGAGCGCCGCCTGCGGCAGGTCGGCAAGCAGCGAGTTCAGGAAGAGAAGGAGTGCCGCGACCAGCCCGGCCCCGACCAGCCCGGCCAACTGGGTCTTCGCGCCCGACTGCTCGGCGACGGCGGTCCTCGACCCGCTCGTCGAGACCGCGAACCCCTGGAAGAAGCCGGCTGCCACGTTCGCGGCGCCGACGCCGATCATCTCCTGGTCGGGCTTGACCTCATCTCCGCGCCGGGCCGCGAAGCTGGTCGCGGTCGCGATCGTGTCGGTCAGCGAGACCAGGGTGATGCCGAGCGCCGCCAGCAGCAGGGCCGGGACGTCGCCGGCGTCCGTCCAGGGAAGCCCGGGGGTGGGCACTCCCTGGGGCAGGGACCCGACCGTCGCGACCCCGTGGTCCGCGAGGCCGAAGGCCGCCGAGACGACGGTGGCCGCCACGACTCCCACGAGGATCGCCGGCAGGCGCCTGTTGAAGATCGGGAGCAGGAGCAGGATGCCCAAGACCGCGATCCCGAGCACGAGCGTGGCGGTGTGCGTCTGGCCGAGACCGTCCACGAATGCCTTCAGCTCGCCGAGGAACGAGTCGGCGTCGGTCGAGAAGCCGAACAGCTTCGGCAGCTGACCGACGACGATCGTTATCCCGAGGCCGTTCATGTAGCCGACCTGCACCTCTTTCGAGAGCAGGTCGGCGACGAACCCGAGCTTGCCGAGGCCGAGGCCGATCTCGATCAGGCCGACGAAGATCGCGAGCATGCCCGCCAGGACGATCGCCGACCCCGGGTCTCCCGCGACCAGCAGGGGCGTGATCGAAGCGAGGATCAGGGGTGAGATCGAGGAGTCGGGGCCGAGCACCAGGACGCGTGAAGGTCCGAAGAGGGCGTAGCCCACCAGACAGGCGATCGTGGTGTAGAGGCCGGTAACCGCCGGCAGCCCGGCGAGCTCCGCGTAGGCCATTCCCTGAGGGACCAGGATCGCGGCCAGCACGACTCCCGCCACCAGATCGGGCCGAGCGGACTGCCCGGGATACTGCCGAATGAGCCCGACCCCGGGCACCCAGCGTCGTAGTCGGCTGGAGCGGTGAAGTTGACTTCCAGAATCCACGGACCCGCTCCTCTGCATGGCCGTCCCGTTCGTCGGTGCCCCCTGAGAAGGGACGATTACGCTGCATCTTCTGTCCTACGGCAGGAAGTGACAAGCACAGCGCTGCTTTCGGACCCCGGTCAGGGTTTGAGACACCCTGTCTGGAGCGAGCGGCCGGTGGGACTAACTGTCCTACTCATCGCCGATCCATCCCATTTGCAGCGACTTCCTCCGAAGGAGCTAGGCGGATTCGAACCGCCGACCTCCTGGGTGCGATCCATACGGTCGTGTGACGAGGAAGTGCATGAAAGGTACTTATTTCCAGGACTTTCCAGGAACTGCTGGTTTTGCGCAGTTTCTCTAGATGAGCGGGGATATGAAGGGATTCAGCCACTTCTCGCCAGAAGTGGCTGAAATGAAAAGAGTCGGTTCGAGTAGCGACGTGGTGCTAATATTGTCCGACAGAACTAGTAGATTGCGACCGTGAATCTGAGATGGGCTCGCGCCGCAACCAAGCATCGGATCTCACGTGAACGTTCCCGCTACGTCATCGAGAAATGCGGCCTGCGCTTCGAGCAGGACCCGCCGGCCGATGCTCCGGAGAACGCCAGCTCGCGACTCGTCTTTCTCGGCGATGACGAGAAAGGGATTGCGCTGGAGGTAATGGCGGTAGAGCTCGAGAACGACGCCCTGCTCGTGATTCATGCAATGCCATTGCGCGACCGCTATCGAATGCAGTACGAGGAGACCAAGAAATGGCGAAGGTAAAGAAGACGACCCCGAAGAACCCAAAGACGAAGGCCGGAACGGAGATCACCCCCGCGATCGCTGACGCCCTCGCCGCCGAGGCCGAGCGCGGTTACGACCTCTCAAAGGCAAAGCCCCGCCGAGTGGGCCGCCCTTCGCTGGCCGGCGCCGGCGCATCTCCCCGTCTGAGCTTTCGTACGACCCCTGATCTCTATCGCGCAGCCCAAAAGCAGGCGAAGAAGGAAGGTCGCTCCGTAAGCGATCTCGCGCGCGAGGCAGTCGCGCGCTTCGTGATGTCTTAGGGAGCTTCACGCCTATTTCCGCAGTTGATCCCCTGGTCGGAGCCAATGCTCCGACCAGGGGATTGTCACCGTTCTGCTGGGTCTTTGACCCCGAGCGCGAAACTCGGGTCTGAGAAAGAGAACTGTCATGTACCGATACGCAGAGTTAGTTGCATCCGATCGGTACGAAAGGATCTCGATCCTATGGGGCGGACTGTTCTGGTGCTGGGGGCAGGAGCGAGTGTCTCCGAGGCGATCCATTTTCGCCCCGTACGAGACCAAAAGCATCCTCCACTTGACAACAACTTTTTCAGGAAGGTTAAAAAGGAAGCCTCATCTTCTCTCGTTCGGGCAGTGGCGTCAGAGGCGGCCGAAGTAGGTCAGGGGAATCTATTTCGCAACGACCCGCCTGTCAGCCTGGAGCAGCACCTCGGCAGACTTTTCTTTGCGGTCAGGAACGAGAGCACGGCTGCAACCCGGGCCGCCTATTTCAATCTTGTTCGGCTTTATCACAGCGAGCTGCTTAGCACCACGAACTGGATGATCGGCAGGACTGGGAAGCTTCGGAAGTTGGTCCAAGAGGAGCTGGTCGCCGGAAACACCCTGGCCATATTGACTTTCAACCACGATCTTCTGGTTGAGAACGCGCTTGACCAGCTGCCAAAACGCAAATCTTACGCTGGCTGCTGGTGTATGGAGCATGCCTATGGCCTAGAGGGTATGAGCATGATTCGCTCCGAAGACGAGGCTTTCGACGAAAGATGCCCAGGATGCGATGAGAATCTGGTGCGCTTGCTGAAGCTTCATGGATCTCTGAACTGGGTCTTCCGAACGGTGGATCGTGACCCACCAGCCGGGGTTTTGAGCCCGACGTCGCGCAGAGCCAGAAAGAGAGAGTTGTTCCTTTGGACGAACAAGCGGCTTCCGTCACGATCTGGAATCAAATTGAGAACCCAGAAGGGCCAGCGAGATTGGTACCTGTGGCCACTAATTGTCCCACCAATCTACGAGAAGCACGGAATGCTGCGAGGTGAGTTAGAGGAGGTTTGGCGTCAGGCTGCTGACGAGGTCGCCTTCGCTGACAAAGCGATCTTTTGGGGGTACTCGTTTCCTCGAGCGGATCTTCATGCCCGCTACTTCTTCGATCGCGCAGCCAATGAAAACGACGCTCTTCGCGAACCGATTTTGGTAAACCCCGACCCAAATGCGGTCGTATCTCTCTGGGAAACCCTGAGACCTCGCAGTATCCGCCACTATCGTCACATCGGAGATTGCATTGAGGGCGAGTACATGTGATCTGGGGATCTCAAAGAGAAGATGACTGACCTTTTTTCTTTCGGCGCCGCCCTAGGTGCCGCCAAAGAGATTCACGGCAACCGTCATCTATTGCTGGTAATGGATTTAGTATCGCTTGTCGTCCGGATTGCTTCACCTATGGCCGCTTGCTGGACGAAGCGGATCTGAGCAAGCTATCGGTGGATGGGCTGGCGCTCTTTGCGTCTGAGGGTACTACGGACTTCGAGGAGATCATCAACTCTCTGCGAGTGGCTGGGCGAATAGCAACTTTCTACGAGTGCAGCGATCCTGATCTAGCGGTTCGACTGGCTGGCGATGCCGACCTAGTCAAGGCTGCGCTGGCCAACATCCTGGCTCGTAATCACCCCGACAACGTCGGCGACATCGAGCCTAAGGAATACGGGCAAGTTCGCCAGTTCTTAGCGAACTTCGGTCATATCTTTACTGTCAGCTATGACCTCCTCTTGTACTGGGCGTTGATGCAGGAGATGGAGCCCCAGATCAAGGCTGACGACGGCTTCCGGCAGGATCATGACGAGCCCGACGCCGATTGGGTCAGCTGGGACAGCTACAAGCCGTTCTCTCAGAACATCTACTACCTCCATGGCGGTCTTCATCTCTTCGAAGAGGGACCAACTCTTAAGAAGCTCACCTTCAGTCGCACCGGCGTTGCGCTCATTGATCAGATCCGTGAGGCCCTTGACCACGAGGCTTACCCTCTCGTTATTACTGAGGGCACGAGCCCAGAGAAGTTTGCACGTATTCGCCACAACGACTACCTCGCGAAAGGCCTTCGTTCTCTTGCTACCTGCCAGGGTTCCCTTTTCGTACACGGACACTCCTTCGCCGATAACGATGCCCATGTGTTCCGTGCAGTTGGGCTAGAGTGGAAGTACAAGGCTCTTTTCGTGAGCCTCCATGGCGACCCAAGCTCGAGCGCCAATAGAGAGATCCAAGCTCGGGCAAACGCTGTTGCCTCGGAACCGCCGCCAAGCAAGCGCCCTGCCATTCACTTCTACGATGCCGATTCCGCCTCGGTTTGGAGATAGTTCTTTTAAAGATTTATGGCGAAGCCGCAGGCGGTCACGCTTCGATGCCCATTTAGATCACTGAGCATGCCTGCCTTGAGTTTGGGAGGCCGTTTCTCGCGCGACGCCTCCTCGATCGTCTCGTCCTGGGTGGAGCGCGGCGAATCGGCCACAAGACGTTGAAGGCGCCTTCGAGCCCCGGTTGCAGCACGATCTTTAGTCGCTCGATGCTCATGCCCTGAAGCTAGGGCGGCCATAGCTCTGCTGCCGCCCGATTGCAAGCCCGGTAACCCGAAATCGCCGCTAATCCCCGCGCATCTACGCGATTCAGCCACTCGTGGCTGAAATGGAGCGCATTTTGAGGGGCGGTTCGAGCGGTCCTGAAAAAGCGAACCCGCCGACGTGCAGGGGGTTCTGCTGATGGAGCTAGGCGGATTCGAACCGCCGACCTCCTGGGTGCGATCCAGGCGCTCTGCCAGCTGAGCTATAGCCCCGAGGGCGGGATGGGAAGTTGAGCCCATTGCCTCGCAAGGCGAAGGATAACCGCATAGTCTTTGGCAGCCTCACGGAATCGCCATGAGCATCCTCGACGACGCAATCCGAGAGCACCTGGAGCTGAAGCGCGCGCACGGCGCGGATGACGCCGAGCTTAAAAAGCTCGAGGACGAGGCTTTTGGGCCTCCGCAGCGCCCGGACGAGCCGGACCCCTTCGCCGAGGCGCCGACCGAGTTCCTGGTCGCGCCGGAGGTGCCGGCGGGGGAGCAGCCGGACGAGCATTCGGGCGAGCGGCGCGTTCCCAACATCGCCGACCTGCAGGAGGCGCCGGAGCCCGCTGAGGAGGGCCCAGCCGAGGAGGAGCATCCGGCGATGGAGCACGAGGCGATCGCCGACTCCGGTCCCTCGACCGAAGAGCGGCACGCGATCGCCGAGCAGCCGACCGAAATGTTCGACGTCGAGGGACAGTTCGAGGACGCCGCCGGGTCCGACGCGCCCTCCGACGAGCAGCTCGCGGACGCCGAGCTGGCCGAGCCCCGACTCGCTCCGGTCGAGTCGCTCGAGGACGTCGAGGCCAGCGGTGCCCCCGAGCCCGCCGTCGAAGACGAGCCGGCGGACGAATTCGACGAGTTCTTCAGCGAGCAGCGCCTCTCCGACGAGCTGAACCAGGCGCTCGAGGCGCCTCTCCCCGACGAGCCCGGCGCGGCCGCCACCGAGGAAGGACCGGCCGTCTTCGTCGACTTCGACGAGGACGACGAGGGCACCTTCGAGGACGAGGAGCCCTCCGACGAGCACGAGCTGGCCTCGCCCGAGGCGGTCGCCGAGGACGAGGACGAGGAGGCCACGCCAGCCGCCGACTCGTCCCATGACGCGCTCGAGGACACGCCCGAGTTCCTCGAGGACGCGCCTGAGGACGACAGCCTCTGGTTCGAGCAGAAGCCGCCGAAGGACATCGACTTCGGCGATTAGCCCTGGCTGCCCGCCTGGTGCCTAGACTTCTCCGCGAGGGGCCATAGCTCAGCTGGCAGAGCGCCGCCTTTGCAAGGCGGAGGTCGCCGGTTCGATCCCGGCTGGCTCCACTACCCGCCCATCCGCAGCGGGGCGAGTTGGCCTAGGCGATCAGGCTCTCGGCCCGGGCGCCCTCGGGCAGATTCTGATCCGCGTGGTAGCTGCTGCGAACCAGCGGCCCGGAGGCGACCGACTCGAAGCCGAGCTCGTAGGCGGCCCGCTCCAGCGCCGCGAACTCGTCCGGGTGCCAGTAGCGGACGACCGGCAGGTGGTTCTCGGTCGGCCGCAGGTACTGCCCCACCGTCAGCACCTGGACCTTGTGCTCGCGCAGCAGGCCGAAGGTCTCGACCATCTCCTCGAAGCTCTCGCCGAGCCCCACCATCAGCCCCGACTTCGTCACCACCTCGGGCCCGCCCATCTCCTTCGCCATCTTCAGCACCCGGGCCGAGCGCAGGAACTGGGAGCCGCGCCGCGCCTTCGGGTAGAGCCGCGGCACCGTCTCGACGTTGTGGTTGAAGACGTCGGGCTTCTCGTGCACGACCTTGGCCAGCGGCATCTCCTGGCCGCGGAAGTCGGGGGTGAGGACCTCGACCTTGCAGCCGGGCGCCTGCATCCGGATCGAGCGGATCACGCCGACGAAGGCACCGGCCCCGTAGTCGGGCAGGTCGTCGCGGTCGACCGAGGTGACGACGGCGTGGCGCAGCCCCATCCGCTTCACCTGGTTGGCGACCCGCAGCGGCTCCAGCGGGTCGTTCCAGGTCGGCTTCCCCGTCTGCACGTTGCAGAAGCCGCAGCGGCGGGTGCAGACGTCGCCGAGGATCATGAAGGTCGCGGTGCCGCGCTCCCAGCACTCGCCGACGTTGGGGCAGTTGGCCTCCTCGCAGACGGTGTGGAGGCGCTCGGCGCCGATCGCCGCCTTCAGCCGCCGGTAGTTGGGCCCCCCCGGCGCCGGCACTTTCAGCCACGGCGGCTTGCGGGCGCGCTTGAAGGGGACGGCGCCGTCGGCCGCGGCCGCGGCCCCGCCCGGCTTGGCGCGGGAGCGGGTGACGTGGATGCGCTCGGCCGGGGCGGCGCCTGGCGACGCGACGGTCTCGGGCGCTTCGCTCTGCTCGATCGTCTCGCTCATCGGGGGGCACCGAGCGTAGCGGGCGGCAGCTCCAGGCCCAGGTCGGCGGGATCGCCGGCGCCCGCCGTCCGCTCGAAGACCGCGGCGAAGCGGGAGACGACGGTGTCGGCGAAGGCGTCGAGATCCTGGTCGGCGCCGAGCTCGCGCGAGAGCGAGGTCATCGCCACCCCCTCGATCCCACAGGGGACGATCCACTCGAACGGCTGCAGGTCGTTGCTGACGTTGACCGCCAGCCCATGCGTCGTCACCCCCCCGCTCAAGTGCACCCCAATCGACCCGATCTTCCGCTCGCCCGCGGCCGACGGGCCGATAAGTCGAGCCCTGGGCGACTTATCGGCCCGTCGGCGGGCGGTTTGGGTCCAGACGCCGGTCAGGCCCTCGATGACGCCGGCTTCGACGCCGTGCTCGGCGAGGGCGCCGATCATCACCCGCTCCAGCCCGCGCACGTAGGCGAGCACGTCGTCGCCGTAGGGGCGCAGGGAGACGATCGGGTAGGCGACCAGCTGCCCGGGGCCGTGGTAGGTGACGCGGCCGCCGCGGTCGGTGTCGCGCACCTCGATCCCCTGCCGCTCGTACCACTCGCGCCCCATCGGCAGCTCCTCGGCGCTGGCGCGGCGGCCGCGGGTGTAGACGGGCGGGTGCTCGAGCAGGAGCAGGACGTCGGGGACCTCCTCGCGCCGGCGCCGCTCGCGCAGGCGCAGCTGCGCCTGGCGCGCCTGCTCGTAGGGCACGATTCCGCAGCGGACGACCAGGATCTCGGCGCTCACCCTTGAAATCGTTGCAGGACGCGCCCGTATCCTTTGCGTCCCCCCGATGGTCCAGTCAAAGCCACTGCGCCCCGAATGGCTCCCCGCCGTTGCGCTCAGCTCCCTGCTGGCGCTGGCGATGCTGCTCTGGAGCCCGCCGGTCGGCGACCTGGCGGCGCAGGTCTTCCGCACCGAGCTCTTCCAGCAGGCGGGCCTGGCGATCTGGAACGGCAGCTGGTACGGCGGCCACTACACCCTCACCTACAGCGTCCTCTTCCCGCCGCTGGCGGCGCTGCTCGGTCCGCAGGTGGTGGGCGGGCTCGCCGTCGTCTCCTCCTCCTACCTCTTCGACCGCCTGGTCCGCGACCGCTGGGGGGTCGAGGCGCGCTGGGCGACTCTCTGGTTCGCCGCCGGCGTGGTCACCCTGCTGGCCGACGGCCAGCTCACCTTCGCGCTCGGGGTCGCCTTCGGCCTCGGCTCGCTGCGCGCCCTGCAGACCGCGCGCGCTCCGCTGGCTGTGGCCGCCGCCGCGGCCTGCGCCCTGGCCAGCCCGGTTGCCGCCGCCTTCCTCGCCGGTGTCGTCTTCGCCGGCCTGGCCGAGCGGGGCAGCCGCGTGTCGAGGGCCGCCCTCGCCGTCGGCGGCGTGGCGTTGGCGCTCACCGTCATTCCCAACCTTGCCTTCCCCGAGCCCGGCCAGTTCCCCTTCGAGCTCTCCTCCTTCCTCGCCATCCCGCTCTTCTGCGGTGGCGCCCTCTGGGTGATCCGCGACCTGCCGGAGGAGCGCCAGCTGCGCCGCGTCCTGATCGGCTACGTCCTGGCCGCGACCGTGATCTGGCTGGCGCCGAACGCGATGGGCGGCAACGCGGTCCGCCTCGGCGCCCTCTTCGGCGGCCCGGTCCTGGCCGCCGTGGTGCTGGCGCGCCGGCCGCGGGTGGCGCCCTGGTTCCTCGCCCTCGCCCTGGCCGGCGGCCTCTACTGGCAGCTGACTGCCAGCGTCTCCCAGATCGCCCGCAGCGTCGGCGACCCCTCGACCAAGGCCGCCTACTTCGAACCCGCGGCCGACTGGCTCGCCGCGCACGGAGGGGAGGGGATGCGGATCGAGGTGCCTCCCACCGCCAACCACTGGGAGTCGGCCTACCTGGCGCCGGGCTTCGAGCTCGCCCGCGGCTGGCTGCGCCAGCTCGACACCACCCGCGACGACGTCTTCTACGACCAGGACGAGCTGACCGACGCGGCCTATGGCGCCTGGCTGCGCCGCAACGCGATCTCCTACGTCGCCCTCCCGGACGCGCCGCTCGACTACTCCTCTGTGGCCGAGCGCCGCCTCGTCCTCGCCGAACCCTCTTACCTGGACCTGCGCTTCCGCTCCCCGCACTGGCGGATCTACGCGGTGCGCGGCGCCAAGCCGCTGGTGGCGCCGCTCGGGGCCGCGCGGGCGCGGACGCTCTGGGTCGGCCGCCAGGGCTTCGCCCTCGACGTCACCCGGCCGGGCGAGTTCCTGGTCCGCGTCAACTTCACCCCCTACTGGTCGATCGCCCGCGGCAACGGCTGCATCCTCCGCCGCGGCGACTGGACCGTCGCCCGCGCTTCACGCCCCGGCGTCTTCAGGGTCGCCGCCGACTTCTCGCTCGGCCGCGCCTGGAACGCCGTCACCGGAGCCCGCAAGACCTGTTAGGTGGTCGAGGTTTATCGCGCTATGGCGGACAAACCTCGACCACCGGGTGGGGTCACAGGGCTAGGGACAGCGGCTCTTCGAGCAGGGTGCGGATGCGGGCGAGGAACTCGGCGGCGGGGGCGCCGTAGAGGATGCGGTGGTCGCAGGCGAGGGTGACGCCGAGCATCTGGGCGGGGACGATCTCGCCCTCGCGGACGACCGGACGCTCCTCGATCGCGCCGACGGCGAGGATCGCCGCCTGCGGGGCGTTGATCACGGCGCTGAAGTTGTCGATCCCGTACATCCCCAGGTTGGAGACGGTGAAGGTGCCGCCGGAGAGCTCGGGCGGGGTGATCTGGCCGTCGCGGACCTTCTGCGCCAGCGCCCGCGACTCGGCCGCGATCTGGCGCAGGCCCTTGCGGTCGGCGTCGAAGACGGTGGGGACGACGAGCGCGTCCTCGGCCGCCACGGCGACGCCGACGTTGACTCGCGAGTAGAGCTCGAAGCGGCCGTCGCGATAGGCGCCGTTGGCGCGCGGGTGCTCGCGCAGCGCCAGCGCGCAGGCCTTGACGACCATGTCGTTGAACGAGGGCACCACCTCGCCCTCGCCGGCGGCCGCCTTCAACCGCGCCCGCCCCCCGACCGCCCGGCTCATGTCGATCTCGGCTTCGAGATAGAAGTGCGGCGCCGTCGCCTTCGACTCCGACATCCGCCGCGCGATCGTCGACTGCAGCTTCGAGAGGTCTTCGTAAGTCGTCTGTCCCTTCGCCGTCTCGGGGGAGCCGGGACCAGCGCCCACGTCCGCGGGTCCTGCGGAAGAGGCAGCCGCCTTCTTCACGTCTGACTTGACGATGCGGCCACCGGGTCCGGAGCCCTCGATGGTGGACAGGTCGACGCCCTTCTCCTTGGCTATGCGTCGCGCGACCGGCGAGGCTTTGACGCGCTCACCGTCCACTGATGCGGCTGGAACCTCGGAGCTTTCGGCGTCCTCCCCCCCGACAGGACCCGCAGCTGAGGCCTCCGAACCCTCGGCGCCATCGCCAATCCGCGCGATCGGACTCCCGATCGGCAGCGTCTCCCCCTCCTCGGCCAGGATCTCCGTCAGCCTCCCCGCCACGTCGCTCTCGTACGCCATGTTCGCCTTGTCGGTCTCGATTTCGACGATCTCCTCGCCGACCGCGATCTCCTCGCCGACCTGCTTCATCCAGGTCAGGATCGTCCCCTCCTCCATCGAGTCGGAGAGTCGCGGCATCACGATGTCGGCCATCAGATCGCCCCCTCCAGGGTCGCCAGCGCCGCGCTCACCACGTGCTCCTCGTGCGGGATCGCCGCCTGCTCCAGGCGTTTCGAATACGGCATGTGGACGTCGGCGCCGGTCACCCGCTGCACCGGCGCGTCGAGGTCGTCGAAGGCCTGCTCGGTGATCAGCGTCGCCATGTTGGCGCCGATGCCGCCGTGCGGCCAGCCCTCCTCGACGATCACCGCCCGGTTGGTCTTGCGCACCGACTCGAGGATCGTGTCGAGGTCGAGCGGCCGCAGCGTCCGCGGGTCGATCACCTCGGCCTCGACGCCGTGGTCGTCCGCCAGCTTCGCCGCCGCCTGCTCGGCCACCTGAGCCATCTTCAGCACGCCGACGATCGTGACATCGCTGCCCTCGCGCCGCACCGCCGCTTCGCCGAAGCGCAGCACCTCGCCCTCGCCCTCGGGCACCTCGCCGCGCACCCCGTAGAGGCTCTCGTGCTCGATGAAGATCACCGGGTTGTCGTCGCGGATCGACGCCTTCAGCAGCGCCTTGGCGTCGGCCGGGGTCGAGGGGCAGGCGACCAGCAGCCCCGGCACCTGCAGGTAGAGCGCCTCGAAGCTGTGCGAGTGGGTCGGCCCGAGCTGGTGGCCGCCGCCGCCCGGCATCCGGATCACCATCGGCACCCGCGCCTGGCCGTTGAACATGTAGGGGATCGCGGCGGCGTGGTTGACGATCTGGTCCAGCGCCAGCAGGCTGAAGTTGACCGTCATCAGCTCGACCACCGGCCGCAGCCCGCCCATCGCGGCGCCGACCCCGGTGCCGACGATCGTGTTCTCGGAGATCGGCGTGTCGCGCACCCGCCGCTCCCCGAACTCGTCGATCAGCCCCTCGGTCACCTTGAAGGCGCCCTGGAAGACGGCGACGTCCTCGCCCATCACGAAGACGCCCTCGTCGCGGCGCATCTCCTCCGCCATCGCGTCCCGCAGCGCTTCGCGCATCCGCAGCTCGGCCATCAGTCGCCGTCCTCGGTGTTGATCGCCCGCTCGGCCGGGTCCGGCTCGGCCGCGGTGGGCGCCTCCTCGGCAGGTCCGTCGTCCCCAGCGAGGTCCTCCGGCTTGTCGCCGGCCTCCCGATCGCCCGAAAGCCGCGACTCCGCGCCGTCCTGCGCATCGCCCTGCAGCGCCGGGTTCGGTCGCCGCCGCTCCTCGCCGTCGTCGTGCTCGGCATACGCGGCGCCGGCCTCGGCCAGCTCGCGCGCCGCGTCGGGCATCCGGTCCTCGCGCTCGCCGCGGTGGGGCTCCGGGCTGCGCTCGTCGACCGCGTACCAGCCGCCCGGATCGTCGAGCGCGTAGAGGTTCTCGTACATGGTGTCGAGCGGCGGCTCCGGCGAGGCCTCGGCGAACTCGACCGCCGCCAGCACCGTCTCCTCGGCCGCGTCGCGCGCCTGCTGCACCTCGCGCTCGCCCAGCACGTCGGCCTCGACGCAGCGCCGGGCGAAGCTCTCGATCGGGTCTTTCTCGCGCCACTCCTCGACCTCCTCGCGCTCGCGGTAGACCTCGGGGTCGGCGGCGGAGTGGCCGCGGTAGCGGTAGGTGACGACCTCGAGCAGGGTCGGCCGGTCCTCCTCGCGCGCTACCCGGATCCCCTCGGCGACGCCCGCGCGCACGGCGAGCACGTCCATCCCGTCGATCCGCCGGCCCGGGATCCCGTAGCCCTCGGCCTTCTTCGAGAGATCGGTCTGGGCCGAGTGGCGCTCGACCGCGGTCCCCATCCCGTAGAGGTTGTTCTCGACCAGGAAGAAGACCGGCAGCTTCCACAGCGCCGCCAGGTTCATCGTCTCGCCGAAGTTGCCGGTGTTGGAGGCGCCGTCGCCGAACATGCAGACGGTGACCGCGTCTTCGCCCTTGTACTGGGAGGCGAGGGCGAGCCCGGCGGCGATCGGCAGGTTGCCGCCGACGATCCCGTAGCCGCCCATGAAGCGCTTCTCGGCGTCGAAGATGTGCATCGAGCCGCCGCGGCCGCCGCTGGTCCCGTCGACGCGGCCGAACAGCTCCGCCATCACCCGCCTCGGCTCGGTGCCGCGGGCGATCGCGTGGCCGTGGGTGCGGTAGGTCCCGATCAGGAAGTCCTCGTCGCGCATCACCGAGGTGGTGCCGACGATCGTCGCCTCCTCGCCGATCGCCAGATGCAGGAAGCCGCCGGCTTTGGCGCGCTGGTACTGGCGGCCCGCCTCCTCCTCGAAGCGGCGGATCAGGGCCATGCGCGCGAGCAGCTCGTAACAGGTGGCGGCATCGGGCAGATCGGCCATCGATCCCACCTTAGCGATGCGCTCACGCCCGGCTCGCGGCCTCGACCCCTTCCTCCAGCCGGTCGTCGCCCCAGAAGACCTCCTCGCCGACGAGCAGTGCCGGCACCCCTTCGACGCCGCGGTCCCCGGCCGCCGCGGTCGCCTCCTTCAGCCCGTTCTTGACGATGTCCGTCTGCACCGCTTTCAGCAGCGCCCGCGGGTGCAGCTCGCAGGCGGCGCCGGCGATCACCACGTTGTCGGGGTCGCTGAGGTCGCGCCCGGCGGCGAAGGCCTGGCGGAAGGCGGCGAGCGAGAAGGAGACGGTGCGGCCGGTCTGCTTGGCGAAGGTCGCCACCCGCATCGCCATCATCATGTTGCCGGGCCAGGGGTCGGGCCAGGCGATCGGCGGCAGGCCGTAGGCGGCGGCGCGGCGCTCGACCTCGGCGATGCCCTCGTCCCGGGCCGGCGTCTGCGACCAGGAGCCGCGGTCGAAGCGCGCGAAGAGCCCGCCGAGCAGGACCGGCTGCCACTCCGGCTGCTCCAGCTCGGCCGCGGCGAAGAGTCCGCTGACCCGCTCGGCGGCGAGGTAGGCGTAGGGGGAGCCGAGGTCGAAGTAGAAGGTGGCGCGCGCCGTCAAGCGTGCGTGGCCCAGCCGTCGACTGCGCGGGCGGCTTCGAAGATCGACTCGGAGATCGTCGGGTGGGGATGGACGATCCGCGCCAGCTCCTGGTAGCCGCCCTCCAGCGCCATCGTCGCCACCAGCTCGGCGATCATGTCGCAGGCGCGGTTGCCGACGATGTGGACGCCGACGATCTCCCCGTACTTGGAGTCGACGACGATCTTGACCAGGCCTTCTTTGTCGTCGTAGACGGTGGCGCCGCCGACGCCGCCGAGCTTGAACTTGCCGACCTTGACGTCGTGCCCGGCCTCCTTGGCGGCCGCCTCGGTGAGGCCGACGCTGGCCACCTGCGGGTGGCTGAAGGTGGCGCCGGCGATCAGGTTCTGGTCGACCGGGTGGGCGGGCTCGCCGGCCGCCGCCTCGACCGCGACGATCGCCTCCTCGCCCGCCTTGTGGGCGAGCGCCTTCCTGTTGACCAGGTCGCCGATCGCGTAGACCTTCGGGTTCGAGGTCCGCTGGCTCCCGTCGACCTTGACCTTGCCGTTCTCCTCCAGCTCGACCCCGGCCTCCTTCAGGCCCAGGACCTCGGTGTCGGCGGCGCGGCCGCCGGCTACGCAGAGGTAGTCGACCTCGGTCGTCGTATCGCCGTAGGAGAGCTTGACCGAGTCATCGCCGGCCTCGACGTTCTCGACCGGGCTGCCGGTGGCGACGGTGATGTTCTGCTTTTTGAAGGCGCGCTCGACGACCCGGACCACGTCCTTGTCCTCGGCCGGGAGGATCTGCGGCAGCATCTCGATCAGCAGCACTTCGGTCCCGAAGCGACCGTAAGCGGAGGCGATCTCGCAGCCCGAAGCGCCGGCGCCGACGACGGCGATCTTCTTCGGCACCTCCGGCAGTGACCAGGCGCCCCAGGTGTCGACGACGCGGCCGCCGAACTCGACCCCGGGGATCGGCAGCGCCGCCGAGCCGGTGGCGAGGATGACCGTGGCCGCCTCGTAGACCTCGTCGCCGACCTTGACGTTGCCGTCGGGCGTGAGCGAGCCCTCGCCTTCGATCAGCGCGATCTTGTTCTTGTCCCAGAGCATCTTGACGCCGCTGGAGAGCGACTCGGAGACATCGGCGCGACGCTTGCCCAGCGCCTCCCAGTCGATCGAGACGTCCTTGGCGACGACGCCGAGGTCGGCGCTCTCGCGCGCCTGCTCGTAGATCTCCGCCGTGCGCAGCACGGTCTTGGCCGGGATGCAGGCGTAGTTGAGGCAGCGCCCGCCGGCCTTGTCGCGCTCGACGACAGCGGTTTTCTTGCCCAGCTGGGCGGCGCGGATCGCGGCCACATAGCCGCCCGGGCCCCCGCCGATGACGATCACGTCGTAGGAATCTGCCACTGGCTCCAGCCTATAGAACCGACATCACCCGCCACCTCCTCCGCTGCCGCGTCCGGGGGCGTCGGCAATCGCCATTTCGGCGCCGCTCACGAAGAGTCAGATTGCGACGTTCGCTAATCGGGGCGC
>Ga0070691_10000087_pt1 | contig 26176 bp, 42 predicted proteins | sample KBSK1101metaG_FD_64673 | JGI IMG/M metagenome (GOLD analysis project Ga0070691, IMG submission 64673) | Corn, switchgrass and miscanthus rhizosphere microbial communities from Kellogg Biological Station, Michigan, USA - KBS K1-10-1 metaG | ecosystem: Host-associated > Plants > Roots >... | reverse complement strand
ACACCCATGTGGTAGAGGGTGGTGAGCAGGGCTGCCGTGGTTCCCAATAAGGCGGCGAACCACGCAATGGCCCGCCTGCCGCCCGTATTGGCGGTCACGATGGCATTGATCTGGTCGATCTTGCCAGTAATCAGGCGAAGTTCATCCTTGATTTCATGCTCGATGATGGCTACCCGTTTCTCAAGCATCGTTGTCCTCGCATCAATGGCGCCGAGGAATCTCTGAATGTCGAAATCATCCACTTCAAACCCCTGTTTCATGATTAGTGAGAGTTGTAATTATTAGGCAATCTCACGCAAGGCGGATAATCGTCAAATTATCAATTCTTGCAAAATTTCCTATTGTTATTGCAGCAATGGAAAATAAGTCAATGGTTAACGCTGACCCTGCAGTTAGAAACATCAATGCCGACGAATTGGTTACATAAGCAAGCCCTGACCCTAAATTTAAAACGACCTGGTAAATCCGCTTCGTTTCTCCGCCATTTACAAATACCGACGTATAAACGGTTATTGCGCCCCCCGAAGAAGGAGTGGGCACGTAAGAACTGGCATTGATGAGATAGTATCCCGTTGCCTGTGGCGTGAAGGTGTGGGTCGCCGCATTGAACTCCCCCAATGAATCCCTTGCAACCGTATCGTAATTCACTACAGTTTGTGTATTTGCAGGAATCGCCTGCGTGGCGCTCATGGTCACGTAGACGTTGGTCGATAACCCAATTTGACCAAATTTATAATCATTGGCAACCGCTACTACCGCCCCCGTGCGTCCGAAAACGGACGTAACTGGGGCGGCGGGAAAGGCAATGGCAGTACTTCCCGCAGTGGTCAACCGGCCATAAGCATCGACGGTGAAGGTTGCAACGTGCGTGGCGTCGCCATAGCTTCCTGCCGTGACGGCTGTGGTGGCAAGGTCAATCGTGGGCAAACCTGCCGAGGCGTTGCCATTGGCGACCGTGACACGTCCTGCGGTGCCCGTGATCGTTGCCGCCTTGGTGCCCGTGATGCGGCCCCATGCGTCCTTCACCAGCGCCAGCAAACTACCGGTGCCGGAATCGGCAACCGTCGCAAGATCGAAGGTCGATACGCCATTGCTGCCAATCGTCCGCGTCATGCGGCTGGTGGACGCGACCGCCATTGTCGATGCGACCGTGTAGAACCCTTTGACGCCGGTCGGCCCCGTGCCGTAGTAATACGTGTTGCCGGGCAAGCCACCGCCGCCCTGATCGCTGACCAGTTTGATGGTGGTCAGGTTGGCGGTTGTCGTCGTGACAATGGAATCTTCGCCGATGATCGTTACTGGTGAAGTCGGACCGAGCGTTCCCGAATTGCCGCCTGTCTGTGCACCGACCAACGTCGGCACATTGCCTTGATCCACGGACGACACGGCGTACCGAAACGCCGCCCGAGAATCCTGCACGCGTGAGAGGTCCATGCCCGCAAGTGCCTGCTGGATCGCTTCCTGCATCGGATCGCGCTCAAGGCTGCTTTCGTTGGAGACAATGATGGCCATGGGTCAATTTTGCACAAGGATCGTGACGGGAGACTGATCGACGGTGACGCTCGGGCTGGGGTTGGGCAGGATCGTATCGACGATGATGTTGCGGTTCGGCCACGGCGTCGAATCCATGAACTGGAAGAAACACGCGCCGATGGATGTGCCAGGTGAAGCCGTCAACTGCGCGCTCAACGAAAAATAACGATCCAGCATGTTCACCGTGGTTGGAAGGAACATGTTCTGCGGGAGCAAATTGTTGACGCTTTGCAGCATGTTCACTGCCTGCGACCGCGAGACGTACCCTAGCAATTGCAGGGTCAAGGAGATTGAAAGCGAAGTCGGGACGGGTTGCGGCAATTCGTTGGGGAACAACTCGACCCCCATCTTCAAGACCTGCTTGTTGATGGAAGCGTTCCCGGCATCGTACAACTTCGTCACCATCGTACAAGCGCGCGCCGTGGTGAAGTCTGCACCGAACTTCAAAATTTGGTTGTTGGCAACCACGAGAGATTGTGTCGTATCCTCAATGAAATAGGATGTTGCAACCCAGCCTTGTGCATCGCCGATCATCGTAAACCATTGTTGTCCTTCCAGCATGAACACGTAACCGGAAGAAAGGACGACCAGATTTTTGCCATAGACGGTCGCCGCAAACATTGTTTGCGTTCCGGAGAAATTGTCGCCCATGTTGGCGCTTACAATCTGTCCGTTCAGTCCCGAATACGCCCACAACCCCGTGGTCGAAACCACGAACAGGGTATTGTCCCAAACCAAAGCCGCACGATCATTGGCAATGGAAATGCTGGACGATACAGGCGTCAGGTAGTACGTCGTGACAAGCACGGTCGATCCGGCCACCGATTGCACCTGCACGTTGTTGAGGGCCATCATGCCCCAGCCGATCAGGTACAACCAGCCTTGTGCAACCTGCAATGAATGCACCGGCCCTTGCATCGTCGGATCGGTAAGCTGGAATCCGCCTGCGTAATCGGCGGCATTGAAATCGTTGTAGGCATCGGGCGCCGTGAACAGGATTTCCATGGCCGATGCAATCCAGACGCGCCCCGCGTACACGGCGATGGCTTGTCCGGTGACACCTGCCTGCAAGACTTTCCACGTCGTGCCATCCCATGATCCGTAGCCCTTAACGGTATCCACCCACAAGAGAGCTTCGGGATTGCCTTGGGAATCAGCGCCTGTCCATTTGGTGAAGTGCAAGCCGCCTACCGTGGTGCCCCCTGCCGTGACGATCAGGTTCCATGTCCACGGCGGAGGATTCACAAGGTGAGCTTGGAAGATCGATCCATCATCCATTTGCAAGATGATCTGGCTTTCGCCATTCACCTTGTCGAAGGTCCACATGTTGGCAATCGTTGCACTCACGAAATAAACTCCACAACCCCCACTTGGGCGCCAGAAGGCAGTGCGGAGATCGTCGTCCACGTGAGGCCATCATCAAGGCTCACGGTCGGCTGTTGATCTTCGCAATTAAAGACAAAAGCCCCGTCCGCATAAATCATCACTGTTGGGACTATTACCCCATATGGGAGCGTGGGGTTCGTCCAAGTCTTTCCGGAGTCGGCGCTTCGTAGAATACTAGAACCACTTGGTTGCTGGATTGCAAAAACAAACGTATTCCCATTCGCTGTGCAACCATTAAAGAATGTTGAGGGAGCGCTAATTGGGAGCGTCACTGTGGTCAATGTAAGTCCGTCCGTCGTGTAATACGAACTACCAAGATTGTCCATGACGATCGCTGTTGTTCCATTGGATGCGATTGCGGTATAGGCATTAACGTTAAGAGGAAATGATGCGCCATTGATCCAGCCGCCTGTAGGCAACTTGGAATCTGTATACCAAAATGTGTCGGTGCTAGCGTACCCCGTAACCAACCACCTGCCACTATTCAAACGCGTAATTCCTAATGTTCCTCCTGCCGGCAATGGGTATGATTGAAATGATTGACCGCCGTCAGTTGAAATCCATATGGATGTCGCATGAGACGTTGTGTTACCTTCGCTAAACTGAAGCGCGATGATTGCATCAATATCACGGTAGTATTGCGCGACCGTAGGGTTGAATGGCGCAGTGCCAAGAGTGGTGACAATCGGGAAAGCGAAGCTGGTAATGACTTCGTCGTTGTTCGTGCCGTTGCTGAAAATCACGGCTTTACCCGGCCCCGTTCCCAAAGGCGCCATCGTGGAAGATGACGAAACATTGGGCGTGCGTGTCGTAGTGTTCCACGTCGCAAGATCGTCACTGTAGTACAGCGTGTTTGAACCCTTAATCGTCGCCCACCATTGTGAGTTCAATACCGGCACTGTGGACTGAAACAACTGTCCCGGCACCACGGCGAGATTGCCGGGCGCATAGGGCATAAGGTTTTCAAGTTGCGCGCATTCGCCATCCCTCAAGGATGTGGGCGAGGTTGAAATGTTGACCGACTGGAAATTACGCTCAATAAGCGTCTTGGAAGATGGCGCGGCCTGACCCTGTTGTTCGTTGGCCACGGCTCACTCCAGATTCTCGTTGTCGGGGAACAATTGCGACAGCCGCGTGGTGAAGCGGTTGGCGGACCAGCCGATGCGCTGCCCGTACAACTGGAAGAACGCTTCGGCGGCGGCGGCATCGCCTTGGCTCATGCGCGCACGGAACGCCGCGTAATACTTGACCGCCATGATGGATGAACGATCATTGATCTCGCCCATGGTCGAAAAATCCAGCAACGGCGCCGGGTACATGATGCAATCAAGTTCGTAGGCATAAGATTGGTTCGGGATAGGACCAATGTAGAGCTTGTCGGCGTACATGGAGAACGCCACCGGCACCGACTGGAAGCCCACGATTCCGCGCACCTGCACACTGAAATCGCTGTAGGCGTAATTGCGCAAGGGCACGCGCTGGCTGCCCCACAACACCGTCACCTGATCGATCGACGCAATGTCGGCATCAAGGATCGAAACACCATTCAGGGCTGTCAGGACGGGCGTGGCGGCACTATCTTGAATGTAGACGCCGCCTGATTGTCCGGAACCGAAACTCACCAGTTCAAGATTGCCACTGCCATCGATTCCCAAGGATGCAGGCTGGCCTACCGGCGTAAAGATCACGTTCGGCGTGAGCCCGGCATTGTTGAACGAGCCATTGTCGAAATCAACGTAGACGCTGGCAACACCGTTCGTGGCGTTCAAAACCGCCGTGCCCGAAGCGCCCAGCGCAATGCCCGGCGAGCCCACATCGAACGTGACCAGAGGTTGCTGGTAATACTTTCCGGCGTTGGTGACCGTCACGGTGAGCGGGACGGCGGCGATGCTGGCCGTGGCCGTAGCGCCGCCCCCGCTCACCAGCGAATAGGGCGCAATGCCGCCCACCGGCGGTGCGGTATTGGCGGGGATGGCGAATACGCCGCCGATGGGGAATGCCTCGATACCACCCGGAAGGGTGACGGTCAGGAGTTGACGCAGGCAGCCGGTATCGACGCACACCGTGGTGCGCGCTTCATTGATGTACGCAACGAGTTCCGAGTCCTGAAAGTAATTTCCGGACGTGTCGTGCAACAGGAACCTTACGTCGAACAGGTAATCAGCGAGCCAATCCCGTCGATGCGCGAATGCGGAGGTCAGGGCCATTCATGCGTCCCACCGATCAGGCTGGACCGAAGAAATCGGCGGTCGTCGCCGCACTGGCCACCAGACGCACGGCCACGCCATCCGAACGGATGAAGCACCCGGCATTGGCCGCAGCGATGGTCACCCACGTGGTGCCCCCATCGGTCGTGATCTGGACGGAAATATCCGCATTCGGAACGATCCACCAATCGCCGCTGGGCAACAGGAAGTTGCCCGCGCCTGCAAACACGTTGGTCTGCATGGCCGTGTAGGCCGAACCTTCGCCACCCAATGCAACCGGGTTGTTCGCGAGGATCATCTTGCTGGAAATCAGGCTCATGGTTCGATCCTCAAGAGTGGGTGTAGCCGGTGGCGACGGCGTTCGTGGACGGCTTGCTCACCACCAGTTCAAGCAGGGAGAGCAATGCGCCGATGAAACCGATCTGGTTGTTGATCAGTGTGGATTCGAAGCCGGTGAAGCCGAAGCTCACGTCCTGATGGCAGTACAGCGAGACGTAATTCTCGTTGAGATAATACGCATCGCCTTCGGTCATGTTGGCGTCGAGATAGATCGGAACGCCGCCCACGGAAAGGGCTTGGAACATCGCTTGCGCGCCGAATTCGCCATCGGCGTACGAGCCGCCCGGATTGACGTTGTAGCGCTCTTCCGCCGCGAAGTCCGTGGCCAGCTTGTGCCACGTCAGCGGACCCATCACGCCGAAGGTCGGACGTTCGCCACCGGGGCCGCCCGCTTGACCGGCAATAACCTTGATGATGTCGAGCAGCACCGAATTGCGGGTCGGCGCAACGGCGCCCTCGGCAATCGCGATGGCCTGCCAGTTCGTGTAGGTCGCGCGATTGATGCCGCCGTAGGTGCCGGTCGCGCTGATCGCGGCAGGCAGGCCCATCAACTGCTGGTTGTTCGTGCTGTTGTTGAACAATGCGGTGGTCAGGATTTGCACAGCCTGATTGCTGGCATCGTCCATGGTGGCTTCGAGCAGGCTCACCACGGTTTCATCCACCTGCACCATGGTCTGCATGCCCAACAGCGGAACCGGCACCACCAACCCCTTGAGGTTGAATTCTGCCGGAACCATGCCCGCCATGACTTGCGGCGCTGGAAAGGTGCCCCCGAAGTCGGTCCACGAACCCGAAGTCATCGGCTGCAACTGCACCGGGACCGTGACGGACGAGACACCGCCCGAAGCCGCATTGGCCTTGGAGAACAAGATCGCCAGCGTGGGCGATGCCTGGTACAAGGCAACAATGGCATCTTCGGTGATGCCGCGCCGGGTGACAGCGGAGAGCTGGGCACCAAGTGCGCCAGAGGGTATGATGCCTGTGCCGAGCGTTGGCATGACGGCGATTCCTGATTAGTTGGTGGCGAGGATGGCGGCGCGTGCGCCCTGCTTGCGCAGTTCGTCGATGCCTTCGTACAACTTCTTGCGGCGGTAGCCGCGACGATTTTTGACTGCTTCCGCAAACTGCGCCGGAAGTTTCATGCTGGTTCGATCTTCGATCCGCGTGTTGGCGCGCACCGCTTCCGCATCGGACAGCCGCTTGAATTTCAGACCCGCATCGAAATCCTCGATGTGGTTCTGTTGCATGAACTGCGCGACTTCGCCCAACTGCGCATCATCGACACCATGTTCCTGCTTGATTTTGATCATCGCCTCGGCGGCGACGCGTGCATCCTTTTCGGCCTGCAATTCCGCGCGCAATGATTCAAGCGCTGTGGCGTGCTCCGCCTTGGCGGCTTCGATCTGGTTGCCCAATTCTACTTCCGGGATGTAGGTTTCGGGATGGGCCTCCGCCAACTTCTTCACGATCTGGCGATACAGGCCCTTGTCCTTCGACACTTCATCGAAAAGCTGGATTTTCTGTTCGTTGCTAAGGTCTGCCATGGGATCATCCATCCATCAAAAAGAAACGGAGCCGAGAAAACGCGGACGTGAAGGCGGCGGCGCAACGGGTTGTGCAACGGGAGCCGGGGCAGGGGTTGGCGCAGCCGCCTTGGTTGAAGGCAAGCTTGCGCCTCTGGAAACAAGGTCCGTGGTGCCGCGCGAGAATCCCACGTTGCCCGTGTAGGTGCCCTGCGACATGCCTTGGGCATTCGGGCGCCCTTGCGGCGCGGTTCCAGCGGGATGTTGCGGGGTTGCCATTACGGCTTGCCCCGGCGACCGACGTGGGCGATGCGGCCATACGGCGCACGCTTCACGATCTTGTTGACGGCTTCGGCGCCGCCGAATTCAGGGAAGCGCGGCCCGTTGATCAGGTTGCCGTAGCGCTTCTCGTTCGTGTCCGGCGGACGCAAACCGTTGGTTTCAGGGGTGAGGTTGTTCGGGCGTTCTGCCATGTTCTGATCCTCATGAATTCAACTGTGCGGCGCCAGTACTAGCCGCCTCGGATTGCAACATGCCGGCTTCGGACGGCGCCAACTGCTTGGCGGCGCCCGCGCCTGCGAATTCTTTGGCCAGTTTCCGCGTCACATCCATGACCGCCTTGTGTTCGCGCGAGCCCGGCTCGAAGTCCGAAAGGGTCGCGTTCAACATGGACAAGGCAATGGAAACCTTGGTCTTGGCCAGTGTGATCTTGCCTGCCGGTGTTTCCTGCCCCGTGGCCGGAGCGGGTGCACCTGCATCGGCAGGATTGCCGCCAGACGGATCGCCGCCCGCTGCCCCGGCCTGACCTTGACCGGGGAGCGGTGCGGACAACGTACCGAGATCAGGGGTCGCCATGGTTCAGCGACGCACCTTGCGGGACTTGCGCGCCTTGCGCAGATTCTTGCGCGCGGCGGTTTTCTGTTTGGCGGTAGCCATGATGCACTCCTACGGACGGTAGCCGCCGCGCGACGTGGGCCGTGTGTTGTTGCGGCCTGTCGGTTGGCGGTGGATGGGTTGTGCCGGACGCGCGGGCGATGCCTTGCTTTTCCGGGCCATCGGTTCACGCGGTTCGCGGACGGGCGTACGCATGATCTTCGCCTTACGCGCGCTTGGACGAGCGCTTATGGCTGCGCTTCGTCGAATGCTTCGCGGAACGCTTGGTGCTCTTGGTGTGCTTGCGTGCCATGTCTTTTCTCCACTGGATGGTAAGACGGAATCTCTTGGTCCAACCGCCTTGCCCCGATTGAGGCCGCGTGTTGCCGGATCGCTCCGGTAAAGACCGCACGGTTCCGCGCGGATGTGCGCGGCGATCGATTGCGTTGCACGGGGGATTTATAACACCAATGAACGAACAGGTGTCAAGTTTTATTTGCGTGCGCCGCGTTTTGATTTCCGGCGCTGTGCGTAGGCGATGGCAATGGCCTGTTTATTCGCCGCGCGCTTGCCTGATTTCCTTGCCGTTCGCGCATAGGTTTTGCCGGTATGCAACTCACGGATGTTCTTGGAAAGCGTCTTGCGCGAAGTCCCGCGTGCGAGAGGCATCAGTGTTTGCTCCTTCCGCCGAAAATCTTGCCGAGCAAGCTTCCGCGTTCGGCTTCGGGCACCGATGCAATCGCCTGCTGCATCTGCTGCGCCTGTTGCGCCTCGCGTTTCTTCAACCGCTGCTTCAAGGCTTGCGCCATCGGCGGGTCGGCAAGGTCAAGGAAATCTTCCTTGTCGATAACGCCCAATTCCATCAATTGTTCGGCCTGTTGCTGGGCCTGTCCTGCAAACAAGGGTGACGCCGAATGCGAAGCGACTTCGACATTGGCATCGCCCGGCAACATCGCCAGCGTGAACTTCATGCCATCCTCGGTCACCAGCATCGTGTCGTCATAGCGACGCGCCAGCCCCAGCAACAACGAGGCGCCTTCGGCGACTGCACGTTCCACATTCATCATGCGTCGTGTCAACCGTCCCGCGCCCGCGCTCATGACGGCGCGTGCGTGTTCACCGCCGCGTTCGCCGCCAGTCGATGCGCCCTGCAAGGCAGCGGTCAAGCCGAGTGTTTCATTGAACATCTGGTCGATTTCGCCAATTTCGGTGAAGGAAAGCTCATTGATGCTAGGCGTCAGCAAATCGACCTTGGCGCTTGGCGTCTGGGAATTGGCGAGCAAACCACCGCGACGCATGACCGCCGCCGCCTTTTCATCCGATACACCGCCCATGAAGCCTGAAAAGACCATCGGCGGATTGGCTTGGCGCGCGAACAGGCGGTCCAACTGGTTCATGCGCTTTTCGCGCCACGCCTGCAAGGGAATCAATTGCGCAACCGTCGAATACCCCCAGAAATAATCGTCGATTGGATCGACCGTCATCTGCACAAAGGGATGGTGGTGCGGCAGGAAATCATTTTTGCGATCCGAAAGGATCAAATCGTGTTCCACCGTCTGGAAGATGCGGTAATCGTGGGTGCGATCGTCCATCGCCCAGATTTCCTCGATTTCGAGCGTTGGCGTATCCGAAGCCGCGTCATACACCGCCGACGTCGAACCCCAATCGGCCACACCGCCCGCCACAGTTCCCGGCGCGCTGCCATTCCAGACGATCGGGTTCTGTGCACCGATCGCGAGCGTGCCTTGTGCCATGTGTGCAGCGGGTTTGCCTTCGCCCCAGCGACGTATCCATCGTTCGGCTTCCATTTCGGGCATCCCCGCGCCGATCAGCCAACCCCGCACCGTATCGACGTCCAGCCGAAAAGTGTGCAAAAGGGCCTGCTGGCCCTCAAGCCCAGGCAAATCATCCCGCCACACGCCGAAATTGCCCGCGCCCACGGCATCACAACGCGGACGCTTGGCGCCCCATCCGAATTTCTGGACTTCGCAACCGTACACCAGCGACCACAGGGCGCCGTGCGCGTAGTGCTGATCCGCTCCGGACTCGCCCCACAACGAACGCAGGCGGTCCGAAACCGCTTCGTACATGCCCAATTGGCCTTCATCCGCCAAAGGCCCCGCGTTCAGGCCAAAACGCACCGAACGCGGCGAGTAGAGATAGGACGAAAGGGTGTTGAGTTGCGGCCCGATTTTGTTGTAACGCGCGCCCCATTCGAACCCGCCATGCAGATACCACGTCCGCCACGATCCATAGTGGCCACGGCGCTGGTCGAGCGAACGCCGCAACTGCTGGCGTGTACGATCCAGCCATGCCGACCGCTCGTCGATAGCGAGAGGGATACGCATCAGGCCGGACCGTCGTACTTTCCGACGACGGCGGTAATGGGGCGCGGCATCCCGAAGGGCAATTGACCGCCCACACCACGGCCGCCCGCCGGAAGGAGTTCCTTGGCATCCGACCAGTGGGCCGCGAAGGGTCCGGATGGGGCCTCGGCCTTGCGCTTGGGTTCACGCTTGAGGCTGGTGGTCGAGATTTTCTGGTTCTGCAATTCAGTTTCGAGCAGCTTGTCGGCGGCGGCATGCGCGGCACGGCTCGCCTGCCCGATCACGGCAGGTGCATACACGATCCGGAAGGCGTCCGAGCCGCATTCGGGGCAAGGATGCGAGCTTGCGACTTCCCCGAAAAAAATAACACCTTCGTCGTGGCACTGGAAACAGCCGAATTCCATGATGCGCGTGGCCGCTTCGCCGCACGCCCGGCAATGGCTTTGAGTCAGATGATCTTCCCATTCGCATTCCTCGGCAGGAAGGCCGCGTTTGAGACACGCGTTGCAGCGCCAGCGCTTCACGACTTGGCCCCGCCATCGAATTTCGAGTCCAGCTTGCCAATCGCCATCTTGAGGTCAGCAATGCCGGAGGACACTTCGGCATGCAAGACCGTTTGGATTGCGATGTGCTTGCGATGCGCGCGCACTTCGGCGACCGCGAACAGGATCAGGATGGCCAACAAGACAACGATCACAATGCCCATGCGGGAACTCCTACCGGCGACGGGAACGGGACGATGAGCCGCGCAGCTTGGCGCGGGCTTTGCCACGCACTTTGCGGGCTTCGGATGCGGTGATGTTGCCTGCTCGCAAGGCGCGGGTCGCGCCCGACAGGGCTGCGCGGGCGTGCGCCGCGTCATTGACGGGAAACCGGCGCCCCGATAGGGCAAACGTGCTGCGTTTCATGCCGCGTCGCTTGGCGGCGGTCAGTCTTGCCATGACATGCTCCCGGCTTTCTGCCAATTCGATTCTTCGGTCTGTGCGTTGAGGTTGGACAGCCAGTTCCCAATCGAACGCGCGACCGCATTGTGCTCCATTCCGGAATATTCGTCCATGCCCCGGCCCATCAACAACTGGGGCATCAATTGTTCCTGCCACGCCATGCAGCCCAAGGCCATGGCAATCACCCGATCATCCTTCTGCGTGCGGCCTTCGGCCTTGATCGATGTGCCGTTCTGGGTCACGTAGCGCGCTTCGTTGATCCACGCTTCGCTGCGAATCTTGATCATGCCGCGTTCGATCAGGTCACGCAGCGTGTTCATCATGATCTGCTTGGTTTTCCACGTGGTTTCCCATTGCAACAGGGATGAACCGGAAAGGCTATCGGGGCGCCGATACAGGTAGTGCTGGATCGAACCGAAAATGTCGGCCAATTCCGCCCGTGCACGATCCGAAAGCCCCGCCACGGTCGCGGCGTACTGGCTGGGCATGCGTTGAAGCTCCTGCAAGACGCCCCGCCCCGGTCCGCCCAATTCAAGGATCACGGTCGGTGCATGCCTGGGCGTCGAATAGGCACCTGCCAAATGCGCCATGATCCACGCAAAGCCGTACATGGTGCAATCGGGCGTGTTGAATTCCGCCACCTGTTCGGCGCCCGTCGCGGTGCATTTCAGGACTTCGATGCAAAAGCAGTCCGCCCATTCCGATTCGCCGTAGGCAGGGTCGGCGGCGATCACGTAGGCACAATCCGGTTGCGGTTCTTCCCACACAGTCAAGGGACCGTCCTCGTCGCGGTAAACTTCCGTGTTCTCGAAACGGGTCGAGAGCTTGTAGTTCCACGACTCGCCTTCATCCCCATGCGTCCGTTTCAGCATGTCCTGGAGCGTTTGCAAGGGGAAAAATTCGCTTCCCGTCATGACGAAGGACTGGTCGGCGGTGAAGGGATATTCGGCGAGCAGCAGCCGACTGCCGCCGCTTTCCGCCCACTTCCAGCGCCACCACGCCCATTGCTGGCGATCCAGTTCCACACCGTAGAGCTTCTTGACTTCCTTCCCCCACATCTTTTCCTCGGCGGACAAATGGCTGCGGCCATAGGTGTTCCAGAGCCGCGAGGTTTCCTCGATCCGATAATCTTCCTTGGCCCACCAGCCTATGAAAAGGGCTTCTGTGGACATCGAAAGTTCGGCGTCCTTCCACATGTCGTGAAACACGTTGAAGCCGCGCGACGTGGACTCGAACACGTACAGGCGCCGCTTGTGCGTTTCGGCCATCGAAGCCTCAAGCGAAATCACGCCCTCCGGGTCCGCCCACGACGACATTTCGGTCGCGTGGACGAAGGAAAGCCCTTGTCCGCGTGCCAACGCGCCCGAGTTGCGTCCACCCGCGATCAGGTGGGCCAAGCGCGATTCATTGGCAAAGCGCATTTCGTTGCGGTTGTTGAGCAGCCTCGGCCACTTCATTGAAGGCGGAAGGCCGTCGATGTAATTGTCGATGATGTTGCGGGACAGGTCGCGGACCGTTTCATTCGGAACCGCCATCGCGCCTTGCATCCCGGCATTCCGATACAGCCAGAAAAGGTCCAACGCGAGGCAAACCGTCGTGAGGCCCAATTGCCTGGCCTTGCACACGACGAACTTGTGGACGCCATTTTCCAGTCCCTTGGCAACAAGGTCGATGAACCGGCGCTGGGCACCGTTCCACGTGAAACGTACCCGGCCCTGTTCCTTGGAATTGAGTTGCAGTGCACCGCAGAACGTTCGGAATTGTTCAACAGGAAAGCGCATCGGATTCGCTCCATGCGCGTTTGACCATGCGGCCGGTGGTGAAATCGGCGTACAGGCCCATGGTTGAAGGGGTGAACTTCTCGTTGCCGACCAGCACGTGATAGGGGCGTCCCTTGGGACGGCGGGCCGGACGCTTCTCCCAATGCACGCGGCCTTCGTCCAGTGCCGCGAGCATGCGGACAAGGCGTTGCATCAATGGGCCGTGCTGGATGCAGGACCAGCCATCGCGGAGCTTGACGATTTCGGAATGACCCACGCCCAGTTCGCGTGCCCAATCGGAAGCGGCGATGGGGGAGCGGCGGATCGCCATTCTCACCCCAAGGTTCGTCCTCACCGTTTCCACTCTCCACGATTTCCGACCGCGACACCCATTCGCTTGACGCTGCGCGCCGGAGCCAGCGCAGGAATCACGGGACCGGCCATGCGGCGTTCGCGATAGTCGGGGCCGGTAAAACCATCCAGGCCATTGGGGCGGAACGTACGGACCTTGGGATTGCCTCCCGTGGGAAGGAATTGCGGGGGATTCGCGGGACGCATCGGGAAGGGCATGATCAGGCTCCGTGTCGGCTGGGCAGAGTGTACGCCCTTTTCGGAGAAAGGGAAGGCTCGGGTTTGCGGGGAAGCGAACGCGCGTTCCATGGTCGTTTCAGGGCTTCAGGAATCCACGGCATCACGGGGCGCAGATTGTCCATGTCCTGCACGTACCACAACCGCTTCTCGCCGTCCCAGCGCGCGCCCGCACGCTTGGCGGCGTCCTTCTCGGCGTAGGGAACCCTCAAGTACGTTCGCAAGATGGCACCTCGCGGGACCGCTGCAACCGATGGGTCGTGGACTGGCGCTTGGCGATGATGCGTCCGACACGTCCGCCCTTCCAGAAAAAATCCTCGTTGAGATAAATCTTGAAGCGTTCCCCGTCCCCTCCGCGACGGATCAGACCGACCTTCGCGTAATACGCCAAATGACGATTCACCACCATGGGAGAGGTTCCAAGGGTCTTGGCAATGCTCGTTCCCGTCTGCCATACCTCGTTCCCGTACGTCACCTTGTCCAACAAGACCAACAAAACCCGAGTCCGGAACCCCAACTCCTTAAAATCCATCAATTTTTGGCCCCACTTCTTGTTCTGGATCAGCATCACGAAGTCATCGCCAATTACTGTACTCCGTTCAGGTTGCATTTTTTCCTCCAAAAAAGCGAGCCTCTGGAACCCGCATCCAATGAAGGCATATAAACTATACGATATTTTTCCGTGCGTCAATCAATTTACTGTACCCGCGTCCTGATGCGGGTTCCAGAGCATCCCTTCTTTATCTTATACCGCTCTTGCTTTTGCTCCTGCTTGGGGCTGTTGCTCCTGCCTGATCACAAAGCTCTTGATCCTGCCCTTGATCTCAACGGCGACGAAGCGAAGGCTTCGCATCCCTTCAGCAGAGCTCTTGATCTCCAACCTCGCCTTAGTCCCTCCCGCGCGAGCATGCAGATCAAGAGCCAGACTCCAGCAAGCGTGCAAGCGCCGCTCCGTCGAACTGCGATCAAAAGCCAAAGCCTTTTGAGAAAATCCAAGTCAAAAGCCTCGCAAGCCCACACAAAGATCAAAAGCAGTCAGCAGAAGCTTATTGTGTCGAAAATAGTGTTTATGAATGTATTACTAAATAATTGATTCCTATAAGAAATCAAAGGTCCATCCACACCCTTGTCTACAATCCTTTACGCACCCTTTTTGATGGAAATTTTTGGGGTGGGCGTAGTGTGGGTGCAAAACAATTCCATGCTGTTCGCCCATCACAAAGCATTCCTAGGCTCTCCCATCAGTGAGCAGTTTGCCCGGTCCTGATCGACCGTTGCCGGGCAATGGTTGTACCTTTGATGACCAATGATTGATTGGATGGATACTGTACTGATCAGTATTGGTTTGAGGATCAGAGACAGGTGGGCGTGGGTGTGCTATCGCCATGCTCATCAACTCACTCACACGACATGCGCATATGAAAGGCTGTTGCTGGGTTGTTGTTGAGCTGGGTAACTGAACGGGAGAAGGTGACGTACAGCGTCATTTGGTGACGTTTTAGGGCATGGGATGTGACGTTTTGGGTCACTTTGTGGGGAGTGGGGCTTAAAGCTGTTGGCACGCGACTTGCATTACCTATGGTGCAGCCGCTTGGGTTGCTTGATTGAGGGTTGAGCCATGAATGCGAAGGCAGATGAAAGGTCTTGGGCGGAATGGATCGCGGAATGCAAGGCGATACGGGAAGAGGCGCGGGTCAAGCTGGCTCCGCTGAAGGTGAAGCCGCCGACGAAGGCGCAACTTGCAGCCATGAAGCGGAGGGCGCGGTCATGAATAGGATCACGGTAAAAGACCTGGAGGCACTGCGCGACCTCATGGCGCTGGAGCTTGGGCGTCCGAACGGGCCGGCTTACACGCGGCAGGGCGGGCAGAATGTGGCGCTGGTGGGCAAGTTGATCATCAATCGCGGCTCCGCGCTCAATGGCTTGGCGTGGGGATTGAGCGAGATTACGAACGAACGCGGCGGCGAGTGGGCCCTCTTGAGGGCCGGAAGTGCCCGCGAGCTGTTCAGCCTGATGCACGCGTATCGGGCGGGATTCCGCGATGCTCGGGAAGCGCAGTCATGAATCGGCCTCTTGGCAAGAAACGAGCCGCGCGCATGGCTGCCGGGCGCAAGGTGTACACCTTCCTCCGTCAGGTTCTGGCCGATACGCCGTGCGGATTGAACGCCGAGCTGTTCAGCGCATGCGCGGAGTGCTTGAGGCTCGCGCTGGGCGAGATGAATGCGACCAATGGAGGGGCGCGTCATGCACGCCAAGCGTAGCCGCATCGCATCCTGGGGCCGCTGGACATATGCCAGCGTGCGGATCATCCGTATCGGCGAAATGTACTACTTGCGTCTGCCGACCGGCTGGTCCATCGACACGCCGTACCTCGAAGAGGCCATCATCTGGGCGGACTACGCCGCGGGGTAGTCTTTGATGGCTTGCCAGAGTGCCAGCGCGGCGTCAAACACCCGCTGGCCTTGCTGCATGTCCTCGGTGCTCCAGACGTGGCTGGCTACTTTGCCAGGATGCGTGCGGGATACAAATACGCTGGCGCACGTCGCCTTGGGGAGTTCCATGCCGCGCTGGTAGCCCGCCAGTTGCCAATGCTGGTCATAGGCCAGCCGCTTGCCGTACGAGAAGTCCCCGTCCTTGCCTTTGTAGTCCAGACATACGCCCGTCGAGGGCGAGTGCAGGTCGCACATGCCTCCAAAGCCATCCGGGTGAGCGAAGCGCGTTTCAGGCACCCAGTCCGTAATGGCCGGATACAGCTTCGCAATCTCGGCCCGGACAGCTTGTACGTGGGGCTGGTAGCGCTGGGGATACGCTTGGCCGCGGGCGTTGGCTTCGAGCGCGGCGTGGATGCGTGAGCCTTCCTCGGCGGCAGCCTTGGTTTGCGCCTTGGCGTCGTCGCGCACCCTTTGCAGCCAGTCCGCCTCGGATTCGCTGGGCTTCCGTGGCAGTGTCAGCGCGGCCAAGATGCCCTGCTGGACTTTCCAGACTTCCAGATTCGGCTTGGCCACCACGGACAATACGGTGGTGACGCTGGGAACGGCGTGGACCTTGCGGGCGTCACGAAGCGTGACGGGGCGCATGTGTCCGTCGCGCGCCTTGCATTCGTAAAAGGGCGTCCCGTCCGGCAAGTACCAATGTTGGCTATCGTCACTCACCGCTCGCCGTCCTCCAGCTTGAGCAGGGCGAAGGTTTCGTCGCCAATCCCATTCGCGGGGTCGGAGACAATCTGCACGTAGCCGCTACCGTGCGCCGGATACGTGCCGAGCATCACTCGCCTCGCCTCCGCGATCCTCGCCTTGAGCGCGGCGAGTTCGCCACGCATCTGCTCGAAGTGATCCACGCAGTCACGGTTCGCCGCCAGAAGACGCGCGTTTTCCTCGGCGAGGCGGTGAAGACTGCGGGCACGGCTCTTCGGCCGCATCTCGTGCAGGTAACTGGTCAGGTGCCAGCCGTGGCAGAACCTGCACTTGTACGGCCGTTCGCGCTTGTGGTTCTTTTCGTGGCCCTTGATCGCGGCGTGCAGCTCGGCGCTCGTGGTGTAGCGCCGCTTGCCGGTCTTGCAGCCGTAGTCGATGGTCATACCGCGCACCTCGCGCCGAGCAGGGCCAGTGCCTCGTCGTCATCCTTGACCACGTGCACATGGCATCCGACCCGCGCGGCTTCGGCGTGCAGGATCTGCTGGTCAGCCGTCAGCTTGCGGGCGCTCGGCGGCTTCGACCCATCCTTGATTTCCGCGGCGATCCAGCGACCGCGCCATCCGATCAGCACATCCGGAAAGCCATCGCCCACATGCGAGCAATCGATGACGTAGGCGCCCATGCCGCGCCACAACCGCACCAGCCGCGCATGGTTGTCATCGACCTTGGCCGCATAGCGCCTCATGACTCCTCTCCCTTCAGCACGTGGTCTTTGACGCAAGACCAATGCGCGTGCGTGCGACTAGGTGAAGTGTGTTCGCCGTGGTGCCAGAGGAATGCGCAGTACGCAGCCACGTCGCGCGGGTCGCCCTTGGCGATGTGATCGAGTAGGTGTTGGCGACATTCGTCCATCCATCCGGGGCGTGCCCAGTTGTCGGAGTAGCCATATTTTTGTTCCGCAGCGGCCAGCTTTTCGGCAAGCGCAACGGAGAACCGACGTACTAGGTCAGCGGTCGCCGGATGCAAAGCAGGCTGCGCCGGCACGGCCCTACCTGAGATGGGCTCGGCGTACAAAGGCATCCATGATTCATCGGGATCAGGACATTCGACGCCCCAAACAACGCGGGGCTCGTCCATTCCAATCGGACGACCATCATCGTCGTTGATCGTATCTTGCCGAGTCCACGCTACTGGCTGCGCTGGTGGCTGTGAGGCGCATAAAGCTTTTTCCAGTCGGTCGCGCGCAGCGTCAATTATCTGTTCTTCTGCGCGCGTCACAGTGTCTCGATCAAATCCAGCGTAAAAGACTGTCTCAAAATCTTGGCGCGGCACCATCACCCACCCATCCGGCACGCCCACCGGCTGCGCTGCCTGCGCGGGTTGGGCGTCCATGCGCGCGATCAACTGAACGAATCTAGTTTCGTCTCGACCGTATGCTCGAAACTCTGTAGCCACGTCGTCAAGACAACGCCGAATATCGGCGCGCAACACATCCGCGAGCTTGTCAGCGTCCATCCCGCAATCCTCTGTGAGTGGCCCCGCAATCCTCTGTGAGTGGCGTTAAAATGGAATGTCGTCGTCCTCGAATCCGCCGCCAGCACTGCCTTGATCCGATGGCGTGTCCGGCGCTTGCAGTACAGGGCCGGTCAATTGTCCGTTGATCTTGTCCTGCAACCACTTGGGTAATTTGTCCAAGTCCACGGCAGGCGATTGATCGTCGTAATAAAGCAGCGGATTTTCGGGCGCTGGAATCGGCACGCCTCGGGGCAATGATCCAATACCAACAATGTTGGCGTAGGTCTTGCCGCCTGATTCCGAATGTACGACTGACAACATGCAGCCTTTGCCAAGGATCGCCGACACATCGAATTGCGCAGCTTCTTCGTCCGTGAAGGCGCGTCCGCGCCAGCTTTCCAGATGTTTGCGCAAGGTGGCCTTTTCGTTCATGGATGCCGTGTAAAAGGAGCCGATGGTCATGGGGCCTTCAATCGTCTGGCCGTCCTTTTCGTATTCCACCCGTTCGGCTGGAATCTCAAAACGCACGTACAGCTTGTGTTTGGGCGACGGGTAAAGGGGTGAGCCGGGCTGCATGCCACAATCGGCAATCAAGTTGCACACTGCAATGTGTGAACCTGCCGGAACGCGTTTGAAGTCGCCTCCGGTGCCACCCGTGGGGAAGGTCATGGTCATTTCGTTGTCCTCGTTCATGGGTTGAGGTTGGGCGGTCGGTCTCCGGGCCGCCACGGCGCGCTGCTTTCAGGTCCGTCCAGCGCTGACGGTTGTTACCAAGGCCCGCAGCGATCCCGTTCCCATGCTTCCCATTGTTCGGGAGTCATGTCGGGCAGGGCGTGTTTGTCCAAGGGGAAAAGGATGGAGGACGCTTGCACCCTGTCCTCCGCAGGGACTTGGGACTGTTCCGGGAGGGGAGCCGGAACAAGCGTGGCAAGCTCACGATCTTGTTTGTTCATTTCAATTCTGCCGCAGCGATGATGCGCAACGCGGTTTCGTAGTCAGGCAACTCGGGCCGGCGACCGTCACGCGTAAGCAGCGACTGCGCACGGGCACGGATGCTGATTTCGTGTGCAGGCGGCGAGGGCGGCAGATGTGACCAAGGCGCCGCGCCGTACTGCATCGGCTTGATCGGCGTCTCGGGCTGCGGGCAATCAGGCACCACATGAAACTTGCGGGCGGTCATTGTTCGATCTCCCGCCAATGGATGACGCGGCGGCTGGAGTGCCGTGACGCATCTTCGCGCGCACAGCCTTCTGATGCCCACCCACAAAGCGTATCCGGATTATCGCCATAGATCGTCCCCCACCCCTCCGCAGGCTTTGGCTTGATGCGGTATTTGCAGCCAGCGAAATTGAAAAGCGGCGTTCCATCCTTCCACTCTTCTTCTCTTTCGAGCCGATACTGCACATCCCCGCCATCGGCGTAATGCTGTAACACCTTGACTGCCTGTTGGGCTTCGTCACGAGTCATGGCTGCGCGTCCTCGTCGGCTTCGCGGCACAAATCGGCGGCACGTTGAATCTTGTCTGCTTGCTCGCGTGCACGCTGCAAAGCAGGTCCGAATAGCGCATCAATTTGGTTGAGCGTCTTGGCCATCACGTCCACGCGCTGCATTTCATCGCGCATGACTTCGGCCATCTTGTCGCCAGGAATAGTGCACATGTCAGCGTTCCTCCATCATGTATTCAGCGGCGTCGATCGCCCGTTCCGCGCGGTCTTGCGCCCAGCCATCCAAGATGACCCGTGCGCGCCGGTCGATTTCACGTTCCGCCGCCCCACACATATCGGCAGCGATCTTTTGAGCGCCCTCGACGGACCACGCGCCCGAGCAGATTTCGTTGATGTAGGTTTCAAACTCGGCACGAACCTTGGCCGCGATCGCATCGTTTGCCGCAAGGTCGTTCATCACTTCTTCTCGCGCGGCATCAAACGCCATCGCATCGCGATCGTCCGGCGGACCGTCCGCCCACCATTCGCGCGTCATGGCAGCAATCCCCACGCACGCGCCAGCAGGATCACGATGGCGATCACCAGCCCGCAGGTCAGGAACGGCCACGTAATCGGATCACGATGTTCTACTTGGTGTCCCGGCTTGGCCGTGCGCCAATCTTGCGTTTCCATGTCACTCTCCTTGGTTTGCACTGATTCGTGGCTATCATAATACGGAAAACCGGAATGATGCAACCCGAGATTGTGAACATTTGTAACGCTGCCATTGACGAGCGTTCCGGAAAACCGTATGGTACGCGCATGGACTGGCAAGTGTACATTCTCAAGTTGCGCAAGCGCTGGACGCTGGCGGAAATAGCCGCGCTGGTGCGGGCGCCGGTATCCACGCTTGGCGAGCTTTCACGCGGGGCGACCCGCCAACCGCGCAGCGAACTCGCTTTGCGATTGTTGGCTTTGGGCAAGCGGAGTCGATCATGATGGGATCATCCGTACACATGGGTTGGCTGCGTTATGTTCCCGCCGAGGCCACGCCAAAATTCGTTGCATCGTGCATTGAACGTCATGTCGCACCCGAAGCTTGGCGCGAAGCCATCAACCTGGTTGAAATCGCCGGGTTTGGCGTGGACAAAGACTATCTGCGTGATCGCTGGCAAATTGTGAAGGGGGCGAAACGGCTATCCCATCGCAATGATCCCGATACATCCTCCATGGCGGCGGAACGCGTCACGCAACGCGGCCAACGCGCCGCGCATGTGGCATTGATTGTGGCGGCGGTCTGCGCCGATCCGGGCAAGACCAGCGCCGAATTGGGCGAATCCATCCAACTTGATCGGGTCGAAGCCGCACGTCGTACCAGTGATGCCATGGCCGATGGCTTGATTGCACAAGGCCCGAAACGCAAATGCAATGTGTGCCATTCCACATGCGTGACGTGGTGGCCGATTCAGCGGAAGATTGCAGCATGACGCCGCTCGAAGTCCGCTGTCGCCTGCAACAAATCATCAACATTCGCGTGACGGTCGCAGCCTTCCTGCTGCGTGTTTCGCTTGACAAAAGATGGAGGCGTCCATGAAGGGCATGAGAAATACGGTTGCAATGACTTTTGCAGGCGTTCCGACCGGTGACACGATCGGAAACCGCCCGAAACAACTGCGCGAACACGCCAATCTTACGCGCAAACAGTTTGCTGATAAAACGGGGCTTGATGAACATCAGGTATACCGATTTGAGACTCAGGGGCAACTTGCGACGAAAGATGAATTTCCATCATGTGATGCTGTGGCCAGATTGTTTTGCGTACAACCCGTTTGGCTGTACGCGGGGAGTATGGCGCCCGAAAAGCTTTGGCCTGATTGGTGGCGCCCATGAACTTGATTCCACTCCCCTACCGCATTCTGATCGGCGTTGGCCTATTGCTGGCGTGCCTGATTGCCGGTTATCTCTACGGCTCGCGCGTCCGTGGCTTATCCGACGACAAGGCCCTTTTTGCCCTGCAAACGGCGCAGTCCAAGGCCCTCATCAAGGCCGAAGATACGGCGCGGCTTGCACAGGCACAGGCCGACGCGGCCACACTGGCGCAACAGCAAGCTGCCATCACGGAAGCCCAACAAGCTGCCACCAGTCATGCGACAACGATCCAGACTCAAGCGGATCGCATCACGGCATTGCAGGCAAAGATTGCCGATGAGGCCAAGGCAAAACCGGATGTCGCAACGTGGTTGGCGCAGCCCGTTCCCGCCTCCGTCCAATCCGCTGCCGGAGGCAATCCGTGAGAATCTTGATCATTGCGATATTGCTGGCCTTGGCAGGTTGTGCCAGCGCCCCTGTCGCTGCCCCGCCACAGATTGTGACCGTGACGAAAGTTCAGTACGTGCCGATGCCGACTTCCGATTTGGTGCCCTGTATCGCGCCTCCCACGGGGATTAAGACCAATGCCGATTTATTGTGGGCTTGGCAGCACGCGCTGGCCGCCCTAGCGGTTTGCAACGCACAGATTGCCGATCTTCGGCACTTGAACAACAAGGTGAAACCATGAGCAAGGCGATTCGGTGGACCAATGCTGGGCGCAAGCAGGCGTTGGAGGCCATCAAGCCAAAACCTGCCAAAAAGACAGTCAAACCACGAGCAACGTCCAAGGGAGAATTGCTGCTGGACGCGCAGTTACGAAGTGTCGGCATGGCGTTCATCCCGCAATACAAGCCGATTCCGGGGCGCAAGTTTGCTTTCGATTATTTCGTTTCGCCTGACCTGTTGGTCGAGAAGATCAGCTTTCGGCGTGGAGTGCAGGGCGGCGTGTACGCCAAGGGCAATTCTGGCCACACTTCCGGAACCGGCATCACGCGCGATTGCGAGAAGGCGTCGCTGGCTGCCGTGATGGGATTCCGGACGATCCTTGTTACCACGGCCCACGTCAACAACGGCAAGGCGCTGGAATGGATACAGGCGGCCCGCAAACATGGCATCCAAGCGCTGATGCTGAAACGCCACGAGGAACACACCCATGACTGACATGCAATCGCTGATCCTGCACGATGAAGGGCTACGCATCTGGCCGTATGTAGACACCACCGGGCACCGTACGTGGGGCGTGGGGCACAACCTCGATGCCTCGCCACCGGCAACCGACGTGTGGGCGCTCCTGAATCAAGCGGCCATGCTGCAATTCCAGCACGATCTGGATGCCGTGCTGGCGGTAGCGTCTACCGAGTCCTGGTGGGCGTTGCTGAATGATGTCCGCCAAGCCGCCATCGCCGACATGCTCTTCAATCTCGGCACCGGGTCGATTGCGACGTTCAGTGTGTTCTTCGGCTACATCGCCGCCCAGCGCTGGCAGGCGGCTGCCGATGATCTTCGCGCCACGAAGGTTTACCGGGAGCTTCCAGTCCGCTACACGCGCCTCGCCAACATGATCGAAACGGGGCAGTGGGCCGCGTGAGGCACACGCGCACGGATTTCAACTCCCGTTGACTTGTTTTTCAATGCCTTGTGTTTTGAGGCTCTCGATCAAGCCCGTCTTAATGTACCTTTTGGAACCCTCATGGCCCGTCCGATCCCCTTCAAAAAGCTGCTGGAACGTGAAATCCGCAAGGTCATTGAGGCGGCATCTGCGCTCGAACCCGCCCTTCGTCTGGACGCCTTGAAGCTGGGGGTGGACTGGCAAAAGGCCATCAACAAGGATTCCGATGCGTCCGAACGCGGCGCCTTCTTTGCCCAATCCGAGGATGAAGCCGATGACTGATCCGCAACTGCCGCTGGAACCCTTGAAGGAACGCAACGTGAGCCCCGTGGTGCGTCTCGAACAGCATGAGGCTACGGTGGCAAGGGTCTTGCTGCGCGTGCTTTCAGGACGCGCCACGGCGGTCGCAAGTGTGATGTTGGTATTCGCCTTGGCCTGTTGGGCCATGTGGCAACCAAGCCTGCTGCGGCTGGCCGTGGCCGGAGGCTTTGCCCTGTTCAGCCTTGTGGCGCAGATGTTGGTGGCGTGGGCGGAGCGTTAATGGGGCAAATACTCTTTTGCCTGTTGTTCATGTAGGGCTTCCGCGTACGCATCGGCATCTTTTTCGTTGTCGAACACACCCAACAATTCGCCCGTCTTGCGGAAGTGTTCAATTGCATCCTGATTGGATACGACCTTATTGCCTACGACCGTAGGTATCAAGGTAGCGCGCCCTTTGTCATCGGTTATCGTTATTGATCGAACCGTGCTGATTGATCCATCTGCATTATGTACAGTGGGGCGTGCCGACAAATCGATGTTCCCCGCTTGAATAAGTCCAGTTGGTCTTGGAATGGCCATGAATACAGGCGCATGCACATGGACTGTAGATGCCGCAGGTATTAATGGAGCGTTGAGCGCACCCCATTGGGCTTTCAGCTCGGCCTGCTGCTGGGGCGTCATGCGCTTCCACATCTGCTGCTTGACCGTGGTGTGGAAGTAGGGAAGGTATTGGGCCAGCATGGCCATGCCGTCGCCGTAGTCTTGCATAGACTGCCAGACGTGCTCCTGCCCCTCATTCTGCTCGTTCTGCAAGGTCATGGCGGCACGCGGCGAGCGCAGCCGCTTGCGTAGCGCCCGCAGCCCTGTCTTGGTCAGCGGCGTATCGGGGTGCAGCGTGTTCCACTTGGTCTGGAATTGGCGTTCGGCAATGCGGTAGGCGCCGAAGTCGCCGCTGCCCTGCCCTTCTTCGAACAAGTCGCGCAGGTTGGCGCGGTTCTCGGCTTGGTAAAGCTGGTTGCTGGAATAGGTTTCCTGACCGCCAAGGATCGCCGACACCCGGTAAATCTGCTCGATGGGGGCCGGGGTGGAAACGTAGGCCGGAGCCTTGTTGATGCCCGCGAAAGCGGCGATGGATAATGCCTTCTGTTCGGCAGGCGTGACGTTGTGGACTTGGCGTTCGGCCTGGGCGATGGAAATCGGCAGGTTGCTTTCCATGACGGCCTTGAACCGCTGGGCGATCTGCTGGATCGCCGGGGCGTAAGGGTCGCTGATCTTCTGGTTCATCCAGTTCTCATTGGTGATGAACTGGTCGAAGCTGTTGAAGATGGGGGCTGCTTTGTTGGCCAGCGTCTCGCGGGTGCCCTCGAACACGCCCTTGTCGCGGGTGTTGTAGAACTCGGCGCCAAAATCGTTCATGAGTGACGGCAACTTGACCCGGATCGCTTGGCCCTGTTTGTCAGTGCCGACGATGGGGTAGATGCAATCTTTCAAGGTTTCCGGGTCCTTGCCGCTGAACGCCTTGGTGACGATAGCCCCGGCCAGACAGGCGTAACCCGCGTACAGGGAGGCGTACAACGCGCGGCTGCGCATCTTTTCACGTTGCTCGCCGGTCGCCGCATCGAACAGCTTGTGTACCGCGTCCTTGCCGCCACCACCGAATTGACTGGCAAGGCCGAAGTTCCAGCCGAACGAAAGCATCGATCCCTGAAACGCCGCCGCGAGCAGCGGGTGCATGCCCAAAAGCTTGGTGTTCATTTCCCCGAACCGCTGATCGATCTCGCGCCGCGCACGCGCAAAGGCCACGCGTTCGGCAGGCGATCCGGGTTCAACGGTGGGGTTTGCCTGGTGCCAGCGTTCCGTGTCGGCGGCGAAGGCCCGCAACTTCACCAGCGGCACAAACTGATCCATCATCGGATAGCCAAGCGAACGCAGGAAAGCCGGAATCGTCCAGCCTGCCGCACGCATGTAGCCCGAGGCCGTGGCATCCTGCACGCCTTCGAGGAACTTGGCGTGCGCCACGTTCGTCCATTCGGGGTTGTGGATTTCATAGCCGCCCACCGCCGCGCGCCGCAGAATTTCTTGTGCAGGCGTTTTGAGGATGGACGGATCGGCGCCGTGGCGTACGACATCGATCACGTCAAGGAACGGATCGCCGCCCTCCGGAAATTCCACGGCCTTGGTCTTTCGGTTGAACCGGATGCCGCCCTGTTTACCCGAAGCGATTTTGCGGATGCTGCGCGCGCTCAACTTGGCGCCGTTCACCTTGGGCCGATCCGCCGTCGTGAACATCTTGCCGAATGCCTTGGCCGTGTCCACGACGCCGCTCGGTGTCAGTTTGTTGTCGATCAAGGAAAGCGATTCAGCCAGCCCGTGCAGGGGCCGCACGAACACGCCGATGTGGATGCCGTGGAAGGGGTTGAAGCCGAACAGGACTGCTTGTGCGGAATTCTTGACCACCCCTACTGCGCGCAGCGTGGCCATCAAGTTGGCCTCGAATCCCATGAACGGCTTGGCCAGCACGTTCTTATTCATGAAGGACACAAGATCGGCTTTCCCCGCATAGCGTACCAACCCGTCCGGCGATTCGACCGTCAGTTCATCCGGCTTGGGGACGTAGGACTTGGGCACCACGCGCAACCCGCCATGGATTTTCTGCCAGCGCATTTCCGCCCGACCGATGGCGCGTTCCTGCCCGCGCAGCCAGTAGTGGAAATGCACGGCAGGGTTCATGGACAAGGGTTCAACCCCGGCATCCAAGAGATTGTCCATCGTATCGAAGGCGCGTTCCTTGCCGGAAAGCCCAAGGTTCAAACGTTGGGTCCAATCCTTGGGCCGCGCGTACTGGGGGAAGTATTTGGCGCGCTTCATTTCGTTGACGGGATCG
>Ga0070691_10000083_pt1 | contig 26414 bp, 25 predicted proteins | sample KBSK1101metaG_FD_64673 | JGI IMG/M metagenome (GOLD analysis project Ga0070691, IMG submission 64673) | Corn, switchgrass and miscanthus rhizosphere microbial communities from Kellogg Biological Station, Michigan, USA - KBS K1-10-1 metaG | ecosystem: Host-associated > Plants > Roots >... | reverse complement strand
AAGGCGCAGCGGTGCGTTGCGCTGGGCGAGCTGGCTGACCCGACGGACGACGTCGAGGAATTCCGGCCGCGGAAGCCGCACGTCGTGGTCGTAGGACTCCGGCAGGAGTTGTCGAAAGTTGGGGAACTGGCCGTCGATCAGCCTCGTGTTGAGGAGGATCGCCCCTGCCCTGAAGACCGCCTGGTTGGGCAACAGGCTTACCGAGACCTCCTCGAGCTCGCCACTCGCGACAAGCCGACCCAGCTCGCGCAGCGCCTTGGCCGGAATGTTGGCCTCGAGCTCACCGCCGATCGCGCTCTCCAGCTCGGTGCGCTTGACCGCGAGCCGGTAGGAGTCGGTCGCAACCATCGTCATCTCCTGGCCCGAAGCGGTGACGAGAACGCCGGTCAGAACCGGGCGCATGTCGTCGCGCGAGGCCGCCCGCGCGACGAGCTCGACCGTCTCGGCCAGCGCGGCGGCGGGAATCTTCAGCGGCTCGGCGCCCTCGGCGGGGAGGCTGGGAAAGTCCTCGGCGGGGAGGACGCGCAAGTGGAAGTTGGAGCCACCGCTGCGGATCTCGACGTCGCGCTCGGACTCGCGCAGCTCGATCTCGACCGTCTCGTCGCCGAGCGAGCGCGCCAGCTCGGACAGAAGGCGACCGGGCAGAAGAACCGAGCCCTCGCCGGAGACCTCCGCCTCGAGCGCCTCGCGCAGCCCCATCTCGCCGTCGGTAGCGGCCAGCTTGACACCACCCTCGCCGGCGGTGAGCAGGATTCCGGAGAGAGCCTGCGTCGCGGCCCGCGTGGAAACCGCTCGCGAGACGGTGGACAGCTTGGCGACGAGCTCTTCGCGTTTCGTGGTCAGCTTCAAGCGATTGATGTCCTCTTGAGTTGGGTTAGTGCTTGTGGAAAGCGTGGAGACCATCTGGAATCGGCATGGTCATGGGGTTTTCGGGTTGTGGAGTCGGCTGGGGAAGGTGGTGATTCTTGCAGTGCGGTCGGCTGTCAGGAGGGCTTGGTCGGGCGGCTGTGGACAGAGGAGCGCAACTCGCCGATCTGGCGGGCGAGGCCGGCATCGTTGCTAACGGTCGCCTCGACCCGCCGCAGGGCGTTGAGGATCGTCGTATGGTCGCGACCGCCGTAGAGTCGGCCGATCTGGGGAAGCGAGAGGTCGGTGGCCTCGCGGGTGAGCAGGATCGCGACCTGGCGGGCGCGGAGCGGGGTGGCGGCACGGCTGGTGCCGACGAGCTCGGCTCGGGAGATGCCGAAGGCGGCGGCGACCTGCTGCTGGATCGCCTCGACCGTCGTCGGCTCGCTCTGACCGGCGCGGTTAGGGATCAACTCGGCGATCAACTCGGGGCTGAGCGGCTTCGCGGTCAGCGAGGCGTGGGCGATCACCTTGGTCAGGGCGCCGTGCAGGCGACGGATGTTGGCGTCGATGCGACGAGCCAGCTCGGAGAGGGCGTCTTGGTCGTCGGCCCCCACGCCGGCCTCGCGGGCGAGGCGTCGCAGAACGGTCAGCCTCGTTGCCAGGTCGGGCGGTTCGACCGGGATCGTCAGGCCCCACTCGAAGCGGTCGCGCAGGCGAGACTCGAGCGTCGAGAGCTCGCTGGGCAGTCGATCGGCGGAGAGGACGAGCTGGCTGCCGCCCTCGTAGAGGGCGTTGAAGGTGTGGAAGAACTCCTCCTCGGTGTGCTGCTTGCCCTGCAGGAATTGGACGTCGTCGACGAGCAGGACGTCGAGGTCGCGGTAGCGGCTCTTGAACTGCTCGGTGCCGCTGGAGCGCAACGCCCCGACGAACTCGTTGGTGAAGCCCTCGGCGGTCGTGTAGCGGACGCTGAGGCCGGGAGCGTTGATCCGCAGGTAGTTGGCGATCGCCCCGAGCAGGTGCGTCTTGCCGAGCCCGGGCGGGCCGTGCAGGAAGAGTGGGTTGTAGGCCTCCGAAGGCGTCTCGGCGACCGCCAGGGCGGCAGCGTGGGCGACCCGGTTGCCCTCGCCGATCACGAAGCGCTCGAATGTGTAGTTGGGGTTCAGCTCGACTGCAGGCGCCTGCTGCGCGCTCGCGCTCGGCTGCCCGTCTCCGGCGAAGGCGATCTCGCTGAGGCCGCTCTGCGAGCCGTCGAGCGCTTCGCGGAGGAGCGGGGCGTACCTGCGCTCGACCCAGGTCCTGATCCCCTCGGGACCGGTCAGGTAGAGCGTCGTTCCCTGCACGCCGACCGGCCGCAGCGGCTCCAGCCAGATCTTGAAGGTCGACTCGGGGACCGCTGCCCGCAGCCGCCGCTGGATGTCCTCCCAGAGGGGAGCGAGGTTCTGTCCAGCCGAGTCGTCGGGCACCGGCGAGCGACCATAGCGGCGCCTGTGCCACACGACCCCAGCTCGCCCGCAAATGCCGGAAGAAAGATTCCGCCGGCGGCCGGCGCGCCGGCCGTCCACCGGGCTGGAGCGTCCGTATACTGCGACGGCCAATGAAGCGCACCTATCAGCCGAAGAGGCGAAAGCGGGCCAAGACCCACGGTTTCCGGGCGAGGATGAGGACGCGCGGCGGCCGCGCGATCCTGAAGCGCCGCCGGGCCAAAGGCCGGAAACGCCTCACTCCCTGATGATCGACGCCACAGTCGGGTCCGAGTGATGGCGGCAAAGCGGCGCCGGCTCTCGCGCAGCGGCGAGTTCGACCGCGTCTACCGCGACGGCTCCTCGCACGCCACCCGCTATCTCGTTCTCTACAGCTTCCCCCGCAAGGACGAGGAGGCGGACGACGTCAGGCTCGGCGTCTCGGTGAGCCGCAAGGTCGGCGGCTCGGTCGACCGCAACAAGGTCAAGCGGACCCTGCGCGAGGCCTTCTGGGCACTCTCCGATCGCCTGCCGGAGCGGCACGACTTCGTCCTCGTCGCCCGGCCGGAGATCGGCGAGCTGGTCGAGCGCGAGGGCACCGACGGCGTCAAGGCGACGCTGGAAGAGGCGTTCGAGGGCGCCGGCCTGGGGCGTTCCACGTGAAACGCGTCCTTCTGGCGCCGATCGCCGCCTACCAGCGCTGGGTGACGCCCTCGCTGCCGCGGCGCTGCCGCTACGAGCCGACCTGCTCCGCCTACGCGGCCGAGTCGATCCGTCGCTTTGGCTTGCGAGGCGTGCTGCTCGCCTGCTGGCGCCTGCTGCGCTGCAACCCCTTCAGCCACGGCGGCTTTGACCCCGTGCCGAAGCGCTTCACGCTGCGGGTGGGCCCGCTCGACCCCGCCGAGTACCACCGCGAGTGCCGGCGTGAGGTCCGCGCGTGATCCCGGCCAACGTCCTGCAGCCGCTGATCGACGTCGGCAACTCGGTCCTGCAGTTCTTCCACGACAACGTCGGCCTCAGCTGGGGGATGTCGATCATTGCGCTGACGATCGTCACCCGGGCGCTGCTGATCCCGCTCACCTACAAATCGCTGAAAGGGATGCGGGCGCTGCAAGCCCTGCAGCCGCAGCTGAAGGAGATCAAAGAGAAGTACAAGAACGACCAGAAACGCATGCAGCAGGAGATGATGCGCTTCTACCAGGAGAACAAAGTCAACCCCTTTGCCTCCTGCATCCCGCTACTCGCCCAGCTGCCGGTCTTCATCACCCTCTTCTACGTGCTCAAAAACGAGTTGCCGGCCGACATCGGCTGCGAGGCGGGTCACTGCGGCAGCGAAGCGTCGTTCCTCTTCATCCACGACCTGACCGCAAAGGCGCACGGCCCCGAACTGATCGCCCTGCTCGTCCTCTACATCGGCACGCAGCTGATCTCGGGCATGGTCATGGCCGTCACCGCTGACAAAAGCCAGCGCACGATGATGATGGTGCTGCCCTTCATCTTCGTCCCCTTCGTGATCAGCTTCCCCGCCGGGCTTGTCCTCTACTGGATCACGACCAACATTTGGACGATCGGGCAGCAGTACACGATCCAGAAGCTGATCCCGGCGCCGCAGGTGGCTACGCCGGAGATGGCCGCAGCTGCCAAGCCGCCTCCACCGCCTCCCAAAAAGAAGAAGCGACGCCGCTGAGCCCAGGCGCGCTCGAATAGGGTGGCGGGTATGAGCGCTGAGACGAACTGGCCCGATGAGCCCGCCGAGCGGGTTCGCGAGCTGGTGGAGGGGGTTCTGGACGAGCTTGACCTTGAAGGGGAGGTTGAGATTCGGGAGGACGAGGAGCGGATCGAGGCGGTTGTGTCCGGCGAGGACGACTACGGGCTGCTGATCGGCAAACGCGGGCAGACGATCGACGCGCTGCAGCTGCTCTGTTTCCAGGCGGCTTTCCGGGGGCTGCGCGACCGCAAGCGGGTCGTGCTGGATGCGTCCGGCTACCGCGAGCGCCGGCGTGAGGTGCTGACGGCGCGGGCGGATCGGGCCGCGGAGCAGGCTCTGGACGGCAGCGTCAGCGTCGAGATGGACCCGATGAGCGCCCAGGAACGGCGCGTCGTCCACGAACACCTCAAAGACCGCTCGGGAGTCGAGACCTTCAGCGAAGGCGACGAGCCACGTCGCTGCGTAGTCGTCGCGCCCCTCGTTTCGGAGTGAACAGCGGTCCAACCCCTTCGCTGGACCCGCGACAGCGGGAAGCGCTGGAGACGGTTCTGAAGTTGTTGGCAGAGGAGCGAGCTTCCGTCAGCTCGGTCACCGAGCCCGAGCCCGCGTGGCGCGTGCATGTGGAGGACAGCCTCACTGGCCTCGAGGTCGAGGAGCTTGCCAAGGCTGCCCGAATCGCTGATATTGGCTCTGGGGCTGGGTTTCCGGGCCTCGCGCTGGCAGTCGCCCTGCCCGATTCTCACCTCGACCTGATCGAGTCGGTGGGCCGCAAGTGCGAGTTCATCCAGCGCGCGATCGACGCAGCCGGCATCGCCAACGCCACCGTCCTCAACGCCCGCTCCGAGGAGATCGCCGGCGAAGATCGCCGTGAGTCCTACGACGCCGTCACCGCCCGCGCGGTCGGCCGCCTCTCAACCCTCGCCGAGCTGGCGTCCCCCCTCCTCCGCGAAACCGGAGTCCTGGTCGCCTGGAAGGGCAAACGCGACCCCGACGAGGAGGCCCAGCTCGAACGAGCCGCCGAGCAGTTGGCGATGCACCCGGATCGGATCCTCGACGTAGGCGATCGCGCCGGCAGCAAGCACCGCCACCTTCACATCCTCCGCAAGCTCGGGCCCACGCCAGAGTCGCTACCTCGACGTCCCGGAATGGCCAAGAAGCGTCCCCGAAGCTGAGGCGAACTAGTCTGCGGACCACATGGGCCTTGTCTACGCAGTGGCGAACCAGAAGGGCGGTGTCGGCAAGACGACGACCGCCGTCAACCTGACCGCCTGCGTCGCCGCGGCCGGCTCGCAGACGCTGCTGGTCGACCTCGACCCGCAGTGCAACGCGACGGTAGCGCTGGGCGGCGACCGCGACGCGCATCCCTCCTCCTACGACTGCCTGATCGGCGAGGTCTCGGTCGCCGAGGCTGCGCGGCCCGCCGGCCCGGACAACCTCTGGCTCGTCCCCGCCAACCGCGACCTGGCCGGCGCTGCGGTCGAGCTGCCGCGACTGGAGGGCTCGGAGACGCGGCTGCGCGAACGACTCGGGCCGCTGCGCGAGCGCTTCGCCTTCACGATGCTCGACTGCCCGCCCTCGCTGGGCCCGGTCAGCGTCAACGCCCTGGTCTCCGCCGACCGCGTGATCGTGCCTGTGCAGGCCGAGTACCTGGCCCTGGAGGGACTGGTCCAGTTCCTCGACACGCTGGGGATGATCCGCCGCGAGCTCAACCCGGCGCTGAACGTGTCGGGCCTGTTGATCACCATGCACGACGAGCGCACCCGGCTCGCGCAGGACGTCGAGCGGGAGCTGCGCGAGCATTTCCCCGAGATGGTCTTCGAGACGGTCATACCGCGCAGCGTCAGGGTCGCCGAGGCGCCCAGCTACGGCCTGCCGGTGACCGAGCACGCCCCCGGGTCGCGTGGGTCCGACGCCTACCAGGCGCTCGCCAGGGAGCTGGTCGGGCGTGGCTAGCGGCAAGGCGACGAAGCGCGGCATGGGCCGCGGCCTCGCCGCGATCCTCCCCGAGACGGCCGCGGCGGAGGACGTCGGCGAGCTGCGCGAGCTGCCGGTCGAGGCGATCGTGCCGAACCCCAAGCAGCCCCGCACCCAGTTCGATCCCGAGGCGCTGGCCGGCCTCGCCGCCTCGATCGAGAGCAGCGGCGTGATCCAGCCGCTGCTCGTCCGTCCCCTCCATGACGGCGGCTATGAGTTGATCGCCGGCGAGCGGCGCTGGCGGGCGGCGAAGCAGGCGGGCCTGGCGAAGGTGCCCGCGGTGGTACGCGACCCCGAGCAGGCCGAGCGACTGCAGGTCGCCCTGATCGAGAACATGGTCCGCGAGGACCTCAACCCGGTCGAGGAGGCGCGCGCCTGCGACGCGCTGGTCAGGGACCTCGGCCTCTCCAAGGAGGAGCTCGCCCGCCGCGTCGGTCGCAGTCGCCCCGCCGTCTCCAACCTGATCCGCCTGCTCGATCTACCCGACGAGGCGCTTGCGCTGCTCGAGTCGGGCGAGCTCAGCGAGGGCCACGGCAAGGCTCTGCTCGGCGCCTCCGGCAACGACGTCCGCCGCCGTCTCGCCCGTGACGCGGCGAGGGGCGGGTGGTCGGTCCGCGAGACCGAGAACAGGGTTAAGCTGGCCAGCCAGCCAAAAGAGAAGAAGTCCTCTCGCGCGACGCTGAGCGCCGAGGAGGCGGCCGCGCTCCGCGAGGCCGCCGACAAGCTCGAGACCGCGCTCGGCCACGAGGTCAAGCTGCGCCCGCGCGGCGCCGAACTCGCGATCGAGATCCGCCTCGCCGACCTCGACGAGGCCGAGGCCCTGGCCCGCAAGCTGGCCCGCGGCCGATCCTGATCCGGCCGCTATCATCGCCCTCGCTCGGGCGATTAGCTCAGTTGGTTAGAGCGCGTCTCTGATAAGGACGAGGTCCCTGGTTCGAATCCAGGATCGCCCACTGCCGCGACCCCGCATGACGTGCCCGGCGGAGCGGCCCAGGGCCGTACCTATAATTGGCATCCACCTTCGGCTCGGAGCGGAATTTTGCAGCAGATGCAGATCTACGGGGTCAGCTTCGACATGGTCGGCAAGCAGCCGATCGTGTTGTTGAAGACGGTCGACGGCAACCGCTTCCTGCCGATCTGGATCGGGCATCCCGAGGCGGCGGCGATCTTGATGAAGCTGCAGGGCGCTTCGACGCCGCGGCCGATGACCCACGACCTGCTCTCCGACATGCTCGACCAGCTCGACGCGAAGTGCGAGCGGGTCGCCGTCACGGAGCTGCGCGACAACACCTTCTACGCCTCGATCACGGTCTCGATCGACGGCTCGGAGATGGAGATCGACTCGCGCCCGTCCGACGCCCTCGCCCTCGCGGTGCGCGTCTCGGCGCCGATCTTCGCGGCCGAGGAGGTGATCGAGGAGTCGGCGATCGAGTTCGAGCACGAGGTCGAGGACACCGAGGAGGTCGTCGACAAGTTCAAGGAGTTCCTCGACGAGGTCTCACCGGAGGACTTCCTCGAGGGCAACTCCTAGGCGGTAGCCGGCTTCAGCGCCAGCTCGAGGATCCGCTCGACCAGGTCCTCGAAGCTCATCCCTGTTGCCTCGGCGGCCTGGGGGAGGAGGCTGGTGTCGGTGAGGCCGGGGATCGCGTTGACCTCCAACACCTGCGGGCCGTCCGTGGCGAGGATCAGGTCGACCCGGGAGAAGCCTGCGCAGCCGAGCGCCTCATACGCGCCCAGCGCCGCCGCGGTTACCGCGGCGGACTCGGCCTCGTCCAGCTCGGCCGGGCAGACGAACTCGGTGCGGCCGATCTCGTAGCGCGCTTCGAAGTCGTAGCGGTCGCCGCCGCCGGGGATCGCTTCGACGATGGGCAGCGCCTCGCCGCCAAGCACACTGACCGCCAGCTCGCGCCCCTCGACGAAGCGCTCGAGCAGGACCCGGTTGTCGTAGCTGAAGGCCGAGACCAGTGCCTCGGGAACCTCGAACCAGCCGGCGGCGAACTTGACGCCAAGCGCCGAGCCGCCGCGACTCGGCTTGACGACGAGCGGGAAGCCGAGTCGCTCCTCGAGGCCGCTGAGCGCGTCGGCGGCGCCTAGCTCGCGGAAGGCGGTCTCGTTGAAGGCGAACCAGTCGGGGGTTGGCACGCCGGCCGCACGCAGGTCGTGCTTGGCCCAAACCTTGTCCATGCAGCGCGCGCAGGCGGCGACACCGGGCCCGGTGAAGGGGATGCCGAGGATCTCGAGCAGCTCTTGCACGGTGCCGTCCTCCCCGCCGAGGCCGTGCATCGCGACGAAGGCGACGGCCGGCCCCTCGGCGCTCAGCCGCTTGACCAAGTCCACGCCCGCGTCGACCGGGACGACCTCGTGCCCGAGCCGCTCCAGAGCATCCTCGACGCGAGCGCCGGAGCGAAGCGAGACGCCCCGCTCCAGTGAGCGCCCGCCCTTCAGCACCGCGACCTTCAAGCGGCCCCCTCGCCGCTGCGGCGGAAGGGCAGCACGTCGGCATCGGCCGGCGGCGGCTTCGCCGGCTCGACCTCCGGCGCCGGCACCGCTTCCCGTTCCCCTGTCAAAGCTCCGTACAGCTCGACCTGCTCGGCGATCGCCTTGCCGATCCGCCGCACGCCCTCGCGGATCTCCTCCTCGCTCACCCCGGAGAAGTTGAGCCGCATCGAGCTGCGGCCGCGACTCTCGTCGACGTAGGCGGCCTGGCCGGGAACGAAGGCCACGTCCTCGCGCAGCGCCTTGGCGAGCAGGTCGCTCGTGTCGATGTACTCGGGCAGCGTCGCCCAGATGAACAGGCCTCCCTCGGGCTCGGTCCAGGTCGCCTGGGCGGGGAAGTGCTCGCGCAGCGCGTCGACCATCGCGTCGCGCCGCCCCCGGTAGATCTCGACCAGGTCGGCGATGTACTCGCGCCAGCGACCTTCGGCGAAGTACTCGCGGACGAAGTGCTGGGTCAGGGTCGAGGTGCAGAGGTCGGCGGCCTGCTTGCCGAGCACGATCTTCTCCATCACCGGCGGCGGCGCCACCGCCCAGCCGAGCCGGATGCCCGGCGAGAGGATCTTCGAGAAGGTGCCCACGTAGATGACGAAATCGCCGCCGTCGAGCTGGTAGAGCGGCGGCATCGCCTGGCCGCCGAAGCGCAGCAGCCCATAGGGGTTGTCCTCGACGACGAGCAGCTCGCGCCGGCGCGCCAGCTCGACCAGACGCCTGCGCCGCTCGAGCGACATCGTCACCCCGGCGGGGTTCTGGAAGCTCGGCACCGAGTAGACGAATTTGGGTCGCCGGCCCTCGCGGTCGAGTTGCTCCAGCACCTCTTCCAGATCGTCGATCCGCATCCCGTCCTCGTCGCAGTCGATCTGGATCGTCTCGGCCTGGTAGCTGCAGAAGACCGGCACCGCGCCGGGATAGGTCGGTGCCTCGCAGACGACGACGTCACCGGGATCGACGAGCGTCTTGCAGATCAGGTCGATCGCCTGCTGGCCGCCGGTGGTGACGATCACGTCGTCGGGGTCGGGCAGCATCCCCTCGGCGCCCATCACCTCGACGATGCAGTCGACGGTCTCGGCGAAGCCCTCGGTCGGCCCGTACTGGAGCGCCTCGGCGGTCGACTCCTGGGCGATGCGCGTCATCTGAGCCGCGAAGGTGCCGGCGGGGAAGGTCGAGGTGTCGGGCAGCCCTCCCGCCAGCGAGATCACCTCGGGCCGAGCGGTGATCGCCATCAGGTCGCGCATCGCGGAGGAGCGCATCACGCCCGTCCGTGCCGCGAAGAGGCCGGCGTAGCGCTCCAGATCGCGGGTGCGCGTGTGGGCGCGTCGCCGATGGGGCGTCTCTTCCATCCCTGGAGTGTAGGTTTTCGACGTGAGCTTTCTAGAGGGAGCCGGGCTGGAGCTCGGCATCGGGGTCGCGATCGGCATGCTCGCCGGCACCACCGGCACGCGCGGCTCGGCCCGCGGTCGGATGACCCTGCTCGCCGCCGCGATCGGCCTGATCGTCGGTTTCCTGCTCTCCGGCAGCGCCGACCTGAGCGGCCCGCTCGGGGCTGTCTTCTGTCTGCTCGGCGCGATCGTCGGCTGCGTCGTGATCAGCGACGTCATCAGCGGAGCGGCCCGCCGCGAGGGGCGCGGTGGCCCACTCGCCTTCTTCGTCTCGCTCGCCGCGCTGATCGTCGTCGCCGTGGCGCTGCTGCTGCCGGTCGCGACGCTGCTGCTCATCGCCGCGCTGATCTGGCTCGGCGCCTCCCGCCACCGCCGTGCGCAGCGCAAGCACGCCGGCCTGCGCGTCCTGCGCTAGGCGCCCGACTCCAGGCCGGCCCCGCCGGTCTTCATCATTCCGCCAGATGCCGGCGAAGAAACTGGTTCTGACCTACGTCGACTCGCTGCGGACCGACATGCTCGAACAGGCGGTCGAGGAGGGGCGGGCGCCGACCTTCGGGGCGCTGCTCGAGCGCGGCGTGCTGATCGGAGACTGCGTCTCCAGCTTCCCCTCGGTGACCCCGGTCGCCTGCGCCGAGCTGGTCACCGGCGTCGCCGCCGACCGGCACTGGATCAGCGGCATGAACTGGTACCACCGGCTCGAGCGCCGCTACGTCGAGTACGGCTCCTCGCTCGACGCGACCCGCACCGTCGGCGTCTTCCGCGCCCTCTACGACCTCGTCTACAACATGAACCTGGCCCACCTCAGCCCCGCGGCGGAGACGTTGTTCGAGCGCCTCGACGACGCCGGACTGCGCACGGCGAGCACGCCGTTCCTGATCTACCGCGGTCGGCATCGCCACGAGGTCTCCCTGGAGGGACTCGTGCGCCGTGCCGTCGACACCACCAGGCTCAAGTTCCACCACCACACCTGGGGGCCGGGCGAGCTCTTCTACGGCGAGCTCTACGCCAGCCGCGAGGTGCCCTGCAAACCGAGCTCGATCCCGGGTAGCCGCGACGGCTATTCGGCCTGTTGCGCGGTCGAGCTCGAGCGTGCCGGCGACTACGACTTCCTGCTCTTCTCGCTGCCCGACAACGACAACTACTCGCACCGCTTCGGGCCCGAGGCGAGCGTCGAGTCGATCGCCAAGGCCGACCACTGCTTCGCCAAGCTGGTCGAGGCGGGTGGCGGCATGGAGCGCTTTCTCGACGAGCACGCGCTGATCCTCGTCGCCGACCACGCCCAGACGCCGGTCCGCCGCGGCCTGCCCCTGGCCGAGCTGCTCGCCCGCGATTGGACCGTGCTGGCGCCTTCCGACGACAAACCGGAGCTGGCCCAGCTCGCGGTCAGCCCGACCGGGCGGGCGGCGCACGTCTATGTGCTGCCGGGCGAGGGGGAGCGGGCCGACCCCGACGCGGTGCGCCGGCGGCTGGGGGAGACCGAAGGGATCGACCTGGTCTGCCGCCGCGAGGGTGAGACGGCGATCGTCGAACGGGGGCCCGAGCGGTTGAGGTTCCGGCCGGGTGGCAGGGTGCGGGACCTGCGCGGTGGGCGTTGGGAGTTGGATGGCGACCCCGGGGTCCTCGCGGGGTCGATCGGACGCCGCACGTTCCGTAGCGACGAGTATCCGGACGCGCTCGCGCGCGTGTTCGCCGCGGTCAGCGCGCCGCAGGCGGGGGACTTCGTCGTCTCGCTGGCGCCCGGGTACGAGGCGGTCGATTGGGGTGGGGTCAGCCATGCGGGGGGCGGCAGCCACGGGTCGTTGGGTGCCGGCGACTCGCTCGGGCCGTTGCTGTTTGTCGGGTGTGGCCCTGAGGATGCGGGGGAGCGGGAGCAGTGGACGCTGCGGGACGTGGCGCCAGTCGTGCTTGAACATTTCGGGTTGGTGTGAGGCTCCTCTTCCTACTCCTGCTACTGCCTCTCGTACTGACATGCGCAAGCGCGCAGGCTGGCGAGCTCAGCCCGAGCGAAGCTGTCAAGGCTGCGAATCGCGACGCGAAGGTTGTGGAGGAGCGAGAGAAGAACGGGGAGCTCACTCACAGTGCTTCCAAGGTGGATGGGAGCTGGGAGGTGGCGTACTTCGCCGGGGACGAGGAGGTGGCGTTGGTACTGGTCGATCCGGCGACCGGCGAGGTGCGGGAGTCTTGGACGGGGTACCAGGTGTTGTGGAAGATGGCGCGGGGGTACGAGGGCGCGTTTGGGCACAAGCTGAATGCGCCGTATGTGTTCTTGCCGTTGTGTGTCTTGTTCTTGGTGGGGTTGATCGATTGGCGAAGGCCCTGGCGGGTGGTGACTCTGGATCTGGTGGTGTTGCTGGGGTTCGGGGTCTCGCACTACTTCTTCAATAGGGCGGAGATCGGGGTTTCGGTGCCGCTGGTCTATCCGGTGCTGCTCTATCTGCTTGGCCGAGCGTTGTGGATCGGCCTGCGGGGGAGGGGGGAGGGGATCAATCCCGTTTGGCGGGCGAGCTGGCTTCTGGTCGCGGCGCTGTTCCTGATCGGGTTGCGGATCGGGTTGAACATGGCCGACTCGGGGGCGATCGACGTGGGGTACGCGGGGGTCGTGGGGGCAGACCGGATCACGCATGGCGAACCGGTCTACGACAACTTCCCCGGCGACGTCTCGCAGGGCGACACCTACGGCCCGGTCAACTACCTCGCCTACGTCCCCACCGAGCTGATCTGGCCCTGGCACGGCAGCTGGGACGACCTCCCCGCCGCTCACGGCGCCGCGGTCGCCTTCGACCTCGTCGCCTTCTTCCTGCTGATCTGGCTAGGCCTCCGCATCCGCCCCGGCCCCGCCGGCCGCAAGCTCGCCGCAACCCTGGCCTTCGGCTGGGCCGCCTACCCCTACACCGCCTTCGCCCTCGAGTCCAACTCCAACGACACCCTGGTCGCCGCCCTGCTCATAGCCGTCCTCCTCGCCCTGTCCCACCCCATCGCACGAGGCGTACTGGCCGCCACCGCCACCCTGACGAAGTTCGCCCCGATAGCCCTAGCCCCGATGCTTGCTACCTATTGCCCCGCGGGTCCTGTCGCGGCAGGGGACCCACCGCCCCCTCCGGTCGCTAAAGCGCCCTCAGGGGCGGTCCCCCCTACCGCGCCACCCGCGGGAGTGGCATTTGCATTGGGGTTCGTACTGACGGTCGCGGTGCTGCTGGTGTGGCCCGCGATAGACCCCGGTCTGAGCACCGTGTACGAGAGGACGATCGCCTATCAAGCCGATCGCGACTCGCCGTTCAGCCTGTGGGGGCAGGTAGCTGGTCTAGAGCCCTTACGCATAGCGATCCTCGCGGGAGTCGGGGGGCTTTCCGTCGGCTTCGCGTTCTGGCCGAAGCGCAAGACGCTCGTCCAAGTGGCTGCCCTGGGCGCTGCTCTCCTCATCGCCCTCCAATTAACCGCCCAGCACTGGTTCTACCTCTACATAGTCTGGTTCTTGCCCCTCCTGCTGATCGCCATGTCGGCGGACATTTCAGAGGACAAATTTACCCCCTAAAATCTTGAAATGGCTCTATAATGGGCTGTCGATGGCCGAGAGACAGACGCTTATACCGACGGTCGGACGGACCTATGAGGAAACTCATCCATGGATCGACTTCCGGCTGGACCTCAGAAGAGCTCCGCCCGAGCTGTGGATGCTGCTCGGTGAGGCGCGCTCGAAGATCGCTCACGTTGCCGGATCGTTGCTCAACCCGGACGTGGCTCGGGAGATGCACAACGTCTATCTGACGAAGGGCGTTCTGGCAACGACGGCCATTGAGGGAAACACTCTCTCCGAGGAGGAGGCGAGGCGGAGGGTAGAGGGGCATCTCGATTTGCCGCCGTCGCGGGAGTACCTGGGACGAGAGATCGACAACATCATTGCTGCCTACAACCAAATCAAGGACGAGCTTGTGGCTGGTGCGGCTCCACCCATGAGCAGGTCGACTATCGAGAACTACAACCGCCTCATCCTCAAAGACTTGGAGCTGGAAGAGGGCGTTGTCCCAGGCGAGTATCCGGAGCACGCGGTCGCGGTCGGCGGCTATCTTGGAGCTCCGCGAGACGATCGCGAATTCCTGTTGGACCGCCTTTCGGATTGGCTCAACGGGCCCGACTTCACTCCCCCCGGCCCTGGCTGGGAGCGGCCGATGGCGCTGATCAAGGCCATTCTCGCCCATCTCTACATCGCCTGGGTCCATCCGTTCGGGGACGGGAACGGTCGAACCGCGCGCCTAATGGAGCTTCGGATACTGCTCGAAGCCGGCGTCCCTACCCCCGCGACGCACCTTCTCAGCAACCACTACAACCAGACCCGGAACGAGTACTACCGACAGCTTCGCCTGGCTAGCAAGGGGAACACCGAGGTGCTGTCCTTCGTCCACTACGCGCTCCAGGGCTTCGTCGATGGTCTTCACGAGCAGCTCGACAAGATTCGCGAGCAGCAGTTCGCCGACCGTTGGGAGCAGTACGTCTACCAGCAGTTCGGCCGAACCAAGAGCCAGGCACAGTTACGCCAACGCCAGCTCGTGCTCGAGATGTCTAAATTCGACCGCTCGCTGTCTCGGGAAGATCTGCCAAGGCTGAGCGCGGGACTGTTTGAGATGTACGTCGGCAAGACCGACAAGACGGTCTCCAGAGACATCAACGCCGTCGTGAAGATGGGCCTCGTTCGCCGTCAGCCAGATGGCTACATCCCGAACAAGCGTGTGATCGAGGCCTTCCTGCCCGTGATGGCCGAGGCGAACGAGGCCTAGGAGGCGGGCAACATGATGTGCTCGATCGAGTCGGCCAGGCCGTTGGAGTTGATCTCGACCACCGCCCCCATCACCCAAACGTCGTCCTCGGCCGTCTCGAACTTGACCGGCATCTGAGTCTTCATCGCCTCGAGCACCTGCGCCGGCTTGACCCCGAGCACGCTGGTTCGCGAGCCGGTCATGCCGACGTCGGAGATGAAGGCGGTGCCGCCGGGCAGGACGCGGGCATCCGCGGTCGGGACGTGGGTGTGGGTGCCGAAGACCGCGGCGACCCGGCCGTCGAGGTGCCAGCCGATGGCGACCTTCTCGCTGCTCACTTCGGCGTGGAAGTCGACGACGACGCAGTCGGCCTCGATTCGCTCGAGGATCGCGTCGACCTCGTGGAAGGGCAACCGCGCGACCCGCAGGCCGACGGCGCCGCTGAGATCGATCACGCCGACTCGCATCCCACCGGCCTCGACCACGACGTGACCCTTGCCGGGGTTGGCGTGCGGGTAGTTGGCGGGGCGGATCACCCGCTCGGCTCGGTCGAGGAACTCGTAGGCTTCGCGGTGGCGGTAGACGTGGTTGCCGGTCGTGATCACGTCGCAGCCGGCGTCGAACAGGGCCTTGGCGGTCTTCTCGGTGATCCCCATCCCCCCGGCCGAGTTCTCCCCGTTGACGACGACGAGGTCGGGCTCGTGCCGCTCGCGCAGCCCCGGCATCGCCGCGGCCAGCCCGCGCCTGCCCGGCCCGCCGACCACGTCGCCGATGAAGAGGACTTTCATGGTGGGACCCTAACCGCCGCTCGCTACACGGATGCGAAGCGCCGCAGGGCGAGACGGGCGATTGCCAGGTAGGCGACGATGAGGATCGCCAGGTGCAGGAGCGGCCCGCCGATACCGGGGCCGGCGGAGTCGAGGGCAGCGGTCATCGCTTGCAGCGCCGGCTTGAAGGGGAAGACGGCGGCGATCGCCCGGATGACGTCGTAGAGGGTCGCGCCGACGGCGCCGGAGGGGACGAGCGAGAGCAGCGCCACCGGCAGCGAGACCATGAAGGCGAGCAGCGAGACCGAGCGCACGTCGCGCGCCGCCGCCCCGAGCGCCGCTCCCGCCGCCCCGAGTCCCGCCGCCCCCGCGAGGATCGCGACCAGCCAGAGTCCGAAGCGGCTCCAATCGAGCCCGACGAAGAGCTCGACCCCGGCCAGCATCAGCAGGGTCACGATCAGGCCCACGGCCATGCCGAGGCCGACCTTCTCGCCGAGCAGCGCCGAGCGCGAGACCAGCCCGCCGGTGAGGCGAGGGAAGGTGTTCTCCTCGCGCTCCAGGGCGAGCGAGCCGGCGACGAGGAGCAGCGTGACGAAGGTCAGCGTCAGGGTCGCCGCGACAGCGACCGCGAAGACGTCGAGCGGCGGGGTCGGGGCGCTGACCGATTGCTTCTCGACCTCGATCGGCTGCGCCAGCCGGTCGATCAGCGGCGCGGCCACGTCGAGGTTGTCGCGGGCCAGCGTCGCGAAGCGGATCACCCGGTCCAGCGCCGGCCGCATCGCCGCCGGCACCGCCGGCCGCAGCGATTCCAGGGTCGAGGCGGTCGCCCGCAGGCCGAGGATCTCGACCTTCGTGCCGAGCACGCTGAAGTCGCCGCCGTCGACCACGAGGCTCAGGTAGCGTCCGCCTTCGCTCGCGATCTGCTTGGCGATGAAGAGGTTGGCCCGGGCCAGCAGGGCGTCGATCCGGTCGTCGACCACGCGCGCCTTGAGCGGGTCTTCCTCGTTGACGATCACGTCGACCCGCGGCGTTTCCGGGTCGAGCGTGCCGAGCGAGTTGAGCCGGTCGATCAGGTCGGCGGGCAGGATCAGCGCCGCCAGCACGTCGCCGTCGCGCACCTTCTCTTCCGCTACGGCACGGCTGCTCACGTCGACGCACTCGACCTGACGGCAGACCCGGTCGTGGACGCCGACCGCGGGCAACCTGGCGCCGCTGCCCGTCGCCACCCTCGCACCCGGCGGCACTTCGTTGAGGAAGGCGACCCGCGGGTTGCCCGGTTCGCGCGAGATCGCGAAGCCGATCAGCAGCGCGATCAGCACCGGGTAGGCGATCAACAGCACGAGCTGCAGCGGCGAGCGCCGCAGGATCTGCAGGTCCTTGAGCAGTAGCCAGCGCACCGTTCAGTGCCCCCGGTGGTGGAGGAAGGCGACGAAGGCGGTCTCGAAGTCGCTGCCGGCGGCCTCCGGCGTCTCGCCTCGCACGGCCTCGCGCAGCTCGCCGGCCGAGCCGTCGAAGAGGCCCTCGCCGTCGGCGAGGACGAGCAGCCGCTGCCCGTAGCGCTCCGCCTCCTGGATGTCGTGCGTCGAGAAGATCACCGTCGTCCCCCCGTCGGCGAGGCCCGAGACGAACTCCCACAGCCGCGCCCGTTGCCGCGGATCGAGGCCGACACTGGGCTCGTCGAGCAACAACGTCACGGGCTGCCCGAGCAGGCCGATCGCGATATTGATCCGCTGCTGATTCCCCCCGGACAATCGAGCAACGACGTCCCCCCGCCGCTCCGCGAGCCCAGTCAACGCCAGCATCTCCTCAACGGCCTTACGCGGCTCGGCGCGCTTCTCGAGGCGGGCAAACAGCAACAGGTTCTCCTCGACCGTCAGCCGCCGGTACAGCGCCGCCTGCTGGGGAACCCAGCCGACGTCGCCGTTGGGTGACGAAACCTGACCTTCGTCGGGCTTGACCGTGCCGGCGAGAATCGAGAGCAACGTCGTCTTGCCCGCTCCATTGGGCCCGATGACCCCCACGAGCTCTCCTGGCTCAGCGGCGAAGTCGACCCCTCGCAAAGCTTCGCGCTCTCCATACCGCTTGACCAGCCCCCGTGCCTCCACCGCGAGAAAGCTACTGACTCGTAGAATCGAGCAGATGCCTTTCCCGAGCACCCGCCTGCGTCGCCTGCGACGCACGGAAACCCTGCGTGGCCTGGTCCGCGAGACCGACCTGAGCCCCGCCCACCTGATCCAGCCGATGTTCGTCGTCGCCGGCGAGGGCGTGCGCGAGGAAGTCGAGTCGATGCCGGGCATCGAGCGCTTCTCGATCTCGGAGCTGGTCGGCGAGGCCACCGAGATCGCCACGGCCGGGATCGGCGCCGTGCTGCTCTTCGGCATCCCCGCCGCCAAGGACGAGACCGGCTCGGGCGCCTACGACGACGAGGGCGTCGTGCAGATGGCCGTGCGGGCGCTCAAGGAGGCGCACCCCGACCTGACGGTGATCACCGACGTATGCCTCTGCGAGTACACCTCGCACGGCCACTGCGGCTTCCTCCGCGACGGCGAGGTCGACAACGACCTTACGATCGAGCTGCTCGCCAAAACGGCGATCTCGCACGCCGAGGCCGGCGCCGACGCGGTCGCGCCGAGCGACATGATGGACGGCCGCGTCGGCACGATCCGCCACCAGCTCGACGAGGAGGGCCACGTAGGCACCCCGATCGTCGCCTACAGCGCCAAGTACGCCTCGGCCTTCTACGGCCCCTTTCGCGAGGCCGCCGAGTCGACCCCCGCCTCCGGCGACCGCTGCGGCTACCAGCTCGATCCCGCCAACGCCGCCGAAGCGGTGCGCGAGGCCGAGCTCGACCTCGAGGAGGGCGCCGACATGCTGATGGTCAAGCCGGCGACGCCGTACCTCGACGTCGTGCGGCGGGTCAAGGACGCGACCGGCGCTCCGCTCGCCGCCTACCATGTCTCCGGCGAGTACTCGATGCTGAAGGCGGCCGCCGCCAACGGCTGGATCGACGAGCGCGCCGCGGTGCTCGAGACGCTGACCTCGATCCGCCGTGCCGGCGCCGACGCGATCGTCACCTATTACGCGAAGGAGGCCGCAGGTTGGCTCCAGTGAAAACTCCGCAGTCGAAGGCACGCAGCCGCAAGGACGGTGCCGCGATCCCGCTCGACGAGACCGACAAGCGGCTGATGAACCTGCTGCAGTCGAGCTTCCCACTCGATCCCGAGCCCTTCGCCCTGCTCGCCTCGGAGGCCGACCTCGACCTCGACGACGTGCTCGCCCGCACCCGGCGCCTGCTCGAGGGGCGGATCATCCGCGAGATCACGCCGATCTTCGATACCCGCACGCTCGGCTACGAGTCGATGCTGGTCGCGGCGAAAGTCGACGGCGAGCACCCGCAGCGCGCCGCCGCCGCGGTCAACGCCCACCCGGGCGTCTCGCACAACTACCTGCGCACGCACGACTTCAACCTCTGGTTCACGATCGCCGTCCCGCCCGACTCGGAGCTGGGCATGGCGGGGACGCTGGAGGCACTGATGCGCGAGACGGGTGCCGAGTCGATGCGGCAACTGCCCACCTTGACCCTGTTCAAGATCAACATGAACCTGGAGATGGAGAAGGGCACCGACGCGCTCGCCTCGGCGGTCGAGGCAGCCCCGCCGCGCGAGCTCGAGCGCCAGCCCTACGACGACGAGGACATCGCGACGATCGTGGCGATGCAGGGGCCGATGGACGCGGTCGAGCGCCCCTACGACGCCGCGGCCGCCGAGCTCGGGATCGAGACCGCCGAGCTGCTCGAGCGACTGCGCACGATGGTCGACCGCAAGCTACTGCGTCGCGTCGCCGCGATCCTCTACCACCGCCGGGCCGGCTTCTCGGCCAACGGGATGGGGGTCTGGAAGGTCCCCGAGGGGGAGATCGTCGAGACGGGCCGGCGGATGGCATCCTTCCGCGGCATCTCCCACTGCTACCAGCGGCCGACCTACGAGGACTGGCCATACAGCGTCTTCACGATGGCCCACGGACGCTCCAAGGAGGAGTGCGACGCGATCCTCGACTCGATCGCCGCCGAGTGCGGCATGGGGCCGGAAGACCGCGCCACGCTCTACTCCTCGACCGAGTACAAGAAGGTCCGCCTGCACTACTTCACCGACGACTACGCCACCTGGGAGGCCGAGCATTCCTAGCGGCGAGCGCTCGGCGGAGTTGTATCGCCGGGCGTCGAGGGTGATGCCGGGAGGTGTCAACTCGCCCGTGCGGGCGATGCGGCAGATCGACCGCGATCCGGTCTTCGTCGAGCGCGGCGAGGGCTGCGAGCTGATCGACGTCGACGGCAACCGCTACCTCGACTGGGTTTGCTCCTGGGGCCCGCTGATCCTCGGCCACGCTCACCCCGACGTCGTCGCCGCGGTGAGCGCTGCCGCCGCCCGCGGCACCAGCTACGGCGCCGCCACCGAGGCCGAGATCGAGCTCGCCGAGGAGGTCGCCGTGCGGATCCCCTCGATCGAGATGCTGCGCATGACCAGCTCGGGGACCGAGGCGGCGATGGGCGCGGTCCGTCTCGCCCGTGCCGTGACCGGCCGCGAGGTCGTGGTCAAGTTCGCCGGCCACTACCACGGCCACTCCGACGGCCTGCTCGCCGAGGCCGGCTCGGGCCTGGCGACGCTGGCGATCCCAAGCAGCCCAGGCGTCACCGCGGCGCAGGCGGCGGGCACGGTCGTGGTGCCGTGGAACGACCGTGAGGCCGTCGGTCGCGCCCTCGAAGACCATCCGGTCGCCGCCCTCATCCTCGAGCCGATCCCGGCCAACATGGGGGTCGTCTTCGCCGAGGACGGCTTCCTCGAGTACCTCCGCGCGGCGACCAGCGACGCCGGCGCGCTGCTCGTCTTCGACGAGGTGATCAGCGGCTTCCGGGTTGCTCGCGGCGGCGCGCAGGAGTCCTACGATTTCGAGCCCGACCTGACGATCCTCGGCAAGGTCCTCGGCGGCGGCCTCCCGGCCGCCGCCTTCGGCGGATCGCGGGAGACGATGGAACGGATCGCGCCGGCTGGCGATGTCTACCAAGCGGGGACGCTCTCGGGCAACCCGCTGGCAGTGGCAGCCGGGCTCGCGACGCTGCGTCGGCTTGACGCCGACGCCTACGACCGGCTCGAGCAGCTCACCGACCGTCTGGCCTATGGCCTCGCGGAGCTGACCCGCGGCGTCCCGGCGCACCCGGCTTCGACCCCCGGTCTGCTCACCCTCTTCTTCAGCCCCGAACCCATCGCCGATTTCGCCGCGGCGGCGGCTTGCGACCTCGAGCGCCATGCCCACTTCTGTCGCGCGATGCTCGACCGCGGCGTCTATCTGCCGCCGTCCCAGTTCGAGGCCTGGTTCGTCTCCCTTGCCCACGACGAGGACTCGATCGACCGCACGCTCGCCGCCGCCGCCGAGTCTCTCGCGGAGGCGCCCGGATGAGCGACGTTCTGAGCGACCTCGCCGCACAGCTCCGCGACGAGGACACCCCGATCTCCCCGCACGTCGTCGACACTCCCCCGCCGAGCGAAGACTCGTGGGTCGTAGAGGCCGTCCGCGAGGGCTACCTCCTCCACTACGGCGATTCGCGCTTGCTGGCCGGTCACGACCCCGACCTGGCTCTGCTCGCAGGCGACTATCTGTACGCGCTCGGAATCGAGCGTCTCGCCAAGCTCGGCGATGTCGCCGCCGTCCTCGCTCTGGCCGACCTGATCGGCAAATGCGCTCAGCTGCACAGCGAAGGCAAAGAGGACCAGGTGCCCGCCGAGTGGGACCGGTCCGTCGAGTCGCTCACTTCTTGACGGTGCAGTCCCGCACCAGCGTGCTCGTTACTTGTTCCCCTTCGGCAAACCCGAATTTCGCGTGCGCGAAGGCGTAGACGGCGCCCGGGAAGCCGGGCGGGGCGGCACAACCGGCGTTGACGTAGCTGTGCTTCTGGCCCTTGTAGGTGTAGATCCGGCGCAGCTTCAGGTCGAACTGGGTGACGTAGGCCCAGTCGCGGGCAGATTGCGGCAGCGCGGTCTTGATCACGGTGCCGAATTCCCCCGGCTCCCTGACGATCCTGAAGGTGAGCACGAATGCCGAAGGTGGCTTGATGCCATAGACCTGGGCCAGCAGGCGCCGGTCCCCACCCGAGCGCTTCGCGTGGAAGACGAGCATCGGGCCCTCGAAGGTGAACGGCGCCTGGTTGTTGAGGTGAATGCGCACCTGGACGTGACCATGGCCGACGATCGCGCCGCCGCAGATCCGCCTGGCTGCCGCGATCGTCGCCGGTTGGATCGTGCGCACGCGGCAGGTCGGCAGGCCGCGGTCGAAGATCCTGCCGCGGCGGTTGATCCCGATCGAGATCGTCCGCAGCTGCGGCGGCGGATCGACCCCTTCGGCCGATTTGAAGCTGCTGTCGATTGTCACCGCGACCGGCGCCACCCCGGTGCGCGGCAGCGCCCGCGGGGAGATGCCGCCGTCGAAGGCGACGATCACGTCGCCCTGCTTTTCGACCTCCGCCCGGGCGATCGTGGCGGCGCCGAGCGCCAGCAGCAGCGCCGCCGCGATCGTGGCGGCGCGTCTCAACTCAGATGAACCTCGAGGAGTCGATCCTGCACTCCTTGAAGGGGAAGCTGATCACCGTGGCGTTGGCTTTGTTGTTGTTCTTGTTGAGCTCGACCGCGAGCTTCTGCGCTTCGAACTTGTCCTTGCTCTTCAGTGCCTTGCCGATCTTCTGCAGGAAGGTCTTCTCGCTCTTCAGGTAACCGATCCATTTTTCGAGCTTCGCCGCGTAGGCTTCCGGCCGCGGTACCGCGGCAATCTGGGTCACGGCCTTGCCCAGCGCAGTCGAGGCGCGAACGAAGCGCTTCCCGGCGGGCACCAGTTCGTCCTTCTGAACCTGGGTTTTGACGCCCTTGAGGATGCGCGAGTTGGCTTCCGAATTGGCCTTGCAGATCGGCTCGACCGCTTCGGCGTATTCGACCTGCTCCGGGGTCGCCGCCGACGCCGCCGACGCGGTGACGAGCAGCGCCACGGCGAGGGCGAGGATCAGCCTGGGCAGAGACGACGTCGTTGCGGAACTTCTCACGGTTGCACTCTCCTGTCTTCGCTTTACCGGCCCGGCGCCGACGCGAAACGCCTGCCCGGCTCCCTGTCACGACCCGGTGGTCAAAAATACATGAGTTCCAATCGGGTCCACCTTCTCTAACCCGCTCGCGAGCCGTGAAGATCGATCTCCGGCAGGAACCTCTCCAACGGGCGCGGCAACCACCAGACCCGCTCGCCGAGCAGCAGCATCAGCGCCGGCAGCAAGACGATCCGCACCACCGTCGCATCGAGCAGCACCGCAACCGCGAGGCCGGTGCCGAGCTGGCTGATCGTCGCGATGTCGGCGCCGGCGAAGGCGACGAAGACGGCCATCATGATCGCCGCGGCCCCGGTGATCACCCGCGCCGTCTTCTCGAGCCCGAAGACGATCGCCTCCTCGTTGGACGAGTTGTTCTCGTAGTGCTCGCGCATTCGCATCAGGAGGAACACCGCGTAGTCGATCGAGAGGCCGAAGATGATCCCGAAGATCCCCGCGGCGCCGATCGCGTCGACGTAGGTGTGTCCGCCCAGCGGCCACCCCTCGGGCACGTCGAAGAGCAGGGTGAGCACGCCGAAGGCGACCGCGACGGTGACCAGGTTGAGCGCCACCGCGATCGCCGCCAACAGCAGCGCACGCAGGACGACGACGAGGATCAGGAAGGTCGCCAGCGTGATCACCGCGATCATCAGCGGCACCCGTTCGGAGATCGTGTCGGTGTAGTCGATCAGTTCGGCGGCGCCGCCGGTGACCCCGGTGACGGCGCCGGTTTCCGCGGCAAGCTCGGCGGCGTCTTCCTTCAGCCGTCCGTTGAGCGCGGTCGAGCCTGGCGTGTTGAAGGTGTAGCGGGGGATGACGACCATCTGTGCCGCCTGCCCGCCGTGCTTCAGGTCGACGATCCGCGCGGCCCGTTCGCGGTTTTCCTCCGGCGCGCCCTGCAGGGCGGAGAGGACGAAGTAGCCGGAGTCGAAGATGCCGGGCGAGGAGCGGCGCAGTCGGTCGAGCCGGCGGTCGCTGCGGCTGGCGCTGACGGTGACCTCGACGTTGGCGCGGTGCAGCCCGCGCTGCAGGGGCTGGGAGCGCCGGAAGCCTTCGCCGAGGCGTTGTTCGAGCGTGTCGGCCCCGCCGCGCAGTCGGCCCAGGCCGGAGGCAAGTTCCGAGGCTCCGTCGCGCAACCGGCCGAGGCCGTCGGCCGAGCCCTCGGCACCCGCGTTGAGCTGTTCGATTCCGCTCTGGAGCTTGCGGTTGCCTTCGGTCAGGTGAACCTCGCCGTTGTGCAGTCGCTTGGCCAGGTTGTGCACGCGTTTGGAGGCGTTGCGGGCGTTCGCCAGGGTGAAGACCAGCTGTTCGGCCCGTCGCGCCTCGGGCGCGAGGCTCGGGTCGGTCGCCGCCCGTTGCTTCAGTTCGGCCCGCAGTCGCTTGGCGCTCTTCAACGCCCCCTCCCGTACCTGGCCGAGCAGTTCGGTCGAGTTGTTCTCGAGCGATTTGGCGCCCAGCTGCGCCTGCTCCTGCCCGTGGGTGATTCGCTTCGAGCCTTCTTCGAGCCGGTCGAGCGCGTCGCTCGCTTCCTCGGCCCCGGCGACTGCCTTGGCGATCCCCTCGGCGAGCTGTTCGGCCCCTTCCCCGGCCCGCCCCGAGCCGGTCGCGAGCAGGCCGGCGCCGTAGCTCGCCTTGACGATCCCGTCGCGCAGCCGCGCTACCGCCTCGGTCGCGCCGCCGAGCCGCCGGCCCAGCTTCTTCAATTCCTCCGGGTTCGAGTCCCCGCGCCCGGCGAGCACGTCGTCGCCGGCCTTGCTCAGCTGCTTCGCCTGCCGCTCTATGCGGCCCGGGCCGACGACCGCCTGCACGCCAGGGTCGGCGGCGATGTCCCGTTGCCGGCGGGCCAGCGCGGCGAGGCTGTCGGCTTCGGTGATCGGCCCCTCCTCGGAGACGGCGACGAGGACGAAGGGGGCGTCCCAGCCCGGCCCGATCGCGTTCCCGATCCCTTCCGCTTCCTCGCGGGCCGTGTTCGAGGAAGGGAGCTGCTCGGCACTCGGCGGCCCGGTCTTCAGCGCCAGCACGGGCGCCGCCAAGACCAGCACGATCGCGCCGATCAGCAGCGCCGCGACCAGGGGCCGGCTGAGCGCGGCGCGGACCAGCGTCATCACGCCGCCACCGTCCTCGGCACGCCGTCCGATCCGCCAGCGGTTGACGTTGTGCCCGGTGACGACCAGCAGCGCCGGACCGACGAGCCCGGCGACGAGGACGCTGATCGCGGTGACGACGATCGCCGTGCCGGCCAGCGAGACGAGCAACGTCCCCGGCATCACGAAGAGCGTCACCAGCATCGCCAGGAAGAGGGTCGAGCCGGCAAAGACGATCGTGCGGCCGGCGGTGCGGCGGGTCATCCGCGCCGCCTCGACCGGGTCCGCCCCCGCCTCCAGCTCCTCGCGAAAGCGCGAGACCATCAGCAGCGCGTAGTCGACCCCCAGTGCCAGCCCCATCATCGTGCAGACGGTCAGGGCGAAGCCGTCGATCGCGATCCAGTTGGCGGCGATCGCGAGCATTCCGCGTGAGGCGAAGACCGAGACCGCGCCGAAGGCCAGCGGGATCGCCGCGGCGACGGGCGAGCGAAAGACGAGCAGCAGGACCAACAACAGGAAGGGGATCGCGATCAGCTCGGCCACCTCGGTCGAGTGGACCGACTCGTCGATCGTCGCCCGCAGCAAGCTGGCCAGGCCGGTCTGTGAGGCGCGCACGGGTGGGGAGATCTCCTCGTCGAGGGTGCGATCGAGGTAGGGAACGACGTCCTTGACCGCCTCCTCGGTGCCGACGTGGAAGTCGACGACGATCAATGCCTTGCGCGGGCTCGGTCGCAGCCGGCCGACGCTGCCCTTGTCCCAGGAGGAGAGGGTGGAGACGCCGGGATCTCGGCGCAGCTTGTGGATCAGCGCCGGCCCTTGCCGGTCGAGCTCCGCGGCCGGTCCCTCGAGCAGGATCGCGAAGGGGGCGCTGTCGCCGAAGTAGCGCTCGACCAGCTTGGTCGCCCTGCCGGAGTCCGACTCCGGGATGCTCAGCGAGGTTGGCCGCAGCTCGTCCTCGACCCCCTGGCCGAGGACGGCGAGGACGGCGATCGCCACGACCGCGGCTGCGAGCACGGCTCTCGGCCGCCGCAGCGAGAGCGGCAGCTGTCTCTCCTGCCTCCGGCGAGCAAACACGCCTGGCGCTTATACCAGCCGCCTCGGCCCGGCCGTACGGGTCTTTAACGCGTTGTACACAAAGGCCCACATCGCCCCTCGCGCCGTCGAGCCAATAAACTCCGTTGCCCTTCTTCTGGCGACCATTGGCTGACGAGGCAGACAAGCGAAACGGGGCCGAGACCCCGAGTCCGGCGGAGCGGCCCAAGCCCGACCCCCCCGGCTACTTCGAGGGCGAGTCGATGACCCGCCGCCGCGCCTTCACGATCGCCGCCCAGGGCCTCGGCGGGATCGCCGGCGCCGCGATCGTCCTGCCCGCCGTCGGCTTCGCCGTGGCGCCGATCTTCCACCGCGGCAAGGAGCGCTGGGAGGCGGTCGGCCCGGTCGGCGACTTCGTCGAAGACACCTACCGCCAGGTCGTCTTCACCGAAACCGAGGGGATCGGCGACGCCGGCAAGACGACCGCCTACGTGCGCAGGGGCTCCAAGCAGCTCGGCGAGGATCCGAAGGCGATGGTCGCTGTCTCCAACCGCTGCGTCCACCTCGGCTGCCCGGTGCGCTTCGTCGAGGCGGCCGGCAACTTCATCTGCCCCTGCCACGGCGGCGTCTACGACTTCCAGGGCAAGCGGATCGGTGGCCCGCCGGTGCGCCCGCTCGACCAGTTCCAGGCGCGCATCCGCAACGGCCAGGTCGAGCTCGGCCCGCGCTACAGCGTCACCTCGCAGCTCGAGCCGGTGCGGGCCCGCGACCCCGGCGAGTTCACCGGCGGCATCTGG
>Ga0070691_10000077_pt1 | contig 26901 bp, 29 predicted proteins | sample KBSK1101metaG_FD_64673 | JGI IMG/M metagenome (GOLD analysis project Ga0070691, IMG submission 64673) | Corn, switchgrass and miscanthus rhizosphere microbial communities from Kellogg Biological Station, Michigan, USA - KBS K1-10-1 metaG | ecosystem: Host-associated > Plants > Roots >... | reverse complement strand
CCTTCGATGCAACGCACCAGTTCGCAAATCGCCAGAAGCCGCGCACTGCATCGCTGGCGGCTACCAGGTCGCAGATAATCGTCGTTGACAACAACCCGGCCCAAGCCGGGTTTCGACGAAAGCGAGTATCTCATGCGTAAGCTCGTACTCTTCGCATTCTTTTCCGCGCTGATCGTGGCGGCGGTGCCGGCGATGGCTTCAGGGGCGACGCTGACAGCTGGCGGCATCACGCTCGGAGCAGGTGATCCGATCATGGCGACCAGTTCAGACCTGCTGTTCACAGGGTCGTCGGGCCTCAGCCTGGAATGTGCGACCAGACAGGTGGTAGGCACCTACGACGGCGGCACAACAATCGAAATTGAAGAAGGCACCTTCACTAACGCAACTGGCGGGCCGTGTGCCACGAACAATCCATCAGTGACGGTTCACATGACCCCAATTAACCTGCCCTGGGTCCTGCACTTAAACAACAACGACGTGGCGGAATTCACAGGCATGGCGTTCACAGCCACATTCACAGTCGGTGGCACGTCCGTTAACCACTGCACTTTCACCGCCAACAATGGTGTTACCAGTGGTACCTACAACACAACAGAACCCCTCAAAATCACCATCTCGGGCGCGAACTTCACTGGAGCCCCTGTTGTGAATTGCGGCACCGCTGTACTTAACGGGTCCTTCACACTTTCCAGCGGAGGGAACCACATCGAAGCTCACTAACACCATCGGTATCAATGCATCGAGGAGGTCGCGCCTCTGGCGCGGCCTCCTTCTGTGAGAACGCCTGCACGGAAAGACGAGCAAGTAGCTTGACAAGTACTCAGTCGTTCCTATAGCGTACCCGGCGATTCGACCGCCAACGAATCTGAATGAGGAGGGGTATGGCTGGAGGTGCTTCTGCTCGGAAGGGTAAAGGGAAGGGTGCCGTAACTTCTGAGCAGGTCGAGAGCAACGGCATGAGAGCGGGCGCACGCGTTCTTTCGCTGTTCGCGAACCCGCTCAACACGAGGGTCCTGTGGGCTCACCGCGAGGGTCCGCTGCGCCTGGCGGAGTTGCGGGAGGAGATCGGCGAGTCGGCCCAGACCTCCCTGCGCACGGCGGCGAGGACCCTTCGGGAGCTCGGCGCACTGGAGACAGTCCCGGTGAACGGATCTTCTCCGGGGGTCGCGAACGAGATGACGCCGACCGGGGAGGAACTGCTCTTCGTGGTCGAGGTCGTCGAGCGCTGGCTGGCCGGCGCGCCGGAGGGGCCGATCGCCCCCGAGTCGGGGGCGGCAAAGCTCGCGGTCAAGGCGCTGGCCGGTGGCTGGAGCTCGGCAATGATGCGCGCCCTCGCTGGCGAGCCCCTCTCGCTCACCGAGTTGGACGGGGTCATTCCCGATGTCTCTTACTCCTCGCTCGAGCGTCGCCTGGGGAGGATGCGGGGCAGCCGCCAGATCGAGCCGGCGCCCGCGGGAGGAAAGAGCACCCCGTACGTGGTCACGGACTGGCTGCGCCGCTCGATTGCCCCGCTCTGCGCGGCGGGGCGATGCGAACGTCGCCGCATGCCCGGGCTGGCACCGCCGGTCACCGCGGTCGAGGTGGAGGCCGCCTTTCTGCTCGCCATTCCGCTGGTGGCGCTTCCCAGGAGGACCAGCGGGGTCTGCATGCTGGCGGTGAAGACCGATGGACAGGAGACCGAGGACGGCAAACCGCCGCTGGCCGGCGTCACCGTCAAGGTCAAGTGGGGCGAGGCGGTCTCTTGCGCGGCCGAGCTCCCAGACCTGCCGCCGACCTGGGCCCTCGGAAGCCCGGCGACCTGGTTCGACGTGGTCATCGACGGCGGCATCGAGGGGTTGCGCTTCGGCGGCGCCTTACCTCAGCTCGGCGTCGACCTCGCACAGGGCCTGCACCTCGCCCTGTTCGGCGACTGAGCAGCCCCCGCGAGCCACAATCGTGGCATGTTAACGTATACGTTAATGACCATGATCGAGGTCAATGCCGGCGCCCCCCCTCTGGGCCAGATCCTCAAGGATGCCCGCCGCCGCGCCGGCGTCTCCCAGCGTCAGCTCGCGATCCGCACCGGCGTCGCGGCGCCCTCGATCAGCCGCATCGAGAATGGCCATGAATCACCTTCCTTCGAGCGCTTCGCGTCATGCCTGCAGGCGCTCGGCTTCGAGCCTAGGGTCGAGTTACATGAGCTTTCGGGCAGCCGAGCCGACCCACTCCATCTTGCCGCCGAGGCTCAGCTCACTCCCTCTCAGCGTCTGGAGGGCCTCTTCGAGTGGATGCGCTTCGGCGACCGCCTCGCTCGTGCCGAGTTGCGCCCATTGGTCCCACCTGAGGCCTGAGCGTGCTCGAGGACCTGCCCTCCGATCTCGACCGCGGCCCGCTCGATCCAGCCAGGATCTTCGCGGCACTCGAGCGCCGCGGGGTCGAGTATCTGACGATCGGCGGTATCGCCGTGAGCCTCCATGGTCATGTGCGCAATACCCGTGACGTCGACCTCCTGATCGAGTGGACGCCCCAGAACATGGCGCGCCTCGCCGAGGCTCTTGTAGATCTCGACGCCAACGCTGACGACCTCTACAAGGGCGGAAACTTCACCCTTCGTACCGCTGCGGGCGGCCTCGACATCTTCGATCCCGCCGAGATTCCCGGCGGCCGCCCCTACGAGGAGATGCGCCCCCGCGCCGTGCAGGCCATCGTCCAAGGGGTAACGGTTCGCGCTGTCGGCTTCGACGACCTGATCCGTCTCAAGCGCGAGTCCGGCCGGGACCGCGACCTCGAGGACGTTGCGACGCTGCTGGCCGCCGCTGGGCTCGATGACGCGCGGGTTCGCGAATGACGGGATGACACGCCGCTTGACGGTAGGTACCTTCGAGTTGGGCGAGGTAGGAGAGGCTGCGGAGCGACGTCTCGTCCTTGGATGCCGTTCCGAGGCCCGGACAACGTCTCGGCCCGGCCCGGGGGCGGGACATCGACGAAGGGGTGTCTCAAATGAGCAAGAAGCTCATGTTCATGCTGGCCGCTTTGACGGCCGTCGCCATCATGGCGATACCGGCTGTCGCAGCGGCCGAAATAACGCTGGAAACGGAAGAAGAAGAACCGGTCGAATCGGGATCCACGTTCACAGCCCTCAGCGAAAACGCGGTGGGCACAACCGAAGCCGGCAACATCGAATGCGCGGAAGACGACGAGGAAGGAGAAGTGGAAGTTCCCAGTGGCGAAAGCGTGGAACTGTCGATCTCGGGAGGTAGTTCAGGTGCGGCATGCACCACCACGATCGGGGGAGGCGGGATGAAAATAGATCGGACCCGGCTGAATACGCCGTGGCCGATCACGCTCAAACCCAATGACGTCGCTGAAATCACCAAAGTAAAGTACACAGACACATTGACACTGAACGGGAACTCGGTAGGTCACTGTACGTTTACAGCCGAAAAAAACGTGGTGATCGGAAGCTACACCACATTCCCCAACCCGCTGCAGATAACCGTTGCGGGTGCTCCGTTCGAAAAAGTCGCAATTTCCAGCCCAGGCTGTCCGCCGAAAGTGTTGCTAGACGCGGTCTGGGACGTAACCCAGAAAGGGAAAGATCTGTTCGTGAAATAACGAGTAGGCACTGGCGCGGCCGCTTGGGGCGGCCCGCCGAGCCCTTTTCCTTTCCGACCGTTTCCACCTGCGGGGGAGAGAACCCGAGTGCCCGGGACTTAGAGGCCCATGACGTCAGGTGCTACCTTTACTATCTCCGAAGTAGGTAAAGGAATGCCCAAGCTCTCGCGCAAGAACCAGGTCACCATCCCCGTCGACGTGCTGCGCGACGCCGGCTTGGAGGCCGGTGACGAATTGCGGATCCGGGCGGTGGGTCGGGGGAGGGTGGAGGTGGAGCGGTTCTCCGACCTGATCGATCGCTTTGCCGGGAGCCTGCCGCCGGGGACCTATCCGCCGGGCTATCTCGAAAAGCTGCGGGGCGAGTGGGACCGGTAGCGCTGGACGCCAGCATCGCGGTCGCTTTCCTCGACCCCCTCGATGTCCATCACGAGCGGGCGGTCTCCGCATTGCGCGAATGCGACGGGTCGGCGCTGTCGATGTCGGCGAGCGCCTACAGCGAGACGCTCGTTCGCCCTCTCGCCGACGGCCATGGCGCCGGGGTGGACGAATTCGTCGACGGTCTCGGCATCGAGATCGTGCCGGTCGATCGAGGGATCGCCCGGCGAGCGGCCGAGCTTCGCGCCGAGCATGCGGACCTTCGACTTCCGGACGCGACGATCGCCGCCGCCGCGGAGCTTCTGGGGGCGCGACTGCTGACCTTCGACCAGCGCCTAGCTCAGCTTCTGCCGTGAAGGACGAGGCTGAGCGCAGCGGGGAGTCCTACGTCGTGGTCCGCCACGGCCGTGCTGTGGCGACCACCGGTCTCGTGAGTGGCGGCACTGGGAAAGCGCTCAAGGAGGGCGCTTCGCGCCCTAGCCGGCCGGCCGGTGCGAATCAGGCGCCGCGCCGGGGGCGTTTGGGGCGCCGCGCCGGGGGGCCGACGATTTTCTCGGGGCCGTCGCGGTCGTCCAGCGGGACGTACTTGCGCTCGCGCTCGCCGGTGTAGATCTGGCGCGGGCGGGCGATTTTCAGCTCCGGGTCTTCCTGCATCTCCATCCACTGCGCCATCCAGCCGGCGGTGCGGGGGATCGTGAACAGGACCGTGAACATGTTGGTCGGGATCTCCAGCGCCTCGTAGATGATCCCCGAGTAGAAGTCGACGTTCGGGTAGAGCTTGCGCGAGGTGAAGAAGTCATCCTCGAGCGCCCGTTTCTCCAGCTCGCGGGCGATCTCGACCAGCGGGTTGTACTCGGTCGCCTCGAAGACCTCGTCCATGTGCTGCTGGATGATCCGCGCCCGCGGGTCGTAGTTCTTGTAGACGCGGTGGCCGAAGCCCATCAGTTTCTCATCGCGCTCTTTGACCCGGGCGAGGAAGTCGGGGACGTTCTGCGGCGACTCGATCCGCCGCAGCATCCGCAGCACCGCCTCGTTGGCGCCGCCGTGCAGCGGCCCGTAAAGAGCCGCGACACCGGCCGCGACCGCCGAGTAGGGGTCGACGCCGGAGGAGCCGACGCCGCGCACGGCGTTGGTCGAGCAGTTCTGTTCGTGGTCGGCGTGGAGGATGAAGAGGACGTCCAGCACCTTCGCCAGGACCGACTTCGGGATGTGCTTGTCTTCGGTCTTCTTGAACATCATCGAGAGGAAGTTCTCGGCGAAGTTGAGGTCGTTGTCCGGGTAGACGTAGGGCAGGCCCATGTTGTGCCGGTAGGAGAAGGCGGCCAGGGTCGGCACCTTGGCGATCAGCCGCACCGCTGCCATGTAGCGCTCTTCCGGGTCCCCGATCTGCTTCGCGTCCGGATAGAAGGTCGAGAGGGCTCCGACCCCGGCCAGCAGCATCCCCATCGGGTGGGCGTCGTAGCGGAAGCCCTGGAAAAACTGCTTCAGGTCCTCGTGCACGAAGGTGTGGTGGGTGATGTCGAAGGTCCAGCGGTCGAGCTGGGGGCCGGTCGGCAGCTCGCCGAAGATCAGCAGGTAGGCGGTCTCGAGGAAGGTCGAGCGCTCGCAGAGCTGCTCGATCGAGTAGCCGCGGTGTTCGAGGATGCCGGCGGCGCCGTCGATGTAGGTGACGGCGGAGCGGCAGGAGGCGGTGTTGGTGAAGGCCGGGTCATAGGACATCAAGCCGAATTCGTCCTCGTCGACCTTGATCTGCCGCAGGTCGAGCCCGCGCACGGTCCCGTCCTCGATCGGCAGCTCGTAGGTCTTGCCGGTGCGGTTGTCGGTGACGGTGAGTGACTGGGGGCCCATGCGCGGGCTCATTCTGCCACTTCGCCCTCGTCGGCCGTTAGGAGGCGGGCGGTCCCTCGAACTGGGTCATCCGCCGCAGCGCCTCGAAGCGCTCGTCGATCTCCTCGCGGCTGAGCCGGGAGACCCGCTCGGTGCCGAACTCCTCGACGTTGAAGGAGGCGAGCACGGTGCCGTAGCCCATCGCCCGCCGCAGCCGCGCCTCGTCGACCTCGCCGTCCTCGCCGTCGAGGTAGCCGAAGAAGCCGCCGGCGAAGCTGTCGCCGGCGCCGGTCGGGTCGCGCACCTCCTCGAGCGGGAAGCCCGGCAGGGCGAAGAAGCCGTTCTCGGTGAACAGCGCCGCCCCGTACTCGCCCTGCTTGGCGACGACCGCGCGCGGGCCCAGGTCCATCACCGCGCGGGCGGCGCGGGCCAGGTTCGGCTCGCCGGTCAGCTGGCGGATCTCGGCGTCGTTGACGACCAGGCAGTCGACCTCGGCGATCGCCGCCCGCAGCGAGTCCCCGGCGGTCTCGATCCAGAGGTTCATCGAGTCGAGGCCGCTGAAGCGGGCGCCGGCGCACTGGGCGCGGACCTGGCGCTGCAGGTCGGGCTGGATGTTGGCGAGGAAGAGGGTGTCGGCCGCCTTCGAGTCGGCCGAGAGCTTCGGCTCGAACTCGGCGAAGACGCCGAGCTGGGTGTCCTCGGTGTGGGCGACGTTGAGGTCGAACTCGTAGCGGCCGCGCCAGAAGAACGACTTGCCGCCGGGCACCCGCTCGATGTCGTCGGTGAGGACGCCGCGGCGCTCGAGCACCGCGAACTGCTCGGGGCCGAAATCGTCGCCGACCGGGCCGACCGGCCGCACCTCGGTGAAGAAGCTGGCGGCGAGGGAGAAGTGGACGGCGGCGCCGCCGAGCATGCGCTCGCGCTCCCCGAACGGGGTCTTCACCGCGTCGAAAGCGATTGATCCAACGACCGTGAGCGCCATGCGGACGGCAGCCTAACGCCTGCCCTGCGAGACTCAGCAGCCGATGAAAGCGATTCAGATCGAGGAGTTCGGCGGACCGGAGAAGCTCCGCTACGTGGACCTGGAGGATCCGACCCCCGGCGAGGGCGGGGTCGTGGTCGAGGTCGCCCGCGCCGGCGTCAACTTCGCCGACACCCACGCCACCCGCAACGACTACCTGGCCGAGCAGTCGCTGCCGCTGGTCCCCGGCACCGAGATCGCCGGCCGCACGCCCGACGGGCGCCGGGTCGCGGCGCTGCTGGGCAGCGGCGGCTACGCCGAGAGGGCGGTCGTGCCGGAGGCGCTGCTGATCCCGCTGCCCGACGAGGTCGGCGACGACCAGGCGGCGGCGGTATTGCTGCAGGGCCTGACCGCGCTGGCGCTGGTCAACCGCTGTGCCCGGATCGAGGCGGGCGAGACGATCGTCGTCGAGGCCGCCGCCGGCGGCACCGGCACGCTCGCGGTCCAGGTCGCCAAGCGGGCCGGGGCGAAGGTGATCGGCCTCGCCTCCAGCGCCGCCAAGCGCGAGCTGGTCGCGGGGCTAGGCGCCGACGCCGTCGTCGACTCGCGCGCCGAGGACCTCGCCGCCGCGATCCGCGAGGCCAACGGCGGCGAGCGCGTCGACGCCGTCCTGCACATGAGCGGCGGCGCCGCCTTCGACGCCGAGATGAGCGTGCTGGCGCCGCTGGGCCGGATGGTCGTCTTCGGGATCGCCTCGCGCGAACAGCGCGACGTCTCCACCGCCGCCCTGCTGCGCGGCTCCAAGACCGTGGTCGGCTTCTGGCTGCTGCACCTGCTGGCGCGTCGCGACCTCGCCGTGCCTATGATCGGGGAGCTGCTCGGCGCCGTCGCCGCCGGTGAGCTGAAAGCCACGGTCGGCGACGTCTACCCGCTCTCCGAGGCGGCCCGCGCCCACGAAGACCTGATCGCCCGCCGCAGCAGCGGCAAGCTCCTCCTGGACCCCTCAAAGTGACCGCCTTCAAAGACCTGGGCCTCTCGCCCAAAATCCAGCAAGCGATCGACGAGCTCGGTTTCGACGAGCCGACCCCGATCCAGGAGCAGGCGATCCCCGCCCTGCTCGGCGGCGGCGACGTGATCGGCCAGGCCCAGACCGGGACCGGCAAGACCGCCGCCTTCGGCCTGCCGCTGCTGCAGTACCTCGACCCGGAGAACGAAGAGGTGCAGGCGATCGTGATGACGCCGACCCGCGAGCTCTGCATCCAGGTGACGCAGGCGCTGCGCGCCTACGCCGAGCACCTCGAGATCGAGATCGTCGCCGTCTTCGGCGGCGCCCCGATCCGCTCCCAGCAGTCGCAGCTGCGCTCCGGCGCCCACGTCGTCGTCGCCACCGTCGGCCGCATGAAGGACCTGATGGCGCGCCGCTCGCTGGTCCTCACCGCCGCTCGCTTCGTCGTCCTCGACGAGGCCGACGAGATGCTCGACCTCGGCTTCATCGAGGACGTCGAGAAGATCCTGCGGATGTGCCCGAGCGGGCGCCAGACGGCGCTCTTCTCGGCGACGATGCCGCCGCCGATCCAGAAGCTGGCCGAGGGCTACATGTACGACCCGGAGACGATCCGGATCACCCCGAAGACGCTGACCGTCGACGCGATCGCCCAGGCCTTCATCGAGGTCCCGGCCAAAGACAAGGCGGCGCGCCTGGTCGAGCTGCTGAAGACCGAAGAGCCCGAGCAGGCGATCATCTTCACCCGCACCAAGATCGGCGCCTCGAAGCTGGAGAAGACGCTGAAGGACAAAGGCCTGGACGTGAAGGCGCTGCACGGCGACCTCAGCCAGGGCGTCCGCGACGGCGTGATGATCGCCTTCAAGGACCACCGGGTGCGGCTGCTGGTGGCGACCGACATCGCCGCCCGCGGGCTCGACATCGAGCACGTCACCCACGTCATCAACTTCGACGTCCCCAATTCCTCGGAGACCTACGTCCACCGCATCGGGCGGACCGGACGGGTCGGCCGCACCGGCCGCGCGATCACCTTCGTCACCCCCGCCCAGCGCGACGAGATCGCCCGCATCGAGCGCGACGTCAAAACCTCGATCGGCGAGTGGGAGACCCCCGAGGAGCGGCTCGAACACGCGCCGCGGCCGCGGCGGCGCGAGCGGGCCGAGCGCCACGAGCAGATCGAGAGCGCCGAGAACGGCGGCGGCGACGAGCAGGCGGCCGACACGGTCAAGCTCTTCGTCAACCGCGGCGAGCGCAGCGGGATCGAGGAGGAGGACCTGCGCTGGGCGCTGCGCGAGGGGGCGGTCCTGCCCGAGGAGGCGATCCACGAGGTCCGCGTCCTGCACCGCTTCTCCTTCGTCGAGGTCTCCCCGGACCAGGCCGAGCGGGCCGTCGAGTTCCTCGACGGGACCAAGCTCAAGGGCAAGGAGATCCGGCTCGAGGTCGCCAAGAGCTAGGCGGCGCTCGCTACTTTCACCACACTGGGGCGGGGTCAAAGTCGCAAGCGCGGCTCAGGTCGTTAGGAGGTCAGGGCGGCGATGTTGGCGAGCAGGCGCTCGAAGTCGATCGGCTTGTTGACGTAGCCGCTGACCTCGAGGTCGGTGGGGGCGTCGGCGTCGTTCGCGTCCTGATGGGCGCTGACGATCAGCGCCGGGGTCTCGACGCCGGCGGCGCGCAGCTCGCGCAGGGCGTCGATGCCGGACTTGCGCGGCATCATCGCGTCGAGCAGGAGCAGGTCGGGCGGCTCGCCGGCGCGCATCCGCTCGGTCACCTCCTGGCCGTCGGCCGCGGTCTCGACCTCGTGGCCGGCCAGCTCCAGCCGCGTCCGCATCAGCAGCAGGATCGTCTCCGAGTCGTCGGCGACCAGGACCCGGGCCATCAGGTCACCGCCGGCAGGCGGAAGCTGAAGGTCGACCCGACCCCGGGGGTCGACTCGACCGCGATCGTGCCGCCGTGCAGCTCGACCAGGGATTTCGAGATCGCCAGGCCGAGTCCGGTGCCGCCGACCCGCTGGGTCAGGCCGGCGTCGCCGCGGGTGAAGCGCTCGAAGATGTGGTCGATCTGGTCCGCCGGGATCCCCGGTCCGTTGTCGGTCACCGCGATCTCCACCTCGGCACCGGCGCGCCGCGCCGTGACCTCGATGGACGCCCCTTCGGGCGAGTAGTCATGCGCGTTGGTAAGGAGATTCACCAGTATTTGGCGAATCCGGTCCACCTCGACCTCGACCAGGGGCAGGTTCGGCTCGACGTCGGTGCCGAGGAGCTGGCCCGCGCTCTCGGTCTGCGCCCTCATCGTCCGCACCGCGTCCTCGATCAGCGGCGCCACCGGGCTCGGCCGCCGCGTCACCGCCAGGCGGCCCGCGTCGCTGCGCGCGAGGTCGAGCAGGTCGTTCAGCAGCCGCACCAGGTGGCGGCAGTTGTCGAGGATGATCTCGACCGTCTCCACCTGCTTGGGGGTCAGCGAGTCGCGCTCGAGCATCAGCAGCTCGGCGAAGCCCTGGACCGAGGTGAGCGGGCTGCGCAGCTCGTGCGAGGCGGTCAGCACGAACTCGTCTTTGAGCCGGTCGAGGCGGTCGCGCTGGCTCGCTTCCCGCTGCAGCTCGTCGGCCATCTCGTTGAAGGCGGCGCCGAGGGTCGCGGTCTCGGAGAGGCCGCCGACCTCGACCCGGGCGCCACGGTCGCCCGCCGCGAGCCTGCCGGCGGCGGAGACGAGCTCCTCCAGCGGTCGCCGCATCGAGGCGATCAGGCCGCTGAAGAGGAGCAGGGCGCCGGTCAGGCCGGCGATCAGCCCGGCCGCGACCAGCAGGGCGGTGTCGCGGGTGTCGGAGGAGATCTGGTCGCGCAATTCGGCCCGGCGCCGGCCCTGGGCGACGACCGTGTCGCGCGCGGCGGCGCGGCCGGAGCCGCGCGCCAGCTGCACCCGGGCCGCCATCTCCACCTGGTAGGAGCGGGCGATCGCGTCCTCGAAGTCCTGGCGCTGCTGGATGAAGCGGCCGACGCCGATCACCGCCATCGCCGCGAGCACGGCGAAGCCGATCGCGAAGCCAATCCTCAGCCGGTTGGCAAGCGATGGGCTCAAGCGGCGGCCCGGTCGGGAATATGCTTGCGCGGCGATGGGCGACGAGGCTACAGGCAGCGGCGACGGTCTCGCCACGGCCCCCGAGGGGGTCGACGCCGCCGGGGTCGAGTCCTGGTTCGGGCTCAACGTCCCCGCCGCCGTCCCGCCGCTGCGTTTCGAGCGCATCGCCGGCGGCCACTCGAACCTGACCTTTCGCGTCCGCGACGCCGGCGGCAACAGCTGGGCGCTGCGGCGGCCGCCGCTGGGCAAGCGGCTCGGCTCTGCCCACGACATGGCCCGCGAGCACAAGGTCGTCTCGGCGCTGGGCGCGACCGAGGTGCCGGTGGCGCCCGTGGTCGGGCTCTGCGAGGACGAGAGCGTCAGCGGCGGCGCCCCCTTCTACGTGATGGAGTTCGTCGAGGGCCCGATCCTGCGCGGCCTGGCCGAGGCCGAGGCGTTCCCAGCGGAGGCGGACCGGCGGGCGATCGGCGAGCGCGTCGCCGACACCCTGGCGGCGATCCACGCGGTCGATCCCGACGCGGTCGGGCTCGGCGACCTCGGCCGCAAGGAGGACTACGTCGCCCGCCAGCTGCACCGCTGGCAGGGCCAGTGGGAGAAGTCGAAGACGCGCGAGCTGCCGGCGATCGACTCCCTGCACGAGCGCCTCTCGGCCCGCATCCCCGCCCAGGGGCCGGCGACGATCGTCCACGGCGACTACCGCCTCGACAACATGATCCTGACCGCGAGCGGCGAGGTCGCGGCGGTCGTCGACTGGGAGCTCTGCACGCTGGGCGACCCGATGGCCGACGTCGGCCTGCTGATGGCCTACTGGCCCGAGCCCGAGCAGGCGGAGATCGCCCTCGGCCAGCCGGCCAACCTGGCGCCCGGCTTCCCGACCCGGCAGCAGCTGGCCGACCGCTACGCGGAGCGCTCCGGCCGCGACCTCTCCGACCTCGACTTCTTCGTCGCCCTCGGCTACTGGAAGCTGGCGATCATCCTCGAGGGCGTCTACGCCCGCTACGCCGCCGGCGGCTACGGCAAGGTCGACGACGGCATCCACGCCTTCGCCCGCTTGGTCGAGCGCCTGGCCGAGGCGGCCGACGAGGCCGAGCGGCGCGGCTGAACGCCGGGGCCGCCGGGCGATGGGCGCACGAGTCGAGAGCTGCGTCTGGTGCGGGGCCCCGCTGCGCGACGGGCAGCATCTCGCCGGGCGCACCCGCTGCCGTGCCTGCGGGGTCGCGACCACCGACCCGTGGCCGACCGCGGAGGAGCTCGATGCCGCCTACGGCGCCTGGTACCGGCCGCCTTCGGGCCGCTTCGGCGGCCTCGGCGACGCCGCCCTGCGGCGCTCGCGCGCGGCGCTGGCCCGCCGCCTCGACCGCATCGCCCCGCCGGGGCGGGTGCTCGACGTCGGCGCCGGCGAGGGCGCCCTGCTGGATGGCCTGCGCCGGCGGGGACGCGAGGCCGCCGGGCTCGAGCGGACCGCGACCCGCCCCGACGTCGCCGAGCGCGAGCTGGAGGAGGTCGAGGGCGAGTGGGGGGCGATCGTCTTCTGGCACTCGCTCGAGCACCTGCCCGAGCCGGCGGCGGCGCTCGAGCGCGCCGCCGGCCTGCTCGTGCCCGGAGGTGTCATCGTCGTCGCCGTGCCCAACTCCGACAGCCTCCAGGCCCGCGCCTTCGGCGATTGCTGGCTGGCCCTCGACCTGCCGCGGCATCTCGTCCACCTGACCAGCCGGGCGCTGCGGCGCCGGCTCGAGGGCCTCGGCCTCAGGGTCGAGCGCGTCAGCTACGTCCGCGGTGGCCAGGTCGTCTTCGGCTGGCTCGACGGGTTCCTCGCCTCCCTACCCGGCCGGGTCAGCCTCTACGACGCGATCCGCCGGCCCGAGGCCCGCTTCCGCCCGCTCACCCCTGCTCGCCGCGCCGGCGCCCTGCTCGCCGCCGCCCTGCTCCTGCCGGTGGCGCTGGCGGCCGCGGCGCTCGAGGCCGTCGCCCGCCGCGGCGGGACCGTCTACGTCGAGGCGAGGTCCCCCGATGGCCGCTGAAGCCACGGCGAGGAGCGCCAAGGTGATCGTCGTGCTGCCGGCGATGAACGCCGCCAAGACGCTCGAGGCCACGGTCGAGGCGATCCCCCGCGACTTCGTCGACGAGATCATCCTGGTCGACGACCACTCCACCGACGAGACCCGCGAGCTCGCCCGGCGGCTGCCGATACGCCTCGTCTGGCACCCCCACAACGCCGGCTACGGGGCCAATCAGAAGACCTGTTACCTGGAGGCGCTCCAGCGCGAGGCCGACGTGGTGGTGATGCTGCACCCCGACGGCCAGTACGAGCCGGGCCTGATCCCGTCGATGTGCGGGCCGATTCTCTGCGGCGAGGCGGACCTCGTGCTCGGCTCGAGGTTCGCCGAGCCCGGGATGGCCTTGGAGAACGGGATGCCGCGATGGAAGTACCTGGTCAACCGCGGGCTGACCGCGGTCGAGAACCGGATCATGGGCACCCGGCTGAGCGAGGCCCACACCGGCTACCGGGCCTACTCCCGCCACTTCCTGCTCACCGTGCCCTTCCTGCGCAACTCCAACGACTTCAGCTTCGACTCGGAGGTGCTGATGCAGGCGGTGGCGTTCGAGATGCGGATCGCCGAGGTCCCCGCCCGGGGCCGCTACTTCGACGACGCCTCATCCGTCGGCCTGCGGGCGGGGGCCGTCTACGGCGCCAAGACCCTCTGGATCGCCGCCCGCCTCTTCCTCCACCGCGCCCGCCTCCTCCGCTCGCGCAAGTTCAGGCCGTAGCCGGGGCTGCTCAGGGACGACGGGCGTAGGCGCCCAAGGTCCAGTGCAGGTTGAGGCCCAGGCCGGTCCCCGCCGGGCCTTCGCGCATGCGGGGGAGCACCTGGTCGAGCATCAGCTCGCGGATCGTCGCCTCGCGCTCCTCGCGGTCGGCGATCTCGGGGAGGAACTCGGCCTGGTTGGAGGGGACCAGCAGTCCCCGCACGATGTCCTCGGCGAGCATCTCGTAGCCGGCCAGCTCGATCTCCCCCTCGAACCGGCGCGAGAGCGCGGCGACGACGTCGGCCGCCAGCGGCCGTGGCCGGATGCGCCGGTCGGCGCGCGCCTGCCCCGCGCGCCGCTGCTCCGCGTCGAGCTCGGACCCGTGCAGCTCGAGCCAGCGCTCGCGCAGCGCCCGGTTCGGATCGTGGAGCAGGACCGCGTCGGGCGGGGCCGGGCCGAGGTCGGGAGCGCTCCACAGCAGCCCGCCGCCCGGCGCCAGCACGCTCGCCAGACCGTCGACGGTGCGTTCGAGGGCGGTGGTGGGGATCAGGTGGAAGACCATGTTGACCATCGCCGCGTCGACGGTGAGGCCGTCGAGGACCTCGTCCAGCGCCCTGAAGCCGCCGGTCTCGGCGCGAAGCGAGTGAAAGCGGGTCCAGGCGCAGTCGCGCAGCAACGCGTGGCCCTGCGCGAACCAGGGCGAAGGGAGGTCGACCAGGTGGACCTCGAGCGCCGCGCCGCGCTCGCGCAGGCGCTGCTCGACGCCGGCGCTCCGGCAGGCCTTGAGGAGCTCGATCGTGGCCGTGCCGGTGCCGGCGCCGTAGTCGAGAACGCGGACCGTGTCGCCCGCCTCGGCCCGCTCCAGGCGCGCCTCGACCGCCGCCAGCGTCCGCGCGACGACGAACCCGGTGGCGGCGGACCCCCACGGCGCCGGATAGCGGATGTCGCCCTCGCGGAAGAGGATCCGGTGCAGCGCCTGGCCGTCCTCGAGGTCGAGGCCGGGGTCCGGGCGCCAGCTGTCCGCGCGAGCTGCGGTCGCCGGCGCCGGCAGCGGCGACCCCTCCTCGGCGGGCAGGAGGCGGTGCATGCTGACGGCGACGAAGGGCCGGTTGCTCGGGTAGCGGAGTTCGCGGTGGGCGGCGGTTCGCAGCCCCGCCCGCCGGCAGCACTCGAGGAAGGCGGGATGGTCGACCGGGTACTGCTTCGAGTAGGCCTGGTGGGCGTCGAAGGCGATGCCGTGCAGGGAGCCGAGGTTCCGGGCGACCACCTCGGGCGCCGTGCAGTGGGCCTCGAGCACGACCAGGCCGTGCTTGGGGACGTGGCCGGCCCAGCGGCGCAGGTGGGCGATGAAGTCGCGCTCGACCTGCGCTCCCGACAGAGGCGCGCCGGTGGCGTCCATGTAGACGCCGCTGGACCAGCCCGGCCCCTCGATCGCCCCCTCGCCGCCGCGGTAGGTGCGCTCGTGGTCGATGAAGGAGCGGATGTGGAGGCCGTCCTCGATCGCCAGCCCGTGCGCCGCCAGGTCGGCGGCGAGCCGGTCCGGGTCGGTGACGTCGCCGCGGATCAGCAGCGCCGGCACCCCGGCCTCCCGCAGCCGCCGCCGCGCCAGCTCGAGGGCGCCGCGGTCGGGGTCGATGCCGACCATCGTCAGCGGCTGCTCGCCGAGCGCCGCGCCGCGCCGGGTGCGCTGCTCGATCAGCCGGTAGAGGTGGACCAGCCAGCTGCCCTCGCCGCAGCCCATGTCGGCGACGTAGCGGGGCTGCTCGGCCAGCGGCTCGCGGTCGAAGATCTCGACGAACAGCGGCTCGCTGTCGGCGAAGTAGCGACGGTGGGCGGCGGCGCTGATCCTCACGTTGAGGGCGCGGTGGACGTGCCACTCGGGCCCCTCCGCGGCGGGGTCGGGGACGACCGTCAACTCCCCCCGGTAGAGCTCCGGCAGCCGCGCCAGCAGCGGCAGGTAGGTGGCGACGCCGCCGAAGTTGAGGCCGAACGCCCGCGCCTGCCGGCCGCTGTCCGTCCACCCGCCCGCGGCGTCGATCCAGCCGAGGCGCGCCAGCAGCCGGTCGAGCGCCGCCCCGAGCTCCGCGCCGGGCAGGGCAGGCCCGCTCTCGCCCAGCCGCTCGGTCTCGTGCAGCCAGAGCATCGCCGGCACGACCAGGCCGCCGTCGAGGTGCGCCGCGGTGAGGCCGTGGACCTCGGGCCCGTCGCCTTCGCGAGCGTCGACGAGGGCGCCGAAGCGCTCGACCTGGGCGGCCTCCCAGGGGCGGGCCCAGGCGTCGTCGGCGTTGCTGGGGAAGCCGGCCAGGAACTCGCCGAGGTCGATGTAGCGCTGGCGCCGGCCCAGCGCCTCGCGGCCGGCCTCGGTCCAGCCCAGCACCGCCTCGGCGGGGTCGAGCGCGGGCGGCCCGGACAGCCAGCCGGCGGCGGCGAGGCCGTGAAGGGCGACCCGCATGGCGCCGAAGCCCGCCGCGCCGGCGTCCGGGCAGAGCTCCGCGAGGGAGCGGTCCCGCCGCAACGACGGCTCCAGGGCCCCGACTCGGTCCAGCCCGCGCAGGGTCGTCGACAGCACGACGCCGTCCTGGGAGAGGAACATCGTCCGCCGCATCGCGCCGCGGCCGGCGCCGTTCATCTGAGCCGCCCTCGAAGCGGCCTGTACTTGAATTTCATCAGCGGCCGCTCGACCAGGTAGTAGCTGGCGGCCGCGAGCGGCAGGGTGGCGACGGTGCCGCCGACCAGCACGACCCAGTAGCCCTCGTCGGCGCCCGGATAGCCGAGCAGGACGGCGAAGGTCACGTTCCAGAGCAGCAGGCCGTAGGAGATCAGCCCGACCGACATCAGCACCGGATGGCCGAGGACCCTGTTCGGCAGGCCGCGGTTGGGGTTCCCGAAGACCCCGGGGATGAAGAGGAGGACGGCGGCCACCCCCTGGACCAGGTTCAGCGTCGTGTATTCGAGGCCGTCGCGGAAGGGGGCGATGATGAACGGCGCCGGGTAGAAGACCAGCACGGTGAAGGCGTAGATCGCGGCGGCCGCCGCCCAGCAGAGCAGCGGCCGCGCCGCCGCCGCCCGCACCGCGCGCGGCAGGCCGTTCTTCCAGTCGAGGGTGGAGAGGACCGCCAGCCCCAGCCCGAGGGCGAACCAGTAGAGATGCCCGAGGGCGCTGAAGCGGAACCAGTCGTGGCTGCGCAGCTCGAAGGGCGGGCCCCCCAGCACCAGCGAGGCGATCCCCAGGGCGCCGGCGAGGGCCAGCTCGACCCGGACCCAGCGGCGCGGCTCGCGGCCGCGCGCGAGCAACCCGGTCAAGGCCGCGTAGAAGGGCAGGAGGACGTAGAAGGTCATGTCCACCCCCAGCGTCCACGACTGCGGCAGGCCGCAGAGGAACTCCTTGTCGGGGGGGCAGACGTTATGCAGGTCGAGGTGGAGGAAGTCGGTGAGGCTGTAGAAGGACCACCAGTTGTGGCTGAAGACGCCGTAGAGCCCGACCAGCACCGCGAAGCCGGTGAGGGCGACCCAGTAGGCGGGGTAGAGGCGGATGAAGCGGCGGCGGGCGTAGTCGGCGACCCGCGGCGACGCCGGGCCGCCGGTGCGGTGGGCGATCATCGGCCGGTAGAGGAGGAAGGCCGAGAGCAGGAAGAAGAGCGCGACCAGGCCATCCATCCGCACCATCGCCCGGTTGGGGATGCTTCCCGTGAAGCCGCCGAAGCCGCCGGTGAAGAACCAGGCGTGGCCGACGACGATCGCGATCGCCGGCACTCCTCGCATGCCGACGGTGAGCGGAAAGCGGGGGTGATGAGGGGGTGGGGCGACGACGTCGGGGACCTGCTGCCCCTGGGCCACCGGAGGAGAAGCGCCCATCCCTAGCCGCTGAGGGAGGAGAGCAGGACGTTCTGGAAGTCGACGTCGCAGTCGCGAACGCCGGCGTTCCGTGCCGCTTCCATCTGTTCGAGGCCGAGTTTGGTCAGAAGCTCCTCGAGTTCGCGCGAGCGATAGTAGTCGCCGGCTTCGCCGGAGCGCAGTCGCTGCTCGGCGAGCGCGACGACCGGGGCGAAGAGTTCGACGTAGAGGTCGAACCAGGGGTTGTGAGCGAGGGGCTGGAGCGCCCGCTGGCGTGCGCCCACGCGTTCGAGCAGGGGGATGCTCGGCTTGACCAGGTTCTCGGTGGTGAGCTCGAGGTTCGTCGTCCCCGGCTCGCGGGCCAGGGCGCCGTCGCCGATCTGCTTGATCTCGCGCACGAACTGGCGGCAGATCGCGTCGGCCCTGCTCACCACCCGCGGCGGCACCTCGCGTTCGGCTTCGGTCGCGCTGTCGCCGTCGCCGCCGCATCCGAGCGGGACGAGCGCCAGGAGGGCGGCCGCCAGCAGCGCGAGTCGGCGCCCCGGGGTCACCGCGTGGCCCGTCCCGGCGCCGCGAGCCGGGCCAGCAGCCAGGTCAACCCGATCGCCGCGAGGATCAGCAGGAACGGATCGGCCGCGAGCCGGTAGCGGGGCAGCCCCGCGAAGGGGGCGGAGACGGCGATCGTCAGGACCGGGATGGCCCAGAGGAAGAGCGGGCCGAGGGGGACGAGCGGCGGCCCCCCTTCGCGAGCGGCCCGGCGCCGTGCCCTCAGCATGGCGAAGAGGCCGATCGCGGCGAGCATCGCCGCGAGCGCGAGCCCGACCCGCTCGACGAGGGGGTCGGCGCTGCCGATCCCGCGGTCCTCGACGACGTGGCCTTCGTCGTCGACGACCGACCCGCCGGAGATCTCGAAGAGGCGCAGCAGGTTCCAGCCGAAGGTGGTGGCGACATAGGCGGGATGTTGCCAGGCGAAATCCCTTGCCGCTTGACGGAGCTCGGCGTCGACCGCGGCCTCGTCGACGCCGGGGGTGACGAAGAGCGGCGTGAAGCGGGGGATGGTCTGGGGATTGCGCCAGGCGCCGTGGGTGGCGGCCGCGGCGAAGGAGTCTTCGTTGTAGGTGCCGACGGCGGCGATCCCGGCGCTCGTGGTCACCGGCACGAAGCGGCCGAATTCGATCGCGTTGCGGGCGGTCCAGGGGGCGATGACGAGGGCGGCGCAGGCGAGGACGAGGAGGGGCGCGCGCCACGCCCTCCACCGCAGCCGGGGACGCAGGGACCACGTCCCCAGGGCCGCGGCGAGCAGGAGGACGATCCCGGTGTTGCGGGTGAGCACGGCCAGGCCGCACAGCGCCCCCGCTCCCGCCGCCCAGCCCAGCGCTCCCCCGGAGCGCCGGAAGGAGAGCACGCAGAGCAGCGCCCCGAGCTCCAGGGCGATGAAGAGCGACTCCGAGAGCAACTCCCGGCTGAGCAGCACGAGCGGCGGGAAGACGGCGGCCATGACGGCGGCCACGAGCCCGATCCGCCGGCCCCAGACGCGTTTGGCGATCAGGTAGAGCAGCAGCACCGCGAGCGCCCCGAGCGCCGCCCCGGCCAGGCGACCGGCGGCGATGCTGTCGTCGCTGACGGCGTAGACGGCGCCGAGGAGGTATGGATAGGCGGGCCCCCTGACCGCGGCCGGGCCTCCCTGCAGCAGGTAGGTGGAACGCGGGTAGTCGTCGCCGGCCGCGATCGAGCGGGCGTAGAGGTCGTATTCGCGGGCGTCGTTGCCCGGTTCGTAAGCGCCGTCGGCGGCGACCGCCCCGACGCGGACGACGAGCGCCAGCAGGACGATCGCGGCCGGGGCCAGCCAGCGGCGCCTCGACACGGCCGCGGCAGGCCCCCCCATGTGCGAAGGGCCTCCCGTCAGGGAGGCCCTTGTCGCATCAGCTTTGGAGGAAGCGGTCGCTACTTGGTCCCGCACATCGCGACGGCCGTGATCGACCAGGTCGCCGTCTGACCGACGATCGTTTCCCCGGCCGCGATCCAGCCGTGGCCATACAGCTGGGCATCGGAGCTGGTGACGGTGACTTTGTTCGTTTCGCTGCCGCCGAGGAAGAAGCCGCCGCCGAGCACCGGCTCGGTGCTCGGGCAGTTGGCGCTCGAGTTCTTCGAGGCCGTGGTGTTGAGAGCGCTTGCGGTGCCGATCACCTCGTGCGAGTCCTTGACCCGGGTGTTGGCGTTGGCTTCGGCCGCCGCGGCCGCGGTTTTGGCGTCGTTGGCGGTGTTCTGAGCGTTCGTTGCGGTCGTCTGGGCCGTATTCGCCGCGGTCTGAGCGGTCGTGGCCGTTTTCTGCGCTTTATCGGCGGTCGTCTGCGCTTTGTTCGCGTCGCTCTGCGCATTGCCGGCGGCGCTGAGCGCGGAGTTGGCGGTTGCCTGAGCAGCTTTGGCTTTTTTCAGCGCCTTGACGGCGATGCTCTTGGCGCTGGCCGAAATGGACGCGACCGGATTCGTGGGGCCTCCAAGCGCGGGGACGGCGAGTGCCAGCGCCAGAACGACGCTGAGCCCCAATACGGTGTAACGCTTCTTCATCTCGGCTCTCCTCAGACCTTGTACCTAGGACGGAAACTTTTGGCAATTGGATCACATGCGGGCGAAGCGCGCAACCGTCCGCGCCCGATTGTCAGCTCTGAGGCTTCGCAAAGCCGATGGTCTGGCCCGCGCAACGTTCGAGGTTGAGCGCGGCGACCGCTTCTTCGACGACGCCGGTCGCGGCGTCCACCTGCCTCGCCTGCTTCAGGGTGGCGGCGCTGTTTCCCTTGTCGGCGACGAGGCTCAGGGCGGCGAGTTCGATTTCGACCCGCTGCAGGGCGAGGGTGAGCGCCTGGGCCTGCTCGAGCCGGTCGCCCGGCACCCGCAGCGCCTGGAATTCGGAGCGCCAGGTGCTGACGACCGGGACCAGATCGCGGGAGAAGGCGCCCGGGGCCGGGTCGTGGCCGCGAAGCGAGCGCCGCTCGGTCGCCACGATCTGGCGCTTGGCCTCGAGGCAGATCCGATCGGCGGAGATCGTGTAGCGGTCGCGCGGGATCGTCTCGTCGGCGGGCTTCAGGGCGATGAAGGCGCCGATCGCGACCAGCAGCGCCGCCACGGTCGCGAGCGTCAATATTCGTGCTCGCCGGGTGGTGCCGAGCAGCCCGACGAGGCGCTGGCGCGGGGAACGCGACTCGCGAGGCCCTTCGGCGACCGGGCGCAGACTCGCCCCGCAGGAGCTGCAGAACCTGTCGCCCGGCTCGTTTGGCGTCCCGCACCGAGGGCAGTACACGCAGGCCAACCTATACAAGCGCCCCGGGGGTTGTCGTGAGCTACATTTGCCAGGTGAAGTCCGTCGCAAGGGGTTCGCTGGCCCGCGGCACGACGCTCGTCCTCGCCGCCGCGATCGCCGCCGCGCTGACGATCGGCGCCTGCGGGTCGGGCCAGTCCGGCGATCCCGGCCAGAGCACCGAACCCGATCGGGGCACGGGCTCAGACCAGGCGCCCGGACCGCCGTCCGCCGGCCCCACCGCCGGGGGCGAGGTCGGGAGGGCGCCGAGGGCCGCGAAGGCCGGGGAGCCATCCGGGTCGGCGGACTCGGCCTCGGGCGGCAAGGCATCCGCCAAGCCCGCCTCGTCCGCTGCCGGCCGGCACCCGAACGAGAGCCAGGCCGCGGGGGCGGGGGCCCTGGCCGGCATCGACAGGTCCGCCGGCTCCTGCCCGCGATCGCTCACCCGCGAGCAGTGCATCGCCAACGCCGAGGCTTCGGCGCCGGACACCCCGTCGCACCCGGTCGCCGAGCCCGAAGACTGTCTCGCCGCCATGTCCCGTGCCGATTGCGAAGCGATGATCGGGACCGAGCAGGCGGCCCAGCGCAATTCCGGCCACTCGTTCAGCCCCGACGAATGCCTCCGCTATTACACGCGCGAGGAGTGCGAAGCGGTGCTGGAAGCGATGGGCCAGTCGCCGAAGTAGGATCGGCGCCCGCCAGAGCGACCGGTTTTTCCAAGGAGGACGTGGTGGCAGTGGACATCGCCGAGATCTCGCGAGTCGAGGTCGGGCCGGGGGAGCTCCCGAAGACGATGGCCGCCTGGGTGCTTCGCCCCGAGCGCGAGGGGGAGCTGGCCGGCGCCTACCAGGTAGAGGAGGTCGAGGTCCCCGAGCCCGGGCCCTTCGAGGCGGTGGTGCGGGTGATGGCCGCGGGGGTCAACTTCAACAGCATCTGGGCGGCGCTCGCCGAGCCGATCTCGATCTTCGGCTATGGCGACCATCCGCGGTGGGGGCATCACATCGGCGGTTCGGACTGCTCCGGAATCGTCTGGAAGGTGGGTGCGGGGGTGACGAAGTGGAAGCCCGGCGACGAGGTCGTGGTGCACGCCAACCACGCCTCCTACGAGGACCCCGAGGTCCATGGCCTCGACCCTCTGGCGGCGCCGAGCCAGCTGGGCTGGGGATACCAGACGACCTGGGGCTCGTTCGCGCAGTTCTGCAAGGTCCAGGCGCAGCAGCTGCTGCCGAAGCCGCCGAGCCTCTCCTGGGTCGATTCTTCCGCCTACGCCGTCACCTACTTCACCGCCTACCGGATGCTGGTCGGAAAATGCGACATGCAAGCTGGGCACAAAGTGCTGATCTGGGGGGCCGCCGGTGGGCTCGGCGTCTTCGCCGCGCAGCTCTGCCGCGCCGCCGGCGCCGACGCGCTCGGGGTCGTCTCCTCGGCCGAGAAGGGGGAGCTGGCGGAAGCGCTCGGCGCCGTCGCCTATGTCGACCGCAACGAGTTCGCCGGCATGGTCCGCCGCGGCGGCGAGAGCGAGGCGCGCGAGCGCGAGCGCTTCGCGGAGATGCGCCGCTTCTCCAAGCGGGTCCGGGAGCTGCTCGGCGATGCCCCCGACATCGTCTTCGAACACGTCGGCAAGGAGACGTTTCCGACCTCGGTCTACGTCGCGAAGCCGTTCGGCAAGGTCGTCACCTGCGGCGCCACCAGCGGTTACATGCTCGACTTCGACGTGCGCTACCTGTGGATGCGCCAGAAGCAGATCGTCGGCTCGCACGCCTTCAACGCCTACGAGGCCTGGCGCGCCAACGAACTGGTCCACCAGGGCAGTATCCGGCCGGTGCTCTGGCGCGCGCTCGGCTTCGGGGAGCTGCCCGAGGCGCACCGGCTGCTGCAGAGGAACGAGCACCTGGGGAAGATCGCGATCATGATCGGGGCGCGCGACGAGGCCGAGGGCAAGCGGGCGGCGGGCCCGGACGCGATCAGGATCGACGCCGCCGCCTAGCCGTGGCGGCGGCAGGCGCACCCCGGGTCACCGGCGAGCGGGTCTCGACCCCCGCCGGCGGGTTCAACCCGACCTGGCAGCGCCACGTCGCCGCCTACTCGCTCTGCGCGCCGCTGCTCCCGACCGGCAGGGTGCTCGACCTCGGCTGCGGGGTCGGTCACAGCTTCCAGCTGCTGGCCCCGCGCGAGACCGTCGGCCTCGACCTCGACCCGGCGGCGCTGGCCGGCCAGGGGCGGGAGACCAGGGTCGGGGACATGCGCGCCCTGCCCTTCCCCGACGCCAGCTTCGCGGCGGTGCTCTCGGTGCAGTCACTCGAGCACGTGCCCGACCCCGAGCGGGTGCTGGCCGAGGCGCGCCGCGTGGTCGAGCCGGACGGGGTGGCGATCTTCGTCACCCCGAACCGCCTCACCTTCGGTCCGCCGGAGGAGGTGATCGATCCCTATCACTACGTCGAGCTCTCGGCGGCGGAGCTGCGGGCCCTCTGCGAGGAGGCCTTCCCCGCCGTGGAGGTGCGCGGCATCTTCGGCTCCGCCCGATACCTGGAGTGCGTCGCCGCCGAGCGCGAGGAGCTGGACCGCCTGCTGCGCCGCGACCCTCTGCGGCTCCGACGCTTCGTCCCCCGCCGCCTGCGCCAGCGCCTCTACGACGCCGGCCTGCGCCGCCGCCGGTCCGCTCCGGACCAACGCGCCGCGGCGATCGGCGCCGGCGACTTCACCCTGGGCCAGGCTCGGATCGAGCAGGCGCTGGACCTGGTCGCGATCTGCCGCTGAGGCTCAGCCGAGCAGGGTGGCGACGGCCCGTTCGTCGGCGGGATCGCTGATATATACGTCGCTAGCGTTCGCGCCGGCGGAGCGCCTCGCGGGTGGCGTAGAGGGCCGGGAGCGCGGCGGTGTCCTTCGGGCGCCCGAGCTTCTCCTTCGAGGCGATCACCGCGTCGATCGTGATCGCGCGGACGGAGAACCCGCCCAGCGCCAGCTCGACCGTAGCGACGTCCTCGAACCCGCCGATCGCGGCGGCATGGGGGACGACGTCGAGCGGGCCGGCGTCGGTGTCGAAGCTCTGGACCTTCCATCCGAGGAAGTCGGCCCCCTCGAGCTCGATTGCCATGTCGCCGCCCCGCGGGCGAGCGGCCAGGGCGTTGAGCGCCGCGGCGAGGCGCTCGGCATTGTCGAGCTCGCGGCGAGGCATCACGTCCAGGTCGAGCGTCACCGCCGGATTGCCCTGCAGCCACGCCGCGACGGCGCCGATCACGTAGAAGTCGACTCGATGATCGGCCAGGGCGCGGAGAAGCCTCTCTGGGTCGAACTCAGTCATGGACCTCCTCCGCGAGTCGGCGCAGGCGGGCGTAGCGCGGCAGCGCTCGCAGGCGCTCCTCGGGCGCCAGGCGGAGGAGGGTTTCCGCGAGGCCCACATCGTGAGGGTCCGCCACGGCTTCGGCGCCGAGCCGCACCTGTCGCCCGCATGCCGCGGCGAGTCGCTGGAGGGTCTCCCAGGAGGGGGTTGCGACGCCGCCCTCGTAGCGCGCGATCGCGGGCTGCGAAGTCCCGGCCCGGCGTGCGAGGGCGCGCTGAGAGAGCCCGGCCGCGAGGCGCAGGTGCCGAAGGAGCACGCTGGGGGAGTCGATCGTCTCTGCGATACCTAATAAGGTATCAAGAGCCCAAGGGACGCTCGCGGGTTGATGCCGGGGCGGCGTCAGACCATGCGCGGCGCGTGGCGCGGCTCCAGCTCGCCGGCCGCGGCGGCCTCGTCGCGCTTGGCCCAGCGGTTGAGCTCGCGGCGGGCGAGGACCATCTTGTGGACCTCGTCGGGGCCGTCGGCGAGGCGCAGCATGCGGCTGAAGCGCCAGAGGGCGGCGAGCGGGGTGTCGTCGGTCATCCCGAGCGAGCCGTGGATCTGGATCGCCCGGTCGAGCACGTCCATGACCATGTTGGCGGCGACGACCTTGATCGCCGAGATCGACTGGCGGGCGGCCCGCTTGCCCTCGGTGTCCATCTTCCAGGCGGCGTAGAGGGTGAGCAGGCGGGCCTGGTCGATCTCCATCCGCGAGGCGGCGATCGCCTCCTGGACGAACTGCTTGTCGGCCAGCGGGCCGCCGAAGGCGACGCGCTCGTTGGCGCGCCGGCACATCATCTCGTGCGCCCGCTCGGCGGTGCCGATCGCCCGCATGCAGTGGTGGATGCGGCCGGGGCCGAGCCGGTCCTGGGCGATCGCGAAGCCGGCGCCGCGCTCGCCGAGCAGGCTGTCGGCCGGCACGCGGCAGCTCTCGTAGCGGATCTCGCAGTGGCCGGGCCCCTTGTCGTGGCCCATCACCGGGATCGGCCGCACCAGGTCGAAGCCGGGGTTGTCGGTCGGCACGCAGATCATCGAGGCGCGGGCGTAGGGGGGAGCCTCGGGGTCGGTGACGACCATCGCGATCGCCAGCTCGGCGCCCATCGCGCCGGAGGTGAACCACTTGTGGCCGTCGATCACCCACTCGTCGCCGTCGAGCACCGCCCGCGCCTGCAGCAGGGTCGGGTCGGAGCCGGAGACCTCGGGCTCGGTCATCGAGAAGCAGGAGCGGATCCGCCCCTCCAGCAGCGGCTCCAGCCAGCGCTCGCGCTGTGCGGCGGTCCCGTGCTCGGCGAGGATCTCCATGTTGCCGGTGTCCGGCGCCGAGCAGTTGAAGGCCATCGGCGCCGCCACCGGGCTGCGGCCGAGCTCCTCGCAGATCAGCCCGTACTCCCAGTTGCTCAGGCCCGGGCCGAAGCGCTCGTCGGGCATGAACAGGTTCCAGAGCCCCTCGGCCTTGGCCTTCTCGCGGATGCCGACGAGGATCTGCGGATAGGGGACGCCGGGGCCGACCTCCTCGTCCAGGGCCTCCATCGCCTCGCGCTCGACCGGGTAGATCTCGGCGTCCATGAAGTCGAGGACGCGCTCGCGCAGCTGCGCTACCTCGGGGCTGGGGGTGAAGTCCATCTGTCCTCTCCTGGTCGGGCTCGGTCGGCCCAACGCTAGCTCAGGCGGGGCGGCGGTAACGGGCGAACAGCTCGCCGTCCTGCTCCAGCAGCCAGGCCAGCTCGAGCTCGGCGGGTGCCGGCAGCTCCCCCTCGACGATTCGCGGGGCCTCGCCGCCGACCAGCTTCGGCGCGATCGTGAGGAAGAGCTCGTCGACCATGCCGCCGCCCTCGAGCTCACCGTGCAGGCCGGGGCCGCCCTCGCAGAGCAGCGCCCGGACGCCGTGCTCCTCGCGCAGCAGGCGCAGCGCCGCGACGACGTCGACGAACTTCTCGTGGCGGACGATTTGCAGCGGGGTCGCGGTTTCGGGCGGCTCGGCCGCCGAGGCGGTGAAGATCAGCACCCGGCCGCCGTCGGTGAACAGCGGCGCCTCCCAGGGGAGGTCGAGCCGGCCGCTGACGATCACCATCAGGGGGTCGGCCTCGAGGCCGACCCGTTCGCGCCGCTCACGCGTCTCCGGCTTCGCGGCGAGGCGCCCGTAGCGCTCGGCGCGCATCGTTCCGGCGCCGATCATCACCGCGTCGAAGCGGGTCCGCAGGCCAGCCAGCATCGCCGTGTCGGCCTCGGAGCCGATCGGGCCGGAGACCCCGCCGATCGTCGCCCGCCCGTCGACCGTGGCGGCGAAGTTGACCGCGACGCGGGGCCGCCCCTCCCGCGGCTCCTCCCAGGGCCGATACCCCTCGAGCTGCCGCTCGACGCTGGTCGGGCCGGGGTCTGGAAGCAGGCGCCGCATCGCTGCTCAGGCCCCGTCAGGAGTAGTCGTGCCAGCCGGCGAACTCGCGGCCGGCGAACCCCTGCAGGCTGGCGACGTCCTCGGTGAAGCGGGCGCGGACGGTCTCGAAGAGGTCGTCGGGGAGCTTCGGCTTCGGCGCCGGCGGCTTCTCGGGGTCGTGCACCAGCTTCTCGACGCGCCAGCGCAGCGGCTCCGGCAGGCGGTCGAAGTTGCGGTCGAGGGAGCGCAGGCCGGGGAGCTTGATCAGCTTCTCCATCAGCTGGTATTTGTCGCCCTCCTTGGCGCTCGACTTCTCCCACTCGCGGTCGAACTGCTCGGAGGTGAAGGTCGCCTCGACGCCGGCGAAGGCGAACGCCTTGCGCATCGTCTCTTCGCGTTCGGCCTGCAGCTCCTCCTGGGTGATGATCTCGATCTGCTCGCGCTCGAAGCGCTCCAGATAGGGCTGCAGCTGCAGCCAGTACTTGGAGCGGTTCAT
>Ga0070691_10000076_pt1 | contig 26965 bp, 36 predicted proteins | sample KBSK1101metaG_FD_64673 | JGI IMG/M metagenome (GOLD analysis project Ga0070691, IMG submission 64673) | Corn, switchgrass and miscanthus rhizosphere microbial communities from Kellogg Biological Station, Michigan, USA - KBS K1-10-1 metaG | ecosystem: Host-associated > Plants > Roots >... | reverse complement strand
GGATTGGGATGTTGGGACGGCCATTTATTAGTAACCCTTTACATCTGGGAGAAGCCCGCAGGCGCAGAGAAAGACCAGGAAGCGGAAGAGGTTCGAAGCGTTAGAGCGTCGCTAACCCACGCTAATGAAGCAACAGGTCCAAGACCGCCTGTCGTTACGATCAGACTGATTGGTATTGGATTGTTGTTGGTAGCGGGATCTCCGCTGCCGCCATTGAATCCAGCCCAGGTCCCGCCGTTCACACGGGCCCACCATCCGTTGGCCATGTCGAGGGCGAAGCTGACTACAGATCCCGCCCCAAAAGGATCTGGAGATGCCTGCCAAGCGCCATTTATGACGACACCACCAGCTCCCCCAAATGTGTAATATTGGAATGAGTTGGTATCGCCACCAAGATCCACGCCATCCGTCGTGCTTACTGAGTTATTACCTATCCCGAGATGGACGTTCGTATAGGTGTCGATGTGGACTTCCCAATACCATTTGCCCGAGGTCTTGAACTGGGCCGGCTTAGCGGCTCCCCACACCCCAGTATTGGCGCTTCTCGTGATGGTCAGGTTGGCGTTGGACTTGGTGATATTTGAGTTAACCGTGCCCCACTTCTGACCACTGGTTGCGGTCGCATCTCCAGAGATTGACCCAGATCCAGGCATTAAGGCCGTTGCCCGCCGCAGGAGGCGGGTGGTAGGGGATAGATCCCCAGATCCTGAGAACTGCGCCTTGGCCGACTGTCTCATGGCCGCGTTGGCGCCCAGCGAGCCGGTGGCCGCATCTGTGGTTGTAACGCCGTAAATCGGCGGGCGGGGCGTAAGCGTGACACCACCTGCGCCTGCGAGTGTCGCGCTCGCGGAAAAGACGTTGGCTCGCCCGACAACCCTGGCATCAGCCGTCAGCGAGCCAGCGCCGATATGTTTCCCAGCATCGGTGATGCCGATGATGCGCGGCTGCGCGGTCGAGACCATGCGCAGCGCCTTGGCGCCATCGATCCACAGCCGCCCGATATTGAGGCCGTTGGTCGAGCGTGGCAGCGCGGAGAGATCAGCGGTCTCCAGCGAGATCGAGACAATCAAATCGCGCATGTCCTGCTCGGTAATCGAGCGGTCTGGCTGGCCACTGACAAACAATACCGCCAGCAGATCATCGATCGTGCGAACGGTATCAGCCATCAGGCCGTCACCCGCACATAATCGACCAGCATCGGCGTGAAGACCGGGCTGGCATCAAGCGGACCCGTCCAGTCAGCGCCGTCGATCTGCAACAGGTAAATGTTCCACGGCGCGTGGCCGAATTCTGTCGGCGCCGCGACCCGCATCACCTCTTGGCCATTCACCTCACACGCGACATAGGTCGGCCGCATCTCGAAGGCGAAGGTGTTCATCGCCGTCACGTCGATAATCGGCGCGCCGGGATAGTAAGAATGCCATTCGGCAACCGCGGGAACGCCAGACGGATAACCCGGCGGTGGAACAGCAAACTGCCACTGTGTGCGCGGCGACCAGGCGGAACTGGTGACCATCTCCAGATTGATCTCGGTGGTGACCGGGCTGCCACCTCCGCTGTTGGAGATCAGATAGAAAGCGCATTTGGTGCCGTTGATCGCCGGGATCGACAGCCGCGCCTCAAACCGCCCGAAGGTGGCGACATTCGTTGCCACCAGTTGCTGGCCGATATATTGCCGACTGGCACAGGCCGTAAGGTATGGTGCGGGCGTGTTCTGCATCAGCAGTCGCAGATTGCCGCCAGAGACCGCGTAGCTGCCGGTGATCGGCGTCGCGGGATTGAACGGATTGAGCACCCAGGTTTTGGCACTGATCGCCATGCCCGCATAATCGGGTGCGTAATACTGCGATGGATACCAGGTCCCTGGGGTTGGCCCGTATATGTTGTTCAACGACAGGGCGTTGAACACGTCCTCGAACAGAAACGCCCCGGTGGACACCGCGGTGATGCCACCAGCCCCGCCGAGTGTTGCTCTGGCCGCCCGCCTTGCGCGGACCGACGCTGTCAGTGATGCAACGCCCGCTCCTGCGAACTGCGCCGCCACATTGTTTGGGATATTGCCGAGCGCGATCTGCACCGTATCGCCGCTGAGATAGAGCCGTCCAGCAGACAGCCCAGCGGGCGCTATCGGCAGGTCCTGAAAGTTCCCGGTGGCGGGATGCAACGAGGTGATCAGGTCCTGGAATTGCACAGCCGTGATGGACTTGGGCGCCTGCCCCTCACGAAACAGATAGAGCAGATCCGAGATGGAACGGACCGTCGCCATGTCATCCGTCAGACATTTACGCGCACAACGCCCGCGTCATTGTAAACGCGGCCGGTCGCCAGACCTGTCGGCGACGTCGGCAGACGTGAGAAGTCGCCGCTCTGCAATGCCAGCGATAGAATGGTGTCGCGGCAGTCCTGCGCGGTCAGTGATCTTGGTGGCTGGCCATCCTTCCAGATGACGGTCAGCAGCTCGACCAATGTTCGCACGGTGTCGACCGAAGGCTGAACGCCGCCCTGCACGATGATCGAAAAGCTGCGCGTCAGCGACCCCATCCCGCTAGCGCTGGCAGTGATATCGAGCGGATAGGACGCGGGCAGGATCGCGTCCCGCGCGCTTACCAGCCGGTAGGTGTAGCTCATTTATGTGCCGACAGAGATGATGGTGACCGACGGATCGGGGAAGCTGATCGGCGCCGACACACCGGCGGTGAACTGGATGTTGGTCGTGGTGCCGTCCTGACCCCAGGTCTTCGCCGCATTGGTCAACTGCCAGACCGTGCCCTGCGCCGTGCCCGATGTGTTCACCGGCCACCTGGAGAACGCCACCTGCTTGCTGGTCTGCGCCCCCTTGCCGAGATTAACCACCATGATCGATGCCATGGTCGGCGTCGGATTGCAGGCGACCGTCAGCAGGCCTGAACTGTTCTGCGTCACCGACCAGCGCGCGCCATAAAGCCTGCGCACGGTGTTCTTCATCAGGAAGCCAAGCGGCGAAGGATTGCCGCCAGCGCCGATGACGGTAGCCTTGCCGCCAGCGCCGCTGTAAGGACTGTAGGCCGCCGTCCACCAGCCGTTGAAGATCTGCCGGTTGGAGACGTTCAGTTCGTCGATGAACCACTTGGCGGCGCTGATGGCACCAACCCATGACTTGTCGGCGTCCGAGACGCTGTCCCAATCGATCGCATAACCCATGCGCATGAAGGCTTTGAGGCGGCTGCTGGATATCTGCGAGGCCGACGCCTCCTCGGTGCCGAACCTGGTCGAAAAGGCTGGCGATGAGTCGTCCTGGCCGACGGGATAGCCGGGCGACGGCCCATTTGGGGTGCCGGTGACGCCGCCGCCGAGGAAGGTGTTCCAACTGAACACATCGAGCTGGTCACCGACCCGGCCAGGGAAGTCCGTCCAACCGAGCGCGGCAAGGGTCGGTCCTGCGATGAGCACGTTGGGGTTGGCGGCGCGCACGGTCGGAATGAAAGCGTTGTAGAATGAGATGCAGGTGGCCTCGGTGGAATCGCCTGGCTCATCCTGGCCCGTCACGATTGCCAGCGGGAACTTCCGCCCGCCAGGCATCGTCGCGTTGGACAGATACGTGACGAGGTTGGCCATGCATGTGGCGTAGTTGGTCGGATTGTTGGCGGGCGCGCACTGGTTCCAGTCGATGCCGATGGCGCAGACGCCGATGCCCAGCGGGTCCCATGTCGGCCAGTTGTTGATCAGCGGCGCCACCACGGCGGTATTCACTGACCGGTCGCTGTTGAAGTATTGCTGGCCCGAGTTCTTGAAGAACAGCATGCCGAAATTGACGCTTCCGGCTGCGGCTCCGATCGTCGGCTCTCCCATCAATTGGAAGTTGTTGTCGCCGATGGTGCCGCCAGAGCCGCCCCAGGCACGACGGGACAGCATCTGTTGGCCAGACAGGCCACCCGCCGGGTAGTTCACCGGCACCTGGAAGTCGACCGTCATGAACGCATTGCTGGCAACCGGGCCGATGCTTCCGCCCGACGATACTGCCTGTGTGCTGACATTGATGGTGGCCGAAGGCGCGCCTTGGCCCACGCTATTGGTGGCATAGCCGCGGAGGTTGTATGCCGATCCCGCAGCGAGCCCGCTGATGGTCTGAAGTAGCGGTGATGCGTATCCAGGGGACCAAGCGGGTGCGCCGTTGATCGTGCCGCTGGGAGTTGCCCCCCACCACGCACCGGCGAGGTCTAGCTGCCAGATCGTGGCGCCGACCAAATACAGGATCGAGGCATTCGAGTTGGTATCGGTGATGGCGTTGATGACCGGATGGCCCGATGCGTTGATCGACCACGCGTTGCCGAACGCGTCGGTCAGGCTGCCGTGGCCCGATGTGCAGTATGGGATCGGCGCGGCGTTGAGCCACGTGCCGGACGCTGCGGCTTTATACTGGATCTGGTGCACGCCGTTATCGCATGCCCCGCCGGTCGTCGGTGCTGACCATGACGCGGTGATGGATGACGTGTCTTGGCTCGGCGAGGCGAGCGCGGTGAGCGGGCCGGGCACCTGGGCACTGGCCTGCACCGAGATCTGGAAGCTGGCGGATAGCGATTGATTGGTGGCGTCGCGGTCCGTCGCGGTTATGACGACGGGATATGTCTGCCCATTGGTCAGCGATGTGCCCGCCAGCAGATCCATGCCGCTGATGCTGAAGTGCGTCTGGTCGTCCACCGATAGCGAGCCGTTGAACGCATCGCCATCGCTCATGGTGACCGTGATGGTGCCGACGCGCAGGCCGACTACCGGATTGGCCGGAAGCGTAAAGTTGTCCAAGTTAATGGCGGCGATGGCGTAAGAGTCACGCGTCGCGGTGATGGTGAAGTAGGTCGCGTATGGGCCCGACAGGGTAAGCGTTCCGTTGAACGAGGTCCCGTCCGACAGGGTAACTGTAATCGTGCCGATTTCGGTCCCTGCGCTTGCTGCCCCGGATAACTGCGTATTCGACAGCGCAATGCCGGTGATCGTCGCTGCCATTTATGTCTCCTGCCTCTGTTTGTCGGTCTGCGGCAACGGCGGATTGGGCCGCGGCGGACCACGATCGTCTGGTCCATGGTCGATATCGCGGCCCAATCGGATCGGCAGATTGAGCGCGAGCATGTAAGAGTCACCGAGGCGCACAGGCACAGGATCGATCTTGGCGTCTAGAGCGTCGGAGCCGACCCAGACGCGATAGCCGCCGACATCGAGTTCGCTCTGGGCGGTGAACCCAACGCGAGTCTCGCTGATGATCAGGATGCCGCGGTCGTTGATCCGCAGCCCCAGTTCAACGGTCGACGAACCGCAAGCATTGCCGTGGACATCGAAGAACTCGACATCGACCTCCGGTTTGCCACGGAACGGCCCGGAACGGTCCTTTTCGGTCATCGGCGTCGGCGCCACATAGTCGGGCGCCGAGAGCCGCTGCACCTCAGCCCACAGGTCATCGATCAACGCAGCCGCCACCGGATGGACGGGCCGCAGTTGCGCGGCCGTCTCGGTGATGGCGACGGCATCGAAGGCGGGGGAGTGTTTCACTCAGCTCAAAGTGTGGACTATCGCCCCCGGAGCGAACGTCAAAGAATCTCCCGACGACACCTGCCGCGCATTGGCCAATGTGCCATACCAGAACATAAGTTCCCCAGTCGAACCAGAGGATGCGGTGTTCCAGATCTGCAGCCCGACGATGGTCTGGTTGGCAACGGTGAACGGCCCGAACGACACGGTGTTCGAGTTGATAATCGAATTAGCCGCCCAGACGCTGTATACCACCGACTGCCGCGACTGACCCGAGCCTGTGGCGATTTCAAAGGCGCTCACCGAGGTCGGCGTCGTCGTCGTCAGACCCACAGCCTTTGGCTGACCCGGCTGCGATATTGCTGACGCGGAAAGATGCCAGTTCAAGAGCATCTGGCTTAGAGCCGTAGAAACACCCGCCATTTACGTAGTCTCCACACAAAAGACGGGAGACCCATTCTCCCGCTGCCAAAAACTGTCCGATTGGTTCCTGAGAGGCGCGGGCGTCGTGCCCGCATCGTGCCGCGATCAGTTGGCTGCGGCGTCGACCCTGCGTAGCCCGACATAGCCGTCGGGAGCGTCGTAACTGACCGCTGGGGAGGCGAACGCGACGCCATCCGCAACCGTCACTTTGGGCCCGCCATTGTCAGTCGCGTGCGGTCCTACCTGATTGCGCGCCGGAGCCAGCAACTTGCGAATGTGCTCGAGCACCACTTCGTCATGCACGTCGTCCATACACGCGGCGGCGTCGACCTTCTCGGCCTTCACGCATGTCTCAGGTGACTCGTGCAAGCGATGGCAGGGCCAGCATGGCACCCGCTTGGCATCGGCGTGCAATGTGGTGGTGGCGATCCAATGGTCGGTGATATTTCGCGGCGACGCATGCGATACGATGACGATCTTCGGCATCGGCTCCATGGCCACCGACCATGCCAAGCCTGTATCGGGCGCGATCACCAGATCGCAGGTCTGCAACTGCGCCATGTTGCGCCGCATCGACCATGTCACCGTCTGCTCTTTGGTGTCCTTGCTGATGCAGCAATGCAGGTCTTTATCGCTGCCGTTGAGCTTGGCGACGATTTCATGCGCGCGATTGGCAATCTCGACGTCACGCCCATTGGGAGCACCGAACAGAATAACCGGCAGTTTCAATTGGCTGATGATCTTGGCCGCTAGCATCGGTAGCCACGGCCACACCTTGTCGATACGCGAGCCCGAGACCGGTATGCCAATTACCCGCTCTCCGACCGTGCCCTTCACCCGTATGGCGTCCGCCTTCTCTTCGTCCGATGCATAGAACCGCGGGCCCGGATCGAAGTCGTAGGGCACCTCGCAGACGTCATGCACCATTTCCAGATAGTTGCGGTCGCACAGCTTGCGGCGGGCCGAAGCGGGCCAATCGAACGCCACCTGACCATTGGCCAGGGCCAGCGACACCTCGCATGTCTGCGACAGATTGTAGAAAGCGTTATATGCCTTCGACTGCGTGCGGAACCACTTGATCCACTCCATCAGATCCGTGGGAAGCGTGCCGTTCGGAAACTCCGTGATCTTCGCGACGTGCGGATTGTGCTCCCAAAGCTCGCCGTAAGACTTGTCGCACATCACCTCGACGTTGAACGTCTTGGCCAACTGCGCGACAGGGGACGAAGCGATTAAAAGATCGCCAATGCCAGCCGCGCGATAAATGGCGCACCACGGCCTGCGTGCAGATTGCATGCGCTATCTTCCGTCTAATTCATCAAGCACCGGCCACATCGTTCCCTCGGAATACGTTGCGTCAGTGCGCTTGATGAATGTGTGTCCGTGATAGGAAATCAGTTCAGGCAGCGGCATCGCATGCGGTATCCGCACGGTCTTGGTGCTGCTGCCATCTCTGACATGGCCACGGAAGTGCAATTGAATGTCGCGCATGGGCCTTGCGGGCAACACAACGCGCGGCGCTTCAAACGCCGTCATCCTGTCTGGTTTCATTTGTGCCCCTTCCGGGGAAGTATCAGCGGCGCCTGATCCAGCGCCGCAGTGCGGCCCCATCGCCGCCTGCTTCGGGGGGAGGTGGCTCGGTGGTGTGGAGCATAAAGCCCTCACGTTCGAGCAAAGCCCACATGTCGTAATTATCGCTGCACCAGCCGATCCATCCGTTCGCATCGGATGTCGGAATGCAGCGGTCGCGGTCCATGGTGAACAGCGCCGCGCCCGGCTCCAGCGCCTGCCAGAGCAATGGAATGAGGCTGGTCAACTGGTCGACCGGCATATGCTGCAGAACCCAGATCGCCAGCGCGCCCTGTGCCCTGAGACCCGATGCCACCAACTGCGCGAGAAACGGCTGCGTGGTGACCGCGAACCGCTCGGGGTGGTCTACCTCGCTCAGCGCCATGCCGCGCATTTTCGCCGAGGAGTCGATGCCGAGCACCGTCTGATTGCGCCGACGTGCGAGCGGACCCGCAAGACGACCAATACCGCACCCGATGTCGAGCAGCAGGCCGGGCGGAAAAACCAAGCGTTCCAGCAGCCACGGCGTTTCGGCGCGCCACCGATCCTCGGTCGAGACATTGCCGTCATGCATCAGGATGACATGGCGCGCATCCTCTACCGTGTCGGGCGACTCAAACAGGCTCGGCAAATCGACTTTCCAGTTGGCAACGCGCGTCTCCATGACCACCAGCCCACGCCAACTCTGATAATGCACCGCCTTTATGCCGGGATGGCGGGTGAGAAATTCGTTGACTGCCATGCGGACCGTGGTGGCGAAGTCGACGTCATCCACGATGATGTAGTCGGCATACGGAAAGCACAGTTCCAAATCGTGCAGTGCCTGTTCGTAGCCATGATGGCCATCGACATGGATCAGGTCGAAGCGCTTCGGCAATTCATTGATCGACTGCGAGTCACCTTCCAGGATCGTGATGTCCGCTTGCGGATAGGTCCGCGTCAGCATGTCTTTGGCTTGATCGATATAGCCGATCTGGCCGCCCCAGGTTCCCTGGTTCAGGTCAATGCCGAGATAGGTGGCATCCGGAACTGCTTGCAGCATCGACCATGCGGAATAACCGCCGCGCACGCCGATCTCCAGGATGGTGGCTGGCTGCAGCTTGCGACAGATATGGCTATAGAGCCCATAATGCTGCGCCGAGTGCGGCAGGTGTTCGTCATAGTCGGGACGAAACGGATCGTCCTTGACCCAAACCTCGTCTGGCAATCCATCGCTGTCCAACACCGCCATGACCGGCAGCGCATCAATGGCGCCGAAGTCATTCACCCGCGTGACATGGACAACGTGGTTCGTGCCATTGCTCGGCGAGATATAGAATTCCAACGCCGGCTCGCCGTCGCTCCTATAGTGGCGGTCGCCCTCACGCGGCTGATAATCATGGCGGAAGATCAGATCCACCGGTTCGTCGGGCAGCAAGGGCGCCAGAACCCGGCGGGCTTCCTCAACAAGCGTATCCTGGTTCATGCGTCTTCTGGCTTCTCTTCCTTTGGCACGTTATTGGGATGGCGGATGACCGTCACCAATTCATCAATGATGACCGTGGTGCCAAACCCGGCGCCGCCCACCGGCTCCTGCGCCTCATCCTCTTTCTTCTCGGTGTCGCTCATGTCAGTCCTCCATTGGTTGTCATCCGAACAGGCCGCCCTGCATGTCGCTGGGAACCGTTGATTCGCCCTTGATCACGCCCGCGTAGCCTTCCTCCGGGATCAGGGCGACGTCCGCCAAACGCACCATGATGTCGCTCGGCGCATAGAAGCCTCGGTCGAGCAGAATGGCGAACAGCCGGTGCGCTACCAGCGGGTCGATGGCATAGGCGTGTGTGCCGCCCAAGAATTGCCAATTGCCGCCGTTGACCAGATGCGTGGTCGGCGCATGGCCCTGCTGCCAGCCAAGAATGCCGATGGTGTTCGGATGGCGGTGTCGGCGATAGGGACGCAGCATCACCGAGTCATGCTCAAGGATGACGATCGGTCGGTCGACCACCATGCAATTGGCCCACAACGAGAAGTGGCTCATCGCACAGCCGATCTGCTGCGATGTCAGCCTCTCGTCATACAGCTTGATCCAGGCGGGCCAGCTTTCCCCGGACAGATGCTCCGGGATCTGCACGCTGCCTCCGGTGCCGTCGAAGCCCGGGTAAAGCACCGGGTTCGGCTGGTCGACCTGCTGGCAGGTTTCAAACGCCCGCTGTGCCATGGCGACGGAGCCGGGGTGACTGGGCAGGTAGATGATGTAGGTGGCGGCAACGTCGGGCAGGAATGTGTGGCGTAACGCGAGGGCTATTTCTGGCGAATAAGGCATTTGTGGGTCTTCGACTCAATTCGTTCACGGCCAAAGTAATCGTCGAAGCACTTTACCACGTCGGGCCAGGCGCCGCTGTCGGGGCAATAGTCGTCGCCGATCAGCACCCCACCACGGCGCACCATCGGCCACCAGGCGCGCAGGCAACTCGCCACCGCGTCGTAATCGTGTCCCGCGTCGATGTGCACCAGATCGACCTGGCCAATGCCGCAATGCCGCAGGAGCTGTGCAGCGCTCTGGCTGTCGAGCGGTAGGGGCACGACGTAATCGGCCAGGCCCGCTGTCGCGACATTGCCGAGGAAGGTCTGATAGAGCGTCGGGTAGCCGTCCTCAATGTGGAGATCGGCGAACCAATTCGGCTGCAGCCAGATGTCCCATGAGCCAAGCCACGTATCAACCGCCAGCACCACGCCGGGAATGCCGAGGCGCTGCATCCGCTCGGCCATCACCAGGGTCGATGCGCCTTTCCAGACCCCGACCTCGACCACCAGTTGCGGCCGCAGCTCGGAGATCATGTCGGTGAGATAGGGATGATTGGCGCCCCAGCCTTGCGGGTCGGCTCGCTCCAGATAGCGCGGGGCATTGGCCAGCGGATCGCGGCCCGCCCACAGGCGGTTGATGAGAATATCGCGGACTTCCGTCATTGTAGCATTGACCACAGTTTGCCGTTGATTAGTTCCGTCTCATCCCATTGGGAATATGAAATTGAGTTCAGCCACGGCTGACGGTCGGGATAAAGGGGTTGTTCAATGTGTTTCAAATCAGTCCGACCAACCAAGGCGGCGGCCGATGACGGGTCGACAAATACCGGATAGCCGCAAATGACAGCTTCGACCGCAGCAATTGAACCGTGCGTCACCAAGCAGTGCGCGTCCTTCAGATCGTATTGCAAGGGTCGCTTGCTCTCCTTGTCTCGGATGACCAACTGGCGGTTTGTCACGCGGGCCAACGCATCAATTGTATCGGCGATCCACGATTCAATCCGATGGAACCGTGCATACGTCCGTGTCGGGGCGGCGATGACGATATGTCGTCCGCCCTTCTGCCATTCAGCGACCGGAATGCGCAGTGCCTTCCAACGGTCGTCGGGGACGTCGAGGATACGCTGCAATTGGAACGAGCCGACGTGCCAGCGATAGAAACCTGAGCCGGTTTCCGCGCGAGGTAACCACGTCGCGAATATTCTCCTTCCGTAACCACGATCCCAATACGCCCACGCGACGTTATTCGAACGCCACGCTTTGATTGAGTCGGTCAATTCCGGCGCGCAGCCGGCAATTGGTAGAAAGCCTTGGCTGGCGTATTCATTCAATAGCGCCACGTCGCCGCGAACCATCTTTCCGCCGCCCGCAACGACACGAGCGCCGATGCGATCGAACAGTTCCGACTTGAACTTTGATAACCTCTCAGGCTTCCAGAAGGCGACCTTGGCGGGATCAATCATCTACGGATCAGGCCCCCGTGCAGGCCAGCCGCCGCATTTCGCCGATATTGGCGTAGCCGAGCTTGCGCGCCTGCCGCAGTCTCCGTGAATTGTCCGCCGCACACCAGGCGCACTCCTTACGCAGCCGGCCCTTACTATCGAAGCGGATCTTGATGGTGGCCTTGTTCTGCGGGTGGCCTCGTTTGCATGTCGGCATATTCTCTCCCAGCGATGGACCTCAATGTCCCTCTCCTCGCGCCGCGATAATCAGCGTCTCCTGCGGCGCCTTCCCGACCACCCACGGATAGACGGTGGTGTCATGAAACCCCGCCGCTTGCATGGTCTCACGGGCCCGCGACGGCGAGACCTTGTTCTTGAAGCAACTGAGACCCGATACCCAGCGATATTCGTGCGCGTCCAGATCCTCCTGCCAGCCATTATAGCAGGACACGAACACCCACTTCCGAGATGCGCCGGCGAGCCGCCGTAGGAACAAATCTATGTCTGGCACGTGGTCAACCACCGCGTGCGAAAACACCAGATCGTAAGGGCCGTGTAAATCATCGCGCAAAGCATCGGCAACGAAGAATGCGTCGGCTTGGTCGGGGAACTTCTCCCGGCAGGCGGCGATCTGCTGTGATGCGATGTCGCAGCCACGATAGTTGCCCCTGAACAACATGCCGTATGGTTCGCCGCGCCCGCAGCCGACTTCCAGCATCGTGTTGATCGGTCCAAGTCTTTCGACCCAGTTGCGGAAATGCGCGTGCACCTCGGGGCGGAGAGAGAACAGGTGGCGATACCAGTCGTCATCCCGCGCGGCATTATCCCACCAGCGCCCGTAGTCCTCGCTCACGGCCAGACCCCGATCAGCAACCACCACAAGACCGCCGCCGGCAGCACGGTCCACAGCACAACGAACAGGAGACCAACGAGCAAAACCAGCAGGTTCACATAGAGTTGGGTTCGAACAGCTTTCCGTCGCGCCCGCATACTAACTGATCACCACGGGCATTCTCACATTTCCAGTTCAACGGCTCTCCGGTAACCACGTGGAATACCGCCGTGCACATATGGTCGCTGGATAACGGCTTAGACGCTTTTGGCAAACCGAGGCGGATCGTGTGGTGTTTGCAGTTTATGCAGAACGGAGGCTGCTTCGCCATTCAGTCACCGCCTTATGGTTGGATAGAACGCCGCCAAATCACCGCGGGCTGTAGATCATCGGATATCGCGCCGCCGTCACGCTCAAATCCAAGTGGCCGAAGCACCCCGGCAAGCAGCACCAAATCTTCCGGATTGCCACGACAGACGAATGTGCGCTCCGTCCTGCTCGCGACGTTGCGCAGCAGATCGGCCAACAATGCCTCCGACATCTGCCGCCTCAGCTTGTGGATAACCGACAGCACCAAGACGATGTCGTAATTCCAATCGAAGTATGCCAACGCATCTGGCCCACGGCTGAGATCGACCACCTCGAACCGCACATCGAGGCCGGGGAAGTCCGCCAGCACCTGGCGCACCGCCTCAATGCCGGGCCGGTAATTGTCGCAGCCGTGCACGGCACGCGCGCCCGCCAAAGCCGCCTGGATTGACCACAGGCCGCGATTGCAGCCGATATCCAGCACCGAGGCGCCGAGAAGCTGCGTGCGCAATGACCAGTAGTCGTCGAGGCGCTGTGTCTTGAAGCCGGAAACCCGAGGCGGGATTAACGCCAATTATCCCGGACCCAAGGAAGGTGAGACAGGTCTATTTGTTTCGGTCGGCCGTGGTAATAAATTACCCGAGTATCGGGATCGAGCCGCCCGCCGTTCACCTTTTCGACCTGCGCCTTGTATGACAGCACGTATTTCTTGTTCGGCCACACGTCTTCGATGCAAACCGTTGATTTGAGCCGCCTGACGGTAGTCAAATCAGTTTCGCCCTTCCATTCATCCCAGACGTATCGGTGCCCCGCCGGGATTAGCGCCACCCCGTTTACAACCCGCGTTGGAACATACGGATCGCGGCTTAGAGCAATCTCGGTCGCGTTCAGGCAGTAGTTGGCGAACAGGTCGCAATTACCGACGATGATCGTGTCCAACTGTGCAAACAGGGTGGGTTCGTTAAGGGCATAAATTTGGCTCTGCGCACCATAGTCAGGATCTGGCGTCACCATTAGCTTCTGGTGGATTGCCGGCTCCATGAAGTCGCGCAAGGTATCGACGAACACCACGAAACGAAACGGCACGGACAGGTTGCGTTGAAACCCGCGATACAGCTTCTCCACCCATGTCTCATCGTAAACCGAGAACGGATGGGAATGAATGTTTGGTGCCCACAACATCGTAGCGACGTGTAACATTATGACCGCGCATTATCCTTTGGTGTAAGCGAACACGACTTCCGGTTCTGGGACGGTCCGCAGTCGGCCTCCGAGGAACAGCGCCGACAGGTCGTGGCGCTCTCCGGGCCGCCACAGGCACAACCGGTCATCAATGACCTCGAAGTTCCAGCCATGCAGACCCTGATATTGCCGCCGCTCGCCCTCGTTGAAATAGGTCCGGATGTAAAGCAGGCCACCAGGAACCAGCAGGTCCCGGGCCGCCAGGAGCACCCGCAACGGATCGGCGCAATGGTCCAGCGAGTTACGCGCATGCACCAGTTCGAAGCTGGCGGGACGGAACACCACGGCGATCTGCTCGGCCGCCATCTTCCGCGTCGGCACGGGCGGCGTCATGCCGTGCTCCCGCAGCAGCACGGTGTAGTCATCGGCCAACGCGTCGATCGGCGTCAGAACCACGTCGTAGCGCTCGCTGCGATAGCCCAGCGACGATAATGGGCCTGCGCCGATGTCGAGCGCGCGGATCGTGGTGCCCGCCGGAAAGCCGAGCGCAGCCTCAACGTCCGGGTGCAGCGGGTTGGCCGGGTTCAGCCGGTCCCGCAACAGTGTTGCCCCCTCGGCGCCCTTGCGGCCAGACAGCAGCTTGCGCCAATACATCAACTCGTGTGGCAGGCCCTCCGCCCACTTGGCCGTCATGCGGGCGCCAGTTGCCGCACCGGATAGTCCCGGTCTGCCACAATCTGCGCCGAGCACAAGGTCGGGAAGATGCGGGCACAGCAGGGACATCTATCAATCGCCGGCCTTTCATCGGCAGGAATAATAATCCAGCCGTCCAGACCGGCGGTGATCAGCAACCCGTCGTGCCGCTCGTTCTGGACCCATCCGGTGCGTTCGGGTGCCATCTAGACCATCCCCAACCAAGCATTCTTCAACCACGGCAAATGCGTGAACAGCTTCGGGTCCTTACTGCCCGGGAACGCGACGATCCGCGCGTTGGGTGGCAGATCATGACCCTTCGGCCACGGCCCCTTGCCAAAAGCGTAGACGCCGTCCCGGTCGGTATAGGCGCCGGCATTCGGCATCTTGTGGTGCATCCAGCCCTGATCGTCGGAAAATTCGTATTTCGGCAGCATAGCTGCCGCTTCCAAGGAGAAGTCCCACCACACGTCCGGGCGAAGGCCACCCATCGTCGCCCACACGGACCCCGTGTAGGGGCAGGGGTGTCGGGGGTTGTTCACCCCTTGGAGAATGACGAACGGCTCGGGGCGTAGCACCAGCGGCGACAGCTTGCCGACGACGACCAAATCCAGATCGAGCACCAGGATCCGATCCCCAGGCGCTACGCCAATGGCACGCTGATGATCCGGGTCGAATAGCCTGAGCCGGCAGAAACAGCCCTTGATCTTGGTCAGGTCAAGGTCGGGGATACGGTCCTGATAGTCGACGGTGCCGCCGAAGGCGCGCGCGTAGTCGGTTAGACAGACGAACCGATAGGGCACGTCCATGTGCCGACGCAGGCCCTCGCCGAGGCGGTCAACGTAGCTGGTCGAGTATTTCGACCCCCATAGGTAGGTGACAACGGTAATGGTCAAAGGAATACGATGCCTATACCGTTTTCAGTGCCAGCTGGGTCGAGCTTGATTTCATGATAGCGATACCGGCCATCCGCCCTGATTTCGTCCCATAGCCTCGGCACCCCGCTGCTCTGAAGCGCAACGTCATGGAACGCGATGGCCTTGGACGCCATCGGCCGATAGTTCACCCAGTCGCGGCGCACGAAGTCGTAGGTGTGGTTGCAGTCGATGAACACGAGGTCGTAAGGGCCCTTTTGCCGCGCCTGGGCGATCACCCCCAGCGACGTGCTGTCGCCCCATATAGCCGTGCACGATCGGCCTTCCCCGCTTAGCCTGCGGATCACGCCATGCATTGAGTAATACGAACTGGCGCCCTCGCGGCGCGGCAGATCGATGAACACACAGGCCGATCCCTTTGGCATCGCCATGCCGATGCGCCACAGCGACCCCCCGAACTTGCTGCCGATCTCCAGATAGGACTGAACGTCCAGTTCGTGGATGACGTCGATAAAGGCGGCGAACTCCGCCTCATGCTGCAACATCCGCGGCGGAAACATCAAAGCAGCATGAACGCGCAGGCAAGCACGATGAGTGAGACAACGGCGAATGCCGCGAGACCGGCCATCGTTCGCCAATATTCACGCGGCTCCATCAAGGACTCTCGCTCGTGCCGAAATGGGATTGGCCCGCGAATTAGCACAGCATCTCTCCGGTTCAATACCCCCGCGCCCAGATTGCCGCCACTCCCAACATTCTGGAAAGGTATGATGTATGAATGCGACGCAGCTCAACCGCACCGAGATCCCGGTCGAGCGCCAGCATCTCTGCCTCGTTCTCGTCAAACTTCTCCGAGGTCGCGCGCCAGGCAAAGTAGTTGCCGCAGCGTTTGCCGAGATGCTGCACCAGTTCGGTCAATGCCGTCGGTGACATCACGCGCTTCAGCTTATGATAGGTCGCCAGCATCAGCACGATGTCCCACGACGCACCATGAAATGGCGCCAGAGACGCGGACCCCTTGCTCAGGTCGACGACCTCGAATTGGCTATTGACGTATCGTAGGTCGGCGAACAGATGGCGTGCGACCTCAATCCCTTCGGCGAAATTGTCACAACCGTGGATGAGTCTGGCACCATTGTTTGCCAGTTCGAACCCCACCAACCCCCGGTTACAGCCAATGTCCATGACAGACGCGCCACGCGCCCGCACAACGATATCCAGCATTCCGTCCAGCCGCTGGTCGTGGTAACCGGCGACGCGCCGCTGTAGCAGTTTTTCGTTGAACAGCATCAAACCCAGCCCATGCAAAAGTCGCCGCCCCACTCCCAGTGGACTACGGCGCCCCACTCCTGCAGCAGGTCGACCGCCTGCGTGCCAAGACCATAGCGGACAGTGTTGTTTGGCTTCTGCTCAACCAGGATCAGCGGCTTCGACTGGCGAATGACGCGTTCGGCACCCTGCACAACACGCAGTTCGTAGCCCTCGCAGTCGATCTTGATGAAGTCGACCGGGTCACCGTCGTTTATCAGCGTGTCGAGCGCGCCCACAAAGACTGAAATGGGGCGGCCGGCTTCGTTGGTGCGCATGCGCGCCTTCACAGACCACGGCGGTTTTATCGCCATGTCCATGGTGTGCTCCCGCTCGCCCAGCGCGGTTTCATGCAAGACGATGTTGGTGACGCCCCGCATATTCGCTCTGAAACACGCGGCGTGTTCGGGGATCGGTTCAAACGCCACGACTTCAGCGAAGCAGCGCGACATCGGCCATGACCATAAGCCGATATGCGCCCCAACATCGATGGCACGACGGAAGTCTTTGACCAACGGCAAACAACGCAGAAACCAGCTAAGTGTGTAAGTCGCGCGGCCGGCAAAACTTCGGGGCGGCGTCATCGCAAGATGCAGGTTATTGTCGTAATCTGGACACCAGAAACCATTGACCAATTTCACTTGGGTCCGCCATGCGCCTTCCATATCAGTCGCGCCGAACGGTCGATCTCGACCATGTCCTTGGGTTCTTCGCCGAAATAGGTGTGCACCGCTTTCTTGGCGCCCAGCCACCAGCCATAGTCGTCGATCACCAGCGCGCCACCCTTTACCAGCAACGGATATAGCACCTGCAATTCCGCCATGGTCGATGCGAAGAAATCGGTATCCAATCGCAAGTAGGAAATCCGCTCAGGCAGCGGCCCGCGCCGCAATGTCTGTTCGACCATGCCCTTGACGAATATCACGCTATCGTCGAGCAGGCCGCGCACCGCGAACTTCGCCTGGACGTCCTCTATCTCCGAACGGAGCCAGTCCTTTGGCTTATCAAGTGGGCGGCCGCCACGATAGTTCACATCCTCCGGGCCAGGCGGCGGCATGCCCTCGAACGTGTCATAGAGCCAGAAACGGCGCGGACTGTATCCGGCCGCCGTCACATAGGCTTTGGCTAGGACCGGATGGGCGCCGAACCACACGCCGCATTCCACGAAGTCACCCGCAATGCCCAGCGTCTCCAGACGGTCAAGAATATGCACCGTCCATTCCAGGCACTCCTGCCGGGAGCCAAGCGTCTTCGCATCGGCGATCAGACGCTGATGGGGCAGCACGTCAGGAACTGGCGCGATCGCGCTCGGCGCGGCGGATAGCCGTCGTGTAGGCGTCGCCATGCTGGCCGCGGGTGATGCGGAACAGATCCAACCGGTAGCGTTTGCCAATCACCGCATGGGACGTGACGTCCAACGCGCGGGCTATTTCTGCGTCGCTGCGGCCATCACGAAACATGGTCAACAGCAACTGGGTGCGCTCGGAGGTCCAGGGTATCGGCATCAGTTCAGCGCAAATCCTGATGCACCGGCCACCGCTTGTGGTCCATGTGCTTCCAGTAGCAGAACGTCCCCGCCTCCTCGACGAGAAATAGCAGTTCGACCAGCTCCGGGTTCTTCCCCGCCTCCACCGGCGGCATGTCGGGACCGTCGATGATGTATTGGCGGTAGAGCACGTCGCCGTCGGCATCATGGCTGGCGATGATCTGGTGGTCGGGCGGCAGATACTTTTCGATCATCGGCTGAATAAAGCCAGCATGGCCCGCCACGCGCAGAATGCCCCAATGAGGCACGGACCTTCCCATAGCATCACTCCTCATGGCACCCGTCGGTAAATGCCGGGTCCGATGCCCACGCACGAAATAAGATCATACAGCAGCCAGATAATGGAGATAATCACCACCGCTGCGACGATGACCTTGATGACATACATGACGACGTCGCTGGCGACCCCGAGCATGGCCAGAAGATACGGAACCAGCTTGTAGAGGATTGCCACAACGGCGACGACAACGATAATCCAGACCAGCAACTGGACCAGCCACAAGAGACTGAAACACATGGCAGCGCCTCCAGAAAAGTCGGCCGCATGAAGCGGTGTCTGGTAACCGGCGGTGCGGGCTTCATCGGCCAGCACCTCTGCGCCGCTCTGCGCCGCAATGGCGTGAGCGTGCGCATTCTCGACGACCTATCGGCCAATTGGATCGACAACCCATGGGACCGCACCGACCTTGTGGTCGGCGATATCTGCGACCCCGAGGCGGTGTCAGCGGCGCTGGACGACGTTGACACATGCTTTCATCTGGCGGCGATCCCGTCAGTGCAGCAGAGCATTGAGTCCTGGCTGGCCTCGCATCGCACCAATCTGACCGGGACGGTCACGCTGTTCGAGTGCATCCGCCAGAGCGGGCGCCGCATCCCGGTGGTCTACGCCTCATCGGCGGCGGTCTACGCTGATCCGCTCTCGGCCTATGGCGCTGACAAGCTCGCCTGCGAACTGCACGCGCGGGTGGCGACCGCCATCCATCGCATTCCGACCGCTGGCCTGCGGCTGTTCAATGTCTATGGCCCCGGACAGAACCCGCTGTCCCCCTACAGCAGCGTCATTCCGATCTTCTGCCACCGCATCCAGTCCGGGCTACCCGTCGAGATCCACGGAATGGGCGAACAGTCGCGCGACTTTATTTATGTGGCCGATGTCGTCCTGGCGATGCGGGTGGCAATGCAGCGGCTGATCGAGGGTCGGTTGCCGATGAAGCCGTTCGATGTCTGCACCGGCGAGGCGACCCCCATCATGGTGCTGGCGCATATGATCGCCAGCCTGGTGGGCGCTCGCCATCGCCCGCGGTTCACCAACATGCGGCGAGGCGACGTGCTCTGTTCGGTTGGTGATCGCGCGGCAATGCGCGCGGCCGTCGGCCCTATTCCATTGACGAAACTTGAACTCGGTCTGCGTGAGACCTTAACTGCTCTTGTGCCGCCGTAAGCACGTCATCGACCGAGATGCGGTTCATCGCCGCAGCACAGTGCGGACATGGCCTGAGCAGGCCGCAGGCTTCGGATTCGCCACCGGTTAGATTGATGTGCGTTTCGTAACCCAGAACCGAGGGTGGTAACCATCCGCCGAACAGAACGACGGCCGGGATGCCGAGGGCGGCGGCGGCGTGGTGCAATCCGCCTTCTGAACCAAGGTAGAGGGAGGCGTTCGCCAATATCGCGGCGGCCGAACGAAAGCTCGGCGTTTGGATGAGCCACGCACCATGCAGGCGCGGGACATCACCGTAAATGAACTGCACAACGCGGCGGTTTTGGCTCGTGAGTTCAGTGACGACTTCCTGATAGCGTTTGAATGGCCATTGTTTGTTGACGAGATATTCGCCACGAAGCCGCACATGACGCTTTACGTTCGGCTCGACCACCATGAAGCCTTGGGGAAGACCGAGCCGTTCGACCGTTGTCTGCTCCGATGGCTGAAAGAAGAACTCACCCGGCGTAGCATGGAAAGCATAATTGAAGACCCAGCGATCGCCTTGCTGCGTCGAGTAGTGGCGATTTCCCTTGTGGTAATGCACCCATTCGACATCGGACGCAGAAAGCGGCTGGCCGGGGAAAACGACGTTCGGGTTGTGGCGGAAGATCGGCTCCGAGTTCTGGTCCCAGAGTAGGCGGGAGCCGTCCCCGAAAGCTATGCGCTTGCCTCTTGCCCGCGCGCCTTTGGCCAATGAAGTGCCGAGTATATTATCGCCGATTCCCACAAACTTAGTGCCCCGTGGCCCAATCCGCTAGTTCTTTGAACCATTCCTCCGCATATTCGCAATGCTCGAACCCGGGCATCGTCGGCACGCCGCACGTGTAGTGCAGAATGCGTGGCGCAATTGTGGGAACGCTCCCGGCCAATCCGACGAGATGATTCCATTCCGGGCCAAGCTCACCGATTTCATAGTCATTGAGCCAGCAGAAAGCATGCAGCTCACGCCCGGGCGCTGTGTTGATCAAGTCAAGCGTCAGCGCCTTGTTGGCAGGGTGCTCGACATTCAGACAAAACACGGAGGACCAGAGCTTGCGTCGGTATGTGGTCTGTGGCTGTCCGTCCATTTTAACGCCAGCGACATCCGGCATTTCCGGATGCTTAACACAGTAGAGCGCCTTCCTGTCATCCAGGCCCTCAAACAACCTGGAAAGCGATATGCGGACCAGCACGTCGCAGTCCATGAACAGCACCCAGCCACGTTCGGCGAGATGGCCGACCAGAAAACGCGAAATTGCGAACTGCGTTGACATCGGCGCATCTGAGATCGGATCCCACAGCACCCTGGCGCCGGTTGGCCCGCAGCGCTCCTGCACCTCGCGCCGGTAGAGTCCACGGCCAATCACGTCATCCAGCACAATGCCACGAATTGGCAGGCGCGTGGACATCCGTCGCTTGGCGGAATGCCGCGCAACAGCGAAAGCGGCGGCCTCCCTTTGGTCGAACCCAATAAATATTGAGCAAGGCTTATCGGTCATCAGATTTTCCACTCTTGCAACACCACCTCTACCGACGGCACAAAACGGAACGCCTTGCATTCCGAATGGCGGGTCGCATTGGCGACGTCGATGCCCATGTTTGAGAGGATCGGCGCGGTCAGCGCGAACGCCTTGCGCCATCGGTTGAAGTTGTTCTCGGTCGGATTGTTCGCCAGCGTCCACTCATTGCGGCCATACCAATGCAAGCCAGAGCGGTCGTGCATGTCGAATCCGACCAATGCGATCTGCCGCGCGCCAAACTGCACCGCAAGGTTCAGCGCCTGAAACCCGCTATTGCCGCCGCTGGCGATGACTCCCGGCTTATCGAGCAGCACCCGGTCCTCGTAGAGCGAGATCTTTATCAGGTTGATTTGCGGATACTGCTCGCTCAGCGCCGGGTCGTAGGCGATGCGCAAACCCTTGAAGTCTGGCATGCCGAGTTTGTAGTGCCACCATGGACGATCGCAGCCGTAGATCACGTCAGGCTCGCAAAGGCGGTAGCTTTCCTTTATTGCAATGACCCTTACCTGCGCCTTTTGTCGTAGAATGGCGAGGTCGGTTTTCTTTGCCGATGGCCCAGATGCGACTATAACCGCCGCACAACCCGACCAATCAGGAAACCATGCAGGTAAGTCAGGCAATGGCAAAAGTCGCTCTCTTTTATGGCATTCCGGCTTGGCGGGAAGTCGACTCCGACTGGCTGGATCAGCAGGCCGCCGAATGGCGCGAGGAAGGCATACCGAGCGTTGCTGATGCGGCCGCCCGCGCCTCTGGTGCTGTGCGCCTCTCAGATGCCGGGTTGGCGGTGAAGATCTTGTGCGGAGCCGATGCGGACGACTTCGAAGACGTGGCACGGTCAATCAATCCCGATGCGGTGATTGAGTGCATCGATGGCGATGATGTGGTGATCATGCCGACGGCGGCGGCCCATGCCGCGTTCGTCGCATGGTGCGCCGAGCACGTTGGCTGGGACTAGGTCCGATCGCGACCGGGTGGACCCATTGGTCCGGGTTTGCCTTCAGGGCCGCGCAGGGACGCCAGCCATTCCTTCTCGGTGCCGCGGAAACCTTGCGCTCTTGCTATGTCATACGGTGACTTGGCGTTGCGCCCCATCTTGACCGCCAGCCGCCAGCCGTTGCCCTCGCCGTCGCCCGGCTTGTTGCGGGTGCGCTGGGTGGCGATCCACGCGGCGCCCGCATAACTGACGCAATCCCCCGGCTCGAATTCCCCATCCTTCCAAGTTCCCTTGTAGAGCGGGGCAGCGATGTGGAACGACTTGGAATAAACCTGCTCGCCGCGCGTCATACGCAGGGTCAGCGTGCGCGCGCCGTCATACTCCCAGTCCATATCCTCGAAGCCGAGCCCGGGCGCCCCGTCTCTGCCGTCCTTGCCCGCTGGACCGCGCACATGGCCGACGATCTCGGTTGAGCCGTCGCGTCGGACCGCCACCAGATCGTCATTGGCGTTCATGAGCAGCGAGCGCGGCAACGGCGCCACCGCTGCCTCGATCCTCTTCTCAACGGCGCTTTCGAGGGACCGCCGCAATTCATTGATCTCGTCGCGCAGTTTCTTGATCGCCAGGGTCGCATCGGCATCCGAGCCGTCACGGCCGGGCGGTCCCATTTCGCCGTCCTTGCCGTCCTTCGGGATCGGCAGATTGGCGATTTCCTCATTCAGCATCGTGTGCACCGAGGACATAGCTTCGTCGGCCAACTGACGGATGAAGGCTGGATCGACGTCCTTGCCATCGCGTCCCGGCTCGCCGCGTTCTCCTGCAGGGGCTGGCGGCAGTTCTGCCACGGCCTCGAATACCATGGAGCGGATGACCTCTGGATCCGCATCCGCACCGTCCCGGCCATCGGCTGGCTTCGGCAGTGCGGAGACAGCCTTATCGACGAGCGAGCGGATCAGCTCTGGGTCGGCGTCGCGGCCGTCAATGCCATCGCGCGGCGCGGGAATGGCGGCGACCGCCTTGGCGACCAACTCATGGACCAGTTCGGGATCCGCGTCTTTTCCATCCTGACCGGGATCGCCCTTGATGCTTTTCCCAGGCGGTCCTGCAGGACCCATCGCGCCATCGACGCCGTCGCGCGGCAACGGAAATTCAGCGACAGCCTCGGCAACCATGGAGCGAATGACAATCGGGTCGGCATCGGCGCCATCACGTCCGTCGCGGCCGTCTTTGCCGTCGATACCGTCCCTCGGCGTCGGCAAGAGGTCGATGACGGCCTCGGCCACCATCAGGCGCACTGCGTCTGGATCGATATCCTTGCCGTCAACGCCATCGCGGGACGGCGGCAGCGCGGCAACAGCTTCGGTTACCAGCGAGCGAACAAACTCGGGATCGGCATCAACGCCATCCCGGCCGTCTTTTCCGTCCACTGCGGGTGGCAGCGAGGCGACTGCTGATATAACCAGCGCCTTAACCAATTCTGGGTCGGCGTCCCTGCCGTCCTTCGGCACCGGCAACTGCGCCACGGCATCGTCGACCAGCGCGCGAATGACTTCCGGGTCCGCGTCTTTTCCATCGACGCCGTCGCGCGGCAGCGGAATGGCCGAAACAGCTGCCGTCACCAGGGTCCGAATGAACTCGGGATCGGCGTCCACACCGTCTTTGCCGGGAGGCCCCGGTTCCCCGGCCGCAGGAGGCGGCAGGGCGGCTACCGCTTCGGCCACGAGAGAGCGGACGAAATTCGGGTCTGCGTCTTTTCCGTCGACGCCATCACGCCCCGGCTCACCGCGCGGCCCTTTAATATTCGACAGCGTCTCTTCGGTTTTGTCCGAATAGGCGAAATAGAGCCGACCGTCTTCGGTCACATGGCTATCGACAATGCCGCGTCCAGGCGGACCCGGTTCGCCGTCAACGCCATCCTTGCCGGGCGGCGCGTCCTTGCCGTCCACCCCACGGACCTTGCCGACGCGCAGCAACTCGCCATCGGAGCGGGTCAGGCAAAGCTCGCCTTCGACGTCCTGCATCGCGCCGATCAGGCCAAGGCCGTCCATGCCCGCCGGCCCGACCGTCGGCAGCATCGCCGCGCGCGTCTCCAGTGACTGGATCTGCGCCTGCATGCTGGCCAATTGTGCCTGCACGCCGGAAATCTGCTCTCCGAGATACTGCCGCACGACGGGCGCAATCGCCTGCATTAACCCAGCGATATCCGCGTGATCCATGAGGCATTGGCCCCTTCGTTTTCCGCGGCCGGCTGATCCGCGCTGGATGACTCTATTCGGCGGCGAGGCTCTTGCTCGACGGCCACAGCGCTTTGGTAAGCTCGTATACGGCGAAGGCATTGCGCGCTTCAGGATCAAGGCCACGGCTCTGCGCAGGAGCCGGTTCCGCAGGCGGTGTCGGAGCCGTGGGTTGGCCAGGCTGGGCCAACGATGCGGTCGGAGCCAATGGCGCCGGGACCGCCTCTCGCTGGGTGAGCACGTCGATAGGCCAGTATTGCTGCTGGATCAGTGGCGTCTCGCCGCCCTTCACCGGAGGCAGATCGAACCGCTTCCTGGCGTCGTTCGGCGACAGAATCGCCCGCTGCACGCCTTCGCCGACCATGCGCATCTTGCTTGCGCTGTCCATGCGCAGCAGGCCGTCGTCAACGTCCAGTTCCGTGCCGTAAATATGCCCCTGGACATCAACCAGTCCCAAGCCTTCGTCCAAATTCAATTCGATTTTCTCGATGTGCGATTGCAAACACTGACTGAAGTAACTTAGTCCCAATGCTTCGACGTTATTATACGTTGGTGCGGTCTGCGTGACGAGAAACCCGGGAACATGGAAGGCGGCGCAGATCGTTTCTGCGCTCCACTTCATCTGTTCCAGCATCTGCGCATCGACGGGGCTGATCGCCATCCGTTCGAAGCGCATATTATCGCCCAGCACCGCCACCCGACCGACGTTCGATCCGCCGTAGTTGGCCTGCCACTTGGCCTTGATGCGGTCCGCTGTATCCTGCGCGATCTGCCCCGGCGCGATCAGGATGCCGCTGGGCACCGCCTGATTGCGCGATTGCTCAATGCTTTGCTTCTGCGCCTCCATGCCCTGCAAGGCCGAGAGATTGCAGGCGGTGAGCGGCGACAAACCACACAGCGGATGAAACACCGCCGACATCCGGTCGTGGATGATCTCGCTGGCAGGGACGACCTGGCTGTCTTCGGTGATGCCGTTCAGGCTGTCCGTATAAAGTTGGTAGTAGACCGCCCCGTCGGGTGCGACCAATGCGCGTGTGCGCGATGGATCCAGCACGTAGAGCGCGGTGACGATATTGCGGTTGTCGCGCTCCTTCAGGATATACGTATTGCCCCAGGTGAGCTTGGAGTAGACCCAGCTCTCGAGGAACTCGATGCGGTTCTGATAGCGGTTGGGGCGACGCAGGACGGGAGAGAACGCGGGGGCGGTGGTTTCTTCCCAGATGCCGGTGGCGGGGTCCTGCTCGACCAGCTTGATCCGCAGCTTGGCGATGTCCTGGGCGATCAGGGTAATGCAGGTATAGACCGCGTGGTGGCGGATCGAGGTGTCCTGCGACATCTCCATGTTGCGCTGCCAAGCGCCGGTGAACGGCTCTTGCACGGTCGGCCACCACCACGATGAGGACGTGACGGAATTGGCCGGCACGAGGCCGGGCAGCGACGCTTTCTGGCGCGATATCTCGAAGCCGAGCAGGCGCAACGAGACTACTCCTCGGAACGAATGTCGCGGCGGGAGTAGCGGCCATGAATGGGTGGGCGGCCACGGGGGCGCTTGGTCGGATCGGCGTCCGCGCCTTCCTCGCCCTCAGCCTCGGGCTCGGGCTCGGCGGGCGCCACTTCCTCGACCACCGGTGTGGGCTGGGGTGTGGACTCTACTGGCGCCATGACCTTCTGCTGTGGCGGCGGCGTGGGCGTGCCGAGAACCACCGGATCAGCGCGCTTCACTTTCTTGTTGTGGATCATCGCCCCGACCCAGGCGGGGCCGTGACGCATGTCGTCAGGGATTTCGAATTCCTCCCCCTGGGCATATTTGTGCCCATCGAACTCCAAGCCTTGTGGCGTGATCACCTGCAGCCGCATGGATTGCTCCTGGGAAAGAAGGCGCGCCAAATTGCTCAGGCGCGCGAGTTTAGGGAGGAAACGTCCGCCAACCGCGCCCTTTGCCAAGAGCGCGGCAAGCCTCGGAACGGGACACGAGATGCCCCGAATAGTATTAGTCTAGTATTATCAGAGTATTGTTATGCGCTGTATTTCACGAAATCCAGGAACTGCACAGCGCCGGTCCGACGCTTATACCAGTTGATTTCACGCTCTGCGCGCAATGCCACCATATTCGCTTGCCACAGGGACAACATTACTGTCGAGGCGGTGGCAGGCGAGTCGGGAGCGCTGTCGAATTGCAGAGACGCTTGGTCACTCGCGTCGATGGTCACGTTGCCATCATCGGCCAGCAGGATTTCGCCCGGGCAGATAAATGCCATCATGTAACCATCTGTGGGCGAGCCACCCGACGACGGGATATTCGTCGAGGTGATGACGCGGAAGCCAGCGAGCGTGCCGCCCTCCGGGGACACCGTCGGATACTCCGCCTGGCCCAATGCGTTCTGCATCAACGAGAACGATACCGCCTGCGTTGGATGCATGACCCACGTGCCGTTGGTGAGCGGAATATCCAGCGCCACGATGGTGTTGAGCAGCGTTTTGATGTCCGTCAGCGATGCGGCCACGGTGGTGCCGGTCGCGTTGATGCCCGTGACGCCGTTGGTCAGCGACGCGGGTGACGGGCCACCAGGGCCGGTGCCGACCGCCTTGGTCGTGTCCAGCAGGTCGGTGTCGAGCTTCTTGGCGATGGCGGCGATCATGTCCTGACGCACGAGGTTCTCGAGGCCAGGATTGGAGAAGCGCAGGCTCTCTTGCGTGAAGGCAACCAATGCGGCGACTTTGGCGAAGCTCATAGTTACGGTGTTAAACGCCGCGGAACTCATTGGTTTCATTGAACCTTCGCCGACCCAGTAGGCGGTTGACCCGCTGGTCTGTGTCGGAACCCGGATGTTAAATGGAACCCTCCGCATAAACG
>Ga0070691_10000074_pt1 | contig 27912 bp, 33 predicted proteins | sample KBSK1101metaG_FD_64673 | JGI IMG/M metagenome (GOLD analysis project Ga0070691, IMG submission 64673) | Corn, switchgrass and miscanthus rhizosphere microbial communities from Kellogg Biological Station, Michigan, USA - KBS K1-10-1 metaG | ecosystem: Host-associated > Plants > Roots >... | reverse complement strand
GCAGCGGCAGGTAGAGGCGGAAGGCGTTGGCGATCCGCACCGCGGTCTCCGGGTCGGGGATGCCGATGTGGACGTGAAGCCCGCACGGCGGCGTCGAGAGGAGGCTGCCGAGGTCCTTGCGGACGATCTCGTATCGCGGTTTCTCGACCAGGCGCGGCTGCTCGGCGTCGTCGGTCGGGTGCAGGCCGGTGCCGAGCAGGTGGAAGCCGGCGGCGCGGATCGAGCGCCGCGCCTGGCGCAGCTGCGCCAGCGCTTCGTCGACGCCGAAGCAGACCCCCGTCTTCAGCTCGATCTGGTCGGCGAAGATCTCCGCGGAGACCCGGGCCGCCGCGGCGCCGGCGACGCTGTCGAGGACGGCCTCGGCCGCCGCCACGAGATCGCCCTCCTCGTCGACCAGCAGCAGCTCCTCCTCGACCCCGAGCGAGAGAGGGGGCGAGGCACCGAAGCGGTGCTCGTAGAGAGCCGGGCCCCGCGACGGGCTAGGGGACGAGGAGCTCTCCGCGGGCGCCACCCCTCTTCCATACCCACCGGAATGGCAATCCGAACCGGCTGGCGCATCGCTCGGCGGGGCGGCCAGCCAGATTGCCGTCCCGGCGCACGGGTAGTTGCGGGACCAGCACCTCCCCCGCCGATGCCAGACCGACCCCCTCCATCCACCCCAACGGCCGGCCATGACCGAGCCTGACGATCTGCACATCGTCCTTCCGGCCCAGCCGGACAGCGTCTCGGAAATCCGGCGGGCGGTGGCCAGCAGGGCCGAGCGGCTGGGAATGACGAACGAGAGGATCGACGACCTCAAGACGGTCGTCTCCGAGGCCTGCTCCAACGTGGTCCTGCACGCCTACGAGGATCGCGCCGAGCCGGGGCCGCTGGAGGTGGTCGTGGCCCGTGAAGAGGACCAGGTCGGCGTGGTGGTGCGCGACTTCGGCTCCGGCATCCGGCCGCGGCGGGGGGCGGTGGGACGGCCGAGCCTGCGCCTGGGCCTGCGGCTGATCGGCGCCCTCTCGAGCCGCTTTCACCTGATCAGCATCCGCGGTCAGGGGACGGAGATCAGGGTCCAGCTGGCCCTGAGCTGAGCGGGCCGTCGTCAGCATCGACGGGCGCTCGTAGCATTCGTCTGACCTATGCCTGAACCCGTCAAGCGCAACCAGCGCTACATGCCCGGGCTGGACGGGCTGCGGGCGATCGCCGTCCTCGCCGTCATCGCCTTCCACCTCGGCTTCGGCTGGGCCCCCGGCGGGCTGCTCGGGGTCGGCATCTTCTTCACCCTCAGCGGCTACCTGATCACCGACATCCTGCTCTCGCAGCTGGCCCGCCGCGGCCACATCCGCCTCGGCGGGTTCTGGCTCGCCCGCGCCCGCCGGCTGCTGCCGGCGCTGTTCGCGATGCTGATCCTGGTCGTCGCCTGGGTGACGATCTTCGGCCCCGCCCAGCCGCGGCAGTTTCGCGACGGCGTCGTCGCCTCCGCCCTCTACGTCAGCAACTGGCAGCTGATCTTCGGCGACGTCTCCTACTTCGCCCGCTTCGCCCCGCCGGGCCCGCTCAACCACCTCTGGTCGCTGGCGATCGAGGAGCAGTTCTACATCTTCTGGCCGTTCATCCTGCTGATCGGGGTCAAGGTCGTGCGCGAGGCGCCGCTGGCCTCCGGGGTGCGGCCGCGGCTGGCCGTCGCCACCCTGGCCCTGGGGATCGCCTCGGCGATCCTGATGGCGACCCTCTACAGGCCCAGCCTCGATCCCTCGCGGGTCTACTACGGCACCGACACCCGCGCCTCGGAGCTGCTCTTCGGGGCGGCGCTGGCGATGGTCTGGCCGAGCCGCACGCTGAGCCCGCGGATCGGCGCCGGCGCCCGCGACACGCTCGACGCCCTCGGTCTCGCCGGCCTGCTGGCCATCGCGCTGATGATCTGGCAGAGCGACCAGTACTCGTCCTTCCTCTACCGCGGCGGCTTCGTCGCGCTCTCCCTCGCCACCGTCCTCGTCGTCGCCGCGCTCGCCCACCCGGCCTGCCGGCTCGGCCCGATTCTCGGCTGGAGGCCGCTGCGCTGGATCGGGGTGCGCTCCTACGGCATCTACCTCTGGCACTTCCCGGTGATCGTCCTCACCACCCCCGGCGGCGTCGCCAACGGGGCCGAACCGCTGCGCGAGGCGCTCCAGCTCGCGGCGATCGTCGCCATCGCGGCGCTCTCCTGGCGCTACCTCGAGGAGCCGATCCGCCACGGTGCCCTCGGTCGCCTCCGGCGCCGGGCGCGGGCGGGGGAGTGGCGCCCGCGCAACCTCTCGCGCGAGGGCTGGGCCCTGACCGGCGCCGGCGCCGCGGTCCTGGTCGCGGCCGCCGCCGGCATGGCCGGGGTCAACTCGGTCGCGGCGGAAGGTCGCGACGCCCGGGTCGAAGAAGCGCGCGCGGCCGGGGCGACCCAGCCGGCGCCGCTGACCCGGGCCCAGGCCGCCGCCTCCACCCGCTCCTCCTGCAAAGCGGTCATCCACATCGGCGACTCGACCTCGGAGGGGCTGACCTCGCCCGAATACCTGCCGCTGGAAAGCCAGCGGATCGAATCGCAGTACGCCGACGTCGGCGCCGTCGAACAGCACATGGAGATCTCCGGCGCGCGCTCGATCGAAGAGCGCTTCGAAGGCGAACCGAACGCCCGGGAAGTGGCCGAAGCCTGGAAGCTCGAAGGCTACGAAGGCTGCTGGGTGCTGGCGCTGGGGACGAACGAGGCGGCCAACGTCTTCGTCGGCTCCTCGGTCGGGGAGATGGAACGGATCGAGATCATGATGAACGCGATCGGCGGCGAACCGGTGATGTGGGTCAACGTCCGCTCGCTGGTCGAATCCGGCGACCCCTACGCCGAGAAGAACATGAAGAAGTGGGACGAGGGAACTGCTGGTCGCCTGCCGCCGCTATCCCGACATGCGCGTCTACGACTGGGCCGGCGACGTCAAAGACGAATGGTTCATCGACGACGGCATCCACTTCACCTCGCCCGGCTACGCCGCCCGGGCCGAGCTGATCGCCCACGCGCTCGCCCACGCCTTCCCCGCCAAGGGCGAAAGCGAAGGCGGCGAACACTGCCTGGTCAGCTGAGCCGCGCCGGCGGCCACTGTTTCCAGGAACTCGGCCCGGGTACCTCCCGCGGGACCACCAAGAGAGGAACCGAACCCCGATGACCGACTTGAACGAGCGCGACGCCAAGCTTGTCCAGTATCTGAACGAGGCCCACGGCAAGGAGAAGGAGCTGGAGACGGCCCTGGAGGCGCACATCGCGATGACTACCAAGGCGCCGTACGAGAAACGGCTCAAACAGCACCTCAAAGAGACGAAGTCGCACGCCAAACAGCTGGAGCGGCGGATCAAGAAACTCGGCGGTGGCGGTCACGCGGTGCAGACGGTGATCGCCAAGGCAACCGCGGCGGCCAAGGGCCCGCTCCACGCCCTGCGCGGCAGCGGCGAGCAGGAGAAGATGCTGAAGAACGCCAAGACCGAGTACTTCAACGAGCACGAGGAGATCTCCACTTACCTGGCGATCGAGGTCTTCGCCGAGAAGGTCGGCGACAAGGAGACCGCCAAACTCGCCCGCGGCATCCGCCGCGAGGAGGAGCGGATGGCCAAATTCCTCGAGGGCCAGATCAGGTCGCTGGCGAAAGCCGTCGCGACCGAGGACGTGCCGGCCGCGCAGCGGCGCCCGGCGCGCAAACCGAGAGCGGCCGCTCGCAAACCGAGAAAACGCCCGGCGAAAAAACGGCGCTAGCCGGAGATCGCCACCGGCTCCAGGGCGTCGGCCGGCTCGAAGCCGAGGATGCGGCCATAGAAGTAGAGCTCGGCTTCGAGGCAGCGGATCTCCGTCTCCGAACGGCGGAATCCGTGCGCCTCGCCGGCGAAGGCGAGGTAGGCGTGGGGGACGCCGTTGCGCTCCAGCGCCGCGACCATCGTCTCCGCCTGGCTCGGCGGCACCACCTCGTCCTCCAGCCCCTGGAAGAGGATCACCGGCACCCGCAGGCGCTCGACGAAGTGGATCGGCGAGCGCTCGTAGTAGAGGTCGCGCTGCTCGGGGTAGGGGCCGATCAGGCCGTCGAGGTAGCGCGACTCGAACTTGTGGGTGTCGGTCGCCAGGGTCTCGGCGTCGGCGACGCCGTAGTAGCTGGCGCCGGTGGCGAAGTCGTCGTGGAAGACCAGCGCGCAGAGGGTCGCGTAGCCGCCGGCGCTGCCGCCGCGGATCGCCAGCCGCTCGCCGTCGGCCTCGCCGGTGGCGACCAGGTGCCGGGTGGCGGCGATGCAGTCGTCGGTGTCGATCGCGCCCCAGCCGCCGCGCAGGCGCTGGGCATAGGCCCGGCCGTGGCCGCTGCTGCCGCGGTAGTTGACGTCGACGACGCCGAAGCCGCGGCTGGTCCAGAAGAGGAACTCGCGGTCGAGGGCGGGGGTGGTGTGGGAGGTGGGACCGCCGTGGCTCTGGACGATCAGCGGCGGCAGTTCGCCCGCGGGCGCCTCGAACTCGGCGTTGGTCGGCGGGTAGTAGAAGCCGTGCGCGGTCTCGCCCTCGGTGGTCGGGAACTCGATCGCCCGGGGGATCGGCACGTAGGCGTCCTCGATCGACTCCTCGCCGGCCTCGCGCACCGTCTCCAGCTCGCCGCTGGCCGCGTCGTAGACGACGACCGCGGTCTCGCGGGCGGGGCTGGCGGCGGCGAAGGCGACCGCGTTGCCGCGGGCCGAGAGCGAGGGAAAGCCGAACGAGGTGAAGGGCAGCTCGAGGTCGCGCGGCGGCTCCGCCCCCGGGTCGAGCAGGAAGAGACGTTCCTCGCCGCGCTCGCAGTGGACGACGGCGATCGAGCCGTCCTCGAGGAAGGCGTAGGTCGAGCCTCCGAACAGCCACTGGGGGTGGCCGAGGTCGGCTTCGACGGCGGTCAGCTGGGTCACCGTCTCGCCCTCGTCGCGGTAGAGGTTCCACCAGCCCTCGCGGTCGGAGACGAAGTGCAGCCGACCCTCGGCATCCCACTCGGGCTGGAAGACCGACTCCTCGGGACCGCCGGCGACCAGGGTCGCGTCGACCGGATCGGCGAGCGGGGCGACGAACAGCTCGGTCCCGTCCCAGGGCATGTTCGGGTGGTCCCAGCAGGTCCAGGCCAGCCGGGTGCCATCGGGGCTGACCCTGGGGAAGGAGTAGAAGTCGCGCCCGGAGGCGAGCACGGTCGGCGCGGCGGAGCCGTCGAGCGGCAGCGAGACGATCTGGTTCTCGGCTTCGCCCTCGCCGTGGACCTCGCGCACGGCGACCACGGTGGCGCCGTCGGGGGCGAGGCGGAAGTCGGCGTAGCGCAGGCCGCCGGGCGTGTCGGGCTCCGGCACGATCGCGACCCGTTCCTCGCCCAGCCGCAGGCGGTAGAGGCGCTGGTCGGCGAAGTCGACGAAGAGGACCAGGTCCGGGCCCGCCAGCGACCAGGCGCCACCGCCGTACTCGTGGACGCGGGTGCGCACGTTCGTCCCCGCCGGCGTCGCCTCTTCGGATGCGCCGCCCGTCGGGCGGCGCATCAGCACCACGCGCCCGCCCTCGGCCGGCCGCCCCTCCGCCCACCAGACGGCGCCGTCGGCGGCCAGGACCGGCCCGGCGAGACGGCGACCCCCGGCGGCGACCACGGCGGGGTCGATCGGCGAGCGCCAGGAGCCGTAGGGGGCGAGGGTGGGCACGGGCCGCAGTCTAGGCAGCGGCCCGTGTCACGTCGCCCTCGGCCGGGTGATCTAGCTTGCCGCCAGCGCCGCGATCCCTCCCGTCGCTCCGCCGGCCAGGAGCAGCGCTATCCCCAGGATGATGAGCTGCAGCCCGAGCGGATACTCGCGCAGCGCTTCAACCAGCTTGACGTACCATTCGAGTTCGCCTGCCGTTCCCTGCGCCGCGATCCCTTTTTCCTCCAGTTTGCGCTTGCGGTCGGCGAGGCTGACCCAGATGCCGACCAGGATCAGCAGCGCCCCCAGGCCGGTGATGACGAGAGCGATGATTCCCGCGGTCATTTGCTTCCTTTCGTTTGGATTGACTGGACGCACACCCGGAGGTCCCGCAGGCACTCGGCCATCAGCCGCTCCAGGCTCTGCGCGTAGAGGAAGTGGGTTTCGTCGAGCAGCGCCGAGCGGCCGACCAGCGTCCCGATCGGGGCGCCGCTCCCGTAGTCGTGGATCGAGGCTCCGGAGTCGCCCCTGCGCAGGGCGGTGGACGGTCCGAGCAGCCAGCAGTCCCGCCAGCGATGGGCGGTCTCCATCAGCGCCCCCATCACCGAGATGCGGTCGACCCGGCCGCTGACGCCCCCGAGGGCGACCACGCGCTGGGGCACAGCGAAGTCGACCGCCGCCGCGGGGACCTCGAAGCCGAAGGGGCCGTCGGCGAGGTCGGCGGTCCAGCCGTCGTCGAGGTCGACCAGCGCGAAGTCGAACTCCGCGGCGGGCAGCTCGTCGTCGGGCTCCCGATTCGCCGCGAAGGTGGGCGAGCGGTGGGCCGCGACCACACCGGTACGCCGCATGCCGCCGCGGCCCGCCAGCTCCCGCCACTGGCGCCGGACTCTTCCCGACGGCAGCCGCACGACCTCGCTCCCGACCCCCTCGGGAAAGGCATGGCCGGCGGTGAGGAAGCCGGCCCGCCAGCTGCCGTCGCCAAGCTGGCGCAGAGTGCGGACGCCGACGGTGGCGGCGTCCCGACGCCGCCTGGCCCCGACGAGCTGCCCGCTTGCCGGTCCCGCCAGAGCCTCGGGGCGGGCGGTCGGGAGCGCGACCAGGGCCGGGGCGTCGATCGGAAGCTCGATGCGGTCGCCAAGGCCATACGGGAGCGAGGACACAGCGATCGGGTACGGCTCGGGCGGGATCCCCAGCCGGCTCGCGTCGAGCAGGAGCAGGGGCCGTGGCGCCCCGTTCAGGGCGTAGCCGACCGCGAGGACCGCCGGGTCCGACTCGACCCCGCCGATCCTCGCCGAGTAGTCGAGCAGGGCGGCGACCTCGCGCGGATCGCGGCCGCTGAGCCGCGACCACCACTCGCTCCGGCGGAGGGGATCGCTCGCGGTCGTCACGGGGTCCCAGAGCACGGTGGGGCGCTCTGGCCTGCCACGGATTTTCGCCAGCCGGCGCGCGAGGGCACGGAGGAGGGCCCGCAGACGGCCCTCGGTGCGCGTTCCGGCCTCCATCTGCTGAGTCTATGTTAAGAACTCAACGTTTATATAGGTAAAGACGCGGCCGCTGGCGCTGGGCGGAGCGCCCTGTCTGGCGCCCTGGGCGATCGGTCCCTCATAGACTGCCGCGCCGATGACCAACACTTACGAAGTCCCCCAAGAGTCCCGTGACCTCCGCGACATGGTGCGCCGGCTGGCGCAGGAGAAGATCGCCCCGCGCGCCGGCGAGATCGACCGCGAAGGCAAATACCCCTGGGACGTGCGCAAGCTGCTGGCCGAGCACGACATCCTCGGTCTGCCCTTCGACGAGAAGTACGGGGGCACCGGCACCGGCACCCTGGTCCTGCAGATGGCGGTCGAGGAGATCGCCAAGGCTTGCGCCTCCTCGGCCCTGATCCTGATGATCCAGGAGCTGGGGACGCTGCCGATCCAGCTCTTCGGCTCCGAGGAGCTGAAAGAGCGCTTCCTGCCCAACTGCGCCAGCGGCGAGTGGTCGCCGGCCTTCGCCCTCTCCGAGCCCGAGGCCGGCAGCGACCCGGCGTCGATGCGGACCACCGCCGTCCGCGACGGCGACGAGTGGGTGCTCAACGGGCAGAAGAACTGGATCACCAACGCCTCGGTGGCCGACTTCTACGTCGTCTTCGCCGTCACCGACCGCGAGAACAAGCGGATGAGCGCCTTCGTGGTCGAGAAAGAGCGCGAGGGGTTCGACCCCGGCCAGCTCGAGCACAAGCTCGGGATCAAGGGCTCGCCGACCGGCTCGCCGTCCTTCACCGACGTCCGCGTCCCGCACGAGAACATGGTCGGGGCCGAGGGCAAGGGTCTCAGCGTCGCCCTCGGCACGCTCGAGCGGACCCGGCTCGGCGCCGCCGCGCAGGCGGTCGGGATCGCTCAGGGGGCGACCGACTACGCCAACGAGTACTCGAAGGAGCGGATCGCCTTCGGCAAGCCGATCAACGCCCTGCAGGGGATCCAGTTCAAGCTCGCCGACATGGAGACCGGCACCGCGGCCGCCCGCGAGCTGCTCTACAAGGCCTGCTCGATGGCCGACCTGGCCGAGCGCCCGGCCGACCTCGGCAAGTGGACCTCGATGGCGAAGCTGTTCGCCTCCGACAACGCGATGAAGGTGACGGTCGAGGCGATCCAGGTGCTGGGCGGCTACGGCTACGTCAACGAGTACCCGGTCGAGCGGATGCTGCGCGACGCCAAGATCACCCAGATCTACGAGGGCACGAACGAGATCCAGCGGGTCGTGATCGCCCGCGCGATGGGCCGGTAGTCGACGTCGAGGGGAGCGCGGCAGTCCTTTGTAGCCCTATGCGTCACAAAGGACTGCCGCGCCCTAGCCGTCGGCGTTGACCTCGCGCAGGCGGTGGGTGTCGACGTCGTAGACGAAGCCGCGGACCGCGTCGCGATGGGGGATGAAGGGGGAGCGGCGGACGCGGGCGATCGACTCGCGGACGCTCTCCTCGACGCTGTCGAAGGCCTCGATGGGGAACTCGGGGACGATCCCCGTTGCCTCCTCGAGCTCGACCTTGAAGCCCTCGTCGCTGAGCTTTTCGAGGCCGCAGTCGGTGTGGTGGATCAGCATCACCTCGCGGGTGCCGAGCCGCCGCTGCGAGATCGCCAGCGAGCGGATCACGTCGTCGCTGACGACGCCGCCGGCGTTGCGCAGCACGTGGGCCTCGCCGTCGCCGAGCCCGAGCGCGGCGAAGACGTCGAGGCGCGAGTCCATGCAGGTGACGATCGCCAGCCGCCGGCTCGGCTGCACGTCGAGGTGGCGGTCGGCCAGCGGCTCCGCGAACTCGCGGTTGTTCCCCAGCAGCTCGTCGATCGTGTCCATCGCGCGGCAGCCTAGCCGTGCGGGGGGCCGTTCGATTTCCCGCCGGACGGGTAGGGGACAGACGCACCCGCACAACCGACGCGAGGAGTGGAGACGATGGAGGCCAGCAGCGCCAGCAAGGGCATCTTCGACGAAGCGAACGGCGAGCAGCGCGAGCACGTGATCGAGCTGCTGACCAGGGCCTACTGGATGGAGATCGAGACGGTGATGAGCTACCTCGCGGCCTCGGTCAACCTCGACGGCGTACGGGCGCAGGAGATCAAGGAGTCGCTGACCGGCGAGGTCGAAGACGAGCTCGGCCACGCGCGCCAGTTCGCCGACCGGATCAAGGAGCTCTACGGCGTCGTCCCCGGCTCCGAGGACTTCGCGGCCGAACAGGGCTTCCTGCAGCCGTCCGAGCACCAGACCGACATCGTCCACATCATCCGCGGCGTGATCGAGGCCGAGACCGGCGCGATCGAGCACTACACGCGGATCGTCGAGGAGACCGACCAGATCGACCCCGTCACCCAGGACATGGTGATCGCGATCCTGCGCGACGAGCAGGGCCACCGCCGCCTCTTCGAGGGCTTCCTGCGCGAGTACGAGGTCGAGGGCATCGCCTAGGGCCGTCGCCTAGGCTGCCCGCTGTGCCCGGCGCCGCCGACCTCCGCATCCGCCCGGCCACCGAAGCCGACTGCGGGCTGATCTTCGGCCTGATCGAGGAGCTGGCCGAGTACGAGAAGCTCGCCGACAAGGTCGCCGGCGACCCCGAGGTGCTGCGCCGCACCCTGTTCGAGCAGCGGGCGGCGGAGGCGCTGGTCGTCGAGCTGGAGGGCGAGGCGGTCGGCTACGCGATCTTCTTCACCACCTTCTCCAGCTTCGAGTGCCGCTCCGGGATCTGGATCGAGGACGTCTACGTGCGGCCGGAGAAGCGCCGGGGCGGGATCGGCCGCGCGGCGATGGAGCACATCGCGGCGCTGGCCCTGGAGCGCGGCCACGTCCGTCTCGAGTGGACCGCGCTCGACTGGAACGAACCGGCCCTGCGCTTCTACGAGGGCCTCGGCGCGACCCGGCTCGGCGGCTGGATCACCCACCGCCTTGAGCTCGACGGCATGCGCCGGCTCGGCGGCTGAGCAGCTCGCGCTCGCGGGCGTTCTCGGTCAGCGCGGCGGCGCGCTCGAACTCGGCCGCGGCCTCCTCGCGGCGGCCGAGCTTCTCCAGCAGGTCGCCGCGGACGCTGGGGAGGAGGTGGTAGCCGCGCAGGGCCGGCTCGGCGGAGATCGCGTCGAGCAGCTCGAGGCCGGCCTCGGGGCCGAAGGCCATCCCGAGGGCGACGGCGCGGTTGAGCTCGACGATCGGCGAGGGGGCGATCTGGGCGAGGGCGTCATAGAGGGCGGCGATCCGCACCCAGTCGGTCTCCCCGGGCTCGCGGGCACGGGCGTGGCAGGCGGCGATCGCGGCTTGCAGCCCGTAGGGGCCGAGCGGCCCCCGCGCCCGTTCGGCCCGCTCCAGCGCCGCCAGGCCGCGGCCGATCAGCAGCGGGTCCCAGCGCGAGCGGTCCTGGTCGAGCAGCAGCACCGGCTCGCCGCCCGGCCCCAGCCGCGCCGCCGTGCGCGAGGCCTGGATCTCCAGCAGCGCGATCAGCCCGTGCGCCTCCGGCTCGCCCGGCGCCAGCGCCGCCAGGATCCGCCCCAGCCGCAGCGCTTCCTCGCACAGCGCCGGCCGGATCCAGTCCTCGCCGGCGCTGGCCGCGTAGCCCTCGTTGAAGACCAGGTAGATGACTTCGAGCACCGAGGGCAGGCGCGCGTCGAGCTCGTCCCCGCGCGGGACCTCGAAGGGCACGCCGGCGTCGCGCAGGGTCCGCTTCGCCCGCACCAGCCGCTGCGCGATCGTCGGCTCCTTGACGAGGAAGGCGCTGGCGATCTCCGGCGTGGTCAGGCCGCCGAGCAGGCGCAGGGTCAGCGCCACCCGCGCCTCGCGCGAGAGCAGCGGGTGGCAGCAGGTGAAGATCAGCGCCAGCAGGTCGTCGCCGACCTCCTCGTCGGCCGCGGCCTCGAACTCGGAGCGCTCCAGCGCCATCCGCAGGCCGACGTCGCGGGCCAGCTCCTCCTGCTTGCGCTCGAGCGTCTTGTTGCGACGGGCCAGGTCGATCGCCCGGTTCTTGGCGGTGGCCATCAGCCAGGCGCCCGGGTTGTCCGGGACGCCCGACCGCGGCCAGCGCTCCAGCGCCGCGACCAGCGCGTCCTGGGCGAGGTCCTCGGCCAGGCCGACGTCCCGCACCATCCGCGCCAGGCCGGCGACGAGGCGGGCCGACTCGATCCGCCAGACCGCCTCGATCGCCCTCCCGGTCGCGGCGTCGCTCACGCGACTAGGCGCCTTCGGCCGCTTCCCGCACGTCGTCCGGGAAGTCCTCCAGCTCCTGCACGCGCCGCACCTCGATCCGGCAGTTCCGGCCGGGGCAGCGCGAGGCCCACTCGACCGCCTCCTCCTTGGAGCGGGCCTGGATCAGCCAGTAGCCGCCGACGACCTCCTTCGCCTCCGTGAACGGCCCGTCGGTGACGGTCGCCTCGTTGTCGCCGTCGAAGCTGACCGACGCCCCGTCGCCGGGCGGGTGCAGGCCGTCGAGCGCCAGCAGCATCCCCGCCTTGCGCAGCTCCTCGTTGTAGCGGCTCATCGCGCCGACGTCCTCGGCCGTCGGTTCCCAGTCCTCTTCCTCGATCTCTGGGTACATGAACATCATGAATCGCATCGCGCTCTCCTTTGTCTGGTGAGTTGGACGCGGCTTCCTAGCCGCTCTCTACCCCGACGACGAACGAGCAGCGCCGAAATCGACATGGCGCGAGAAACCCTGTCGCTACTCGTCGCGCGGGGTGATGCGGAAGACCGAGACGACCTCGGCCTGGTGCGCCTCGGGATGGGCGACGTAGGCGCTGGGGCCGCCGCCGAACCAGCCGGCGGCTTCGTTGTTGCCGACGAAGATCCCGGGGTGGTGGTTGCCGTCGGCGTCCTGCACCCAGACCTTGTCGCCCTCCTTGAAGCCCTCGTCGATCGCGTCGCTCATGGGTCGAGTCTAGTGCGGCCGGCCGCCGCGGCGGCGCGGTTCCCCCCGCGGTCGATCAGCAGGGACCCATCCGCCGCAGCCGCTGGCGGTAGACCCGCATCGAGCTGTGCTTCCAGTCGCCGTGGGTCTGCCGCCGCAGGCTCGGCACCAGCTCGTGGTGGTAGGGCGAGCTGAGGCTCTCGGCGTGGCCGATCACGTCGCCGACCCCGATCCCGAAGCGGCAGCGCAGGTACTGCGTGAGCCAGAGCGAGGCGCGGCGCTGGCGCCGGTTGTCGAGGACGTCGGAGTCGGCGTAGCCGGCGTGCTCGATCCCGATCGCGGTCCAGTTGAGGCCGACGGTGTGACGGCAGCGGGTGCGCAGGTTGACGAGCTGGAAGATCCGTCCCGAAGGTGAGATCACGAAGTGGGAGCAGACGTTGGGCAGCTCGCCCAGCTCGACGTCGGGGACGTCGGGCGCGAAGGTGTCGTAGACGGCGGCCGCGGTCGCGGCCTGGGCCATGTGCTCGACGATCACCTTCGGGTCGCGCAGGCGCCACCTGTGCTGTCCGTAGTGGCGCTCGGAGTAGGCGGCCATCTCGCGCTTGCGTTTGGTCCCGAAGGGGATCGGGCGCTTGACGATCGGCGGCCGCGAGACGCTGGCCCTCGCCGCCGGGCCGGAGGTCTCGGAGGCGTTCGCCGGCCCGATCGCGAGGACCGCGAGCAGGCCGGGGCCGAGCGCCAGCGCGGCGGCGGTCGCGGCTTTGGCGGCGGTCCCCATCGCCGCGGATGCTAGATCCGGCGACGTTCGAGCGACCGGCCCGCGGGTAGCCTGGTCGCATGAGCCCAGCGGGCGAGCCGATGAAGGCGAAGCTCACCGACCGGCCCTTCGACGACCCGGACTGGGTCTTCGAGCGCAAGCTCGACGGCATCCGCGCCTCGGTGCGGCGCCAGGGCGACGAGGTGACGCTGACCTCGCGCACCGGCAAGGGCCTCACCCCCGCCTACCCGGAGCTGGTCGAGGCCCTGGCCGCCGATCCGGCCCCGCGCTTCCTCGCCGATGGCGAGATCGTCGCCTTCGACGGCTCCCGCACCAGTTTCGAGCGGCTGCAGGGACGGATCGGCGTCCACGACCCCGATCTGGCCCGGCTGACCGGGATCCCGGTCTTCCTCTACCTCTTCGACCTGCTCGAGTTCGACGGCCACGACCTCACCGGGCTGCCGCTGCGCCGGCGCAAGGCGGCGCTGCGCCGTGCCCTCGCCTTCGCCGGCCCGATCCGCTACACGCCGCACCGCAACGAGCACGGCGAGCGCTTCTTCCGCGAAGCCTGCCGCAAGGGCTGGGAGGGGCTGATCGCCAAGCGGGCCGAGAGCCCCTACGTGCACGGGCGCAGCCGCGACTGGCTGAAGCTGAAGTGCTCCTTCGAGCAGGAGCTGGTGATCGGCGGCTTCACCCCGCCGGCCGGCTCGCGCAGTCGCTTCGGCGCGCTCCTGGTCGGCTACCACGAGGGGGGCGACCTGCGCTTCGCCGGCAAAGTCGGCACCGGCTTCAGCCAGCGTGCGCTCGACCGCCTCGGCGACCGGCTCGAGGCCCTGGAGCAGCCGCGCTCGCCGTTCACCGCCGGCAGCGGCCTGCCGCGCGCGGCGCGCTGGGTCAAGCCGGAGCTGGTCGGCCAGTTCGCCTTCGGCGAGTGGACCCGCGACGGCAAGCTGCGCCATCCCCGCTATCTCGGCCTGCGCGAGGACAAGCCGGCGGCCGAGGTCGTGCGCGAGCAGCCGCTGCCCGGGGGCGGTCCAGCGCCAGGCCGGCCTGGCGCGGTTTCGGCCGGATCGGCGAGGGGTAGCGGAGCCTCATGAGCAGTGCAGCCGAACGGGAGCGCGAGGAGCTGCTGGCCGAGCGCCGGCGGGTGGAGGAAGAGGCCGAAGCGGCTGCCGCCGAAGCCGGCGAGATCGGCGGCGCCGCCCCGATCGAGAGCGACGACCCGGCCCAGCAGCCGCTGATCGAGTCGGGAGAGGGCGAGTCGGAGGGCTTCGAGCTGGCCGAGGCGCGGTTGCGCGACATCGCCAGCCACGGCGACGAACACCGCTTCCCCGACCGCGACGCCCCACCCCCGGAGGATCGCGAGGGGGTCGATCGCGGCGAGGCCGACGAGGCGATCCCGGCGGACGGCTGAGCGTGGTCACCGGAGCCCGGCACCGACTGCTTGCGATCGTCACCGACGAGCTCGAAGGCCCTGAGCCGATCGAGGAGATCCGCCGCGCCGGCAACGGTGGCGGCGCCGAGGTCCGGGTCGTCGTGCCCGCGGTCGAGGCAACCTCCTTCCGCCATACCCTCGGCGACGTCGACGAGCCCAAGCGCGAAGCCGAGGAGCGGCTGCGGGCGGCGCTCGACGCGCTCGGTCGCAACGGGATCGAGGCCTCCGGCGAGGTCGGCGACCCCGATCCGGTCCAGGCCGCCCGGGACGCGCTGCTGGAAGCGCCGGCCGACGAGGTCGTGATCTTCGAGCGCGAGGCGGCGCAGGCGCGCTGGTTCGAGGAGGGCCTGTTCGAGCGCGCGCGGGAATCGCTGGAGCCGCCGCTGCGGATGATCGTCGTCCACACCGGCGACGCCGATGGCGAGCACGTGGTCGCGGTCGAGACCGCCGGGGCGGGGATCAGCGCGGCCGACGGCTCCGCGGTCGGGATCCCGATCTCGGACAACATGCCGCAGGTCCCGCGCGGGGATCTCGCCGGCGTCGTCACCGGCATCCTCGGCACGATCGCCGTCATCGTCCTCGCCGCGGCCGGGGCGAGCGGCGGCGCGGTGACCGGCTGGCACGCCGTCGCGATCGGCATCGCGATCGCGATCGGCCTGGTCAACATGGCCCACGTCGTCGGCCTGACCCTGTTCGAGAGCGTCCGCTACCACGGCGGCTTCGCCAAGTTCTTCCGCACCCTCTCGCTGGTCGGGACGCCGCTGGCGATCCTCGCCAACCTGCTGATCCTGCTCTTCGCCTGATCGGCGCCCGCCTCAGCCGGAGGAGACGCGCGCGTCGCTGCGCAGCGCGTCGAAGACCTCCTCGGCCAGCTGCGATCCGTCTTCGGTCCGCAGCGGCGTCGCGTTGACGCGGAGGACGACGCCGTCGCGGTCGACTTCCTCCAGCGAGACGCTCGGCTTGTAGCGGGTCGGCACCGAGATCGCCCGCAGCAGGCGCTCCTCCACCCGCCGCGGGCTGGCGTCGAGGTCGAAGCGGGCGCGGACGTCGACCTTGTCGGGCTCGCGCAGCGGCACGACGACGAGGTTGATGAGGACGCTGTTGGGGACGAGCAGGCGGTCGGCGCCCTGGACCAGGGTCGCGTAGAAGAGGCCGAGCGAGCTGACCGTGCCCTCGATCGAGCCGGCGAGGGCGCCGCCGACCAGGCGCACCCGTTCGCCGACCTTGAAGGGTCGCGTGCTCTGCAGGACGATGCCGGCGAAGAGCCCGCCCAGGGTCTGCTGGGCGGCGAGGCCGAGCACGATCGCGGTGAAGGCGCCGCCGACCGCGAGGGTGGCGGCGTTGACCCCGGCGATGCGCAGGGCGAGGATCACCACCGCCGCCATCGCGAAGAGGCGGACGAGGAAGCCGAGGGTGCCGGCGGTGGCCGGGTCCAGGCGCCGGTAGAGCGGCGGCGAGAGCCCGCGCACCAGCCAGTGCGAGGCGGCCGAGCCGACCACGACCAGGATCGCCACCGTCGCCATCCGCACCCACTGGCCGTAGCCGGGCAGCAGGCTCTGGCGGTTGTAGTAGACGACCAGGGTCGCGGCGAGCACCGCGAGCGCGACGAGGAGGCCGCCGAGCGCTCGCCGCGAGATCCGCGGCGCCAGCTCCTCGCCCAGGCCCAGCGAGTGCCAGGCATGGCTGCGGGTCTCGAACAGCTCGCGGGGGAGTCGGGGGCGACGCTGGGAGGGCATCGAGTGCCTCTACCCGAGACACGCACGCCTATGCACGGCGAGCGCCGCTAGCCCCTCCTAGGCGCGAAGGGCCGCGAGCGCCTCGTCCCGGCTCCCATGGATTGAGATCGAGAGCTCGAGCCCGGTGATCTCCAGCACCCGCCGGACCTGCTCGTTGGCGCTGCAGATCACGAGCCGGCCGCTGCCGCCGCCGTCGGCGCCCCGATCGAGGCGCTGCCAGGCCCGCACGATCAGCGCGATCCCGGTCGAGTCGATGAATTCGCACTGCGAGAGGTCGATCAGCACGGAGCTCTCGCAGGCGGCGGCCGCCTCTTCCAGCGGACCCTCCAGCTCGGGCGCGGTGCTGAGGTCGAGCTCGCCGCGGACCGCGACGATCCGGACGCCGTCGTCGAGTTGTGCGGCGGTCGCCTCGAATGGGGCCGGGGTCACGCGGGCGATGCTAGCGCAGGACAGGCTCCCGCACCCTCCGTTTTGCGGGCGGACGTTGGGGGTAGCCGTCGATCGGTGGCGTTGAAAGCTATGCTCGCCGCCGAAGCGACGAGGGCGCTCCAGCGGCGTGGGATTGCGATACGTGAATACGACCACCGAGGACCGATCGGGGCTGCAGATGTCTCTTCCCGCGAGGGCGGAGAACGTCGCCGTCGTCCGCCACGCGCTGGCGGGGCTGGCCGAGCGGATCGGGATGGACGACGCCGGCGTCGCCGACCTGAAGACGGTCGTCACCGAGGCCTGCATGAACGTGGTCGTCCACGCTTATCCCGGCAAGGATCCCGGGCCGATCGAGATCGAGGCGATCCCGGAGCTCGAGGGGCTGACGGTCGCCGTCCGTGACTTCGGGATGGGGATCCGGCCGCAGCCGGAAGCCGACCGCCCGAGCCTGCGCATCGGCCTGACCCTGATCGCCGCCCTCTCGCGCAGCTTCGAGATCAGGGGCGGGATCGACCGCGGCACCGAGATCCGCATGCACCTGTCGCTGCGCGCCGACCGGGACAGGCCGGAGTCGATCTCGGCCCCGGTCCCGCCCGCGGTCGAGCAGACCGAGATGAGGGTCGGTCCGCCCGAGCTCGTGGGCCCGGTCCTCGGGCACGCCCTCGCCGCCCTCGCCGCGCGCCGCGAGATCACCGTCGACCGCCTCGCCGACGCGATGCTGCTCAGCGACGCGATCTCGGCCGGCGCCCCCCACGCCTTCGAAGACGGCCACGTCTCGCTCAGCGTCGCCGACCGCGAGGAGGGCCTGGTATTGCGCGTGGGCCCGATGGCCCGCGGCGGTGCCGAGCGCCTGCGCCTCAGCCTCGACCTGCCGGACCTCGGCCGCTCGCTGGAGGTCCTCGCCGACGAGGTGCGGGTCGAGCGGGGCGAGGACGGCGAGTTCCTCGTCCTCGGCATCGCCTCCCTGGCGGCCTAGCTCAGTCGGCCTTTTCGCGGCTGTCCTGTTCGGCCACCTCGGCCCGGATCCGCTCCAGCGTACGGCGCAGGATCCGCGAGATGTGCATCTGCGAGTGGCCGATGCGCTCGGCGATCTGGGACTGGGTCATGTCCTCGACGAAGCGCAGCTGCAGGACCAGCCGCTCGCGCTCGTCGAGGTGGGGGAGGGCGCCTTCCAGCGCCAGCTTGTCCTCGACCAGGTCGAAGCCCTCGTCCTCGTCCCCGACCCACTCCGAGGCCGGCGATTCATCCTCCTCGCCGCCGACCGGGCGGTCCAACGAGAGCGGGCGGCGATTGTGGTTCGCCTCGAGCACCTCGAGCACGTCGTTGGGGTCGACGTCGAGCTTGGCGGCGATCTCGCCGACCGAGGGGGAGCGCTGCAGCTCCACGGTCAGGGCCGAGATCGCCTTGTCGACTTCGGCCATGCGATCGTGCAGGCCGCGCGGGACCCGCACGGTCCAGACGCGGTCGCGGAAGTGGCGCTTCAGCTCGCCGAGGATCGTCGGCGAGGCGAAGGCGGTGAAGGGGGTGCCGCGATCGGGCTCGAAGCGGTCGATCGCGTTGACCAGGCCGAGGCTGGCGACCTGGAGCAGGTCGTCGAAGGACTCGCTGGCGCCGCGGTAGCGCAGGGCGAGGTTCTTGGCGAAGGGCAGGTACCGGCGGACCAGCTCCTCCCTGGTCGCGGGGTCGCGATTCTCGGCGAAGCGCGCCCACAGCGCCCGCTCGCTCGCGAGCCCGTCCCCGACCCCCCGGGAGGGGTCGTTCTTGGGGGGTCGAGTCTCTTCCCGTTTCGCTGCCATCGTCGCCTTCCACCGGATCGTTTCACCGGCGCCGCCCTGAAGGGCGTGAACAGAAGCCGTGCAGCGCCTGGGGCCGATGACGGCCACCGTGCTCACACCATAGCGCCGCCGCCCGAGTCGCTCGGCCTCGAGCGACTCGGGGGGGCGCGGAGCGCTACTGCGTGGCGCTCGGGTCCGCCTGCCGCTCGTCCTCGACGGCGGCCTTCGGGTCCGGCGAGGTGAAGTGGAGCATCTCCACCTTGGTCTGCATGCTCGGCCCCTCGCCGCCGGCAAGGCGGGCCGAGGCCTCGGCCTGGATCTGTAGCAGGCGGTCGAGCGTGCCTCCGAGCAGGGCGGTGACGTCCTCCCAGCCCTGCTTGTCGACGACCATCGGAACGCGGCTGAGATGACGGTCCTCGAAACGGTCGAAGGTGTTGCCGGTGACGGCCTCCTCGATGTCGTCGAAGATCGCTTTCAGCATCGCGCCGGAGAGGCCGGGACGCAGGCTTTCCGGCATCCGCGCCCACTCGCTGTCGCTGAGGAACTGCCTGCGGGTGGCGCGGTAGAAGTGCTCGGTCGCACCGCGCCGCTGCTTGGTGTCGACCAGCTCGATGCAGTCGTATTTCTCCAGGACGCGCACATGGTAGGCGACGAGGTTGAGGCTCTGTTCCAGCTCCTGGGAGAGCAGGTTGGGGCTGGCGACCCGCTCATTGAGAATTATCAGGATCTGTACGCGCAGGGGGTGGGCGAAGGCTTTGGCGACGATCTGTTCGACGCCATCTTTTTTCTTGGTCTTCGGCAAAACGTCTTCCTTACGTTGTTTTCCGGGGGGCGGTGGTGATCGGAGCAACCTTAATGGCCACATCTCAAGAATTCCACAACACCCACGAAATTCTCGTTTATTTCCGTAGTTTTTCCGCTTCCCCTTGATTGCTATAAAGATTTAGAGTAATAATTCGGCGACCAGGATCGCGCCGGGCGGTTCGGGGAACGGGAGATCACGGGGGGAGGTGGACGGACGTGAAGATCGGAACGATGTCGCAGGCGGTTGCTCCAGTGGCCATCAGCAAGGGCTCCTGACGGACGCCGAGCGGGACGGCGGCGCACCTGGCAGCCTTTGGCATATGGCGCCCTGGAAGCTGCCTTTGATCGTGGTCGCGATCGCCGTCCCGATCGTCCTCGGCTTCTACGCCGGTGGGCCGGGGGTAGGCGTCGCCGTCGGTGCCCTGGTGGCGGTCTCGATCGTCGTCGTCGCGGTGCGGATGACGCCCCGAGGGGCGATCGGCGAGGTCCCAGCCGGCGCCGAGCGGCGCCTGCTGTTAGTCGTCAGCCGGCCGCTCGACGATCCGGCGGCGATCTCGGCGATCGCCGGCGAGCCCGGTCGGGGGCCGGACCGCGGCGCGAGCGCGCCCGTCGTCCGCGTTCTCTCGCCCGCGCGCATCGGATTCCTCGATCGCTGGACCTCCGACCTCGAGCCCGCCCGGCGCGAGGCGCAGCAGCGGCTGGTGGTGACCATCGCCTCGCTGGCGAAGGCCGGATTGGAGGCGGAAGCGAGGGTCGGCGACGAGGATCTCGTCCAGGCCGTGGAGGACCAGCTGCGGAGCTTTCCGGCGACCGAGGTGATCCTGGTCTCCGGCCCTCTCGGCGAGGACGCCGCCACCGACGCCGCGGCCGCGGAGCTGGGCGAACGGCTGCGCCCGAGCTTCCGGCGGCTCGCCCTCAGCGATCCAGGAGCTCGCTGAAGCGGAGCGCCGCGCGGGAGGGCAGCAGGAAGCCTTCACGATCATGCAGCAGCCCGGCCCCGACGAGGTCGCGGACCGCCCGCTCGATCGCGTCCCTCTCGGCGAAGCCGGGCGACTCGCCGCCGAGCTCGCGGAAGAGCTCGGCGAGCGTTACCTGGGCTGGATGCAGGTCCAGGAGCTGACGCAGGACCGTGGCCTCGGCCGCGGCGTCGTCGTCGGCTGGCGAGCAGGTGTCGTCGGTCGCGTCCATGGAGTCGGCCGGTCGCTAAGCCCCCGGGCCCGGCGAAGTCTCCCCCGGCGCGGCGTCGTCGCCGGGGGGCTCCGCCTCGCGGTCGAGCCCGAGCACCTGGCGCGCCCAGGCCGCCTCGATCGCGAGGCCATAGAAATGCTGCATCGAGCCCCGTACCGGTTTCGTGCTGATCAGCGATATCGCCGCGCACTCGGCGAGGACGCGCACGTGATAGCTGATGTTGCTGAGCGGCTGGTCCAGGGCGGTGGCCATCTCCCGCGGGCTGGTCGCCTCCCTGTCGACCATGTGCCGCAGGATTTCCCGGCGCATCGGGTGGCGGAGCGCCTCCAGCAGGTCGTTGTCGTCCGAACGGTTGAGACTCGTCATCGCGGCCCGTCAATATAGAGCAAACGAAACGTTCTGTCTGGCAATGTTTTGTCTGTGGAATGAAATCCTGCGGAAGGAGCGGCCTCAGACGTCCTCGCGGATCCCGCCCATCTCGGTGAAGACCGCGGTGACGCCGCCGTCGTGCCGCTGCTCGTCGGCGATCACGTGGGAGACGGCGTTGATCAGCGCCAGATGGGTGAAGGCCTGCGGGAAGTTGCCGAGGTGGCGCCCCGAGCCCGCCTCGAGCTCCTCGGCGAAGAGGTCGAGCCAGCCGGCCGCCTCGAGCAGGCGCTCGCAGAGCTCGCGCGCCCGCCGGCGCTCGCCGATCTCCGAGAGCGCCGAGACCAGCCAGAAGGAGCAGATCAGGAAGGTGCCCTCCTTGCCGTGCAGGCCGTCGTCGGTTTCCTGCACCTTGTAGCGGAGGACGAGGCCGTGCTCGGTCAGGTCGGAGGCGATCGCGTCGACCGTGGCGCGCACGCGCTCGTCGTCGGGCGGCAGGAAGCGCAGCAGCGGGACCAGCAGCAGCGAGGCGTCGAGGGCGTCGGTCCCGTAGTGCTGGCGGAAGACGCCGTCGCGGACGCCGTGCTCGAGGATCTCGGCCTTGATCGCGTCGGCCGTGCGCCGCCACTCGTCGGCGACGTCGTCGAAGCCGATGCCGCGGGCGAGGCGGGCGCCGCGGTCGACCGCGACCCAGATCATCAGCTTCGAGGAGACGTAGTGCCGGGGCTCCCCGCGCGACTCCCAGATCCCCTGGTCGGGCTCGTGCCAGGCGGCGATCGCCGCTTCCACCTGGTAGCGGATCAGCTCGCGGTCGGTCTGGGTGCCGGTGCCTCTGAGCGCTTTTTCGTGCAGGTAGACCGAGTCCAGCAGCGCCCCCCAGACGTCGTTCTGGCGCTGGTCGTAGGCGCCGTTGCCGATCCGCACCGGCCGCGCGCCGCCGTAGCCGCCGAGGTGGTCGAGGCTGCTCTCGGCCAGCTCCTTCTCGCCGCCGATCCCGTACATGATCTGCAGCTCGGGATGGTCCTGGCAGACGTTGACGATGAAGCGCATGAAGTCGCGCGCCTCCTGGTCGAAGCCGAGCGTGTGCAGGGCCCAGAGGCTGAAGGTCGAGTCGCGGATCCAGCTGAAGCGGTAGTCCCAGTTGCGTTCGCCGCCCGGCGTCTCCGGCAGCGAGGTGGTCGGGGCGGCGACGATCGCCCCGGTCGGGGTGTAGGTGAGCCCCTTGAGGACGAGGGCGGAGCGCTGCAGGTGGATCCGCCAGGGATGGTCGGGGAAGTTGCCGTCGCGCAGCCAGTCGCGCCAGAACTCTTCGGTCGAGTCGAGCCGCTCCAGCGCCTCCGGGGCGCTACGCGGGCCGCCGAGGTCGTCGTTGCCCCAGGTGACGGCGCAGAAGCCGCTCTCGTCCTCGCGCAGGTGCATGGTGCCGCGGACTACGCCCCCGTCGATCTCCAGCTCCATGTCGCTGGTCAGCCGCAGCTCGGTCCCGTCGGCGGCGCGGGCGATCGCCTCGCCGAGCTCGCCGCCGCTCCAGCTCGCGCCCTCGAGGCCGTAGCCGAAGCGCGGCAGGCACTCCATCTCCATCTCGACCTCGCCGTCGATGCAGGTCATCGTCCGCAGCAGCGAGCGGTCGGACTCGTGTTCGGTGTCGGGGCGGGCGCGCTCGCCGCCGGCGGTCGCCCACTCGGCGATCGTCAGCGCGTCGTGGACGACGACCCAGCCGGTGTCGGTGACCCAGGTGGTCTCGATCACCAGGGTGCCGGGCTCGTAGCGGCGGCCGATCGGGACCACGACCCCGCGCGGTTTGACCCGGAAGTGGCCGGCGCCGCGGTCGAGCAGGGCGCCGAAGGCGCTGGCCGAGTCGAAGCGGGGGAGGCAGAGCCACTCGACGGCGCCGTCGTAGGAGACGAGGGCGGCGGTGTGGCAGTCGGAGAGGAAGCCGTAGCTGCCGATGGGGGGAAAGCGGTTGTTCGCGGCGGCCATCGTCGGCGGTCCAAGCTAGCAGCGCCCGCGGGCGCTGGGAATGGGCGATCCCGCGCCGCTACGCTGGGCCGATGACCCTGCCGTTCGCGCACGTGGCCGGCGTTCTCGCCCCGGTCGAGCTGCTGCCGCTGCTGCTGGTCGGAGGCCTCTACGCGAAGCGGGCCTCGACCCTGGCGGCGAAGGGCCGGCCGGTTGCGCTCTGGCGTCAGCTCTGCTTCGCCGCCGGCCTGCTGACGATCGTGGTGGCGCTGTTCTCGCCGGTCGGCCACATCGCCGAGGAGCTGGTGATCGCGCACATGGTCGAGCACCTCCTGCTCGGCGACGTCGCCACCCTGCTGCTGGTCCTGGGCCTGACCGGGCCGCTGCTGCAGCCGATCCTGGCGATCCCGGTCTTCGACAAGCTCCGCCTGCTCGCCCACCCGCTGGTCGCCTTCCCGCTCTGGGCGATCAACTTCTACGTCTGGCACATCCCGGCCCTGTACGAGGCCGCCTACGGGACCGCGGCGGCGCACCTGCTCGAGCACTCGCTGTTCGTCTTCTTCGGCTGCCTGATGTGGATGCCGGTCTTCGGGCCGCTGCCGACGCCGCGATGGTTCACCGCCGCCTGGAAGGTCGGCTACGTGATCGCGGTCCGCTTCGCCGGCGCCATCCTCGGCAACGTGCTGATGTGGTCCGGGTCGGTGCTCTACCCGATCTACGCCCCGGGCGAGCGCTACTGGGGGATCGCCCCGATCGCCGACCAGAGCACCGCCGGCGTGGTGATGATGGTCGAGGGGACCTTCCTCGGGCTGGGGCTGCTGGCCTGGGTCTTCTTCGAGGCCTCGCGCGAGGGGATCGAGAAGCAGCGCCTGCTCGACCTCGCCCACGAGCGCGGGGTAGAGCTCGACGCGGCGCGGGCCCAGCGGGCGGTCGCCGCCGGCCACGGCGAGCGGCTCGAGAAGCAGCTGCTGGGCGAATGAACGGCATCGCGGACCGCGCAAAAGCGTGGCTGGTGACCGGTCCGCTCGGGCGCGGCCTCGCCTTCGCGATCGACTTCGGCGCGGCGTTGCGGACCTTCCTCTCTCGCTAGGGTGCTGCGTCCGATGCAGACCTCCCTCACAGAGCTGCCCGACTCGCGGGTGCGGGTCGAGGTCGAGGTCCCGGCCGAGGACGTCGCCCGCGCGACCTCGCGCGCGGCGCGGGCGATGGCGAAGGAGATGCGGCTGCCCGGCTTCCGCGAGGGCAAGGCGCCGCCGTCGCTGGTGATCCAGCGGCTCGGCTTCGGCCCGGTCCTGGAGGAGTCGATCCGCGAGGGGCTGCCCGAGTGGTACGAACGGGCGCTGCTCGACGCCGGGGTCAGCCCGATCGGCGACCCCAGCATCGAGATGGTCTCCACGCCCGAGAGCGAGGGCGAAGCGCTCAGCTTCAAGTTCGAGGTCGGGGTGCGGCCGCCGGCCAAGCTCGGCGAGTACAAGGGCCTGGAGGTCGGCCGCAAGGAGACCGAGGTCCCCGACGACGTCGTCGAGACCGAGATCGAGCGCCTGCGCGAGGGCTTCGCGCGGCTGGAGCCGGTCGAGCGCGAGGCCGCCGCGGGCGACTCGCTGCTGATCGACTTCGAGGGGCTGATCGACGGCACCGCCTTCGAGGGCGGCAAGGCCGAGGACTACCTGCTGGCGCTCGGCTCGGGCCAGCTGATCGAGGGCTTCGAGGAGCAGCTGACCGGGGCCAAGCCGGGCGAGGAGCGAGACGTGAAGGTCAGTTTCCCCGGCGACTACCAGGCCGAGCACCTGGCCGGCAAGGACGCCGTCTTCAAGGTCAAGGTCAAAGAGGTGCGGGAGAAGATCCTGCCCGAGCTCGACGACGAGTTCGCCGCCGACGCCTCCGAGTTCGACACCCTGGAGGAGCTGCGCGCCGACATCCGCGAGAAGGTCGGCGAGGCGCTGGGCAGCCGGGCCGAGGAAGACTTCCGCGTCGCCGCGATCGACGCCGCCGTCGAGGCCGCGACCGTCGACGTCCCACCGGACCTGGTCGACGCCCGCGCGACCGAACGCTGGGAGCGGATGGAACGCCAGCTCGCCCAGCGCGGGATGGACCCCGACGCCTTCCTGCAGATGCAGGGCAAGACCCGCGAGGAGCTGATCGAGGAGTCCAAGCCCGACGCGTCGCGGGAGCTCAAGCGCGAGGCCGTGGTCACCGCGATCGCCGAGGCGGAGGCGATCGAGATCGGCGACGAGGAGCTCATCGAGGCGCTCGAGCACAGCGCCGAGCACGAACGGACGACGCCGCGGAAGCTGTTGGAGCGGCTGCGCGAAAACGGCCGCGACGCGATGGTGGTCGAAGACCTGAAGGCGCGCAAGGCAATCGAGCTGGTGGCGGAGTCGGCGGTGCCAATCCCGCTCGAGCAGGCCGAGGCGCGCGAGCAGATCTGGACGCCGGAGAAGGAGCGCGAGGCGGCCGGCGAGCTCTGGACGCCAGACGCCGACTAGCCGCGCGGGCGTGCTCAGGCACGCCTGATCCCTTCTATAGAGTGCGCGCCATGAGTCCTCTGGTACCGATGGTGGTCGAACAGACCTCGCGCGGCGAGCGCGCCTACGACATCTACTCGCGCCTGCTCAGCGAGCGGATCATCTTCCTCGGCACCCCGGTCACCGACGACATCGCCAACCTGATCGTCGCCCAGCTCCTGCACCTGGAGTCCGAGGACCCCGACAAGGACGTCAGCATCTACATCAACTCGCCGGGCGGCTCCGTCTACGCCGGCCTGGCGATCTACGACACGATGCAGTTCATCAAGCCCGACGTGCAGACGATCTGCTCCGGGGTGGCGATGAGCATGGGGGCGCTGCTGCTCAGCGGCGGCGCCGCCGGCAAGCGGATGGCGCTGCCGAACTCGAAGATCCTGATCCACCAGGTCTCGGCCGGCTTCCAGGGCCAGGCGACCGACATCGAGATCCACGCCAAAGAGATCATCGACGTCCGCCGCCGCCTCGACGAGATCATCGCCCACCACACCGGCCAGCCCTTCGAGAAGGTCACCAAAGACACCGACCGCGACTACTTCATGAGCGCCGAGGAGGCGGTCGAGTACAACATCGTCGACCGCGTCATCGAGCACCACTGAAGCGCCCCGCCCTTCTCGCCCTCGCCCTCCTCGCCGCGCTGGCGGCACCGGCCTCGGCCCGGATCGCCGCCCGCGACGGCGGCGTCCCCTTCTACGGCCACGTCTTCCCGGTCCAGGGGCCGCACGGCACCCGCGGCCCCATCGGCGAGTTCGGCGCGCCGCGCTCCGGCGGCCGCACCCACGAGGGCTTCGACGTCGTCGCCGCCTGCGGCACCGAGCTGGTCGCGGTCACCAACGGCCGCGTCCTGCGCAGCGGCTACGACCCGGTCCTCTACGGCAACTACGTCCTCATCCACGGCGAAGGGGAGAGCCGCGGCTACTTCTACGCCCACCTGCCACGGCCGGCCCTGGTCCATCGTGGCGAGCGGGTCTGGGAGGGCGAGCGGGTCGGCGCCGTCGGCGAGACCGGCAACGCGAGCAGCGTCGGCTGTCACCTCCACTTCGAGATCCACGTCCACGGCGTCCCCGTCGACCCCGCTCCATCCCTGCGCCGCTGGGACCGCTACAGCTGACCCTCCCGAACTGCATCAACTTTCAGGGCTGCGGGACCGGAAAGTTGATGCAGTTGCCTTGTCAGAGGTCGCGTTCGAACCAGAGGTCGGCTTTGGGGTTGTCGTTGTAGGCGGGGACCTCGCGGTAGCCGGCGGCGCGGTAGAGGCCGACCGCCGGGGTGAGGTAGTAGGAGGTGTCGAGGCGGACGGCGCGGCAGCCGTGCTCGGCGGCGATCTCGTCGAGGCGGGCGAGGATGCGGCGGCCGAGGCCGGTGCCGCGGAAGCGCGGGTCGACGAACATGCTCTTGACCTCGGCTACATCGGTGTCGAGGTGGCGGACGCCGCCGAGCCCGGCCGGCTCGCCGTCGACGCGGGCGATCAGGAGGACGCCGTTGGGCGGCACCAGGTCGGCCGGCGGCCCGGCCGCGATCTCCTTCTCGATGTCGATGCCCGCTCCCTCGCGGTCGTAGGCGAGCGGTCCGTCCGCCTCGCGGATGAAGGGCTCGTAGAGCCCGCGCACCGCGGCCGCGTTGGGCGCGATCGGCTCCAGGGTGATCTCGGTCGAGGAGTGCATTGACCGTCTACATGACCGCAAATGCACTCCTCGGCCTAGAGCTCGAGGTCGTACTCGAGCCATTCCGAGCGGGTGGCGCCGGTGGAGTCGTAGAGGCGCTGGGCGGTGAGGTTGTCGGGGGCGGTGGCCCACTCGAGCTGGGAGGCGCCGCGCTCGCGGCCGATCGCGGCGCTGGCTTCGATCAGGGCCCGGCCGGCGCCCTGGCCGCGCGCCGATTCGGCGACGAAGAGGTCGTTCATCAGCACCGTCTCGGTCGCGCTCAGCGAGCTGAAGGTCCAGTAGAGGCAGGCGTAGCCGACCAGCTCGTCCCCGTCGCGGGCGCCGAGCAGCAGCCCGTCCTCGCTGGGGGCGAGGAAGCGCCTGAAGAAGGCGCGGTTGCGCTCCTCGCCGATCTCGGCGACCTCGTAGAAGCGCTGGTAGGCCGCGATCAACGGCAGCAGCCGCTCGAATTCGCGGTCCTCGACCGGGGCGATCTCGAGCTGCGTTGCCACCGGGCCACCGTAGCGCGCCGCAAGTGGCCGGTCACGAGCAGGGACAGCCGTCCGGGCGCAGTAAACGACCCCACGACCCGGCATGGCGGCCCGATTAAGCTGTTGGGGCTGCCGGAGGCCAAGACCGATCCCGATTAGGAGGGGATTCCGCTGGCACGTCCCACAGACTCGAACGAGCAGCTCCTCTGCAGCTTCTGCGGCAAGTCGCAGCGACAGGTCAAGAAGTTGATCGCCGGCCCCGGCGTCTACATCTGCGACGAGTGCATCGACCTCTGCAACGAGATCATCGACGAGGAGCTGACGGCGCCGCCCGCCTTCGAGCTGGAGAACCTGCCGAAACCGCAGGAAATCCACGACGTCCTGCAGGAGTACGTGGTCGGCCAGGAGGCGGCGAAGCGCTCGCTCGCGGTCGCCGTCTACAACCACTACAAGCGGGTCCAGATCGCCCAGTCCGAGGAGACCGAGGTCGAGCTGCAGAAGTCGAACATCATGATGCTGGGCCCGACCGGCTGCGGCAAGACGCTGCTCGCCCAGACCCTCGCCCGCATCCTCAACGTGCCCTTCGCGATCGCCGACGCGACGGCCCTGACCGAGGCCGGCTACGTCGGCGAGGACGTCGAGAACATCCTCCTGAAGCTGATCCAGGCCGCCGACTACGACGTCAAGAAGGCGGAGACGGGGATCATCTACATCGACGAGATCGACAAGATCGCGCGCAAAGCCGACAACCCGTCGATCACCCGCGACGTCTCCGGCGAAGGCGTGCAGCAGGCGCTGCT
>Ga0070691_10000071_pt1 | contig 28486 bp, 24 predicted proteins | sample KBSK1101metaG_FD_64673 | JGI IMG/M metagenome (GOLD analysis project Ga0070691, IMG submission 64673) | Corn, switchgrass and miscanthus rhizosphere microbial communities from Kellogg Biological Station, Michigan, USA - KBS K1-10-1 metaG | ecosystem: Host-associated > Plants > Roots >... | reverse complement strand
CGCTGAACGGCCACTGCGTCGGCGGCGGCCTCGAGATCGCGATGGCGGCCGACATCCGCATCGCCCGCAAGGACGCCGGCAAGATCGGCCTGCCCGAGGTCGCGCTCGGCGTGCTCCCGGGCACGGGCGGTACGCAACGCTTGGCGCGCTTGGTCGGCAAGCCGCGCGCGATCGAGTTGATGATCACCGGCAAGACGTTCTCGTTCGAACAGGCCCTGGATTGGGGCATGATCAGCGACATCTACGAAGGCGACGGCGCGTCGTTCCGCGAGCAGGCGCTGGCGTACGCCAAGCAGTTCACCACGCCGAACAAGGCCCCGATGGCGGTCGGCCACATCAAGCGCGCGGTCCAGACCGGTGCCGAACTGCCGCTCGAAGCAGCACTCGGACTCGAGCGCGAACTGCAATCGCTGCTCTTCAAGAGCGCGGATGCCAAAGAAGGCATCGCCGCCTACAACGAAAAGCGCACCGCCAAGTTCACCGGGAAGTAGCCCGCTCTGATCCGCCTCTTCACCGACCTGCCCGAAGGCGTGGCGTTCGCGCTCGCGTTGATCGCGTACTATGCGTACGCGATCGTCGGGCTTTTGGTCGTGCGACGGATCCTCGAGCGGGCGGGCGTCCCGAAGACCCAGCCGGTGATGGCCGGCTGGTCGACGGCGCTAGCGGCGCTGACCGCGTTGCTGTTCACGTTCGTGGTCGCGAACCTGTGGCAGAACGCGAACATCGCCCGTGGCCGGGTCGACGGCGAGGCGAGCGCCATGCGCATGATCGCGCGCGACGTGGTGCCGGCACAGCGCGGGCTGGTGCGCGACTACGCGCAGTCGGTCGTCACGGACGACTGGCCGACGCTGTGCGGCGGCGACGGAAGCGCGAAGACGACCGCCGCGCTCCGGCGCCTCGAGCGCGAAGCCAAGCCGCTCGACGCGGGCAGGCGCGCCGACCTCGACGCGCAGATGGCCGCGCTCGAGAATTTGCGCGCCGCACGCGTGCAGGCCGGCGGCCCGAGCATTCCGCCCGAGATCTGGTTCGCGCTGGTCGTGCTCTCGATGTTGCTGCTCGGGATCACGTTCTTCGGACACCACGAGAACCTGGGCTTCCAGATGGGACTGACGCTGGTGCTCGCCACCGCGCTCGCCACGCTCTTCTGGCTGACCGTGCAGTTGGACTTCCCGTTCTGCGGCGGAACGACCGTCGGTCCGGGCGCGATCGTCGACGCGTTGCGGTCGCTATGAAGAAGTGGGAGACGCTGCTCGCGCTGCTGGCCGTGATCCTGGCGAGCGCAGCCGCGTTTCCGATCGGCCTGCGCGTCCCGCTCGCGCTCCTCGCGATCGCCCTCCTCGTCTCGATCGGCGTGGCGCGTCTACGCTCGGCCGCGACCGGCAAGAAGACGATGCACGTCCCCGACGCCGCCGAACGAGCCGAACGCATCCGAGCCGACAGGGAACGCCGGCTGCACCACTAGCCGAGGGGGGTAGCAACGCGGCTACGCGAAGGCGACTTCATGGTAACGGCATTCATCCTTCTCAACGTCGAGCGCGGACACATGAAGGCGGTGGCGGACGGTCTGCTCCAGATCCCCGGTATCGCCGAGGTCTACTCCGTGGCCGGCCCCTTCGATCTGGTCGCGATCGCCCGCGTGAAAGAACACGACCAGCTCAACGATCTTGTGACCGACCATCTCGCCGCGCTCGAGGGCATCGATTCGACCGAGACCCTGATCGCGTTCCGCTCGCTCGCCAAGAAAGACCTCGGCCTTCTCTGGGACATCGGCGTCGACTAGAGCCTACGGTTCGTCGGTCCGATACAACGCGCCGCCGGGGGCGGTGATGATGCGGGCCTTGCCGTCGATGATCTCCGTGAAGCGCATCCGTTCGGGCGTCCACGGCTTCTCGCCGACGCGGAAGAGGTTCCCGCCGAGCGGCGTGAGCGGCGTGCCGTCGTCGTAGACGAGCTCGCCCTTGCGTACGATCACGCGCACGCTGCCGAAGTAGCCGTCCGCGTCGATCGCGGCGTAGTGACCCAGATATGCGTTCCAGATCTTCGGATACGCGAACGTGCGCGGTCCGGTGTACTTCGCGCCCGGGAACCATTGCGCGCCGAAGAACGCTTCGACCACGTTCTTCTTCGCGTCGCGTCCGAACTGGAGCGACTCGGTGGCGTAGGCCGGGCTGTCGACCCAGAACGAATCGTCGCCGTTCGGATACATCGCATACGTCCCATCCGCGTCGGTGAGCGTCAGCCGGTCGCCCTTTGCGGCGACGACCAGTCGCTTCGTGCCGCCTTGCAGTGCATACGAGCCGGCGAACGCGGCCGAGCCCTCGACGTGGAGCGGATCGTCGGCCTTCGGTTGTGCCGGCAGCGGTTTGCCTTCGGCATACGCGCGCAACGCCTTGATGGCGTAGGTGACGATCGCGCACGGCCGCGGGCCGGCGTAGTTGAGGTTCGACATCGCGATCACGCCGTAGCCGCGCGTGAGGTCGAGCGACATGCAGGCCGTGTACGAGAGCACGCCGCCGGTATGATCGACCAACGTATCGCCGGCGGCGCGTTGGACGCCGAGACCATAGCCGTAGAGTCCGAACATCCCGTGTCCGCCGGCGCCCATCTCCTTGCCGTCGGTGATCGCCGGCGAGGTGAGCAGCTTCCAACTCGCGGCCGAGAGCAGTCGCCCGTGAGGCCCGATTCCGCCGTTGAGGATGTAGCGCATGTAGGTCGCCATATCGCCGGGAGTCGTGAGGATCGAACCGGCCGGGTCCTGATAGTGCGTGGTCGGCGTGGTGACCAGACGCGGATCCACCGGCGGCGTCGGACGGTCGTCGTCGGCGTACGTGTAGCCGGTGGCGGCATCGGCGAGCGTCCGTGGATTCCAGATCGTGGTGGAGTGGGTCATGTCGAGCGGTCCGAAGATCCGGCGCGCGATGATGCTCTGGTAGTCGTTCTTCTCGATGGTCGTCAGGATCGCGCCGAGGGTGTCGTAGCCGACGTTGGAGTAGGACCAGTGCGTTCCGGGCGCATAGCCGGTGAACCAGTCGCGCAACGACGCGGGGCCGGCGTAGCCGGTCGAGAGGCCGCCGTCGGGCAGACCGCTGCTATGCGAGAACAGATCGTGCGACGTGATCGGGCGATAGGCCGTGTGGATGGAGAACCACGGCAGATAGTGCTTGACCGGCAGCGTGTCATCGAAGCGACCGGCATCCTTGAGTTGGAGCAGCGCGCCGGCGGTGAACGACTTGGTGATCGAGCCGATGCCGAAGCGCGTCTGCGGGGTGACCGGCGTCTGCGTCTCGCGGTTCGCGTAGCCGACGCTCAATATCCGCAGGACGCCGCTCTTGTCGACGATCGCCACCGACATCCCGGGCGCGCCCTGGCGCGCGAGCGCGACCGGCGCGTACGCCGCGATCGCGTCGAGCGTCTGCGCGAGCGTCGGCGTCGTCGCGGCCGGGGAGGGTGCGGGCGTCGCGGCGACGAGCGCGACCGAGAGCAGAAGGCAGCTAGAAGAGCGCGAGTTGAGCATGTTCCTCCAGATATTCGGCATCGAAGCCGGCGGCGCGAACGCGATGGACGAAGTCTTCGAACCCGTGGTTGAGCAAGACCTTGCGCGGCTGGGCGAGTTCGAGATACTTCAGCAACGCTGGATAGTCGGCGTGATCCGAGAGCGCGAACGACCGGTCCGCGCCGTAACGGTACGAGGCGCTCCGATCCATCGCCCAGCCGGTAAGCATGGCCGTGCGCCGATGGCGATTGCGAAGCGCGCGCGGCAGCCCGCGCCCCGATGGCGGCCAGATCAGCACCGTCTCGGGAACGTACGTCGCTTCGTCGTAGCATGCGTAGGGCGGCAACGCCACGCCCTGCTGCACGTACACGGCGCTGATCGCGGCGACCGACGGGTGCACGGTGATCGGCAGCCCCGCGCCGCCCAGGATCGCGATCGCTTCTTGCGCTTTGCCGAGCGAGTAGGCGTAGAAGATCGGCACGCCGCCCTCTTCGAGCGCGCGCCGCGCGAACGCGATCATCTCGCCGTGCAATTCGTCCTTCGGCGGAAAGACGTACTGCGCGCGGCCGAACGTGCACTCCATCAGCACCACGTCGCAACGCTTGACCTCGGGCGGCTCGCACGTGAGCGACGGCGCGAGCTTGAAATCGCCGGTGTAGACGAAGCGCCCGCGCTCGCCTTCGACCAGCAACTGCGAACTGCCGAGCACGTGGCCGGCCGAGAAGAGCGTCAGGCGATGCTCGCCTTCATCCCACGGCTCGTTCATCGCGCGTTCTTCGAAGACGCACGGCGGTCGCGGCGGACGCCGGTCCAGAAACGAGGTCTGCACCGGTTTCTGCGAGCGTTTCGAGAAGCGCACCCGGCAGATGGCGGCGGTGTTGGGCGTCGCGACGACGGTTCGATGCTCGCGGGCGTGGTCGCTGTGCCCGTGCGAGACGTAGCCGCGCTCGCGGGCGCGCATCGAGTCGACCCAGAGATCCAGGTCGGCGACGTAGAGCGACTTCTCGACGAGCGAAAACACGACGAACAGTTGTTCGATGCCGGGCTCGCAACGTCCGGCTAGGCGCCGGGGTTATGCGGACGATGAGAGTCTACGAGAACCTGGCAGACACGTTCGGCAACACGCCGCTCGTCAAACTGCCGCGGCTGGCCAGAGGCCTGGGTGCGACCGTGCTGGTGAAGATGGAGTCGTTCAATCCGGGCGGCTCCGTGAAGGACCGGATCGGCGTGGCCATGATCGAGGCGGCCGAGCGCGACGGGCGCCTGCATCCCGGCGTCACCATCGTCGAGCCGACCTCGGGCAACACCGGGATCGCGCTCGCCTTTGTGGCTGCGGCCAAGGGCTATCCGATCGTCCTGACCATGCCGGAGACGGCCACCATCGAGCGCCGCAACCTGCTGCGTGCCTACGGCGCCCAGGTCGTGCTGACGCCCGGCGCCGAGGGCATGCCCGGCGCGATCCGCAAGGCGACCGAGATCCACGACTCGGATCCGGCGCGCTACTTCATGCCGCAACAGTTCGACAATCCGGCCAACCCCGAGATCCATCACCGCACCACCGGCGAGGAGATCTTCCGCGACACCGACGGTACGGTCGACATCTTCGTCGCCGCGGTCGGCACCGGCGGCACCATCACCGGCGCGGGCGGCCTGCTCAAGGGGCGCAAGCCCGGCGTGAAGATCATCGTGGTCGAGCCCGACGCATCGCCCGTCCTCTCGGGCGGCAAGCCGGGACCGCATAAGATCCAGGGGATCGGCGGCGGCTTCGTGCCCGGGAACCTCGACACGCATGTCTACGACGAAGTGATCCGCGTCACGGATGCGGATGCGATCGCGACCGCGCGGCGCGCCGCGCGCGACGAGGGCATGCTGGTCGGCATCTCGAGCGGCGCCAACATCTGGGCGGCGCTGGAAGTGGCCAAGCGTCCGGAGTCGAAAGGCAAGACCATCGTGACGATCGGCTGCGATACCGGCGAGCGCTACCTGAGCAATCCGGTCTTCGCCGATCAGGAAGCGAACATCGTCGAGCCCACGCTCGTCGCGCCGACGTAAGGAACGCATCTCGCACCAGCCGCAACCGCCCACCGGAGAGCCGCTCGTCGAAGTCACCCGCGGTGACTTGGTCGAGTCCGTGCATCGCGTCGCGGCCTGCGCCGTCGACGATTCCGGCCGCGTCTACCTGAGCGTCGGCGATGTCGAGACGCCGGTCTTCCTGCGGTCGAGCGCCAAGCCGTTCATCGCTGCGGCGGTCATCGCGGCCGGCGCGGGCGACGCGTTCGGCTTGACGCAGCCGGAGATCACCGTGATGGCGGCCTCGCACGACGGCGAGCCGTTCCACGTCGCGGCCGTCGCCTCGATCCTGCAGAAGATCGGCGCGAGGGTCGACGACCTGCAGTGCGGCACGCACCTTCCGTACGACGATGCGTCGGCGCGCGCGCTGATCCGCGCGGGCGAAACGCCGAGCGCGCTCTACAATAACTGCTCCGGCAAACACGCCGGCATCCTCGCGCTCTGCAAGCTGCTCGGGGCGGACGCGGCCACCTATCTCGACGCGGGGAATCCGGCGCAGGAGCACATCTTGGCGTTCTGTGCGCGCATGAGCGACGACGATGCGGCCACCTGGCCGATCGCCATCGACGGCTGCGGTATTCCGGTCTATGCGACCTCGCTGCGCCGGGCGGCGCTCGCGTTCGCGCGGTTTGCGACCCTGCGCGGCGTCTCGCCCGAGGACGCGGCCGCGCTGCGGATCGTGCGCGATGCGATGATCGCCTACCCCGCCTACGTCAGCGGCACGGCCGGTTTCGATACCGCGCTGATGCAAGCGGGCGCGGGCGACGTCGCCTGCAAGGTCGGGGCCGAGGGCGTCCACGTCGTCGCGGCGATCTCGAAGGGTCTGGGCTATGCGAGCAAGGTCGTCGACGGCGCGAGCCGAGGCCGGGCGCCCGCGACCCTCGAGGCCATGCGAGCGCTGGGCGTGCTGGACGACCGACAATTGACGAAACTCGCCGCATTCGGCCGGCCGGTGCTGTATAATCGGGCTGGGCGCGTCGTCGGAGAGATCCGCTGCCGTCCGATCGTCGCCATCGAAAAAGCGAGATAAACGAATTGTCCGACTACCTCTCACGCGTTGCCGAACGCGTTCTCGTCTATGACGGAGCTATGGGCACCGAGCTCATGGCGATGGAACTCCGCGCCGAGGACTTCGGCGGCGACCGGTATCTCGGTTGCTACGAAGCGCTCGTGCTCGGGCGTCCCGACGTCATCCAAACGGTCCACGAGACCTACTTCGAAGCCGGTGCCGACGTCGTCGAGACGGATTCGTTCACCGCGTCGCGTCTCAAGCTCGACGAGTTCGGGCTCGGCGCCAAGACCTACGAGGTGAACTTCGGCGCGGCGCAGCTCGCTCGGGCCGCCGCCAAGAAGTACTCGACCGCCGCCTGGCCCCGTTTCGTGGCCGGCTCGATGGGGCCGACCGGGATGTTGATCTCGTCGTCGGATCCGTCGCTCTCGAAAGTCACCTGGGACGAACTGGTCGCGCTCTACGGCGAGCAGGCGCGTGCGCTGATCGAGGGCGGCGTCGACGTGCTGCTGCTCGAGACGATGCAGGATCTGCTCGAGCTCAAGGCCGCCGTCGCCGGCATCCATCGCGAGTTCGCCAACGGCGTGAAGCGCGTGCCGATCCAGGCGCAGCCGACGCTCATCACCGAGGGGCGGATGCTGCTCGGCACCGACGTACGCGCGATCTGTGCGACGCTCGGCGCGCTCGACGTCGAGATCGTCGGCTTGAACTGCTCGACCGGCCCCGCCCAGATGCGCGACTCGATGCGCTACCTGACCGAGAACTCGCCGCAGTACGTGAGCGTCATCCCGAACGCCGGCCTGCCCTTGATGGGTCCGAAGGGCGAGACGATCTACCCCGAGTCGCCCGAAGAACTGGCCGGCGAACTCGCCGATTTCGTGCGCGAGTTCGGCGTCAACGTCGTCGGCGGTTGCTGCGGCTCGACGCCCGCCCACATCCGCGCCATCCGTTCCGCGATCGACGAGCTCGAGAGCGACGGGATTCGCGGGCGCACGCCTTCGCCCAAGCCGCTGCAGTGGGTCGCCTCGGCGATGACCGGCGTCGCGCTCGATCAAGAGCCGCGTCCGCTCTTGGTCGGCGAGCGCATCAACTCGCAGGGCTCGCGCAAGATGAAGCGCCTGCTCTTGGCCGACGACTACGACAGCATCGGACTGGTCGCGCGCGAACAGGTCGAAGGCGGCGCCCACGTGCTCGACATCTGCGTCGCGCTGACCGAACGGGTCGACGAAGACGTGCAGATGCGCGAGGTCGTGCGCAAGCTCGCGCAGTCGATCGAAGCGCCGCTGATGATCGATTCGACCGAACCGCGCGTGGTCGAGGTCGCGCTCCAGAACTATCCGGGCCGCGCGATCGTCAACTCGGTGCATCTCGAAGCCGGCCGCGCCAAGATGGACGTCGTGGTGCCGCTCGCCAAAGAGCACGGCGCCGCGCTGGTCGCGCTCACCATCGACGAGACCGGCATGGCCAAGACCGCCCAGCGGAAGCTCGAGGTCGCACGGCGCATCCACGGCATCGTCTGCGGCGAGTACGGCATTCCGGCGGGCGCGCTGATCTTCGACGACCTGACATTCACGCTCGCGACCGGCGACGCGGAGTTCGCCGAATCGGCCATCGAGACGATCGAAGGCATCCGTCTGATCAAGAAAGAGCTGCCGGGCGTGCTGACGTCGCTCGGCGTCTCCAACGTCTCGTTCGGTCTCAAGCCGGCCGCGCGCGCGGCCCTCAACTCGACGTTCTTGCACCACTGCGTCGACGCCGGTCTGGACTGCGCGCTCGTGCACCCGCAAGAGATCACGCCGTACGCCGAGATCGATACCGAACTGCGCGAACTGTGCGACGACCTGATCTTCAACCGTCGTCCGGACGCGCTGCAGCGCTTGATCGAGCGATTCGAGAACGTGGTCGTCGAGACGGCCGGCACCGCCGACGAAGAAGCCGCGCTGCCGGTCGAGACGCGCATCCACAACGCGATCCTGCGCCGGCGCAAGGACGGCATCGAGGCCAAGATCGACGAGGCGCTGCTCGGGCGCTCGCCGGTCGACGTGCTCAACGAGATCCTGTTGCCCGCGATGAAGGACGTCGGCGATAAGTTCGGGGCGGGCGAGTTGATCCTGCCGTTCGTCTTGCAGTCGGCCGAGGTGATGAAGCGCGCGGTCGCGCACCTCGAGCAGTTCCTCGAACGCAAAGAGGGCACCACCAAAGGCACGGTCGTGCTCGCGACCGTGTTCGGTGACGTGCACGACATCGGCAAGAACCTCGTCAATACCATCCTCACCAACAACGGCTACACCGTGCACGATCTCGGCAAGCAAGTGCCGATGAACGTGATCCTCGAGAAGGCCGTCGAGGTCGGCGCCGACGCGATCGGGCTCTCCGCGCTGCTGGTCTCGACCAGCAAGCAGATGCCGATCTGCGTGCATGAGCAAGACTCGCGCGGGCTGCAGTTCCCGGTCATCGTCGGCGGCGCCGCGATCAATCGCGACTTCGGCCGGCGCATCACCCTGCTCGACGACGGCGAGCGCTACTTCGGCCCGGGGTTGTTCTACGCGAAGGACGCGTTCGAAGGGCTCGACATCATGGACCGGCTGACCGCCGATCCGAGCGCGCGCGAGGCGTTCGTGGAGAAGATGCGCGCCGAGGCGTTCAAGCAGCGCGACCGCGCGCGCGAGCCGAAGCCGGAACGCGGACCCGCGGTCACGACATCGGACGTGAAGACCGACCTCGCGACCGTGCCGGAACCGCCGTTCTGGGGGCCGCGCACGCTGCGCGATATCGATCTGCGCGCGCTCTGGCCGTGCTTCGACCTCAAGAGCCTCTACCGTCTCTCGTGGGGCGCCTCGAACACCAAGGGCGCGGAGTTCGACCGGCTCGTGCGCGAGGAGTTCGAACCGCGTCTGCAGCGCTATCAGGCGATGGCCTTGACCGGCGACCTGATCCAACCGCGCGTCGTCTACGGCTACTTCCCGGCGGCCGGCGAGGGCGACGACGTGATCGTCTACGATCTCGAAGATCGCTCGCGCGAGGTCGCGCGCTTCCGGTTCACGCGGCAGATCGGCGGCGAGCATCTGTGCTTGGCCGACTATCTGCGCGCGCCCGCGAACGGCGGCGCGAGCGATCTGATCGCGATGCAGGTGGTGACCGCCGGAACGCGATCGTCGGAACGGACCGAGGCGTTGCAGGCGGCCGGCGATTATACCGAATCGTACTTCCTCCACGGCTTCTCGGTGCAATCGGCCGAGGCGCTGGCCGAATGGTCGCACCGCCGCATCCGGCGCGAACTCGGACTCGGCGACGAGGTCGGCAAGCGCTACTCGTGGGGCTACGGCGCCTGCCCCGACCTCTCGCAGCACGAGACCGCGTTCGCGCTGCTGGATGCGACCAACGCGATCGGCGTCGGTCTGACCGAAGGCTTCCAGATCACGCCCGAGCAATCGACCGCCGCGATCGTGATGCATCACCCGAAGGCCGCCTACTTCAACGCCGCGGCCGTCCGCGAACTCGACGCCGTCTAACCCACTCGCCGGAGGACCTCATGGGCACGAACCGTCGCCGCTTTCTCTCGCTCGCAGCCGCGTCGACGGGCGCGGTCGCGGCCGGGACGTTGCTGCCGTCCTCGATCCTGCGAGCGCTCGCCATCCCGGCGTCGTCGCGGACCGGCACGATCGCCGACGTCGAGCACGTCGTGATCTTCATGCAAGAGAACCGTTCGTTCGACCATTACTACGGCCAGCTCCGCGGCGTGCGCGGCCACGGCGATCGCTTCGCGATCGACCTGCCGAGCGGTGCGAGCGTCTGGCACCAGCCGCGCAAGGAGGATCCGACCGCGTTCGTCACGCCGTTCCGGCTGGACACGACCGCGACCAGCGCGCAGTGCGTCGGCGATCTCGACCACTCGTGGGTGAAGACGCAGAAGGCCCTCAACGGCGGCAAGCACGACCAGTGGCCCGCCAACAAGACCGACATGACGATGGGCTATCACACCCGCGAAGATCTGCCATTTCACTACGCTCTGGCCGACGCGTTCACGGTCTGCGACAACTACTACTGTTCGATCCCGTCGCAGACGCACCCGAACCGCACCTACCTGATGACCGGGATGATCGATCCGACCGGCGCGGGCGGCGGACCGCTGCTCGACAATCACGACACGGTCGTCAACCCGCTCTTGCCGGCGCTCTCGTGGACCACCTTTCCCGAGCGGCTCGAAGCGGCCGGCATCGCGTGGCAGATCTACCAGCAAGGCACCGGCATCGACGACGAGATGAACGGCAACTTCGGGACGAACGTGCTTGCGAACTTCAAGCAGTTCATCGACGCGCCGAAGGGTTCGTCGCTCCACCGTCGCGGGATGTCGGCACGCACGCTGGATGATCTCGCGAAGGACGTGCGCGAGAACCGGCTGCCGCAGGTCTCGTGGCTGCTCCCGCCTGCGAAGTTCTCCGAGCACCCGCGCTACACGCCGGCCTACGGCGCCGACTACACCGCGCGCATCCTCGACGCGCTCACCGCGAATCCCGAGGTCTGGAGCAAGACCGCGCTCTTCATCATGTACGACGAGAACGACGGGTTCTTCGACCACGTCGTCCCGCCGCAGCCGCCGACCTCGTCGCGTAATGGCCGCAGCACCGTGAGCACGGACGGCGAGATCCACAACCACGTCGATCCGAAGCACAGCCCGCTCTACGTGGACGACGAACTCGCATACGGGCTCGGCTCGCGCGTCCCGATGACGGTCGTCTCGCCCTGGAGCAAGGGCGGCTTCGTCTGCTCTCAGGTCTTCGATCACACCTCGCTGATCCGGTTCGTCGAGACGCGGTTCGGCGTACACGAGCCGAACCTCACCGCGTGGCGCCGCGAGATATGCGGCGACCTCTCGTCGGCGTTCGACTTCGCTCGGCCCGATCCGAAGGTCCCGTCGCTCCCGAACACCGCGGACTATCGCGCGATGGTCGACGATCAGTGCGCCAAGCTCGCGCCGCCCTCGGTTCCGGCTACGTCGGTCGCGGGCGTTCCCGCGCCCGAGCGCGGCACGCGGCCGGCGCGTCCGCTGCCGTACCGCCACTTCGTCGACGCGGTGCTGGAGCCGGCCGGGCTCACGATCGCGTTCCAAAATCCCGGCAAAGCGGGCGCCAGCTTCTACGTCTACCAGGCGAAGACCGAGTTCGCGCCGCGACGGTACTCGGTCGGTGCGGGCGGCACCATCACCGAGACCTGGGCGATCGCGCCGAACGCCGCCTACGATCTGCGCGTCTACGGACCGAACGGCTTCCACCGCGCGTTCAAAGGCGTCAATACGCAGGCGGCCGCGCCGTTGGAAGTGCGGATGAGTTCGGATGCGAGCGGGCGCGCCATCTTCTCGTTGCTCAATCGCACCGACGCCAAGCTGACGGTTCGTCTGCGCGACAACGCCTACGGCGCGCCGGACGTCGTGCAGGTGCTGCCGGCTGCCGGAAGCGTCGCGTATGTCGCCGGGCTGCAGAAGAGCGCGCACTGGTACGATGTGACCGTGACCGCAGACGGGAACGAGACGTTCGCCCAGCGCTTCGCGGGCCACATCGAGACCGGAACGGCCAGCACGAGCGATCCCGCGGCGGGCTAAGAGCATCGCTACATAGGAGCGGCGCACCGCGCGGGCCAATCCGGCGCCTATGCAACTTCACCCCTTCGTTCGCGCGGCCGCTGCCGCATGTGCCGTCCTCTTGGCCGCCGGCTGCGCGGGGGGAAGCTCCGCCGGTCCGACCGGCTCGACCATCAAGATCGGTATCGATCTGCCGCTCTCGGGGACCGACGCGACCGTCGGGCAATCGACGCTCAACGGCGCGGTCCTCGCGGTCGAACAGGCCAATGCGAAGGGTCTGCCGGGCGGGTTCAAGATCGAGCTCGATCAGCTCGACGACACCGTCCAGGGCGTGCACAACCCTCAGCAGGGCGTGACCAACGCGCGCACGTTCATCTCCGATCCGAACGTCCTCGTGATGCTCGGGCCGTATAACTCCAACGTCGGCAAGGCGGAGATACCGGTCACGAACGCGGCCGGCCTCACCCAGATCAGCCCGGCGACGACCGCGGACAGCCTGACGCTCGGCGCCGACGCGGCCGCTCTGCGGCGCGCCAATCCGGTCAACTCGTTCTTCCGCACCTGCACGACCGATTCGCGCCAAGGCTCGGCCGGCGCGACGTTCGCGCAGCATCTCGGCTGGAAGACCGCCTATATCGTCGACGACAACGAGACGTACGGCCTCGACCTCTCGTCGGTCTTCGCGGCCGACTTCCAGAAGGCGGGCGGCAAGATCATCGCTCAGGATCACCTGGCGGCGAACACCCAAGATTTCAAATCACTGCTGCTCAAGATCGCGGCCGCAAAACCGGAGATGCTCTACTACGGCGGCGTGACCAGCACCGGCGGCGGACTGATGCGCCAACAGATGTTCGACACGGGGCTGGGGAGCATGCCCTTCATGGGTGGCGACGGCATCGTCGACCTTGCGACGGTCGCCGGCAAGGCGGCCGACGGCACGTACTTCACGGTTGCGGCTCCCAACGCGGAGAAGCTGCCTTCTGCCCAGACCTTCGTCAAGGACTACGTCGCGCGCTTCCACGAGCCGGTCGGCCCGTATAGCGCGAACGCGTTCGTCGCGGCGCAGGTCGCGATCGCCGCCATCCTCTCCGCCGCCGCCGAGAACAAGGGCGCGCTTCCGACCCGCGCCGCGGTGCTGGCGAAGGTCGCCGCGACCGACATGCCGAGCGCGGTCGGGCGCGTGCGGTTCGATTCGGCCGGTGACATCCGCAACCCGGTCATCAGCCTCTACGGCTTCAAGAACGGGAAAGAAGCGTTCATCAAACAGATCAGCCTTCCGAACTGAGCGGACCCGTGCACGCGTTTCTCGATCAGCTCGCGAACGGGATCGCGCTCGGCGGTATCTATGCGCTGATCGCCCTCGGGTACACGATGGTCTACGGCATCGTGGAGTTGATCAACTTCGCGCACGGCGACGTCTATACGCTCGGCTCGTTCTTCGCGCTGGCGATCCTCTCGGCGCTCGGCGTCTCCGGCGAACTGCACGGGGTCGCGCTCGTCGTCGACATCACCATCGCGGTCGTCGGGGCCGCCCTGCTCTGCGGCATCGTCGGCGTGCTGATCGAACGGCTCGCGTACCGACGCCTGCGCGGCGCGCCGCGGTTGGCGCCGCTGATCACCGCGATCGGCGTCTCGTTCGTGCTCGAGAACGTCATGATGATCTGGAAGGGCCCCGCGCCGGTCTCGTTCCCGGAGGTCATGCCGAATCCGGCCTTCGTGCTCGGTCCGTTGACCGTCTCGCTCAAACAGCTCCTCGTGGTCGGCCTGGCCCTCGCGCTGATGGCCGCGCTCCACACCTTCGTGAAGACGACGGCCCTCGGCCGGGCGATGCGTGCGACGGCGCAGGACCGGGATGCCGCGCAGCTGATGGGCATCGACATCAACCTCACGATCGCGTTGACGTTCTTGATCGGCAGTGCGCTCGCCGGCGCGGCCGGCTTCGTGTCTGGCGTCTACTACGGATCCACCTGGTTCTTCAACGGGTTCGGCGCCGGGCTGAAGGCCTTCACCGCCGCGGTCCTCGGCGGCATCGGCAATATCGCGGGCGCGATGTTGGGCGGATTCATCATCGGCATCGTCGAGGCGTTCTCGACCTGGCTGGTCGGCGGCCAGTGGTCCAACGTCGCGGTCTTCGCGATCCTGATCGTCGTGCTCGTCTTCAAACCTTCGGGACTCCTCGGCCAAGCCGTGACGGATAAGGTATGACCCGCGTGCAGAAGCTCGCGCTCCTCGCGCTCTGCGCCGTGCTCTTGGTCTGGCCGGCGTTCGGCGCGAGCGATGCGACCGTCAGCGTGCTCGCGGACGCGGGGATCTTCGTCGTGCTCGCGCTCGGCCTGAACGTGGTCGTCGGGTTCGCGGGCCTGCTCGATCTGGGCTACGCGGCGTTCTTCGCCATCGGCGCGTACACGTACGGCATGCTCGCGAGCCCGCAGTTCGGTCTGCATCTGCCGTTCTGGGTGTTGCTCTTGGTGGGCGGCACGTTGGCCGCGCTCTTCGGTCTGCTGCTGGGCGCGCCGACCTTGCGACTGCACGGCGACTATCTCGCGATCGTCACGCTCGGTTTCGGCGAGATCGTGCCGCAGGTCTTCCAGAACCTCACGAAGTGGACGGGCGGACCCAACGGCATCGGCGGACTCGACTTCCCGTCGTTCTTCGGCGGCTCGTTCGGCTTGCGCGCGCTGCCGTACTACTACGTCACGCTCGCCGTCATCGCGCTGACCATCCTCGGCGTCCGCAATCTGCGCGCCAGTCGCTTGGGCCGTTCGTGGGCTGCGATCCGCGAGGACGAACTGGCGGCTCGGCACATGGGCATCGATACGACGCGCGCAAAGCTCTCGGCATTCTCGATCGGCGCCTCGTTCAGCGGCGTCGCGGGCGTGATCTACGCGGCCAAGCTGAGCCTGGTCTCGCCGGAGCTCTTCCAATTCCAGGTCAGCGTCCTGATCGTCTCGATGCTGGTGCTCGGCGGGATGGGCAACATCTACGGCGTCATCGCCGGCAGCCTGCTGCTCTCGCTGGTGAACTTCGTGGTGCTGCCACAGGCCAACGGGATCGCGAGCGCCCTCCACATCCACGTCGACTTCGGCGCGTACCATTTCTTCCTGTACGGCGCGATCCTGATCGGCATCATGCTCTTCCGGCCGGCCGGGCTCTTCCCGGACCGGCGGCGGAAAGAAGAACTGCGCCCCGCCGCGGTCGTGCCCGAACCGTGAGCGCGCTGCTCCAGATCTCCGGCGTGAGCAAACGTTTCGGCAGCCTGGTCGCGCTCGACGACGTCTCGGTCGCGATCGATGCCGGGTCGATCGCCGCGATCATCGGCCCGAACGGCGCCGGCAAATCCTCGCTCTTCAATACGGTGACCGGCGTCTACCGGCCGGATGCGGGCGAGATCCGTTTCGACGGCGCGCGCGTCGACGGGCTGCCGACCTGGAAGATCGCGCGCGCCGGCATCGCGCGGACGTTCCAGAACATCCGCCTCTTCCGGTTCCTCTCGGCGACCGACAACCTGATGGCCGGCGCGCACGCGCGCCTGCGCTCGGGTATCGTCGGAGCGTTCCTGCACACGCCGTCCGAGCGGCGCGAGGAGAAGGCGCTGCGCGAACGCGCTCGCGAGATGCTCCGGTTCGCCGGTCTTGAGAAGGTAGCCGACGCCGACGCCGGCAGCCTGCCGTACGGATCGCAGCGTCGCTTGGAGATCGCCCGCGCGCTGATGAGCGAACCCAAGCTCTTGCTGCTCGACGAGCCGGCCGCCGGCATGAATCCGGTCGAGAAGACGGCGCTCGCGAACTGGCTGCGCGAGATCCGCGATCGCGGGACCACGCTCGCGCTGATCGAGCACGACATGGCGCTGGTCATGCAGTCGTGCGAACGTATCACCGTGCTCGACCACGGCGAGCGGATCGCCGAGGGCACGCCCGCGCAGATACGTGCGGACGAGCGCGTCATCGAAGCCTATCTGGGCGCGCCCGCGTGAGCGCGCTCGAGGTACGGGGCCTGCGGGTCCGCTACGGCGGCATCGCCGCGCTCCACGGCATCGATCTCGAGGTCGGCGAGGGCGAGATCGTCGCGCTGCTCGGCGCGAACGGCGCCGGCAAGACCACCACCCTGCGCGCGATCAGCGGACTGATCCCGTCGACGGGCGCGATCGACTTCGACGGGGCATCCCTGCAGGGCGTGGCCCCGCACGCGATCGCGAGGCGCGGTCTCCGTCACGTCCCCGAGGGCCGGCGCGTCTTCGCGCGGATGACCGTGCGCGAGAACTTGGAGCTGGGCGGATTCGGCGTCGACGCGCGGACGGTCGGCAAGCGGGTCGCGCAGGCGCTCGAGATCTTCCCACGGCTTCGCGAGCGCATCGATCAGTCGGCCGGCACGCTCTCGGGCGGCGAGCAGCAGATGCTCGCGATCGGTCGCGCGCTCGTCGGGGAGCCGCGCCTGCTGATGTTCGACGAACCCTCGCTCGGGCTCGCGCCGCTGCTGGTCACGACGATCTTCGAGACCATCAAGACGCTCCACGAGCGCGGCACGACCATCCTGCTGGTCGAGCAGAACGCGCGCCAGGCGCTCCGCATCGCGAACCGCGCCTACGTCCTGGAGAGCGGCGCGATCGCCCGCCACGGCCCGGCCGCCGATCTGCTGGACGACGAGGCAGTGGTCGCGGCATACTTAGGTTCTCTATGAATCCGTTCAGCGCTTCGGGCATCTCGATCATCTCGGCGATGATCACGCCCGCCATTCTCTTGCTCGCGTCGGGCAATCTGGTCTCGTCGACGCTGACGCGCATCGCCCGCGTCTTCGATCGGGCGCGCGAGATCATCGACCGGGTGCACGCCGCCCGGGTCGCCGGCGACGCGGTCGCCGCCGAACTGCTCGAGGGGATGCTGCGTTCGTACCTGCGCCGCACCTCGCTGCTCGAGCGCGCGCTCTCGGCCTACTATCTGGCGATCGGCTTGTTCGTTGCCGCGAGCCTGGCGATCGCGTTCGACAACATCATCGGGCACATCGTGCCGTGGCTCTCGATCGCGTTCGTGGTCGCGGGCGCCGTCTTGCTGCTGCTCGGCTCGCTCGCGATCTTCCTCGAGACGAACCTGGCCGCGGGCGTCCTGCGCCACGAGATCGCCATCGGTGCGCCCGGCGCCACGGAAAAATTGCGGTGAGCGAACCAATCGCCTGCCTCCGTCGTTCTCACCTCAAAGGAGTCTCAACTACGATGCTACGTTCTCTTGCCGTGCTCGTCATGGCCGCCTTCGTCGCGACCGCCGGTCCGGCGCTCGCCGACCCCGGGTACACCGCCAACACGCTCCCGACGCTCTCCGTCTTCAATCGCACGGGCTCGACCGCCAAGGTCGAGTTCGTCGAGAACGGCGTCGTGAAGGGCACCGTGATGCTCTACAAGACGACCGCGTACGTCCCGATCACCCTCCGAGGCACGTTCACCATGACCGGGACGGTCGACGTGAACGGCAAGAACGTCGCGATCACTTCACGCGGCGGCGTCGCGCTGGTCGCCGGGACGTCGTTCAACATCTCCGTCGAACCGAACGGCGCAGGCGGCTTCATCTTCAAGAACGGCCCATAGGAGTCTCGACCACGATGCCACGCTCGCTCGCAGCCCTCGCTATCGCGGCTTTCGTCGCGACCGCCGGTCCGATGCCCGCCCGTGCACAGGACGACGCTCACACGCTCTCGCTCTTCGACCCGACCGGATACGTCGTCAAGGTCCAGTTCTTCCAGAACGGCATTCTGAAGGAGGCGATCACGCTCACCAAGACGGCACCGTACGTCTCGGTGGCCTTGAAGGGCTCGTTCAGGCTGACCGGCACGGTCGCGACGAGCGTCAAGGGAACTCCTATCACCGCGCGCGACGTGACGCTCGTCACCGGGCAGTGGTTCACGCTCACCGTCGAGTCGGACGGCGCGGGAGGCTACCGCTTCAGGAGCGGCCCGTAGCGGCGACCTGCGCGTTCATCGCGTCGAAGACCAGTTCGCCGCCGACGATCGTACCGACCACGCGGTGGTCGGCGTTCCAGATCGAAAGATCGGCGCGCATGCCGGGAGCGATCGTGCCCATCTCGCGATCGTGGCCGACGATCTTGGCGGCCGCGTGGGTCGCGCCGACGATGGCCGCTTCGAACGGCAGCTCGGCGTACTCCATGTAGTTGCGCACGGCTTCGTCGATGCGCAGGGCGCTGCCGGCGATGGTGCCGTCCTCCGAGCGCATCACGCCGCCTTCGATGTGATAGCCGGGGCCGGCCGGCGGCATGTTGTCGGTCGCGAGCACGATCCGGTCGCCGAGCGTGCGGCGGAGCAGATCCACCATCACCGGCGCGACGTGTTGCCCGTCGCAGATCACCTGCACCAGCGTGCGCGGATCTTGCACGAACGCCAACAGGATCGACGGATCGCGGTGATCGAGCGAGGCCATGCCGTTGAAGGCGTGGGTGAGCGAACGATAGCCCAGGCCGATCGCGAGCTTGCCTTCGCGATACTTGGCGGCGGTATGGCCGGCCGAACACGTGACCCCGTTCTCGAGGAAGACGCGGGCCGCGTCGGTCGCGCCGTCGACTTCGGGCGCGAGCGTGACCATCAGCAACGTGCCCTTGCACGCGTCGACCATCTCTTGCGCGCGCTCTTTGCTCGCGGGCACGATCCATTCGTGGCGATGCACGCGCCGGAACTTCTGGCTGAGGAACGGCCCTTCGAAATGGATGCCGAGGCAGCGCGCGCCGCGCCCGCCGTTCTCTTGGAGTTCGTGGGCCGCTTCCGCGATGTCGCTGGCCGCGTGGAGCATCGACTCCCAGGGCGCCGTCATCACCGAGGCGACGAATGCCGTCGCGCCCATGCGCGCGTATTCCGCGGCGGCCACCGGAACGGCGTTGCCTTGATCGCGATTGAAGAGGAACTCGCCCGCGCCGTTGGTGTGCACGTCGATCAGCCCCGGCGCCACGATGGTGCCCTCGGCCAGGATCAGGTCGCTCGGGCCATCGGGCGGGAGGATCTCGGCGATACGACCGTGCTCGATAGCGATACGCCCGCGGACGGATGTGCCGTCACCGAGGGCCAGGGAAGCGGGACCTAACGTGAAGCGCGACAGGGGAAGAACCTCCTAGAGAAACCGCATCTCGGGTTCGACGGACGCGCGCGGGCGGCCCCCAATCAGGGCTTTTTGGAGCCGAAAAGCCTGCCGAAGAAACCGCTCGGCGGCTTCGTATCGACGGCCGGCTCGGGCGCTACTGCGGCCTCGTTGCGCGCCAGGCGCGCGAGCCGGGCCATATGCGTCTCGGCCTGCCCTTCGAGCGTCGCGACCACGGCGCCGAACTCGTTCCACGCCTCGGGCGCGCGCTTGGCCTCGAGCGCACGCTGGTATTCGTGCGCCGAGACCGCGAAGAGCCGGTTGGCCGAGATGTTGCGTTCGCGCAGATACGTCGCCGCGAGCTCGATCACGTTGCGACGTTCGGCCGGCGTCTCGTTGTCTGCGATCGTGTGCGCGAAGAGCATCGGCTTGCCGAGTTCGCCGACCCGTTCGAAGAGCGAGAGCTCGCGATCGGAGAGCTGACGCGAGAACAGGCAGAGCACCGCGCTCGACGTGGCCGCCACCACCATGTTCACGTCTTCGGCGTGCGCTTCGCCCGAGTCGAAGGCGGGCGCGTGCACGAGCACCAGTTCCTTCGGATGCTTCCAAGGCGTGAGCCGGAGCACCGGCGCGGTCGCCGCGGCAGCGACGGTCTGCTCGACCGGGATCTCGTTCCAACGGCCGCCGTCGCCGAGTGCGAACGCTTGATCGCGATCGCCGTAGCGCACGTGGATCGGGAAGACCGCGCTACCCGCGATGTCGTCGTCGAGCACGGTGCGGCCGGCGAACGCGTTGATCAGCGACGACTTGCCGCGGCGCAACGCGCCCAAGACGGCCACCCGCCAGCGTTCGGGCCGCAGGCCCTTGTCGTAGAGCGCGCGGTCGAGCGCCGGATCGGCGTGGGCCGCGCGGACGGCGTGCGCGCCCGGATCGGCCGGTGCGATCTCGTCGTCGTGCGCGAGGAACTCGTCGACGGTCGCCCGCACCTGCGCGACGGCCGCCTCGATCGCCGCGCGCCGCGCCGTCAGGCTCGCGTCGCGCGCGGCCACGTCGCCGGCGGCGCGCGCCGCGAGCGCCCGGTCGATGCTGCCCAGACGCGTGTCGCGCGCGTGCAGAGAACCGGCCGCGAACGCCTTGGCGAGTTCGTCGTAGACGTGTGCGATGCGGGCCGCGACGCCGTGCGCGAACGTGCCGAGCTCGGCGCGGAAGCGCGGGAAGATCTCGGCGCGCAGATCGGCGGTCAGTTCGCGCTTCATGTAGCGCCCTGCCGGCACGGCCGAGAAGCGCGCGGCGATGTCGTGGACCAGCGCGATCGCCGGTCCGCCGATCGCGTCGAGCACGACGGTCGCCGCGATCGCGGCGCGGGGCTCGCCGTTCCACAGACTGGTGCCGGGCTCGGCGCCGAACGCGCGCGCGGACGCGTCGGTCAGCGAGAACTGCAGGCCGGCCGCTTCGGGCGCGCGCTTGCGCGCCGCGTCCAGGTCGTCGACGCTCTCGGCCGCGACGTGCTTCGCGAACTCGCCGACGACCGCGGCCATCGTGCGATCGACCAGCATGTGCAGGCGGGCCCGATCGCGCAGGCGCGCGACGTCGGCGGTATCGAAGGCCGCGAGCAACGCGGATTCCGCATCGTCGGCGAGCAGGCGCGCACGATCGTCGATGGCGGTCCGGCGCGCGTGTTCGGCGGCGAGCAGATCGGTACGGCCGCGCGCGACCTCGGCGTCGAGCGCCTCGAGCGCGGGCAGTTCGGTCGCGCGGCGCGCGCGCAAGGCGTCGGCGTCGAGTTCGAGCATCGCGCGATCGGCGTCGATCTCGGCGAGCGCGCCACGCGCGGCCCGACCGGCCTGTTTGTCGGCGCGTCGCAGACGCGCGCGCCCGGTCCGGTTGATGAGCGAGGCGTCGAGCGCGGAGAGGAACTGCCCGAAGCGGCTGGCCTCGATCCGCGCGGGGTCGTCGTCCAGCACGCCGGCCGCGTACTCGCGGGCCGAGAGCGCGTAGACGTACGTGCCCGGCGCGTGCACCGCGGCGAGCGACGCGATCCGCTCGTGGGCGTGCTCCCAGGCCGGTTTGCCGTCACTGCCCGGTTCTTGCCAGAGGTCGATCTTGGTCTGCACGATGAAGATCGAGTCGATGTGGCTGCGGACGATCCCGAGAAACGCGGCGTCGCCTTCGGTGAACGGCTGCTGGGTGTCGATCAGGTAGAGGACCGCGTCGGCGGTCGGCAAGAAGCCGAGCGTCATCCGCCGGTGGGCCGGATTGATCGACGCGAGCCCGGGCGTGTCCGCGACCACGAAGCCGCGCTGCAAGAACGGCGAATCCGTATGCACCAGCACGCGCGAGGGCGCGTCGGATCCATCTTTCGTCGCGTCGTGGAGCGTGCCGGCCTCGCCGGTGCCGACCGCGATGAAGCGATTGAGCCGGTCGAGCGGGATCCGTTCGCGCCGGCCGTCTTCGAAGATCGCGGTCGCTTCGTCGGCCGGCGCGTAGTCGAGTTCGGTGATCGAGGCGGTCGACGGATTGATGTCGGTCGCGAGCAGTCCGATCAGGCGCTTGCCCTGCGGGGTCTCCTCGTAACGGAACTTGCCGAGCAGCGCGTTGAGCAGGAACGACTTACCGCTCGAGAACTCGCCGACCACCGCCAGCACGAACTTGCCGCGCTCCAGGCGCATGCGCGCGGCGTGGACGCCGGCGCGCGCGTCGGGTGCGAGTTGGGCCTCGAGGGTGGCGAGCGCCGCGGATGCGTCGTCGCGCGCGCGCTCGTAGCGGCGCATCGCATCCGCGTCGAACTTGCTCATCTAGGAGCGGATCAGCGCGAGGGCTTCGTCGCGGTGGCGCTCCATCAGCGCCCGGGTATCGCCTTCGACGTTGAGGCGCAACAGCGGCTCGGTATTCGACGGACGGACGTTCATCCACCAGTCGGGGTACTCGATCGTGATGCCGTCCAGCCGGTCGACGGTCGCATCGGCATGCGCGGCCAGCAGTTCGGCCATCTTCGCGCTCGCGTCGGTGACGGTGCTGTTGATCTCGCCCGACCGGAAGCGCGCGTCGAGCGGCGCGATCGTCGCGCTGACCGGCTCGTCGGCGGCCGAGAAGACCTCGAGGCACTCCATCAGCGCGATCATCCCCGAATCCGCGTACCAGTTGTCGCGGAAGTAGAAATGGCCGCTATGCTCGCCGCCGAAGACGACGTCTTTCTCGCGCATCTCGGCCTTGATGATCGAATGCCCGACCTGCGAGCGTATCGGGACGCCGCCGGCCTTCGCGACCTGCTCGGGCACGCTCCGGCTGCAGATCAGATTGTAGAGGATCTTCGCGCCGGGATGACGCCGGATCGTGTTGAGCGCGACCAGCAACGTGACGGTGCTGCCGTCGATCAGATCGCCCTTCTCGTCGACGACGAACATCCGGTCGGCGTCGCCGTCGAACGCGACGCCTAGGTCGCAGCCGTGCTCGCGGACCGCGGCCTGCAGGTCGAGCATGTTCTCCGGTTCGAGCGGGCTGGCCGGATGGTTCGGGAACGACCCGTCGAGCTCGAAGTAGAGCGGGACCACCTCGCAGGCCAGATGCTTGAAGACGTACGGCACCGTCTCGCCGGCCATGCCGTTACCGGCGTCGATCGCGATCTTGAACGGTTTGATCTTCGACGGATCGACGAACGAGAGGCAGTGCCGCGCGAAGTCGTCGAGCACGCTGCGCCGGTCGACGGACCCCGGAGCGGCCGCGACCGGCGGGAGGTCGTTCGCGACGACCGCGTCGCGCAACGCGCGCAAGCCCGTCTCGAACGAGATCGCCTGGGCGCCCTCGCGGGTGAACTTCATGCCGTTGTACTGCGCAGGGTTGTGCGAGGCGGTGATCATGACGCCGCCGTCATAGCCGTACTTGCCGACCGCGAAGTAGAGCGCGTCGGTCGAGACCAGTCCGATGTCGGTCACGTCGGCGCCGGACTCGGTGACGCCCCGCGCGAAGGCCTCGAAGAGCCTGTCGCCCGACGGACGCATGTCGCGTCCGACCGCGATGCGCTTGGCTCCGAGCAGCGGCACGATGGCGCGACCGATGCGATAAGCGGTCTCGTCGTTGATTTGTGCCGGATAAATGCCGCGAACGTCGTAGGACTTGAAAATCGCCGGATCTATCTCATTCTGCATGGCGATGCTGGCTTCGGAGGCCTCAAGAGTGACACCTACGGCCTGCCGTAAAGGTCGCATCAGCCGGTGAAACAGCGCTACGCGAGCGTGTGGCTTCGTCGCGTCCTGCCGGTCGGGCTGGTCGCCGCGCTGGTCGTCGCTCTCTGGGGCGCGTACGAGGCGCACTCCAACGTCTCGGCGACGTTCGATCGTCAGACGCAGATCCAGGCGGCGCAGGTCACCCTCGAGGAGATGGTGACCTTCCAGATCGACGAAGAGAACTCGGTGCGCGGGTTCATCGCGACGAAGGATCCGTTCTATAAGCAAGGATACGTCGAAGCGGTCGGCGAGATCGCGATCCGCGAAGGCCGCATGCGCGCGGCGTTGCTCGCGCAGGGGCTGACCGACCTCCAAGGCCAGATGGACGACTACATCGCATCCCAGAACGATTGGCGCACGCACGTCGCCGACCCGACCATCGCCGATCCGAACCTGCACACCGACGACGTCGACAAGCGCGGCAAGTTCTACACCGACCAGGAGAGCCATATCTCCACGAGCGTCCGCAACGCCCTGGCGGAGCAGAACAAGCGGCTTGCGCGGGATACGCTCGCGAGCATCAATCTGTGGACGTGGATCTCGGTCCTCGGCTTCGCGGCGTTCGGCGTGATCTCGTTCTGGATGGCGAACGCGAACGCGGCCGCGCGGCGCGAGCTCGGCCGCGATAAGACGACCATCGAGACGTTGCAGACGGCCTATCTGAGCCAGACGATCCCGTTGCCGTACTGCGAGATCGGCAGCGCATACGCAGCCGCCAGCAGCGCCTTCGCCGTCGGCGGCGACGTCTACGACATGTACCGTCTCTCGGAACGCAACGCTTTGATCATGATCGCCGACGTGAGCGGCAAAGGCGTCGATGCCGCCGTCCTGACGGCGTTCATCAAGTTCACCATCCGGAGCATCGCGTTGCGGCGTCCGGAGCCGGGCCGGATCCTGGCCGAGTTCAACACCGCGTTCGCCCACGCGTACACGGTCGATAACCCGTCGCTCTTCGTATCGATGTTCGTCGGCGTGCTCGATCCCGAGGCCTCGTATATGCGGTACGCATCGGCCGGGCACGATTCGGCCTTCATCCGCCGTTCTAATGGCGTGCAGCAACTCGCGGTCACCGGCCCGGTCCTGGGCGTCATGGAAGAGCCGTTCGAGACGCGCACCGTGCAGCTCGCAGACGGCGATACGATCGTGCTGGCGACCGATGGCTTGACCGAGGCCCGCTACCGCAACGGCGAACTGCTCCACGAGCAGGGAGCGATGGACTTGATCGAACGGAGCAGCGCCGACCCGCAACGGATGGCCGACGAGCTGGTCGCGCAGGTGCGGGTGATGGGCGGCAACCACATGCGCGACGATCTGGCGATCCTCGCGGTCCGGCTCTTGGGAGCGCGAGGCCAGGATGCGTAGATCGCTGCTCGCACTGCTCCTGGTGCTGACGTTCGCCTGCTCTCTGCCGGCCGCGGGCCGGGCCGATTGCCGGATGCGCCTGCACGAGAAGGTCGCACTGCTCGGCGGTATGGACGATCCGGACGTCTTCGTCTGGGACTCGCAGTTCCGTCTGGCCGGCTATCAGACCGGGACCTACGACGTCGCCAAGGCGCTCTTACCGCACGCCTGGGTGGTCCCTCCCGGCACCCGCGCGATCGTGCTCGCGTGCGTTCCGAACTTCGTCCACCCCCGCTATCGCGGCTTCACCGACGATGCGCTGCGCATCGTGATGCTCAACGGCCCGTATCGCGGCAAGTCGGGCTGGGTCATGAGCCAGGATATGCGCCGGATGCACTTCCGATAGCGAACGCGCGCGGCGCACCCGACGCGGCGCGCACGATCTCCATCGGGATGCCGTAAGCCCGCTCGAGCAGGCTCGCGGTGAAGACGCGCTCCGGGACGTCGAACGCCAGCATCCGCTCGTCGCCGAGCAGCATCAGCATATCCGCATAGGTGGCCGCGTCGTTGATGTCGTGCATCGCGCAGACGATCGTGCGCCCGGCCCGCGCTTGCGCGCGCAAGAGCGCGAGGATCTCGTGGGCGACCCGCACGTCCAGATGCGAGGTCGGTTCGTCCAGCAGGACGACCGGCGCTTCTTGCGCGAGCGCGAGCGCTATCCAGATGCGTTGACGCTCGCCGCTCGAGAGCGTCTCGAAGCGGCGCTCCGCGAAGCCGTCCATGCCGACCGCCGCGAGCGCGCCGTCGATAGCGCCGGTGTCGCCGGGGTTCTCGCTCCACTCCCACCAGCGGTGGAACGGATAGCGGCCCGACGCGACCACGTCGCGCGCGGTCAGGCCCTCGACCGGCGCGTCGTCGCTGGTGACGAACGCGACCCGATGCGCGCGTTCGAGCGGCGCGAGCGCGGCCGGATCGACGTCGCCGAGCCGGACCTCCCCGCCGATAGGACGCAACGCACCCGAGAGGACGCGCAGCAGCGTCGTCTTGCCGACGCCGTTGGGGCCGAGGACTGCGACGAAGCGGCCGGACGCGAGCGACGCCGTCGCCGGCGCGATCAACGTGCGGCCTTCGATGCCGATGGCGGCGTTGCGTAGCGCGATCACGCGCGCGCGACCTTCTGCATGTTGAGGTAGAGGTACAGGAACGTCGGCACGCCCACGAACGCGAGCAGCACGCCGACCGGGAGTTCGGCCGGCGCCGCGATCGAACGGCTGGCGGCGTCCGCGATCGCGCAGAGCGCGGCTCCCAGGAACGCCGAGGCGGGCAGCAATGCGCGCGCGTCGCCGCCGACCACGCGGCGCGCGAGATGCGGGACGACCAGACCGACGAAGCCGATGCTGCCGGAGACGGCGACGGCGCTGGCCGCCAGTAGTGCCGCCGCGATCAGGATCACCCACTGCGTGCGGGCGACGTTGACGCCGACCGCCGTCGCGCGCGTCTCGCCGAGTCGCAAGACGTTGAGCGCGGGCACCGCGACCAGCGCGAATGCCAGGCCGAGCGCTGCGTAGGGGAGCGTGAAGAAGAGGTCGTGCCAGCCGCGGCCGGCGGTCGAGCCGGCCAGCCACGCCAGGATCTGCGCTGCGTAGTCGGCGCCCGCGCGCGTGAGCACCAGCGTGACGACGGCGGAGAAGAGCGCCGAGAGCGAGACGCCGCACAGGATCAGCCGGATCGCGTCGAGTCCCGCCCCGCGCCGTGCGAAGGCGGCGACCAGCATCGCGGTGCCGAGTCCGGCGACGAAGCCGATGGCCGGCAACGCCGGCGCCGCGATGCCGGCCACCACCGAGAGCGCGATCGCCGCGGCCGCGCCGGGGCTGACGCCGGTCAGGTACGAGTCGACCAGCGGATTGCGGAGCAGGCCTTGCAAGAGCGCACCCGCGATCGCGAGCTCCGCACCGACCACCGCCGCGATGCAGACGCGCGGCATGCGCAGCTGCCAGAGGATGGTGACGACGTCGGTGTTCGCGTGCGGGTGCGCGAGCGCGTAGAGCAGATCGCCGGGGGCGACGTACGACCCGCCGACGAGCAGGCTCGCGACCAACGCCAGAAGCGCGATCGCGAGCAGACCCGCCAGTCGGAGCGGGACCTTCGTCACCGGGTCGAGAGCTCGAGCGCGAACGAGCGGCCCGGCATCGGGTAGCCGCCGATCTCGGCATAGCGTTCGTTACCGAGGTTATAGACGCGCAGCGTCACGAGCGTTCGCGCGCCGGCGCGCCAGCGCGCGAACGCGTCGACGCGCGTGTAGGCGACCGGCTGGTCGAAGAGCGGTGCGGTATGGTCGACGAACCCGCGGTCGCCGGCGTCGCGCACGTCGATCGCGGCGCTCTCGAACGGGCTCGTCTGGGTGCCGAGATAGCCGAGTTCGAGGGTGCCTTGCATGACCGGGCCGCGTCCGCCGATGCGGGTCTGCGTATCCAGATCTTCGGCACGATAGAGATCGGTGAGGTCGAGTCTCGCGTAGGCGTGGTGGAGCGGGCGCGTCTTGGCCGAGAACGTGAAGCCCGCGATGACCGCGCGACCGATGTTCTGCGGCGTGAACGAGACCGGATCGAAGACGATCAAGTTGCTGCCGCTGGTGACGAACCAGCCGAGGCTGACGCCGCCCAGGATCGCTCGGTCCTCGATCGAGAGGTCGGCGACGCGGGTGCGTTCCGGCACCAGCGTCGGAGTGGAGAAGCCGGGATAGTACAGATCTTCGGCGGTCGGCGCGCGGAACGCGGTCGCGACATTCGCGCGCAGGGTCGTCTGCGGCGAGAGTTGGAGCGTCCCGCCGAGCGACGGCGAGAACGCGCCGCCCTGGCCGCCGTCGCGTTCGCCGCGCAGGCCGGCGTAGAACCCGTTGCCGTGGCCGACCGACCAGTTCTGTTGGACGTAGGCCGCGCTCTGCGCGAACGGATGGAACTCGAGCGGATCGCCCGGCGTACCGCTATCGATCCGGGTCGTCCCGCGCGAGAGATCGACGCCGAGGATGGTACGCGAGTTGGCGCCGTCGAGCGTCTCGCGCAGGCTCGCCTGCACGCGCGACTCCGTGAGGAGCTGTTCGTAGAACGGGGTGCCCGGGCCGAGGTAGCCGTCGGGGCAGTTCGCATCGACCGGGGTATTGCAGCCGTAGACGATGCTCGTCGACGTGCCGGCGATTTCGAGCGTCGTCGTCGCGTTGCCGCGGGCTTGCGCGAGCGTCAGACGCGCGTCGCGCGAGACGTCGTTCTGGCGGCTGGTCGGTGAGAGGAAGTACGGGGTGCTGCCGGGGACGCCTTGATGGCGATCCGTGATGCCGGCGGAGAAGCGCGCTCCGGCCGAACCGAGCTTGGTATCGAATGCGACGCGCCCCGACGTCAGTCCGTAGTCGGCGTTGACGCGCGAGGTACCGTCGGGAAGCGGGTAGGCCTCGGTGCCGACGGCGCGTTCGAACGAGAAGTTCGGTGCCTGCACGCGCAACGCGTTCTCGCCGAACGAGCCGGTGCGCGCGTCGACGACCGTCCCGTGCAAGGGCGTGGTGATGATGTTGATCACGCCGCCGACCGAGCCGGATCCATAGAGGGTTGAGCCGCCGCCTTCGACGACCTCGATGCGGTCGACGCCGCTGGTCGGGATCGCGGCCAGGTCGACGTCGAGGATCTGGGCGCCGCTGGCCGGCGTGCCATCG
>Ga0070691_10000069_pt1 | contig 28638 bp, 27 predicted proteins | sample KBSK1101metaG_FD_64673 | JGI IMG/M metagenome (GOLD analysis project Ga0070691, IMG submission 64673) | Corn, switchgrass and miscanthus rhizosphere microbial communities from Kellogg Biological Station, Michigan, USA - KBS K1-10-1 metaG | ecosystem: Host-associated > Plants > Roots >... | reverse complement strand
GTGTTCTTGATCGCGAACTTGCGGCGGATCCGCGCGCTCAGCTCCTCGTCGGCGCGGATCTCGTCGCGGATCTCCGCCAGGCCGGCCGCCAGCTCCGGCTCGGCCGCGGCGAACTTCTCGGCGGCGCCGGGGGCGGCGGTGTCGATCGTCGTCCCCGAGGGCAGGACCAGGGTCAGCGCGCGCAGCGTCGAGTAGGAGTCCTTGGTCGTGCCGCAGCGCATGCCGCCGGAGTTGTTGGCGACGACGCCGCCGACGCAGGCGATGTCGGTGCTGGCCGGGTCGGGACCGAGCTTGCGCCCGTGCGGGGCGAGGACGCGGTTGGCGTGGCCGAGCACGGTGCCGGGCTTGACCCGGGCCAGCTCCCCGTCCCGCTCGACCGCGACGCCGCCGAAGTGGCGGCGGACGTCGACGAGGATGCCGTCGCTTTGGCCCTGGCCGTTGAGGCTGGTGCCGCCGGCGCGGAAGGTGACCGGGATCCCCTGCTCGCGCCCGTAGGCGAGCACCTTGCCGACGTCGGCGGCGTCGTGGGCCATCACCACCGCCCGCGGGAAGAGCCGGTAGGGGCTGGCGTCGGAGGCGTACTTGACGAGGTCGCCGGCCTTGGCGAGGACGCGGTCGGCGCCGAGCAGCGCCTCCAGCTCGCCGCGCAGCGGCTGCGCGACGCCGGCGGCGAGCTCGTCCGGGGCGCGGTCGGGCGCCGGCTCCGTGACCTGGGGAGCGAGCGACTGCGGGCTTCGCTCGAGCAGTGCCATTTTCTCCCCTAGAAGAGTGACATTCCCGGCGCCACCGGGACTTCGACCAGCTCCGGCGCCGAGGAGGCGAGGGCGGCGGCGAGGGCGGCGCGGACCCCGTCGCGGTCGCTGGCGCGGTGCGCCTGCACCCCGTAGCCCTCGGCGACCGCGGCGACGTCGAGCTTCGGCAGGTCGAGGCCGGGCGCCCCGGTCACCTGCTCGACCTCGGCGAACCACTTGAGGATCGCGTACTCCTCGTTGCGCAGGACCAGGAAGGTGACCGGCGTCCGGTAGGCGACGGCGCTCCAGAAGGCGGTGATGGCGTACTGGGCCGAGCCCTCGCCGAGCACGCAGACAACCGGGCGGCTGGGCTGGGCCAGCTGCACCCCGACCGCGGCGGCGAGGCCGAAGCCGAGGCCGCCGCCGGCGCTGAAGTAGTAGCTGCCGGGGCGCGAGATCCGCAGCTGGTTGCGCAGGGCCAGCGTGCTCGAGGGCGACTCGAGGACGACGATCGCGTCCTCGGGCAGCACCTCGGCCAGGGCGGTGTGGACGGTCGAGGCGTCGAGCGGGTCGCTCGGCGGGATTTCCCCCGGCGGCAGATTGGGCTCCGGCGCCGGGCGGGCGGACTCCGGCAGCTCCGCCAGCAGCGCCTCCAGGGTGAGCTTGACGTCGGCGACGATCGCGTCGCCCATCGGCGCCCGCACCGCCTCGTCGGGGTCGCTGGTGATCGCCGTCAGCTTCGCCCCCTCGGGCAACAATGGCCCCGGGATGTGCGGGTAGTAGGGGAAGACGGAGCTGCCGACGACGAGGATCAGGTCGTGGCCCTCGAGCGTCTGCGCGACCGGGCCGATCGCCGGCGGCAGCACGCCGCGGAAGTTGGGGTGCCCCTCGGGGAAGCCGAGGCGGTTGCCGCCGGTCGGCGGCGAGGCCCAGACCGGCAGCCGCTGGCGCTCGGCGAGGGCGATGCCGAGGTCCCAGGCGCCGCTGGCGTCGACGTCGGGACCGGCGACCAGGACCGGGTTGGCGGCGGCCTCGAGGGCGGCGGCGAGGGCACGCACCGCCTCCGGGTCGGCCGTGGCCCGGGCCGTCACCTTGCGCTCGATCGCCGCCCGCGCGTCGGCCTCGTCGACCTCGGCGTACCAGTCGTCCATCGGCAGCGAGACGAAGACGGGGCCGCGCGGCGGCAGGCCGGCGAGGTGGGCGCCGTGGGCGAGGGCCAGCGGCACGTCCTCGGCCCGCGGCGGCTCGTAGGACCACTTGACCAGGGGATGCGGCATCCGCGTCGCGTCGCGGTTGGTCAGGTTCGCCTGCAGGGTGATCTGCGCCCGCGCCTGCTGGCCGGCGGTGATCAGCAGCGGCGAGTGGTTGGCCTGGGCGTTGAAGATCGCCCCCATCGCGTTGCCGACGCCGGGCGCGGTGTGGAGGTTGACCACCGTGGTCCTGCCCGAGGCCTGGGCGAAACCGTCCGCCATGCCGACCACGACCGCCTCCTGCAGACCCAGCACGTAGCGGAAGTCGGAGGGGAAGTCGGCGAGCATCGGCAGCTCGGTCGAGCCCGGGTTGCCGAACATCGTCGTCATCCCGTGGGCGCGGAAGAGGTCGAAGGTGGCGTCGCGGGCGCTCGGCATTCGCGAACCCTACTTGGCCGACCAATCCACCGATTTTGCACATTGACCGGCCGCGGGCCCCCGACGAGCGCCAGGCTCGAACCTCGATTCAAGGCCGGCGGTGGTGGAGGTCGATAAGGCGGGGGATGGCGAACCGACCGTTCATCCTCCGCGGCGGCCTCGAGCGCCTGGGGCTCGCGATCGCGCTCGCCTGCGCGATCCTGCTCTGCGTGGTCGCCTCCTCCTCCGCGGCGGTACCCGGGCCGACCAGGCTCGTCTACGCGGCGGGGTCGATCGTCCCGATCCCGGCCTCGATCCCGCACGAAGCCGGCGACATGGTCGACCGCCGCATCCTCCCCGACCTGCGCTGGATCGCCAAGCGATACCCGATCTACGTCACCGACGGCTACTCCGGCCCGCTGCCCAGCGGCGAGCACGTCGGCTGCGACGAATGCCACACCAAGGGCTCCGATCACTACAACGGCCTCGCGGTCGACCTGGTCCCGGTCGGCGGCGACGCCAAATGCGACGCCACCTGGGCGGCGATCACCCGCCTCGCCCTCTGGGCCGAGCCGCTGCAGAGCGAGCCGGCGCCGCCCTTCCGCTGGGTCGGCTACGACGGCGACGCCGGCCACGGCTGCGGCAATCACCTCCACCTCTCCTGGAACCACGCCCCGGCCGAACAGTTCGAACTGGCCGAGTGGGTCGAAGTCTTCCCGGTCAGTCCCACCGACAGCGTCGGGAGGACGCGCGGCAAGCGCTCGCCGGCGCCAAAGCCCCCGCCCGGCCCCTCCGGCGGCATCTCCACCTTCCGCACCGGCGGCATCGGCCCGCGCATCCACGACTGAGCCTCGCGCCCGGCCGATCCGCCTCCATAGGATGCGGGGCCGATGCGTGCCCCGATCGCGATCGTCCTCGCCCTCCTGCTCGCCGCTCTCGCCGCTGGCTGCGGCAGCCAGGACGACTCGACCCCGGTCGCCTGCAAGGAAGGCGCGGAGGCCTACCTCGAAGCCCTCGCCGCGGCCCCGGGCGCGGTCGAGCTGAACGGCGCGACGTCGATCGAGGAGTGCCTGGCCGAGAACCAGCAGGGCGGCGACCTGGCGACGGTCGGCGCCGCGATGGTCGAGGCGGCGACCAAGCTCAACGCCGCGGCGCGGGAGCGACCCGGTGGCGACGCCGCGCTCCAGCTCGGCTACCTGATCGGAGCGGCTCAGGCCGCCGCCGAGCGCACCGAAGGCATCCACTCCGACCTGCTCCGCCGCCTCACCGTCGCCGCCCGCTACGCCCCCGGCCGGCAGCCGCTCTCCCCCGCCTTCCTCGCCGCCTACAAGCGCGGCTACGACGCCGGCCACTCAGGCAGCTGAAGGCCGACGGGCCGAAAAGTCCGGTCCAGGACGACTTATCGGCCCGTCGGCGTCGGGCTCGGCGGTGGTGTTAGGGTGGCGGCGACTCGCGGCGCGGGGAACTCCGGTGTGAATCCGGGGCTGACGCGCAGCGGTGTGGGTGACGACTGACCGGTAGTCCCACTGGACCCGAAACGGGTCCGGGAAGGGTGGTCAGGAGGACGATCCCGAGCCCGAATATCCGGCCGAGAGTCGTAAGGAGGTTCGCCTCGCGACTAGGCGGCCGGCTCACTCGCCACGTGTGCGTGCGTCGCCGCCCCTGAACAAGGAGACGGCGATATGACGCCACAGTTCGATTCACTCAGACGGCCCCTGCGGGCACTTGCCGCAGCGGCTTCGACGATCGCGGCGCTGGCCGCGTTCAGCGGCAGTGCCAGTGCCTACGTAAATCCCGCCGAAGCCGCTCACGCGGCCCAGCGCGGTGCGGGCTGGTTCGAGACCAACCAGCTCGAAAGCGGCGACCTCGGCAGCGACTGGGCGATGACCGCCCTGGCCGCGTCCGGGATCAACGCCGCCGACGTCCATACCTCGCTGGCCGACCCCAGCGCCCAGGACTTCTACCTGGGCAAATGGCAGGCGAGCGGACCGGGCGGCGCCGGCACCGACGCCGAGCGGGGGATCCTCGCGGGCGTCGCCGGCGGGATCCAGACCTCGCGGCTCTCGACCAGCACCGACGCGACGAAGAGCAACCTCGTCGCCCGAATCGCGGAACTGTTCGACGGCACCCAGATCGGCGAAGAAGGGTCGCTGAACGACGACATCTTCGGGGTGCTGGCACTGCACCAGGCCGGAGCCCCGCAGCCGCTGCTGCGGCGGATCGTCGACTTCCTGCGCAGCCGCCAGCTGCCCGACGGCGGCTGGAGCTGGAACACCTCGCCCGGGGCACCGGCCGACACCGACATGACCGGCTCTGTCGTCGCCGCCTTCTGCGCCGCCGGCGTCGGGGTCGAAGATCCCGACCTGGCGGCGGCGCTGGCGCTGCTGCACTCGCTGCAGGACACGGCGACCGGGGGCTTCATCGCGCCGCCGGAGTCGTTCGGGATCGGGGTCAATGTCGACACCACCGCCTGGGTGCTCAGCGGCCTGATCCAGTGCGGGGTCGACCCCCAGGGCCCGGAGTGGACCACGACCGCGGGCAAGACCCCGCTCGACTATCTGCTCTCGATGCAGCGCCCCGACGGGCACTTCGACTGGACCGATGAATTCGGCGGCGGCGCCTTCGAGACCTACAGCGCGGTCCGGCCGCTGGGCGGAGCCGCGTTCTCGAGCGCGGCTCCCGCCCGCCTCGACGGCACCAGCCCGGCGGTGCGGCCGGTCGCCGACGTGGCCGAGGGCACCACGGTGCCGATCACGCTGGTGATCGACCACGGTCCCGGCGCCGGCGACGTCCGCATGTGCCGGGTCGACGTCGCCGACGGCTCGGGCCTGGACGAGGTCCTCGCCGACGCCGAGGCGGCTTCGACGCCCGGCGCCTGCGTCAGCGAGTTCGCGACCGTGGACGGGCCAGGAGGGATCGGCGTCGCCTCGCTCGACGGCGTCGCCGCTGGCAGTGACTACGGGTGGCGGGCCCGCGTCGACGGCTCCGAGCCGCGGGCCGAAAGCGCCGAGCCGATCGGCTTCGGCGATCTCGTCTTCCTCCAGTACGGAGCGACGAGTCCCGATGCCGGGCCGGCACCGAAGGTCGCGGTCCCCCCGCTGCAGGCGGCGCGCAAGCGCCATGCTCGAGGCGCCCGCGTCTCGATCCGCGGCAGGGCCGGCTGGCGCGGCGAGGCGATCGAGGTCACGCTGCGCTGCCCCCGCGGCCTCGGGGACGGCGGCTGCCGCGGCCTGCTGACCGCGCAATTCCGCAAGCACCGGGGTGGTAAGGCGATCGGGGCCGGATCGACGGCCTATGAGATCGCCTCCGGCACCCGGCGCCGGCTCACGCTGGTCGCGACGCCGGCGCTGCGCAAGCGCCTGGCCGAGCGGGGCTGGGTGAAGCTGCGCCTGATCGCCGCCACCCGCGGCGAGGATGGCGCGGTCCGTCTAACCCACGCGAAAAGGGTGCTCGCCGGGTGATCCGGCGGCTCTCGGCAATCGCCACCACGGTCGCGCTCGCGGCCGTGGTGGCCGCCGCGCCGGCCCGGGGCGCGACGGTCGACCTCAGGGTCGAGGGCGCCGGCGACCCGGCGCCGATCTTCGAGGGCGCGGTGACCACGCTGCCGCACGCGGTCGACGGCGGCGACGGCAGCGGTCCCCATCCCTGCTCCGGCCCGGCCGGCGCGCCCCCCTCGGCCACCGCGACCGGAGCGCTCGACGACGCCCTGCGCGCCGCCGGGATCTCCTGGCGCGGCAACTGGGACCCGAGCTTCCGCGACTTCTTCGTCGACCGCATCGGCCCCCACGCCTCGGCTGCGCCCGACCGCTACTGGTCGCTGACCGTCAACGGCCAGTTCGCCAGCGGCGGCTGCCTGGCCCGGGTCGAGGACGGCGACAGCGTCCGCTTCTTCTACGGCCCGCTGTTCGGGGCGGGCCCCGCTGGCGAGGCGGGTAGCGGTGGCACTGGAAAAGCCACCGGGGGCGGCAACGGCAGCGCTCCCCCCACCGCCGCTCCGAAGCGAGCCCGAGGAGTGGCGCTGCGGGCCGCCGCCTACCTGCGCCACAACTCGAACGGGGCCGGTGCCGAGTGGGCGCGGCTGGCGCTGGCGCTGCGGGCCGGGCGCGATCCCGCCCGCGCCGCGGCGGCATTGCTCGGCCCCGGCGCGCAGTCCCGCGCCGGGTCGTTCGGGGGCGACGACGTCAACGCGACCGCGGTGGCGGCCCTCGCGCTGGCGGCACAGCGTCCGCGCGCCGCCGCCAGGGCGGGCCGCTGGCTGCTCTCCGTCCAGGACCCGGGCGGCGGTTTCGGCTTCCGTCCCGGACTGACCCCCGATATCGACACCACCGGACTCGCCACCTGGGCGCTGGCGCGCCTTCGCCTGAGCGAGCCGGGGCGACGAGGCTGCGATTTCGTCCGCTCCGCCCAGAACGCCGACGGCGGCTTCCCGGCCCTCCCCGGGGGCGCCTCCAACGCCCAGAGCACCGGCCTCGCCCTGGTCGCCCTGCGGGTCTGCGGCCTCGGCCCCCGGGTGTGCGCGGCGGGCGGCGCCTCGCCGCTGGACTACCTCGCCTCCCTCGCCCGCCCCGACGGCTCGATCGCCTACGCCGAGCACGCCGCGCCGACTCCGGCCTGGACCACGGCACAGGCGCTGCTGGGCCTGACGGGCCGGGAGAAACTGGCCGGAATGGATACGCTCCGCTGACCGATTTCCGACCCACGATCGGCCGCGAAACCAAGCAGGTCAAGACAGTGGCCGCGCCTTAGGAGAGACATGCCAGAGCAGCTATGGGGTGGCGAGACCACCAAAGCCGTCGACAACTTCCCCGTCTCCGGGACGCCGGTGCCGGTGCCGGTGGTGCGCTGGCTGGGCCGGGTCAAGGCCGCGGCGGCCGAGGTCAACGGCGAGCTCGGCCTGCTCGAGGCCGAGCTGGCCGACCGCATCGCCGAGGCCGGCAACGCGGTCGGCGCGGGCGAGCACGACGACCAGTTCCCGGTCGACGTCTTCCAGACCGGCTCCGGCACCTCCTCGAACATGAACGCCAACGAGGTGATCGCAAACCTCGCCGGGGAGGGGGCCCACGCCAACGACCACGTCAACATGGGCCAGTCCTCCAACGACGTCTTCCCCTCCGCCGTCCACCTGGCGGCGCTGGACCAGGTGACCCACGACCTGCTGCCGGCGATGGGCGCGCTGGAGTCGGCGCTGGACGCGAAGGCGAAGACCTTCGCCGACGTCGTCAAGGCCGGCCGCACCCACCTGATGGACGCGGTCCCGGTCACGCTCGGGCAGGAGTTCGGCGGCTACGCGGCCCAGGTCCGGCTCGGGGTCCAGCGGGTCGAGGCGACGCTGCGCCGGGTCGGCCAGATCCCGCTCGGCGGCACCGCCACCGGCACCGGGCTCAACACCCACCCCGAGTTCGCCGCCAAGGTGCGCGAGCGCCTCGCGGCCGACACCGGGCTGGAGATCTCCGGCCCGCTCGACCCCTTCGAGGCGCAGGGCAACCGCGACGCGCTGGTCGAGCTCTCGGGCGCGCTCAAGGTCTACGCCGTCTCGCTCAACAAGATCGCCAACGACCTGGCGCTGATGGGCTCCGGCCCGCGCGCCGGGCTGGCCGAGCTGCGGCTGCCGGAGCTGCAGAAGGGCTCCTCGATCATGCCTGGCAAGGTCAACCCGGTGATCCCAGAGGTGGTGATCCAGGTCGCCGCCCAGGTGATGGGCAACGACACCGCGATCACCGTCGCCGGCAGCCAGGGCCAGTTCGAGCTCAACGTGCGGGTGCCGCTGATCGCCCGCAACCTGCTCGACTCGATCAAGCTGCTCGCCTCCGCCTCGCGCCTGCTCGACGAGAAATGCGTCAGCGGGCTGGAGGCCAACGAGGAGATGACGACGCGCCACGCCGAGGCGACGCTGGCGACGGCGACCGCGCTCAACCCCCACATCGGCTACGACCGCGCCGCCGACATCGTCAAGACCGCGGCCGAGTCGGGCCGCTCGCTGCGCGAGGTCGCGCTCGAGCAGGGCGTCGAGCCCAGCGTCCTCGAGCAGGCGCTGGACCACCGCCGCATGGCCCGGCCGCACGAGTAGCCGCCGACGCGGCGAACTGCATCAAATTTCCGGTCCACGAGCCCGGAAATTTGATGCAGTTCGGGAGTTGTTCTCGGGATCTACCGGCGGGGCTTGGGGCGCTTGACGCGCTCGCAGGCCTTGGTCTTGTCGCGGCGGTCGACGTAGGCGACGTCGTGGCGGCCGCGGCCGCAGCGGATCGTGTCGAGGCCGCCGCGGCGAGCGAAGATCCGGTCGTCGCCGCGGCCGCCGAAGACGCAGTCGGCGCCGGCGCGGGGCTTGATCCGGTCGCCGCCGCCGCGCCCGAGCAGCAGGTCCGACCTCGCCGTGCCGCGCAGGGTCTCGCGCTGGCCGGAGCCGGCGACGCGGTTGACGCAGTGGCCGGCGGCGCGTTTCCTGCGGATGAGTTGGATGCCGCCGCCGCGCCGCGGGTCGGCGACCAGCAGCTCGACGTTGCGGTCCTCGGGCCCGCCCTCGCCGCAGGGCTCGGGCGAGCAGGCGCGGGCGCCGGTCTGGCTGTCGTTGTAGGAGAGGGTGCGGGCGACCGAGGCGAGGTCGCTCGGGGTCATCCCGGCGGCGGCGGTCGCGGGCGGCGGCGCGGTCGCGGGGCTGGCGTGGTCGAGGATCGTGCCGAAGATCGAGAGCGTGCCGTCGCGGTTGTCGAAGACCTGCAGCAGCCGCGACTGCTGCGGCCAGTCGGCCTCGGCGGCGACGCGGATGCTCCAGAAGCCGTGGCCGTTGCCGTCCGGGTAGGGGGTGACGTCGTTGACGTGGCTGTGCCCGGCGACCCAGGCGACGACATGCGGGAAGCGGTGCAGCAGGGCCACCATGTCGGGACCGAGGTGGATCGGGGTCGAGGGCCGCGGGTCGGCGTCGCAGCCGGGGTTGACGTCGTGGCCGTGGGCGTCGGGGCCGGTGCAGGGCGGGGCCGCCTCGTCGGGCACGTTCGCGGTCAGGCTCGGGATCGCGTGGTGGCTGAAGACGATCACCAGCTGGTCGGCCGCGGTCGCCGCCTGCAGCTGCGCTTCGAGCCAGCGGAACTGCGGGTCGTCGACGTTGCCGTCGGCGCAGGGGCCGGTGACGCCGCCCTCGCAGACGGTGTCGAGCGAGATCATCCGCAGGCCCGGCACCGGCACGAAGGAGTAGTAGCCGGCGGTGCCGCCCGAGGCGGCGTTCTCGGCCGGGTCGACGTCGCCGAAGCCGTGCCCGTCGGCCTGGAGGCCGTCGAGGAAGACCTGCTTGTACTGGGCTTTGGAGACGTAACGGCGGTCGGGGTCGGGCGGCACCAGCGCCGTCGCCGCCGGGTTGGTGGTCAGCAGTCCGAGCAGGTTCGCCGGAGTCAGGTCGTCGAGCCCTTCGAGTTTGCCCGGCACCCCCGCCATCGGCTTGACACAGCCGGTCGCCACCTGCTCGAAGGAGGCGTTGGCGGCCTGGTTGCCCTGGGCCAGGGCATCGTGGTTGCCGAAGGTGAGGTAGCTCGGAACGTTCAGCCCGGTGACCTGGAACGACTGCTGGGCGCGGTCCATCAGGCCGGGATATTCGGGCCAGCCGGCGGCGGCGCCGCGCGGTTCGTCGGGATCGTAGAAGTAGGGGTCGGGGCCCTCTGCGTAGTCGCTGTAGTCCTGGACCCCGGTGTATTTAGACGGGTCGGCGGCGTCGGCGATCCCCGGCAGCAGGCAGGCGGGGTCGGTGGACTGGCTGGGGTCGACGCCGCTGCCCGGGTCGAGGGTGCCGCCCTCGATCAGCGTCCGCACCCATTCGGTCTCGTTGAGCTGCTGGTTGTCGGCCGAGTCGCCGGTGTCGATCGCGAAGTTCATCGGCCGGTGCGAGCCGTCGCCGGAGGCGATCGGCGAGGCGCCGGCGAAGCTGTCGAGCTGGCGGATCGTCGCGTCGTCGACGAACGGCTCCAGCGCCTCCCAGGGCCGGAAGGCGGCTTCGACCGGGGAGCCGGCGAGGTCGGCGAACTCGACCCGGGCCGGGCTCTCCTCGTCGGCGAGCTGGAAGTCGGAGAGCTGGCCGAAGTAGGCGAGCGAGACGCGCCTGCTCTCGCGGCCGGGCAGGGCGGAGCCGAAGCCGTCCTCGCGGACCGTGTAGCCCTCACCCGGGCCGACCGCGAGCTGGTCGAAGCCGGCGCCGCCGGCGGGGACGATCCGCTGCGTGGCGGTGGAAAGCCCGAGCGGATCCGACGCGGCGCCGGCGAGCGAGGCGAGCACGGCCGCGACGGCAGCGCAGACGAGCGCGATCGAGAGTGCTGCCTTCATCCGCCGTCAGGTTACCCAAAATAGGGTAGGCCCAATCAGCGGGCGAGCTCAGCCCTGCAGCGTTACGAAGCGCTCCTCGGTCAGCTCCAGGACCGCGTAGGCCGGGCCCTCGCGGGTGTTGCCGGAGTCCTTGACGCCGCCGTAGGGCTGCTGGTCGGCGCGGAAGGTCGGCACCTCGTTGATCAGCACGCCGCCGAACTCGAGCGTCCGCCCCGCCTCCAGGCCGCGGCCGATGTCGCGGGTGAAGACGCCGGCCTGGAGCCCAAACTTGGAGTCGTTGGCGAGCTCCAGCGCCTGGCCGAACTCGGAGAAGGTGTCGATCGTCGCCACCGGGCCGAAGATCTCCTCGCACCAGACCTTGGCGTCTTTGGGCGGCGCCTCGAGCAGGGTCGGCGCCAGGCAGCGACCCTCGTCGACCAGCTCGCCGCCGGTCAGCAGCTCGGCCCCGGCGCCCACCGCCTCGTCGACCCAGGCCTTGACCCGGTCGCGGTCGTCGGGGGTGATCAGCGGCCCGACGTCGGTCTCGGAGTCGAGCGGGTCGCCGACGGTCAGCTTCTCGACGTTGGCGACCAGCCGCGCCGTGAAGTCGGCGGCGACGTCCTCGTGGACGAGGATCCGCTGGATCGAGATGCAGCTCTGGCCGGCGTGGGAGAAGGCGTGGATCTGGGCTTTGTCGGCGGCGGTCTCCCAGTCGCCGTCGGCGTTGACGATCAGCGGCGCGTTGGAGCCGAGCTCGAGGTTGACCTTCTTGTGGGGGACGCGGCTGCGGATGTCCCAGCCGACCCCGGCCGAGCCGGTGAAGGTGATCGCCCTGGTCAGCTCGTGCTCGACGATCGCGTTGCCGACCTTGGAACCGGGGCCGGGGACGACGCTGAGCCAGCCCGCGGGCAGGCCGGCCTCGTCGAGGATCGCGGCCAGCTTCAGGGCCGAGATCGGGGTCTGGCCGGCCGGCTTGAGGACGATCGCGTTGCCGGCGGCGATCGCCGGCCCGAGCTTGTGGGCGACCAGGTTGAGCGGGAAGTTGAAGGGGCTGATCGCGCCGACCACCCCGTAGGGGACCCGCAGCATCACCCCGAGCTTGCCGGCGCCGCTGGCCGAGGCCTCCATCGGCACCGTGCCGCCGGTCAGCTTGCGCGCCTCGACCGCGGCGAAGGTGAGGGTGTCGACGCAGCGCTGGGCCTCGACGGTGGCGGTCTTGATCGGCTTGCCGGCCTCGGCGGCGATCGTCAGCGCCAGCTCCTCGACCCGCTCCCCGACCAGCTCGGCGGCGCGGTCCAGGGTGGCGGCGCGCTCGTGCTGGGGGAAGTCGGCGGCGAGGAAGGCCTCGTGGGCGGCGGCGACCGCGCGCTCCACCGTCGACTCGTCGCCGAGCGCGACCCGGCCGACCGGGCTGCCGTCGTAGGGGCTCTCGACCTCGCCCCACTCGCCGGTCTCGACCCACTCGCCGGCGACGAGCAGCCGGTGATCGGTCGCGTCGATGGCCCTGGTCGCCATTGGGAACAGAGTAGAGCAGGCCGCTACTCGCCCGGGGCGAATCTGTTCAACCAGAGATGCGCTTCCGACCGCCCGCACTTCTGCTCTCCCTGGCGCTTTCGCTGGCGCTGGCGGCGCCCGCTCGAGCCGCCGTCGACTGGGTCGTCCACGGCCGCGGCTTCGGCCACGGAGTCGGCATGAGCGCCTACGGCGCCTACGGCTACGCCCTGCACGGCAAGGACCACCGCTTCATCCTCGGCCACTACTTCACCGGGACCACGATCGGCAAGCTCCCCGGCCCCCGGATCGTCCGCGTCCTGCTCGACATCTCCGACGAGGACGTCGGCTTCAGCGGCGCCACCAGCGCCTGCGGCGAGGCCCTCGACCCGCAGCGCGGCTACGAGGCCCACCGGATCGCCAACTCGGTCGCGCTGCGCAGCGCTGGCGGCAAACGGCTGGCCAACTGCGGGCGCAGGCTGCGGGCCGCAGGCGAGGGGACGATCGCGATCGCCGGCCTCGGCACCTACCGCGGCGCGCTCGAGACCGTGCCGACCGAAAGCGAGACGGGCTCGCTCAACGTCGTCAACGCGCTCACCGTCGACCAGTACGTCAAAGGCGTCATCCCGAACGAGTCGCCGCCCTCCTGGCCGGCGGAGGAGCTGAAGGCGCAGGCGATCGTCTCGCGCTCGTTCGCGCTGACGGGAGGCGTCGACGGCAACGGCTTCGACCTCTACTCCGACACCCGCAGCCAGGTCTACGAGGGCCTGGAAAGCGAGTACTCGAGCAGCAACGCCGCCGCCAGCGCGACCCGTGGCCAGGTCGTCGAATACGGCGGCCAGGTCGCCGAGACGCTCTTCTCGGCCTGCTCGGGCGGGCACACCGAGAGCGTCGTCAACGTCTTCGGCTCATCGATCCCCTACCTGGTCGGCGTCCCCGACCCCTACGACTACTACTGCCCGCTGCACACCTGGACCCTGCGCTTCAGCGGACCCGAGATCAGCTCGAAGCTGTCCTCCTACCTCGACGGCAGGCTGAAACAGGTCGTGATCACCAAGCGCGGCGTCTCGCCGCGGATCGTCACCGCGAAGCTGGTCGGGACCGGCGGCGTCAGCACCGTCACCGGCGCCCAGCTCGAGGCCGCGCTGGGCGGCTACGACACCTGGATGAGCTTCCGGAAGGTCGTCAGCGGCGCCCCCAAACAGGCCGGCGGCGCTCAGCCGTCGGGGTAGGGCTGGATCGGGATGCCGTGGTCGGTCTCCCGCATCCCCAGCTCGTAGGCGCCGCCGCCGGCCAGGGTGAGCTCGCGGGTCGGCAGCCCGGGCCGCTCGATCGTCAGTTCGAGGTCGGCGACGGAGCAGTTGACGGTGTTGTGCTCGGGGCCCTTGGGGTCGGCGTAGACCCAGCCGACGAAGTCCTTCTCCGGGGCGGCGACGCGGCCGCGGACGAGGACGTCCTTGCCGGGGAGGACGAAGGAGCAGGCGGTGGGGCTCTCCTCGATCGCGGCCGAGCGGATCGCCCCGAGGCCGCCGAGGCGGTGCGGCTCGCCTTCCAGCATCAGCATCCCGGAGGGGACCCAGGGACTGGTGCGGCCGCCGAGCTTGACCCGGGCGGCGCCGGCGTCGAAGTAGGTGCCGGGCGCGTCGGCGAAGCCGGTGCCCTCGAGCCAGACCCAGCGCTCGGCGTGCTCGCTGCCCCAGTTGTGGCCGATCATCCCCGGCCAGCCGGCGAGCTCGATCGACTCCTCGTCGTCGAGTTCGAGCCGGCCCTCGAAGTGGGCGAGCGGGACCGGGGCGACGAACTTGGTCTTCGGCAGCGGCGCCTCGTAGAGCCAGTCGGCGGGCAGGTAGCGGCAGGGCCCGGCCTCGGCGGAGAAGGTGAGGGACCAGGCGGCGGCGAGGGCGTCGGTGTCGACCGAGCCCTCGGCCGCGCCGGGGCCGATCTCGGCGTCGCCGACGCGGATCCAGGAGCCGGGGGGCGTCGACAGCTGCGACGCCGGCACCGTCGTCTTGGTCGCCCGCGGCCCCGCCGCCTCGCGGTCGAAGAAGACGAACCAGATCGAGGCGTTGGGCTCGGCGCCGGGGCGCTTGTGGACGGTGTGGCGGATCCAGATGCCGCGGCCGCCGCCCGGCTCGCAGGCCTTGACGTAGAAGCTCTCGTAGTGGCCGGCCCTGGCGGCGACCCGCGGGAACCTCGCGCCTTCGTCCATAGGCTGACTCTAACTTCCGTGGTTCCTTTGGGACGCATGCGGTCCCAAAGGAACCACGCGAGAGGGGATCAGACCTTGATCGTGATCACGTCGCCGTCCTGGACCACGTAGTCGCGGCCCTCGACCCGCAGCTGCCCCTTGTCGCGGGCGCCGGAGTAGCCGCCGCAGGCGACCAGCTGCTCCCAGCCGACCGCCTCGGCTTTGACGAACGCTTCCATGATCTCGGTGTGGATCGTGCCCGCCGCTTCCAGCGCGGTGGAGCCGCGGCGCAGCGGCCGCGCGACCGCCTCCTTGCCCTCCCCGGCGGTGAAGAAGACGATCAGGTCGAGCAGCTCGTAGGCGGCGCGGACCAGGCGCGCCAGGCCGGAGCCCTCGACCCCGTAGGACTCGCGCATCTCCGCCGCTTCCTCGGGGTCGAGCTCGGCCAGCTCGCCCTCGATGCGGGCGCTGACGGCGACCACGCCGGCGCCGACCGCGTTGGCGTGGGAGACGACCGCCTGCGGCGCCTCGGCGTCGCCCTCGTCGACGTTGGCGACGTAGAGGATCGGCTTCGTGGTCAGGGCGCCGAGGTCGCGGGCCGCGTTGGGGGCGGCGTCGGGGACGGGGATCGAGCGGGCCGGGCGGCCGGCGGCCAGCGCCTCGTGCACCGCCTGCAGCCAGCCATGCTCGGCGATCGCCTCGGCGTCGCCCGACTTCGCCTGCTTGCCGACCCGGCCGAGGCGGCGCTCGACCTGGTCGTAGTCGGCGAGGATCAGCTCGGTCTCGATCGTCTCGATGTCGGCCAGCGGGTCGACGCGGCCGTCGGGGTGCGGCACCCCGGAGTCCTCGTGGCAGCGGACGACGTGGCAGATCGCGTCGGTCTCGCGGATCGAGGCGAGGAACTGGTTGCCGAGCCCCTCTCCCTCGGAGGCGCCCTTGACCAGGCCGGCGATGTCGTGGAAGGAGATCGTCGCCGGTTCCAGCTTCGAGCTGCCCACCGTCTCGGCGACCCGCTCGAGCCGCTCGTCCGGGACCTCGGCGATCGCCACGTTGGGCTCGATCGTCGTGAACGGGTAGTCGCCGGTCTGGGCGCCGCCCTTGGTCAGGGCGTTGAAGAGGGTCGACTTGCCGGCGTTCGGCAGCCCGACGATCCCGACCTTCACAGGGAGAGCGGCACGATCAGGCCGAGGAGGGCGCCGAGCAGAGCGCCGACCGCGACGTCGGACGGGTAGTGCATGCCCAGGTAGGGGCGGCCGAGCGAGAGGGCGAGGGCGACCAGCAGCGCCCCGGCGGTCGCCGGGTCGACCCGGACCATCGCCGTCGCCACCGCGAACGAGGAGAAGGCATGGGCGGAGGGGAAGCTGAGCGAGCTGGGGGCGCCGCCGAGCGGTGGCAGGCCCTCCAGCACCGGACGCGGGCGGCGGACCAAGAGCTTGATGCCGTAGTTGAGCCCGATCGCGATCGGCCCCAGGGCGGCGCAGATCAGCCAGGCTTCGCGGCGGTCGGGGTCGAGCAGCGCCAGGGCCAGCCCCAGCACGACCCAGACGATCGCGTTGTTGCCGGCCTTGCCGAGGGCGACGGCGGCCGACTCCAGCCCGGGCGAGTGCCCGCGGGTCCGCATCAGGCGCAGCAGTCTGAGGTCGGCGTTCTCCACGGCGGCGGAGGATAAGCCGGTCGGTCAGTATCCGGTCATGCCCTCCGTCCCCGGCTACGTCCACAGACCCGGGAACCACTGCGGCTCGACCGCCCTGCGCAACCTGCTCGGCTTCCACGGGATCGAGCTCAGCGAGGAGTTGGCCTTCGGCCTGGGGGCCGGCGCCGGCTTCTATTACCTGACCCTGGAGGACTCCTCGCCGAGCCGCTGGTTCAACGGCCGCACGGCGCGGCTGGAGGAGAGCTTCCGCGACCTCACCGGGGCGGCGCTGGAGCTGCGGACCTTCGCCGCGGGCGACGGCGAGGCCTGGGAGGCGGCGCGGGCCGAGGTCGACGCCGGCAACCCGGCGCTGCTGCTGACCGACATCTATTACCTGGACCACTACGGCAACTCGGCCCACTTCCCCGGCCACGCGGTCGTGCTCGCCGGCTACGACGACGAGTACGTCCAGCTCTCCGACACCGGCTTCGAGCAGCTGCAGAGCACCCGCATCGAGCACCTCGCCCAGGCCCGCCACAGCGGCCACCCGGCCTACCCGCTGGAAGGCCACATGTTCACGATCGGGGCCGCGGTCGACCGGGCGGCGCTGGAGGCGGCGGTGCCGCGGGCCATCGCCCAGGCGGCGAAGGAGATGGTCGAGCCGGCCTGGGGCGAGTTCGCCGGCCTGCCGGCGGTCGAGCGGCTGGCGGCCGAGGCCGGCTCCTGGCCCGAGGTCGCCGCCGACTGGCAGTGGTGCGCGCGCTTCGCCTACCAGGTGATCGAGCGCCGCGGCACCGGCGGCGGCGCCTTCCGGCTGATGTACTCGCGCTTCCTCGAGGAGGCGGGGCGGGCGGAGGCGCCGCTGGCGGCGAGCGCGGCGGCGAGCTGGACCGAGCTGGCCGGCGCCTTCCACGCGGCGAGCGAGAGCGACGAGCCCGACCCACGGCTCTGGGGCGCGGTTGACGCGGCCGCCAAACGGGTGGCCACGGTCGAGACCGAGCTCTGGACCGCGCTGGCGGACGCCTGACCGAGCTTCCGTTTGCGATCTCCGACCGGCGGGTACCCCGGCCGCATGACCATCGCCGCTGCAATCTTCCTGATCGCGCTCGGCGCGATCCTCAAGTTCGCCACCAACATCCACGTCCAGGGCGTCAGCATCGACACCATCGGGTTGATCCTGATGATCGCCGGCGCCGCCGGGCTCGTCCTCTCTCTCCTGCAGGAGGCGATCTGGTCGCGGCGCGCTCGCGCCGGCGAAGTCCCCGCGGTCGAAGAACGCCGCGAGGTCCGCGAGCCGCCGCGCTACTGAATCGCCCGCGGCAGGCCGAGCAGGACCCGCGGCAGGTCGCGGCGTGAGCGCGCATAGGCGGCCTCCAGCTCGGTGGCCGCCTCGGAGCCGTGAATGCCCGGACCGTGGCCGAGCAGCAGGTGCCGCGGCCGGTATCCGCGTAACGACCGCGGCGGCCAGGCGCGCAGGAGGAGGTGGACGCCGAGCCGACGGCCGCCGGTGTGCATCGGGTTGGCGGCGAGCGCCTCGGCGACGATCAGCGCCTGCCGCTGGGGCCACCACAGCGCCGTCTCCCTCCAGCCCGGCATCCGCATCGCGGCGATCGCCTCGAAGGGCGAGGCCGGCACCGAGTCGGGCACCTTCAGATGCGGCACCCCGAGTCGGTCCGCGATCCCGGCGCAGTCGCGGTCGTGGCGGTCGAGCAGCTGCAGGACGCCGGCCGGCTCCCCCAGCTCCGCCGCCGCCTCCAGCTCCGGCCCGTCGAGCGGATCGACCAGCCACACCTCCCCGTCGTCGACGAGCGCGTGGAACGCCCGTTCCATCGGCTCCTCGACGACCCAGGTGAGCCCGAGCTCGTGCTCTTCGAGGCGGGCGGTCAGCTGCCCGGGCCGAAGCCGACCCGGTGCTCGTTCGAGTCGATGCGGAGGAAGGCGACTTTGCCGAGGTAGAGGGAGAGGACGCCGTCCTCGGTGTGGAGGTCGTGCCAGCCGCCCTTCTCGAGCTGCTGCCGCAGCTCCTTGAGGTCGGCGTCGGCGATGCGGGCGGAGACGACCTGCCCGCCCTCGAAGCCGATCTCGACTCGCTGTGCCTCGGCCATCAGTGCCCTCCCGCTGGTTCGACGATCTCGGTCAGTACCCCGCCGGTCGAGCGGGGGTGAAGGAAGGCGACGCGGCTGTCGCGGATGCCGGTCCGCGGCTCGGCGTCGATCAGCTCGATGCCGGCGGCGGCGATCCGCGCGAGGGCCGCGTCGATGTCGTCGACCGCGTAGGCGACGTGGTGCAGGCCTTCGCCCTTGCGGGCGAGGAACTTGCCGACGGCGGTGTCGGGCCCGAGCGGCGCCAGCAGCTCGACGTGGCCGTCGCCGACGTCCAGCAGCACCGCCTCGACGCCCTGCGACTCGACCGTCTCGCGATGGGCGAGCTCCATCTCGAAGCTCTGCTCGTAGAGGGCGATCGCGGCGTCGAGGTCCTCGACGGCGACTCCGATGTGGTCGATGCGTCCGAACACGGGCGAGCAGTCTATGCAGCCGGCGGCAGCGGATCCTCGCCGCCGCCGTGCTCGACCCGGAGGATCTCCGCCATCGCCGCCAGCCCCACCTCGAGCTGCTCCGCGGTCGGCTCCTTGGTCGCCAGGTGGCGCTGGATCTCGCGGCCCGGCGTGTGGAAGGCCTCCGCCAGGGGGTCGCCGTGGTGGCGATCGCTCCAGGCGAACATCTCGACCGCGACCGAGGCGCCGCCGAGGCCGATGCCGGCGCGAGCGGCGGCGGGCGGGCGCTCGACCAGGCGCTCCAGGAGCACCGTGCCCCCCGCCGAGAGCAGCATCATCGGCACGATCAGGTTGGAGCCGCAGCGGTCGTGCTCCTTCGGCACCGAGGCGACGTCCTCGACCCCCTGCTCGTAGGCGGCGATCGCCTTGTGCTCGACCCCGTGGTAGGCGGCGAGGTCGCGGTCCAGCAGCGCGATCACGGCCGGCGCCACGCCGATCGCCTGCGCCACCCCCTCCCGCCACGCCGACGGTCGCGCGCGCCTGCGCAGGAGCCAGGTGATCGCCAGGGTCATGCCGGTGGCGGCGATCACGCTCCGGTTCTCGAAGGGGAGCCGCGCCGCCGGCAGCCGCCGCCGCGCCAGCGGCAGCACCGCGATCGCCTCGGCCAGTTTCAGCGGGCCGCGCAGGCCCGGCGCCCGTGCCACCAGCTTCGGGGCCAGCTCGGGCTTGCGCTCGGAGGCGACCTGGATCGCGCCGTCGCGGTCGCGGACCGCCGCCGCCCAGTGGGTGGGGCCGTGGATCAGCAGCCCGTTGCGCAGCGCCATCCCCCCGAGCCGCAGCCGATCGGTGTCCCTCGAGGCCATGCGCTCACGATAGGCCATGCCCCACCCCGGGAAATACAGAGGGCGCCGAGTCCAGTCCCACCCGGCGCCCTCTCCCCCCTGTGTCAAGCCCCGGCCGGAGATCCCCAGTCCAGACCTCCGGCCGGTATGTCGGCTCTCCCTGGCTTAGCTTGGAAAGCCGACCCTTAAACCCCACCCTCTCGGGGAAGTTGCGGCAGTTACTCGCCGCCGCGAAATCTCTCCCGCAGGGCGGCCAGCCGGCGTCCCAGCTCGGCCTCGAACCCACGATCGGTGGGAGCGTAGAAGCGGCTTCCGGCGAGCTCCTCGGGGAGCAGCCGCTGGTCGCTGACGCCGCCGGGCTCGTCGTGGGCGTAGCGGTAGCCGCTGCCGCGCCCGAGCTTCTCGGCGCCGGGGTAGTGAGCGTCGCGCAGGTAGTCCGGCGGGGTCTTGGCGCCGTGCTGGCGGACCTCGGCGCGGGCGGCGGCGAGCGCCTTGTAGGAGGCGTTGGACTTCGGCGCCAGGGCGAGGTGGACGCAGGCCTGGGCGAGGTTGAGCGCGCACTCCGGCAGCCCGACCCGGTCGACCGCGCGGGCGGCGGCGTCGGCGACCAGCAGCGCCTGCGGGTCGGCGTTGCCGATGTCCTCGGAGGCGAGGATGACCATGCGGCGGGCGATGAAGCGTGGGTCCTCTCCCCCCTCCAGCATCACCGCCAGGTAGTAGAGCGAGGCGTCGACGTCGGAGCCGCGGGTCGCCTTGATCCAGGCCGAGACGAAGTCGTAGTGGCGGTCGCCCTGACGGTCGTAGTCGATCGCCCGCCGCTGCAGCGCGTCCTCGATCGCGGCGAGGTCGACCTCCCCGCCCTGGGCCCGCTCGGCCGCCCGCTCCAGGGCCGAGAGCGCGACCCGGGCGTCGCCGCCGCTGCGCTCGGCCAGCATCGCCAGCGCCTCGGGAGCGACCGGTGGCGGGTCGGCGAGGCCGCGCTCGGGGTCGCTCAGCGCCCGCTTCAGCAGCTCCTCCACCTGCTCGGAGGAGAGCGGCACCAGCTCGTAGACCTGGGAGCGCGAGAGCAGCGCCGAGTTGACCTCGAAGTAGGGGTTCTCGGTCGTCGCCCCGATCAGGGTCAGCAGCCCTTCCTCGACCGCCGGCAGCAGGGCGTCCTGCTGGGCCTTGTTGAAGCGGTGGATCTCGTCGAGGAAGAGCACCGTCGGCCGGCCGCTGCCACGCCGGCGCTCGCGCGCCCGCTCGATCACCTTGCGGACCTCGGCTTTGCCGGCGTTGACCGCCGACTCCTCCTCGAACGCCCCCTGCGCCCGCGCCGCAGCGATCCGCGCCAGCGTCGTCTTCCCCGACCCCGGCGGCCCGTAGAGGATCGCGCTGTGCGGCTTGCCGGATTCGATCGCGGCGCGGAAGGCCGAGCCCGCGCCGACGATCCGCTCCTGCCCCACCAGCTCCTCCAGCGAGCGCGGCCGCATCCGCACCGCCAGGGGAGCGTCGGCGAGCGACCCCTCTCCAGCTCCTCGAGCAGACCCGGGCTGCGCAGCGCTCGTGTCGAACAGCTGATCGTCCACTGCCAGCGAGTATGAGGGAGTCAGGGGAGGTCTCGACGGAGCCTCCCCGCTGTTGCTCCGGCGAGACCTCCCCTGACTCCCTTGCACCGGCTTACAATCGTCGAATGGCTACCACCGAGGCAAAACCCGCGGCCCTGTCCACTCTCGAGTCGTTCAACCCCGCCAGCGGCGAGCTGGTCGGCAGCGTCCCGACGATCGCCCCGGACCAAGTCCAGGCCGTGGTCGACGACGTCGCCCGCATCCAGCCGGCCTGGGCGGAGCTGCCGGCGAAGACCCGCGCCGCCTACATGCGCCGCGCCGCCGACTCCCTGCTCGACGACATCGACGAGGTCGCCGAGCTGCTGGTCCGCGAGCAGGGCAAGCCGCGCGCCGAGGCCTACACGATGGAGCTGCTGCCGACCGTCGACGCCCTGCACTGGTGCGCCAAGGCCGGCCCGAAGATCCTCGCCGACGAGAAGGTGCGGATGACCCAGGCCTTCACGCTCTCCAAGAGCGGCCACTTCTCCTACGAGCCGATCGGCGTGGTCGGCGTCATCGCCCCCTGGAACTACCCCTGGTCGATCCCCTTCGGCGAGGTCGCGATCGCGCTGATGGCCGGCAACGGCGTCGTCCTCAAGCCGGCCAGCCTGACGCCGCTGCTGGGCGAGCGGATCGCCAAGGTCTTCGAGAAGGCGGGGCTGCCGGAGGGCCTGGTCCGGGTCGTCCACGGCGGCGGCGCCGTCGGCGACGCGCTGGCCCGCTCGAGCGTCGGCAAGGTCTTCTTCACCGGCTCGGTCGAGATCGGCCGCCAGGTCGGCGAGGTCTGCGCCGCCAACCTCAAGGGCTCGGTGCTCGAGCTCGGCGGCAAGGACCCGATGATCGTCTGCGCCGACGCCGACCTCGACAACGCGATCTCCGGCGCCGTCTGGGGCGGCTTCGCCAACGCCGGCCAGACCTGCTCGGGGATCGAGCGCGTCTACGTCGTCCGCGAGGTCGCCGACCGCTTCGTCGAGGGCGTCGCCCGCGAGGCGGCGAAGCTGCGCCTCGGCGACCCGCTCGAGTGGGAGACCGAGATCGGCCCGATGACCTCCGAGGGCCAGTACGAGATCGTCGTCGAGCTGATCGAGGACGCGCTCGCGACCGGCGCCACCAAGCTCTGCGGCGGCCCCACCGAGGTCCCCGGCCTGCCCGGCAGGTACGTCGCCCCGACGGTGCTGACCGGGGTCACCCACCAGACGCGGATCATGCGCGAGGAGGTCTTCGGCCCGGTGCTGCCGATCGTCGTCGTCGACTCCGAGCAGGAGGCGATCGACCTCGCCAACGACTCCGAGTTCGGCCTCGGCGCCTCGGTCTGGACCAAGGACCGCCAGAAGGGCGAGCGGATCGCCCGCCGGATCGAGTCGGGGATGGTCTGGATCAACGACCACTCCTTCAGCCACGGCGCCTGCCAGTGCGCCTGGGGCGGGGTCAAGAACTCCGGCCTCGGTCGCTCGCACTCCAAATTCGGCTTCTACGAGTGCGTCAACATCAAGATGAACGCCTGGGAGCCGGGCCTCGCCCGCGACTTCTGGTGGCACCCCTACGACCGCACCCTCGGCGAAGCGGTGCAGGCCTCGGCCAGGATCCTCTACGGCAAGGGCGAGACCCGCACCCGCGCCCTGCGCGAGGGCATCGGCCCGCTGCTGCAGATCGGCCGGCGCACGCTGAAGAAGCGCCGCTGAGGCCTTTGTCGACTTTCTCGGCGTATACCCGAGAAAGTCGACAAAGCGCGCGGCTCAGCCGCCGTTGATCGTGCGGATCTTCGAGCTGGCGCCGAGGCACTTGTAGATCGTGCCCGCGGTGCCCTGGGTGACCGGCTTCACTTCGGCCCAGACCTTGAGCGGCACGTTGCCCTTGTAGTCGGGTTCGGCTTTCCAGCTGCCGGTGGAGCTCGTGGTCGTGGAACCGATCTTGCCGTAGCCCTTCTCCTTGATCACGACCTGACGACTCTCGACGCAGTTCGCGTTCGCCGCGGAGACCTTGCCGGCGCTGCCGTAGGGGTTGATCGTGATCGTCGACTTCAGCTCGACCGTCTGGCCCGGCTGCCCCGCCGTCGCCACCACCGGCGCGATCAGAGCCAGAGCCGCGCCCGCGGTCACGACCAGCGCCGCCACCCGATTCCAATTCCTCATCCAGCCCTCCTTGTCGGGAGACGACGTATGCGTCCCGTACGGAAATGTGCCGCGGCAGCCTAGACGGTTCACAATCCCCCGCGGCATGCCCGCTGAGCAGAACACCGAGGTGCCGGCGATCCGCCTCGCCGGCCTGCGCCGCGCCTACGGCGAACGCACCGCGCTCGACGGCGTCGGGCTGACTCTCGCGGCGGGCGAGTCGCTGGTCGTGCTTGGGCCCAACGGCGCCGGCAAGACGACGCTGCTGCGGGTTCTGGCGACGCTGCTGCGCCCGAGCGGCGGCGAGGCGATGGTGCTCGGCTGCTCGCTGCCCGACGAGGCCTGGAAGCTGCGCGGGCGGATCGGCTACCTCGGCCACGAGCCGCTGCTCTACCGCGACCTCACGGGGCGCGAGAACCTGCGCTTCCACGCCAAGCTGCACGGCGTCGCCGCTGCCGAGGCCGAGGGGCGGATCGAGGCGGTGCTCGCCGCCGCCGGGATGGAGGGCCGCGCCGACGAGCGCGTCGCCGAGCTCTCGGCCGGGATGCGCCAGCGCCTGGCGATCTGCCGCTGCGTCCTGCACGAGCCGGAGCTGCTGCTGCTCGACGAGCCCGACTCCAACCTCGACGCCGAGGGCCGGGAGCTGGCCCGCGGCCTGATCGGCCCGGGCGGCAAGCGCACCCGCGTCGTCGTCACCCACGACCCCGAGCGCCACCTGCCCGAGGCCGACCGGGTGCTGCGGCTGGGGATCGAGGAGAGGGCGGCGGTCTCGTGACCCCCTCGCGCGCCGCCTTCGCGGCGATCCTCGCCAAGGACCTGCGCTCGGAGCTGCGGACGCTGCAGTCGCTGCCGGCGATGGCGCTGTTCGCCGTCACCTCCTTCGTCATCTTCCGCTTCGGCCTCGACCGCACCAGCCTCTCCGGCAGCCTCGCCGCCGGCGTGCTCTGGGCGACGCTGCTGTTCGCCGCCGTGCTAGGGATCAACCGCCTCTTCGTCGCCGAGCGCGAGGAGGGCGGCTTCGACGCGATCCGCCTCGCCCCGATCGACCGCAGCGTCCTCTTCGCCGCCAAGGCGGCGGCGCTGCTGACGTACCTGCTGGCGCTGGAGCTGATCGCGGTGCCGATCTTCGCCCTCTTCTTCCTCGACTCCGGCGCCGGCCTGCTGCCGCTGGCGGCGGTCCTGCTGCTGGCCGACCTCGGCCTCGCCGTCACCGGCACCCTGATCTCCTCGATGGCGGTCAACTCGCGCGCCCGCGACCTGCTGGTGCCGCTGGTCCTGCTGCCGCTGGTGGTGCCGCTGATGATCGCCGCCACCGGCGCCACCGAGCCGCTGCTGGCCCTGGGCGGTCCCGGTTACCACCGCTTCGGCACCTGGCTGACGGTGCTCGGGCTATACGATCTGATCTTCGGCCTGGTCGGCTACGCGGTGTTCGACTTCCTCCTCGAGGACTGACCCGCCACCGGCCTCCCCACCCCCGCGAAGCATGTACGGCAAAGGACTCAGACCCCTCTCGATCGCCACCGTGGCGCTGCTCGCGGTGTCGCTTTCGCTGGTCTTCTTCTACGCCCCGCTCGACGCCGACCAGGGCTTCATCCAGAAGATCTTCTACCTGCACGTGCCGCTGGCGATCGTCGCCCTGGTCGGCTTCGTGGTCGGCGGCGTCTTCGCGATCGCCCACCTGCGCAGCGGCAACCGCAAGTGGGACGCCTACTCCTACGTCGCGATCCACATGTCGGTGATCTTCGGCGTCGCCGTGCTGATCACCGGCTCGATCTGGGCCAAGGCCTCCTGGGGGCACTGGTGGGTCTGGGACGAGCCGACCCTGGTCAGCTTCCTGATCGTCTTCCTCATGTACGCGACCTACTACCCCTTCCGCTACGCGATCGAGGACCCCGAGCGCCAGGCCCGCTACGCCTCCGTCTTCGCGATCACCGCCGGCGCCTTCGTGCCGCTCAACTTCATGGCGGTGCGGATGGCCCAGAGCCTCGTCCACCCGCGCACCTTCGGCACCGCCAACGGCGGCCTGCCCGGGGAAATGATGCTGACCTTCCTCGTCAGCCTGGCGGCGACGGCGCTGCTCTGGGTGACCCTGGTCAAGTTCGAGCTGACCGCGAAGAGCGCCGCCGGCCAGGTCAAGCGCCTGCGCCGCGCGATCGACGCCCCCGCCCCGGGCGCCGGCTCGCGGATCGCCCCGGAGGTGAGCTAGATGCTCGAGCTGCTGGCGGCGAGCCCGGCGCTGCCGCTCGAGGAGGCCGGCAAGTACGTCGCCGGCGCCTACATCGTCTTCGTCCTGCTGCTGGTGATCTACGTGGCGATCATGGCCGCGAAACTGCAGCGGATCGAGCGCGACCTGCGCCAGCTGGCCTCGTTTGCCGAGCAGCGCAAACAGGAGGAGCAGCGCGAGGAGGTGAGCGGCGGTGTCTGAGCTGCTCGCCCTCGGCGTCTCCCACAAGACCGCACCGCTGGACCTGCGCGAGCGCCTCTCGCTGACCGAGGGCCGCGCCGTCTCCGCCCTGCGCGAGCTGACCGCGGCCGCCGGCATCCACGAGGCGGCGGCGATCTCGACCTGCAACCGCACCGAGCTCTACCTGATCGTCTCCGACCCGGTCGAGGCCGAGTCGACGGCGCTCGGCGTCCTCACCCGCCAGGCGGAGATCCGCCCGACCGAGCTGCTCGGCCACCTCTACTCGCTGCGCTCCGGCGAGGCCGCCCGCCACCTGCTGCGGGTCACCGCCGGGCTCGACTCGATGATCGTCGGCGAGGCCGAGATCCAGGGTCAGGTCAAACGCGCCTACGAGCTGGCCCTGGTCGAGGGCGGCACCGGCCCGATCCTCAACCGCCTCTTCCGCGGCGCCCTCGCCGCCGGCGGCCGCGCCCGCGAGGAGACCGGGATCAGCGAGAAGGGCGTCTCGATCCCCTCGGTCGCGGTCGAGCTGGCGCGGCGCGCGCTCGGCGACCTCTCCGACCGCCGCGTGCTCGTCGTCGGCGCCGGCGAGACCGCCGAGCTGGTCGCCCGCGCCCTCGTCGCCCGCGGCGTCCGCACCGTCTTCGTCGCCAACCGCCACTACGACCGCGCGATCGGGCTCGCCCAGCGCTTCGACGGCAGCGCGGTCCGCTTCGAGGAGCTGCCCGAGCAGCTGGCCGAGGCCGACATCGTCGTCACCGCGACCAACTCCCCGCACCACATCGTCGAGCGCGACGACCTCGCGCAGGTGATGGGGACACGGCACGAGCGGCCGCTGCTGGCGATCGACATCGCCGTCCCGCGCGACATCGAGCCCGACTGCCGCGAGATCGCCGGGGTCAGCGTCCACGACATCGACGACGTCCAGCAGATCGTCGAACGCAACGCCAGCGGCCGCGAGGCCGAGGCGAAGCGGGCCGAGCGGATCATCGAGGTCGAGCTCGACCGCTTCGAGCACTGGCTCGCCTCGCTCGAGGTGGTGCCGACGATCGCCGCCCTGCGCGAGAGCGGCGACGAGGTCGTGCGCCGGGTCCTGGCCGAGAACGAGGGCCGCTGGGAGGGCCTCGGCGAGGCCGACCGCGAACGGCTGCAGGCGATGGCGAAGGCGATCGCCTCGCGGCTCCTGCACGAGCCGACCCTGCGGATGCGGCGCTCGGCCGGCAGCGACGACGCCTACTTCTACGTCAGCGCGATGCGCGAGCTGTTCGGTCTCGACGTCGAGACCGAGCCGGAGGGGGAGTCTTCGAACGTGACCGAGCTGCGCCGAAGCGATCCCGGTAGGACCGATACCGGTAGGGGTTCCACTTAACTTTTTCGAGCCGCGTTTGTGGCTACCGACGATGGCGAGCCGCGAAAAAGTACAAGACGTTCCACCCCTACCGGTATCGGTCCTCTCCGGACGAGGAGGTGCTTCCCGATGATTCGAATTGCCACCCGCGGTAGCGCCCTGGCGATCACGCAGGCACGACAGGTCGCTGAGATGATCGGCGGGGCGGAGCTGGTTGAGGTGTCGTCCGACGGCGAGCCGGGGGACAAGTCGCGCTTCGTGCGCGGGGTCGAGCGGGTGCTGCTGGCGGGTGAGGCCGAGGTCGGCGTCCACTCCGCCAAGGACCTTCCCGGCGAGATGGAGCCGGAGCTGGAGATCGCCGCGGTGCCGGCGCGGGAGGACCCGGCCGACGTCTGGATCGGCGCCGGCGGCTCGCTCGACCAGGTGCCCGAGGGCGCGCGGGTCGGGACCGCCAGCCTGCGCCGCCGCGCCCAGCTGCTCGCCGCCCGGCCGGACCTGCGGGTGGAGGAGCTGCACGGCAACGTCGACACCCGCCTGCGCAAGCTCGCCGAGGGCGAGCTCGACGCGATCGTCCTCGCCGCCGCCGGCCTGCGCCGGCTCGGCCGCGAGGCGGAGATCGGCTTCGCGATCCCGGTCGAGACCATGGTCCCGGCCCCCGGCCAGGGGACGCTCGTCCTGCAGGCCCGCGCCGGCGACGCGGAGACCGCGGCCGCGGTCGGCGGCATCTTCGACCTCGACGCCGCCCGCGAGCTGACCGCCGAGCGCGCCGCCGTGCGCCTGCTCGACGCCAGCTGCGCGACCCCGGTCGGCGTCTTCGCCCGGGTCGAGGGCGAGCGACTCGAGATCGACGCCTTCGTCGGCCTGCCCGACGGCAGCGAGTGGCTGCGCGACCGCATCGAGGCCGACGCCGGCGAGCCCGCCGTCGCCGGCGTCCTCCTGGCCGAGCGCCTGCTCGGCGCCGGCGCCCGCGACCTCCTCGACCGCGCCGAGGCGATGGCATGAACGCCGACGGGCCGAAAAGTCGAGTATCCGCAGACAAATCGGCCCGTCGGCCCTTGAGGGAGGGGGTTGTGTACTTGGTGGGGGCTGGGGCTGGGGATCCGGGGTTGATGACGGTGCGGGCGTTGGAGTTGATTGGGGCGGCCGATGCGGTGTTCTACGACCGGCTGATCCCGCCGGGGGCGCTCGACGGCGCCCGCGAGGACGCCGAGCTGGTCTACGTCGGCAAGCAGCCCGGGGTGCCCTCGGTCCCGCAGGAGGAGATCGGCGAGCGGCTGATCGCCGCCGCGCGCGAGGGCAGGAGCGTCGTCCGCCTCAAGGGCGGCGACCCCTTCGTCTTCGGCCGCGGCGGCGAGGAGGGGGAAGCGCTGCGCGCCGCCGGGGTCGAGTTCGAGGTCGTGCCCGGCGTCACCGCCGGCGTCGCCGCCACCGCCTACGCCGGCATCCCCGTCACCCACCGCGACGACGCCTCCGCGGTCGCCTTCGTCACCGGCCACGAGGACCCGGAGAAGGACGAGTCGGCGCTCGACTGGGACGCGCTCGCCGGCTTCCCCGGCACCCTCGTCTTCTACATGGGCGTCAAACGGCTGGGCGAGAACGCGGCGGCGCTGATCGCCGCCGGGCGCGACCCGGAGGAGCCGGCGGCGGCGATCGAACGCGGCACCTGGCCGGGGCAGCGGACCGTCGGCGCCACCCTCGGCACGATCGCCGCGGCGGTCGAGCGCGAGCGGGTGAAGGCGCCGGCGCTGATCGTCGTCGGCGCGGTCGCCGCCCGCCGCGAGGACCTGGCCTGGCTCGAGCGCCGGCCGCTGCACGGGCGCCGCGTCGTCGTCACCCGCGCCCGCGCCCAGGCCAGCGGCCTCGCCGCGACCCTGCGCGACCTCGGCGCCGAGGTGGTCGAGCTGCCGGCGATCCGGA
>Ga0070691_10000068_pt1 | contig 28663 bp, 24 predicted proteins | sample KBSK1101metaG_FD_64673 | JGI IMG/M metagenome (GOLD analysis project Ga0070691, IMG submission 64673) | Corn, switchgrass and miscanthus rhizosphere microbial communities from Kellogg Biological Station, Michigan, USA - KBS K1-10-1 metaG | ecosystem: Host-associated > Plants > Roots >... | reverse complement strand
ACCGGCCGCGGTCGCGGCCGCCGACGTGCGCGCGCCGCAGACGGTCCCGGTGACGCCGCACGCGCAGCGGCTGGTCGCATCGAGCGCCTCAGCGTCGGGCGCGAGGTCGCAACAGAAGAACTTCGGCGATACGCCGATCTGGCAGCGCGGAAGCGGCGGCGGTGGCGGCAACACCGCGGTCGTGCAGACGACCACCAGCGTCAGCCAGACGATCCCGCGCCTCGATCGCCAGACCGAGTCGATCGTGGTCGCACCGGCCTACACCGTACGCGCGCCCGAGCCGATCGGCGGCGAGACGGCGCTCACGCCCGAGCCCGCACCGATCGCCTACGCGCAGAACGCATCGGGGACGAGCGTCTTCGAAGTGCAGATCGACGAGCGCGGCAACCCGACCAAATGCGCGATCACGAAGTCGTCCGGCTTCCTGTCGCTCGACGACGCGGTCTGTCGCGCCGCCATGAAGGCGCGCTACTCGCCCAAGCTCGTCAACGGCCGTCCGGTCCCGGGCAGCTACACCGACGCGTTCACCTTCCGCAGCAACGGCAACGGCGAAGGGCTCTAAAGAGCCGTCTTCTCGAGTCCGGCTACACGGTCCGCGGCGCGCTTCATTCGATGGATTTGCGGAAGAAGGCGAGCATCTTGTTCGGCTCGGCCATGATCCGGAACTCTTCGAAGCCCCACGCGCGGGCTTGGCGCAGCGCCTTCGGTTGGTTCGTCGGCAGGCAGAACGTCAACGTCTTCACGTCTTTCTTCTGCGCGATGCGTTGGGCTTCGCCGACCAGTTCGGTGCCGACCTCGGGCGGAGCGCCGTCGCGGACGCGCAAGCCTTCCATCATCGCGATGTCGTAGCCATTGGCGGCTTCGGCGTCTTCGTATCCGGCCGGGAACTTCAAGACCAGTTGCACCATGCCGAGGAGGCCGCTCTGGTCCTCAGCGACGAGCACCAGCCGGCGCCCGGCCCGCTGCTCCGAGAGCCACTTGATGATGCGCTGGTTCCAAGTCTCGCGCGCCGGTTGCGGGCCGGTGATGACGCCGTCCTTGGTGAGCCGTTCGATGTCGGTCGCCTGCGCGAAACGGAGGAAGATCTTGTGAGCGGGCACGGATGGCCCGTTATGCTAGTGGGTGGTCGATGCCCTTTTGCGGAAGCCGCCGCCATGCCGCGTTTGCTCGTCCTCTTCTGCTCGCTCCTCATGGCCGCGTCGCTCTGCGCGTGCGGCTCTCGTGGCGCTACCGCCGGCTCCGCCGCGGGCGCGACCGCGACCCCGCTCGAATCGGCGTCGGTCGGCCGGGGCCGCGCCGTCTTCGCCGCCCACTGCGCCGCGTGTCACGGGGCCGCGGGCGAGGGCGGCCAGATCGGTCCGCCGCTGCGCAACGAACTGCGGCGCCGCACGCCGGCCTACGTCGCGGAGGCGATCGCGAATCCGACGCCCCCGATGCCAAAACTGGTTCCCGCGCAGATGTCGAAGCAAGACCTGCTCGACGTCACCGCCTTCGTCGAACAGCTCTAACAGCTAGCGGAAGCGTGCCCACCTACATCTATCGGTTCTCGCGCGACCTGCGGCTCGACGATCACGCCGGGCTGGCGGCCGCCGCGTCCGAGGGCGAGGTGCTGCCGGTGCTGGTCGTCGATCGCGCGTGCGAAGCGCGGCTGGCGCGCTCGCCGCGCCGCGCGGCGCTCTACTGCGCGGCGGTCGCGGCGCTGGACGCCGGCCTGCGCGAGCGCGGGTCGAAGCTGATCGTGCGACGCGGCCCGGCCGGCCCGACGCTGCGCAATCTGGCCCGCGCGAGCGGCGCTATCGGCGTGGCCTGGAGCGCGAGCTACGATGGCGCGGGGAGTCACGCCGACGCTCGCCTGCAATCAGACCTGGAAGAGGCCGGCTTGCAAGCGCTGATCGCGCACGATGCGCCGGCCATCCCGCCCGAGGAGACGGCCGACGCGAGCGGCGCGGACGGCGGCGGCTATCGTGCGTTCGTACCGTACTTGGCCGTCTGGCGCGAGTGCAGGCCGAATACGTACGAACTTCCGCTCTTGCTGCGGTTCGCCGCGAGCGAGCTGCAGAGCGAGCATCTGCCGATCCCGGCCGAGTTCGGCGCGGGCGATCGCGCGAGCGAGATCGATCCGACCGCGGCCACCGCGCAGATGGAGCGTTTTCTCGAGACCGATGCGCTGCAGTACGCGCTCGCCGCGAACGTGCCGGCCGACGACCGTACCTCGCATCTCTCGGCGCACCTGTCGTTCGGCACGATCGCGGCCCGGACGGTCGTGCGCGCGACGCTCGATCGCATCGCCGACCCATTCCTACTGGTCGAAGAGCGGTCGTCGCTCAAGCTCTTCCTGCGGGCGCTCGCGCAACGCGACTTCTTCCTACAACTCGGCTGGTTCCATCCGCTCACCGACGACGCGCCGCTCCAGGAGAAGATGCGCGGGTTCGCGTTCGCCCGCAAACATGCGGGCCTGGATGCGTGGCGTTCCGGCCGGACCGGCTATCCGCTGGTCGACGCGGGCATCCGCCAACTCCACGCGACCGGCTGGATGCATCCGCACGTGCGCGCGGTCGCGGCCTCGTTTCTCTGCTTCGACCTCGGCGTCGACTGGCGGATCGGTCGCGACGAGTGGGACGGCTACCTGATCGAAGACGACCTTGCGCTCGCGACGGGCAACTGGCAATGGATCGCCGGCGTCGGCGCCGACATGGCGCAGTATCCGCGCATCTACAACCCCGAACGCCAACGTCGGCGCTACGACCCGGACGGGACCTACGTCAAGACGTGGGTACACGAGTTGGCCCACGTGCCGGCGCCGTCGCGGCGCAGCATCGCGGGCCAGATCGAACTTCCGCTCTTCACGACTGCGGAGTATCCGCAACCGGTCGTCGATCACGAGGTCGAAGCGGGCGCGTTCCTCACGCGCTACCGCACGCACTTGGCGAAGTGAGGTCTACGACTTCGCCGGGATGCGGTCGTCGATCCAGTCGCTCAGGATCGGGATCCGCGGGTAGTCGCCCGTCCACGTCTTGATGCCGTAGTAGACGCTGCCGACGAAGAAGGCCGGGACCAGAAGCGCGAGGGTGAGCGAGGCCGCGAAGCCTTGGAAGAGCGGGAGCTGCTGCATCGCGCCGAGGACGAACCAGAGCGCGGTGAAGGCGGCGTTGAAGCCGAGTGCCTGCCAGGCGCCTTTCCGCAACTCCGGCGACGCCTTGCGATCGGCGAGCGCGATCGCGGCGAGCGGGAAGAGCGGGTAGCCGAGCGCGACGAGCGCACGCGACTCGACCGCGTCGGTGGTCGCGACCGCCGAGTGGCGGATGGTCGGCGCGGACGGCGGGGCTTGGTACTGTTGCCGGTATTGCTGTTGCTGTTGGTACTCGGCGTGCGGGCGGGGCGGGACTTGACCGCCGAGCTGTTGGCGCGAGGCCTGGGCGGTCTCCATCTTGGCCGCTAGGCGGCAGGACGGGCAGTGGCCGGCCGCGTCGCGGCAGGTCGCGCAGATCGGTTTTCCACAGTCGCCGCACGGGGCGACCGACGGTACGTGTGAGTGGAAGTAGCAGTCCATGTTGTCTTTGGCTCTCCTCACCCACATCTACCGGGGAGCCGACAAGAGGTTTCACGCCTCTACGGCGTAAGGGGCCGTCCTTAATGGAGCGCAAGGAAGTCCTGGCCCGGATCCGTCGCGAGGCCCGCCCGTATCTCCCGCAGATCGTCGTGGCGATGCTCCTGGGAACGCTCGCCGGCGTGCTCAACGTCGTCCCTCCGGCGGCCTTCAGCCAGATCGTCAACCGCGTGCTGGTCCCGCATCCGGCCCTGCCCGTCTTGTACTTGGCGATCCTCGCGATCTGGGTCTCGCTGATCACCGTCAACGTGGCGACCTATTTCCAGACGTACCTAACGGCCTGGTGCGGTCAGCATCTCATCAAGCGGCTGCGCATCGATCTGTTCGAGCGCGTACTCAACTTCTCGATCGGCGGATTCGACAAGTGGCGTCCGGGCGAGTTGATCTCGCGCTTCTCGAGCGATCTGCAGTTGATGACCGATGCGGTCTCGATCTCGCTGCCGCAGATGGTCGTGGCGGTGGTGACGTTCATCTCGTCGCTGGCGTTCATGATCTACCTGGATTGGTTCCTGACGCTCTCGCTCTTCGTCGTCACGCCGGCCGTCTCGTTCGTCGTCTCGCGCTTTCAGGTCCTCATCACCAACTCCACCAAGCGCACCCAGTCGCGGATCGCGGATCTCTCGGCGAATCTGACGGAGGTGCTACAAGGGCAGCGCGTCGTCAAGGCGTTCGGACGCGAGGATTACGAAGTCGCGCGCTTCCGGAATCGCAACGAAGACTTCTTCGGCGCATATCTCAAACTCACGCAGTTCGTCGCGACCCAGCCGCTGGTCGTCTCGACCATCATGCTCAGCGCGGTCGCGGTCATCATCTGGCTCTCGATCCGCGAGGTCTTGGTCGGCCGCCTCAACAACGGCACGGTCTTCCAGTATTGGCTGCTGCTCGTGACGCTGGCGAATCCGATCAACCGCCTCGCGGCGTTCTTCGGCGAGATCAACAAGGCGCTCGTCGGCGCCGGGCGCGTCCTGGAGATCCTGGATCTTCCGGTCGAGGAGCTCAAGCGCTCCGACGCGGCGCAGATGCCGAAGGTCGAAGGCAAGATCACATTCGACCACGTGGTCCTTCGCTATAGTCCCGACGAGCCGCCCGCGCTCAACGACGTGAACGCCACCGTCGAAGCCGGCGAGATCGTGGCGCTGGTCGGACCGAGCGGCGCGGGCAAGACCACCATCGTCAACCTGGTGCCCGGCTTCTATCTCCCGGAGAGCGGTCGGGTCTTGATCGACGACATCGATATCGCCGACCTGCGGCTGGCCGATCTCCGGGCGGCGATCGCGATCGTGCCGCAGGATCCTCAGCTCTTCCGGGCCTCGATCGCCGAGAACATCCGCTACGGACGGCTCGAGGCGACCGACGACGAGGTCCGGGCGGCCGCCCGCGAGGCCAACGCCGACCAGTTCGTCTCCGAGTTCCCCGAGGGCTACGCGACCGAGGTCGGCGAGCGGGGCGTCCGCCTCTCCGGCGGCGAGCGTCAGCGGATCGCGATCGCCCGGGCCATCCTGCGCGACCCACGCATCCTGATCCTCGACGAGGCGACCTCGGCGCTGGACAGCCACAGCGAGGTCCTGATCGAAGAGGCGCTCGATCGCCTGCTCCCCGGCCGGACGACCCTCATCATCGCCCATCGCCTCTCGACCATCCGCCGCGCGAACCGGATCTTCTATGTCGAGGGCGGGCGGATTCTGGAGACCGGGACCAACGAGGAGTTGCTTGCCCGTAAGGGAGCCTACGCGGCGCTCCACGCGCGTCAGTTCGCGGGGACGTAAGCCGCCCGCCGCGCCGGGGCGGCCTCAAAAAAAGCCGCCTCGGGCCGATACTCTGAGGGAATGCCTGACATCAACGGTCTCTCGTTCGGGTCGACCATCGATACGCTCGGCAACGCCCTTACCGGCGCGGCCATGCAGAACCAACAGATCGCGAACAATATCGCCAACGCCAACACGCCCGGCTTCCACCGGTCGCAGGTGTCGTTCAAGGAAGCCCTTGCGGATGCCGTCGACGGCACGCCGGCGGATTCCGATACGCTCGCGATGATCAGCGACGACGATCGCCAGTTCCCGATCGGCCAGGCCACCGCGCCGGTGCCGTTCGATCCGCAACCGCAGACCGACGATACGATGAAGATGCGGCCCGACGGCAGCGACGTCGACGTCGATCGCGAGATGGCCGAGCTCTCGTCCAACTCCGCCTATCAGCAGACGATGGCGCAGCTGCTGCAGACGCAGTACGGTCGCCTCCACGAAGCGATCCAGGAGCAAGTGAAATAGTGGCCGGCATGTACGACAGCATCGAGGTCAGCGCGTCCGGTCTTTCGGCAGAGCGTCTGCAGATGGACGTGATCGCGAACAACATCGCGAACGCCAACACCACCCGCACGCCCGGCGGCGGCCCGTTCAAACGTCAGCTGGTCGTCTTCGCGCAGAAGGACGATCCGACGCAGAACGCCGACGGCGGCGATCCGTTCTCACCCGACGCGACCGGCACCGGCTCGACCACCGCCGGCGTCGAAGCGGTCGGCATCGCACAGGACACCTCGCCCGACCGCCTGGTCTTCGACCCGGGCAATCCCGACGCGGATCCGCGCGGTTACGTGCATTATCCCAACGTCGAAGTCGTCAAAGAGATGGTCGACATGATGTCGGCCTCGCGCGCGTACGAAGCCAACGTCTCCGCCATCCAAGAGACGCGCGCGATGGGCAACGCCGCCCTCAACCTGCTCAGAAGCTAGTATAGGAACCTCACTTGGATATCAACTCCGCGTACAACGACGCGATGCGTAACGTGCTCTCCGGAACGTTCGCTCCGGACGCCGCATCGGTCGCCCCTCGCACGGAAGCGATTCCCACGGATTCACCGGATGCGGCCGCCACCGGCGCCGTCACCGGCGTCGACGGCACGCCGTCGTTCCGCGATACGGTCAAGTCGTTCCTCGACGACACCAACGACAAGATGTCGACCTCGGACCAGCTCTCGCGCGACCTCGCGAGCGGCAAGACCAACGACCTCAACAAGGTCGTCACCTCGGTGGAAGAGGCCAACCTCGCCATGTCGTTCACGCTGGCCGTGCGCAACAAGTTGATGGACGCCTATACCGAAGTCTCAAGGATGCAGATGTAGCGTCCCCTGTCATCCTGAGGAGCGCGAAGCGCGTCTCGAAGGACGCACGACAGCTGTCAAACGTGCGGCATTGACAAGTGGAACGGCGGGGAACCCTCGCCGTTTTGCTGTATCCTCGCCTGGTGAAGCGTATCTCTACGGCGGCTTTCGCCTGCGTTCTGTTCCTCGGCCTGGGCGCCTCGGCGGCCCTGGCGTCGCCCTTGATCCTGCAGAGCCCGACCATCAGCGGCAGCCGGATCGCGTTCGTCTACGGTGGCGACATCTGGACGGTTCCGCGGTCGGGCGGCGCCGCGAACCGGGTCGTCACCGGGTTCGGACTGGCCGGAGCGCCGTACTTCTCGCCGGACGGCGCGACGATCGCCTTCAGCGCGAACTACAACGGCAACGTCGACGTCTACACCGTGCCGGCCTCGGGCGGCCAGCCCAAGCGCCTCACGTTCCATCCCGCCGGCGATTCGGTCGTCGGCTGGACGCGCGACGGCTCGCGCATCATCTTCCGGTCGGGCCGCGAGAGCGGGAACGACGCGGCGCAACTCTTCACCATCGCCGCGAGCGGCGGCGTCGCCACCATGCTTCCGTTGCCCGACGCGCAGACCGGTTCGTACTCGCCCGACGGCACGCACTTCGCCTACACGCCGAACGGTCAATGGGAGCCGTTCTGGCAGGGCTATCGCGGCGGCCAGACCACCCCGGTCTGGATCGCGAACATGGCGGATTCGTCGGTCGTCGAGATACCGCGCAAGAACTCGAACGATCGCTACCCGATGTGGATCGGCTCGACCGTCTACTTCGTCTCGGATCGCGACGGTGCGTACACGCTCTTCGCCTACGACACGCAGACCAAGGCGGTCCGTCGGCTGGTCGAGCCGCGCGGCTTCGACATCATGTCGGCGTCGGCCAACGACGGCGCGATCGTGTACTCGCTCTTCGACGCGATCCACGTCTACGATCCGGCCAGCGGCACCGATAAGAACGTGCCGATCACGATCGCGGGCGACATCCCGGACGTGCGCCCGCATTGGCAGAACGTCGGCCCCGAGATCGGGAACGCCGGCCTCTCGCCGAGCGGCGTCCGCGCGGTCTTCGAAGCGCACGGCGATATCTTCACCGTGCCGGCCGAGCACGGCGACGTGCGCAATCTGACCGCCAGCTCCGGCGTGATGGAGCGCGACCCCGCGTGGTCGCCCGACGGCCGTTCGATCGCGTTCTTCTCCGATTCGACCGGCGAATACGAGCTGCACATCAAGGACCAGCGCGGCCTGCACGCGGACCGCACGATCGCGCTCGCTCCGTCGCCCTCGTTCTACTACACGCCGAAGTGGTCGCCGGACAGCAAGCGGATCGCGTACGCCGACAAGCATCTCGGCATGTACGTCATCGACGTCGCGAGCGAGCATCCGCACGCGATCAAGTTCGACTCCGCGCCCTTCGAGAGTTTCAGCGACACCGGCTTCAGCTCGTTCGACGCGAACTGGTCGTCGGACGGCCGCTACATCGCCTATGCAAGGCAACTGAGCAACTTCTTACGTGCCGTTTTCGTCTACGACACGAAGGATGGCGTCACACATCAGGTGACCGACGGGCTGAGCGACGCGAGTTCGCCGGCATTCGACAAGTCCGGCAAGTACTTGTACTTCCTGGCCAGCACGAACGTCGGGCTGACGACGTACGGCCTGGACATGGAAGCCGACGGGCGTCCGGTCTCGAGTAGCGTCTACGTGGCCGTGCTCCAGAACACGACCGCCTCGCCGGTCGCTCCCCAGACCGCGGAAGAGCCCGTGACCGACGAGCCCGACGGTTCGGCGGCTCCAAAACCCAAGCCGAGTTCGAAGCCGGCCGAAGCCAAACCGGCACAACGTCCGATCGACTTCGACGGGATTCTCCAACGCATCGTCGCGCTGCCGATCGGCGAAGCCAACTTCGTCCAACTCAGTGCCGGCGCGCCGGGCACGATCTTCCTGCTGCAGGCTCCGCTCGCGACCGTCAACCAGGCCCAACCGCCGCTCACGTTGTGGAAGTTCGATACGGACTCGCGCCAACAGGTGCCGATGGCCGGTGGCCTATCGTTCTTCGCGCCGTCGTTCGACGGGAAGAAGATGTTGCTCGGGCGCGGCGACGACTGGTCGATCGTGCCGACCAACGCACCGGCCAAACCCGGCGATGGCGGGATCGACACGGGTTCGATGGAGGCCTACATCGTGCCGCACGAAGAGTGGGCGCAGATGTACCGCGATACGTGGCGCATCGAGCGCGACTACTTCTACGATCCGGGCTATCACGGTCTCGACATCGCCGCCGCCGAGAGACGCTTCGCCGTCTTCTTGCCCGGCCTGGCCTCGCGCGACGACTTCACCTATCTGACCCACGAGATGATCAGTTATCTCTCCGTCGGCCACTTGTGGGTCGGCAGCGGCACGCATCCGGACATGCGCAACGTCAGCACCGGCATGTTGGGCGCCGACTACACGGTCGACGACGGCCGTTTCAAGTTCGCCAAGATCTACGACGGCGAGAACTGGAACCCGAACCTGAGCGCGCCGCTCACCCAACCGGGCGTCGACGTGCACGTCGGCGACTATCTGCTGGCCGTCAACGGCCGTTCGGTCCGCGCCGACCGCGAGGTCTGGGCGTACTTCGAAGAGACCGCCGGAAAACAGACGACCCTGACGGTCGGCCCGCACGCCGACGGCACCGACGCTCACACCGTCACCGTCGTGCCGGTCCGCAGCGAGACCGCCTTGCGCAACCGAGCCTGGATCGAGGATAACCGCCGCCTGGTCGACCGCTTGAGCGGCGGCAAGCTCGGCTACGTCTATCTGCCCGACACGGAGTTCGGCGGATTCACCAACTTCAATCGCTACTTCTTCGCGCAAGTCGGCAAGCAAGGCGTCATCATCGACGAGCGCTACAACCACGGCGGTCAGGTCGCCGACTACGTGATCGACTTCCTCAGCCGCAAGCCGAAGGCCATCCTCAAAGCCCGCGACGGCGCCGAGTACCTCGATCCGCCCCTCGCGATCTACGGCCCCAAAGTGATGGTCATCAACCAATACGCCGGCTCCGGCGGCGACGCGCTCCCCTGGCTCTTCAAGAAAGCCGACCTCGGCCCGCTCGTCGGCGTCCGCACCTGGGGCGGCCTGGTCGGCATCGGCGGCTACCCCACCCTGATGGACGGCGGCAACGTCCAAGCCCCACGCATCGCGATCGGCGGCCTCCACGGCCAATGGGAAGTCGAAGGCCACGGCGTCACCCCCGACATCACCGTCCAACAAGACCCCAAACTCGTACGAGAGGGCCACGACCCCCAACTCGAAGCCGCAGTCAACAGCGCCCTAAACAGCCTTCGCCTCCATCCCAACCCCAAATACAACCCGCCGCCCTTCCCGAATCACCACCCGAAGTTGCCACCGAACAACTAGGAGAAACGAAGGAAGAAGAACGGCTGAAAAGGGGATGGTGATGGGGGACAGTGATCGCGATGCGCTCCTGGCTGCGGCATGCACGGTCAGCGGCTGCGAAGCGTCTCGTATGCTCCGAGTCCGTAAGCCAGGCAACATCAAACGCTCGCCGTGCGCAACAAGCTGATGGACGCCGACACCGAAGTCTCAAGGATGCAGATGTAGCGTCCCCTGTCATCCTGAGGAGCGCGAAGCGCGTCTCGAAGGACGCACTCAAAAGTCAACGTGCGGCATTGACAAACGAAACGGCGGGGGACCCCCGCCGTTTTGCTGTATCTGGGCCGCAGGCCTCGAAGTTCGTGAACGGAGCAGTGCAGTGCGAATAGCCTTTCTCGTCGCGATCGTGTTCCTCGGGGGTGCATATGGTCGCTCCGTGACGGTAGTAGCGGAACAGGCCGAGCCGTGTTCCGCGACCGCGCTCGCCGCGAGCACGCGGAAGGCGGTCGGCGTTCTGGACCTCCTCCACACTGCCCTGATCGATCGTGCGGGGGTGGCTCGCCTCTATTATCAGGCGTACGCTCCCGTTTGCCCGACCGACTATTGGGGCGAGCTCCCGTTTCCCGAGATCAGAACGCACAAGCCACCGAAGAACGAGGTGGGCGTGGCCGCCATTCGGGACGCTCTTCGAGGCAATCCAGGCGTCACGGTGACACACGACCCGACGGGTATGGACCGAGTCACCATCGGAACCGTGCCGGACGACATCCTCAGAACCAGAATCGCCAACATCTCCCTGAGCACCGACGCGCAGTTCAACTCCTTCGACGCGATCGGCGAGATCCTTAGTTCGAAGGAAGTCGTCGAGGCCATCCGCGTTCACGGATACGTTTGGCCGTCCAGGGTGCATCAGGGCTTGACGCAGCAGCCGATGCCGGGAGTGCCGCACCTCCACTCGTCGATGAGGAACGTGACCGTAGACCAAGCCCTCGACATGGTAGCAACAACATTCAAGGGTATCGTTACCTACGCCACCTGCTCCAAGCCACGTCAACTCGTCGTCGACTTCGTTTACAGGTCATAGCAAAGAACGACGAGGAGAGGACGGCAAAGAAAGGGCCGGCATAGAGGAGCCGCCCTCAAAATCGTGCCCGTAGCCCGTCGTTCAGCATCGCGTTGGGTTGGAGGAGGTGGCGGAGGGGCGGGGACGTTGGTGAAGCGGGCGCCTGCGACAGGGCGCAGCCTGGAGGGCGGAGCGACAGAGCAGTCCTTCCCTCCGCGCGCAGGACGCGCGCCACGCCCGTCTGAGGCAATGTCCCCGCCCCGGCGAGGCCACCAGCCCCAACCCAACCCGCCACTAAACAATCCCGCGGATGGGCCGATACCTCACATAAGCGGCTGGACACCTTTGCACGAAGGCGGGGCCGCGTAGATCCTGACCGATTGACGGATCTGCAAAAAATCGACCACTCGTGCGGAGGTTTTTGAATTGGTACGCGGTCTTTATACCGCAGCGAGCGGGATGCTCGTCGCACAGAGCCAAGCCGACAACATCGCGAATAATCTCGCGAACGTCAATACGAACGGCTTCAAGCAGACGCTGCTCCAGGTGCAATCCGCGCCGAGCATGGACGTCTACCTTTTCCAAAACCAGCCCGGTACCGCGCAGGGCAAGGCCGTTCCCGGCGTCCCGACGTCGACGTACGTCGGCAACCTCGGCACCGGCGCGCAAGTGTACGATACGCCCGCCCAGTTCGAGCAAGGCTCGCTGGAGCAGACCGGCAATCCGCTCGACCTTTCGATCTCCGGCACCAACGGATTCTTCGCCGTCGGCACGGGCCAGGGCGTCCGCTACACGCGCGACGGCCAGTTCTTGCGCGACGGGAACGGGCTGCTCGCGACGCAGGACGGCGACCCCGTCCTCGGTACGAACGGCCAGTCGATCGCCGTCCCCAACGGTCCTTTCACCGTTGGGACGGACGGCCGGATCACGCAGAACGGCCAGAACCTCGGTCAGGTCCAGCTCGTCCAGTTCGGCAACCTGACGGCCTTGCGTCCGCAGGGCGACAACTTCTTCGTCAACACCGGCAACGCGGCGCCGGCTCCCGCCACCGCGGCGAGCGTGCAGCAAGGTTCGCTCGAGAAGAGCGGCACCAACGTGGTGCGCTCGATGGTCGATCTGATCAACGCCGAGCGCTGGTTCGACACCAACCAGAAGATGGTCCAGACACAAGACGACGCGACAGAGCTCGCGATCTCATCCGTCGCCAAGACGCAGCACGGTTAAAGGAAACGTAGCGAAATGATGCGAGCACTCTACACTGCGGCCAGCGGCATGATCGCCCAGCAGTACAACATGGATACGATCTCCAACAACATCGCGAACGTCAACACGACGGGCTTCCGCAAGAACGTCGCGCGCTTCCAAGACCTGGTGTACCAGGAGCTGCGCGCTCCCGGATCGCCGGTCGGCGCGTCGGTCGTCCCGACCGGACAAGACGTCGGGCTCGGCGTCAAGGTCGGTTCGTCGGAGAAGCTCTTCACGCAAGGCTCGCTCCAGGAGACCGACAACCCGCTCGACATCGCCATCCAGGGCGACGGATTCTTCCAGGTGACGCTACCGGACGGCACCACGTCGTACACCCGCGACGGTTCGTTCAAGCGCGACGCCAACGGTTCGATGGTCACCTCGGACGGCTACTTCGTGCAGCCGCAGATCACCATCCCGCAGAACGCGACGTCCGTGCAGGTCGGTCCCGACGGCACCGTCACCGCAGTCATCCCGGGAACCGCGCAGCCGCAGCAACTCGGACAGATCCAGCTCGCGCGCTTCGTCAACCCGGCCGGCCTCTCGCCGATCGGCGGACAGAACCTCTACACCGCGACGGCGGCCAGCGGCGCGCCGATCGTCTCGCAGCCGGGGCTCAACGGCGCCGGCAGTCTGCAAGGCGGGTACCTCGAGAACTCCAACGTGCAGATCGTGAACGAGATCGTCAACATGATCGTGGCACAGCGCGCGTATGAAGCGAACTCCAAAGCCATCTCGACGTCTGATGAAATGCTTCAGACGGCCGTGCAGACGAAGCGGTAAGGCTGATCATGCGCAGCCTTACCGGTGCCGTCGCCCTGTTGATCGCCCTCTGCTCGACCCTCGCGGTCGTGCAGGCCGATCAGCGCGCGACGCAGCGGATCGCCGGCGGGCGTCTTGCGGTGCTTGCCGCACGTATCGCACGCGCCTTGCCGGCAGATCCGGATGCCAGCCTCGTGCCGGCGTTCACCGTCCCCGACCAGACGGTCGCAGCCGGAAGCCTCACGCTTCACGCGCGCCCCGCCATGGTCACCCCGTCCTACGTCAACGTGCCGATCGAGGTCGACGTCGACGGTCGCCAAGACCGTATCGTCTACGTCGGCTACCGCGTCGTGCAGTACGTGCAGACCGCGGTCGCCGCCCGCGATCTCGCACAGGGCAGCGTCCTCGCCGCGAGCGACCTCACGATGGCGCGCGTCGCCTTCACGGGCCGTCGCAGCAACGGCACGGCCGTCCTCGTCGGTCGCCGCATCGCGACCTCGTACACCGCCGGCCAGCCGATCTCGATCGACCAGACGCAGGTCGATCAGATCGTCAAGCCCGGTTCGACCGTCATCCTGATCGTGCGCGACGGCGGCGTCTCGCTGGTCGCCGATGTGGTCGCCCGCAACGGCGGCGGCCTGGGCGATCAAGTCACCGTCTATAACGCAGCCACCAACAAGACGCTCTCGGGCACCGTCGTCGGTCCCAACCGCGTAGAACTCGATCTCGAAGGAGCGACGTGATGAAGAAGCTCTCCGCACCGCTGGCCGCGCTCGCGCTGCTCGCGCTGCTCGCGCCGGCCGCCAGCGCCGACACGCTCTATGCGGCCGCGCCGCCGCCGGCCGGTCCCGGCCACCCGCTGCGCCTCGGCCCCGATCATCGCGCGCAGCAGGTCGGCGATCTCGTCTACATCGTGTTCGACTTCTCGTCGGCCAACGCCAAGACCAACAACTACGACAGCTCGAAGAACTTCAGCATGAATCAGGGCGTCGGCATCGGCAACCTGGCCGTCTCGCTGCTCCGCAACGGTGCGAGCTTCGGCGGCGATTCGAGCACCAGCACCAAGCAGGCCGCCGGCGGCGCGAGCTCGTTCGTCTCCACGATGATGGCGACCGTCACCGACGTCTTGCCGAGCGGCGTGCTCCAAGTGCAAGGCGATCAAGGGCTGCTCGTCAACGGTTCCAAGCAGACGCTCCACATCACCGGTTACATGCGCCCCGAGGACATCGATACCACCGATGCGATCCTCAGCTCGCGCGTCGCCAACGTCGATGCCACCTTCAACGGCAACGATCAGAAGAACAAGGGCTTGCTCTCGAGGATCCTCTCATGGCTGTTCTAAAAGCGCTCGCTCTCGTCGCCGCTTTCGGGCTGGCGTTTCCGGTCGCGGCGCCCGCCGCCGCCGAGACGACCGTGCACGTGAAAGATATCGCGCACGTCCAGGGCGTGACGAACAACCAGCTCGTCGGCTACGGCATCGTGGTCGGCCTGGCCGGCACCGGCGACACGACTTCGGCCGTGTTCACCAGCCAGACGATCCAGAACGTCTTGCAGAGCTTCGGCCTCTCGGTCAGCACCAACGACGTGCGTACCCGCGACGTCGCTGCCGTGATCGTGACCGCGTCGCTCCCGCCGTTCGCCCACTCGGGCGACAGCGCCGACGTGACCGTCAGCGCGATGGGCGACTCGACCACCCTGCAGGGCGGCACGCTCGTCATGACCGAGCTCAAGGGCGCCAACAATCTGGTCTACGCGACCGCGCAAGGACCGATCTCGGTCGGCGGGTTCTCGGCCGGCTTCAGCGACGTCAGCGTCACCAAGAACTACACGTCGGCCGGGCGGGTGCCCAACGGCGCCGTGATCGCGCGCGACATGATCACCAACATCCAGTCGGATCCGAACGGCTTCTCGTACGTCCTGACCACGCCCGACTTCAAGACGGCCGCCAACCTGGCGTCGTCGCTCAACGGCCACTTCGGCGGCGGTACGGCGGCGGCTCAAGACGCCGAGACGGTGCGCGTGAATCTTCCGAACAACTACCGCGGCAATCCGGTCCAGTTCTTGGCCGATGCCTCGGATCTGACGCTCGGTCAGGACCAGCTCGCCAAGGTCGTGATGAACGAACGGACCGGCACGATCGTGTTCGGCGGCGACATCAAACTCGCGCCCTGCGCCATCGCCCACGGCAACCTGACCATCACCATCGCCACCACCAACGAAGCCAACGTCCAGCCGTTCACCAACCGTCCGCCGCCGGTCGTCACCAACTCGACCGTCAGCGCGACCGAGAAGGGCAAGCAGCTGACGTTCATCGCGGGCGCCGCCACCCTCTCGTCGGTCGTACGCGCGCTCAACACCATGGGGGTCTCGCCCCGCGACCTGATCGCGATCGTCCAGGCACTCCGCGGTGCCGGTTCGCTGCAAGCAGACTTGGAGATCCAGTGATGACCAATCCCATCTCGCCGCTCGGCCCGCTCGGTCCGCTCCCGAAACCGTCGCACGCACACCGGACGGGCATCACCAAGATCGGCGCGCCGGTCCAGAACGATGTCGATCCGACCGCGCCGATCACGATCGGCGCACCGGTCACGCCGGTCGCCGGTCCGATCGCGCCGCTCACGATCGGCGCTCCGGTCACGCCGGCCGACCCGAACGCAACCGCACCGATCACCAAGCTCGGGGCGCCGCTGACGCCGGACCAGACCTCGGCGCTCAAGCGTCTGCATCAGGCGACGACTCAGCTCGAGGGCGTCTTCTTGCAGATGGTCATGCACGAGATGAGCAAGAGCGTTCCGAAGGATTCGCTCACCGGCAAACAGTCCAGCGCCGAAGAGACGTTCTCGGGCATGCTCGACGACGAGCGTGCCAAGGCCATCGCCCAGACCGGAACGCTGGGCATCTCGAAAGTGCTCGATCAGCAACTGCGCGCCTCGGTGCTCGCGGACGCTTCGACCGAATCCAAGTTCGACGTCAACCGCGAGCTGGATCGCTGATCGTGGCCGCCGATTCCTGGGACGCCTTCGTAGGGGCACTCACCGACGAGACCCAGGCGCTCGCACTCGTCAAAGAGTACGCGGGCGAGTTGACGCGCGTCTTGATCGGCGGCGACCCGCTGGCGATCTCGATCGTCGAACGCAAGCTCGACGGTCAGCGCATCGCCTACGCGCGCACCACCTCGGTCCGTCGCGGGATGCAGGCGCGGGGCTTCGGCCAGATGACCCTGCGACAGGTGTGCGGCTACGCACCGCGCCCGATCGCGCTCCAGATGCATCACCGGCTCTCGGAACTCGCGACCCTCTCGATCGGCGTCGGCCTGACCGTCGCGAACAACAAAGCCCTGATCCAGAGCGGTATGGACCGCCTCATGAAGATCACCGGCGCGCTCCAGAAAGCCAGCAGCGACGACGCCGGAACCTATAGACGGCGCGGCTTCGTGCCGCCGCCGCGCAACAGCGTCCTTGTGAGCAGCAGCGCATGAGTTTCTTTCCGCAGGGGAGCTTCTTCGGGATCGGTCTGATCGGCAAGAGCCTCGACGCCTATCAGCTCGCCGAGAACGTCACCTCGAACAACATCGCCAACGTCAACACGCCGGGCGCGTCGCGCCAGCAGGCGCAGTTCGCGCAGGCCCCGCCGATCGTCGGATCGCCGGGCTATGCGGCGCACGTCGCCGGCACGCTCGGCGACGGCACCACGATCTCGAACATCCAGCGCATCCATTCGGATACGTACGACTCGATGTTCCGCGGCGCGTCGTCGTCGCAGAACTACTACAGCGTGCAGAACGACGCGCTCGGCGCGTTGCAATCCAGCTTCGGGGATCCGAACTCGGGGATCGGGGCGCAGTTCACCGCGTTCCAGACGGCCATCAATCAAGTCGTCGCACAGGCCGGCAGCGGACAGTCCGCCTCGGTCCGCGCGGCGGTGCTCGCGCAGGCGCAGTCGCTCACGACCACGCTCAACGCGACGGCCTCGGCGATCACCAATCAGAAGGCCGCGACGCTCACGCAGGCCGGTACGCTGGTCACCACCGTCAACGGCATCCTCGACCAGATCGCCGCGCTCAACGGACAGATCCGGGCGTCGACCGCGGTCGGCGACAATCCGAACACGTTCGCGGATCAGCGCGATCAGTTGATCGACAGCCTCTCGCAGTACGTCTCGACGCAGACCGCGATCCAGCCGGACGGCTCGACCCTGGTGACCGTCAACGGACAGGCGCTGGTCAACGATGCGATCGCCTACCATCTGGCCGCTCCGACCATCGGCACGGCCGCGAACGGATCGCCGACCTTCAAGATCGACTTCGCGACCAACCCACCGGCCGCCACGAGCGCTCCGGGCATTCCGCTCGGTAGCGGACAGCTGGCCGGGTTGCAAGATCTCTACAACGATAAGCTCAGCGCGTACGGCACCCAACTCGACCAGTTCGCCTCGGGCCTGGCCGACTCGATCAATCGGGTCACCCAGGGCAGCTACGATCAGAACGGCCAGCCGGGCCAACCGCTCTTCACGACGATCGTCGGCAACCTGCCGATCTCGGCCGCGAACATCCGGGTCGGCATCGCGAATCCGTCGCAGCTCCCGCTCGCGCTCGCGAGCACCGCGGCCGGCTCGCTGGTCGTCCCGCTCAACTCCGCCAACAACGTGGTCGACACGTCGCAGCAGTTGACCGCCAACGGGAACCTGGCGAATCCGCCGGCCGGGCCGCTGGCCGGCACGCTGACGGTCACCGTCGATGGCGCCGCGCAGACGTTCGCCTACTCGACCGCGGCCGGCGGCAACGCCGATTCGATCGACGACTTCATCCGCTCGTTCAACGCGCAGCACATGGGCGCGACCGCGTCGTACGATGCGAGCGCCCAGCGCATCGTGCTGGCGCGCGATCCGGCCAACGTCGACCTCGCCCATCGCGCCGCGCAGGGCGCCAACCCGACCGACCCGACCTTCACCGTGAGCGATTCCAACTTCGCCGCCGCGACGCCGGCCACGTCGCTGCTCGGCGTCCTCGGCGCGGGCGGCATCGACGGCGTCGTGCAGGACGCGACCAACGCGTTCGGCCCGAACGACAACGGCGCGGCCAACGCCTTGCTCGCGACCTTCTCGAGCGCGAGCGGGGCGCCCGCGCTGCAGACGACGAGCGCGGCCGCGGCCGTCGCGGCCACGCCGATGACGATCGCGCTGCCGGCCGGTTCGAACAACGTCACGGTCGGCACGGTGCTCACGCTCGACGCGACCACCGGCGGCGGTGTACCGCAAGAGAACGTGGTCGTCTCGGCCGTAGCGTTCAATCCGGTCACCGGCATCGAGTCGGTCACGTTCACGCCGGCTCAGGCGCACGCGGCCAACTTCTCGGTCGCGACCGCTCAGACGCAGACGCTCGGGGCGTTCTACGGCAACCTGATGACGCAGATCGGGTTGGACGGTCAGACCGTCTCCACCGGAACCGCGACGCAGACCAGCCTCGCCTCGAACATCGACGCGACCCGTCAGGGCATCTCCGGCATCAACATCGACGAAGAGACGCAGAACCTGATCAAATATCAGAACGCGTATCAGGCCGCGGCGCGCACGATGAACGTGCTCGACCAGCTGCTCAACACCGTCGTCAACACGCTCGGCGTGATCCAGTAGGGGTAACGGATGAGAATCGCAACGTCCCAGATCTTCGACCAGCAGACCGCGTCGATCGACAACCTCTCCGCCCTGCAGCAACAGCAAGGCAACGAGCTTTCGAGCGGCAAGCGTCTGAACAAGCCATCCGACGATCCGACCCACATCGCCCAGGACTTGAGCCTGCGTACCCAGATCGCGCAGGGCAATCAGACCGGCGACAACGTCGCGAACCTCTCCGCCGAACTGACCACGGTCGACGGTGCGCTCTCGTCGGTCACCGACGTCCTGCAGCAGGCGCGCGCGCTCGCGGTGAGCGGCGCGAGCGACGCGCTCACGCCCTCGCAGCGGCAGGCGATGGCGACCCAGGTGGACGGCCTGCTCGGCGAACTGGTCGGCTTGGGCAACACCCAATACGCCGGCAAGTACGTCTTCGGCGGAACCGCCGACCTGACGCAAGCGCCGGTCAAACCCGGCGGCACGCCGACGTCGAACGTGACGTTCTCGGGCAACCTGCAGTCGCAGACGCAGGTGCTCCCGAGCGGCCAGTCGGTCCCGTCGTCGGTGACAATCCAGCAAGCCTTCAACTTCTCGTCGACCAACGGCTCGCCGGACGCCTTCCAGACCCTCATCAGCCTGCGCAACGCGCTGGCCCAAGGCACGGTCGCCGACGTCAGCCAGTCCGGGGTCAACGTACCGGGCACCTCGCTCGCGGCCGCCACGCCGATCAACACCGCCGGCATCCTGGCGACGCCGCTGGTCGCGGACGCGAACGGCAACGTCGACGTCTCGATCTCGTCGGGGACCGCGCCCAACGGCGTGACCATCGCGATCCCGGCGAACGCGACCGTGGCCGGCGTGCTGGCCGCGATCAACGCCCAGACCGGCGCGACCGGCGTGACGGCGAGCTTCGACTACGCCCAGCAGAAGCTCTCGCTCAGCTCGGCCGGCGGCGCGCCGTTCCAGATCGCGGACGTGGTCAGCCCGGGTGCTCCGACGCCCGGCAACTTCACCACCGCCTTCGGTCTGACGCAGCAAGCCGACGTCACCAACACGGTCTCGGCGCAGCTCGGCAACATCGATCAGGTGCTCCAGGTCGCGCTCCAGGCGCGGACCACGGTCGGCCAGACGATCCAGAATCTCTCCACCGTCGCGAGCCTGCAGAGTTCGCAGGTACTTAACAATACCGCCGTGCAGTCGGGCATCGAGGATGCCGATATTGCAAAAGTGATGACGGCGTTCTCGCAGACCCAGACGGCGCTGCAGGCGGCATACGGTACCACCACCAAGTTGGAGTCGAAGAGCCTCTTCGACTACCTCGGCTAATCGGTCAGTTGAAAAGGATAACGAAGGGATGAGCGCAGCGATGGAAACCACGCCGGCTACGACCACGGTCGAGTTGCCCCGGTTCGGCAGCTTTACGTATGCGGAAGAAGAGGTCTTCAGTTTCCCGTGGGGTCTGCCGGGCTTCCCGGCCCTGCGCCACTGGCTGGCGCTGACCTTGCCGACCCAGCCGAACTTCGTCTGGCTCCAGAGCCTGGACGACCTCAAGGTGGCGATCCCGACCTGCGACCCGTACATGGTCTTCGAGAAGTACGATCCCAAGCTCCCGGCCTATGCGGTCGCGGCGCTCGAGATCGCCGACCCGGGGGAGTTCACCCTCCTGTGCGTCATGGTCGCCACCGCCGAGGCGGAAGAGATGACCATGAACCTGATGGCACCGATCGTGGTCAACCTGCGGACGCGCCAAGCGCGCCAGGTCATGTTAGAGAATTCGGGATACTCGATGAAAGAGTCGGTACCCCGGAAGGCCTCGGGGGGAGAGGCCGTCGGAGAAGCCGCCAAGGCGTCGACTCCGCAGTAAACCCCGCCACCCTCGTCTAAAGGAGGGTGAACCAAGCAGCCAAGGAGGGCACCAACGCCATGCTCGTTCTGAGCCGGAAGATCAACCAGTCCATCATGGTCGGCGACAACGTCCGAATCGTGGTGGTCGCCGTCGACCGGGATCAGGTCAAGCTCGGCATCGAGGCGCCCCGCGACATTCCGGTCCACCGCTCGGAGATCTACGAAGAGATCCAGCGGACCAACCAGAGTGCCGCCGCCAGTCCGGTCCCGACCGAAAAGCTCGAAGCCGGAAAGGCGACCTTACAGCCTCGTAAACCGTCCAAAAAAGGTAATCCAGACCACTAAAGTTACCCCTGCAAAGGCCGATAACAAAGCTGTAAGGGGACAGGACGTCTCCCCAGACTAGTCTCGCGCATAGCGCGTTCACGGAGGAAAACACACAATGTCTTCAGGTCTCTCGATCGCCAACAACCTGTTGGCCAACAACGTTCAGTACAACCTGGATAAGAACCAGGATGCACTGCGCACTGCCACGACCCGCCTCTCGTCCGGTCTGCGCATCAACACCGCAGCGGATGACCCGTCGGGCCTCGCGATCGCCACGAACCTGCAAACGCAGGTCGACGGCTTCAACACCGCAGTCCAGAACGTTCAAACCGCCAATAACGCGGCCCAGGTCGCGGAAGGCGCGCTTCAGACGACGACTGACATCCTTCAGCGCATCCGCAGCCTGGCTGTGGAAGCGTCGAGCGACATCAACTCGAACTCGGACCGCACCAACCTGCAAGCGGAAGTCTCCCAGTTGCTGCTGGAAGTCAACCGCATCTCGCAGAACACCTCGTTCAACGGTCAGCCCCTGCTCGACGGCAGCCACGCCGGCTTCGTCGCTGCGCAGAACGCTTTCGTCAACATCACGTCCAACGCGGCGTTGTCGAGCAGCAGCGCGGCCATCGCCGGCAACAGCGGCTTCTTGGTCGCGACGGTCTCGACCGGCGCGAACTTCAACACCACCGCCGGTGGTGGCTTCCAAGGCGACGCCGCTGGCGACACGGCGACGACCGACGGAACGATCGAACTCCAGGTCATCAACACGGGCGCCTCGATCGCGGTTCAGGAGACGTTCGTCGCCTCGAACAGCGGCGTGGTCTCGGTCTCGACGACGCTCTACGGCGCCGGCACGCAGACCAACGACTTCGACAACGTCCTGCTGACGATCGGCAACATCACCTCGGCGGATGTCGGCACGACCGCGTACGTGAAGATCAGCCAGAACACGGCCGCCCTCACGAACCCGAACAACCCGGCGTTCAACTTCCAGTCGGGCGCGAACGAAGGCGACACGATCCAGATCGGCTTCGAAGCGACCAACACCCAGACGCTGCGCGTCTCGAACATCAACCTGGCCCTGTCGTCCTCGAGCAACCCGTCGCTGGGTGCGGAAGACGCGATCGGTCAGATCGATAACGCCCTGGAGCGCCTGCTCAACCAGCGCGCGAACCTCGGCGCCGTCATCGTCCGCCTCAACGAAGATGCGAACAACGACAACATCGCAGCCGTCAACCTGCAGGCGTCGGAATCGCAGATCCGCGATCTCAACGTCGGTCAGGAGACGACCGAGTTCACCAAGCTCCAGATCTTGGTGCAGGTCGGCACGTCGGTCTTGGCTCAGTCCAACTCCAACGCGCAATCGGTCATCGGCCTCTTCCGCTAGACCTAGTCTCGGAACGTCCTCGACCTAAGAACGAAGAGAGCCCGCTACGGCGGGCTCTCTTTCAATTTTTGTCATCCTGAGGAGCGAAGCGTCTCTAAGGACCGCTCCGGCGGGCTCTTTCCTTTTCTGTCATCCTGAGGAGCGAAGCGTCTCGAAGGACCGCTACGGCGGGCTCTCTTTCAATTTTTGTCATCCTGAGGAGCGAAGCGTCTCGAAGGACCGCTCCGGCAGGCTCCCTTTTCGCGTCCTTAAGGTTGCGGCTCGTCGATGCCGAAGATGAAGAGGATGCCGGTTCGGGTCGTCTCTCGTCGCGCCAAGGCAACGGCTCCGGTCTCCGGAGGGCCGGCCGTTTCGCGTCGCGCCGGCGCCCCACCGCCGTTCGGGCTCCCCGTGCCGCCGCCGAACCACCCCCAGAAGCCGGCCGGCATCTCGCTCTGCATGATCGTCAAGAACGAAGAGCGCTTCCTCGCGCAGTGCCTGGATAGCGTCAAGGACTTCGTCGACGAGATCTGCATCGTCGATACCGGCTCGACCGACCGGACCATCGAGATCGCGCGCTCGTACGGCGCCAAGATCGAAGAGCATCCGTGGCGCAACGACTTCGGCTGGGCGCGGGACCGCGCCCTCGACATGGCGACGCGTCGTTGGGTCTTCCAGCTCGACGCCGACGAGGAGCTCCTGCCCGAGTCGTATGGGGCGCTGCGCGAACTCCGCGACGCTCCCGCGCACCACGTCGGCGTCTGGATCCGATGCAACAACGCCGCCGACGACTACGCCGGGACCGGAACGATGTCGCACGCGCTGGTGCGGATATTCCCGAACGACCCGCAACTGCGGTATCGCGGGGCGATCCACGAGTTCGTCTCGATCGACGACAATCCGGTCGGGATCAGCGCCGTCCCGTCCCCGGTCGCGATCGTCCATCACGGCTACCTCGCCGAGATCGTGGCTGAGCGCAACAAAGCCCGCCGCAATCTCGAGATCATCGAGGGCCAGATCGAGCGCGAACCCGAGGACCCGTTCCACTGGTTCAACCTCGGCATGACGGCCTATCTGATGCGCGACGACGCGAAGGCGCGCGAGGGCTTCGAGCGGATGCGCGAGATCAACGGCTCGACCGCGCGCGGATTCATCCCGAACGGCTTGGCGACGCTCGCGGACCTCTACACCGAGCGGTTGGACGAACCCGAGCTGGGACGCGCGACGGCCGAAGCGTGCCTGCGATTCTCACCGAGATACGCCAACGCGCATTTCGCGCTCGGCAAGGCATTGGTCGCGCTCAAGCTCTACGACGAGGCGCGCGCGGCGTTCGAGGCCGCGATCGACGACGGCGCGTACCGGCATTTGCAGTTCGTGGTCGACGACGAAGTGCCGATCTGGAAGGCGCAGAGCGAGATCGGCGCTACGTACGTCGCGCAGGGCGACGACCTCAAGGCCATCGAGTGGTTCGACAAAGGCCTGGCCAACCGGCCGGCCGTGCAGGCGCTGCGCCTCAATCGCGCGCGCGCGCTCGAACGGCTCGGGCGCTTCGACGAGGCGGAAGAGGCGTTGCGGACGGTCTGGGCCGACTTCGCCAACGATCAAGCCGGCCTGCACTACATCAACTTCCTCTTGCGGCGAAAGAAGGACGCGCTGGCGGTCGACGCGATCGAACGCGGCTACGCGCGCTTGAGCAAACGCGTCGGCGTCAGCTTCTTGGTCGCTGCCGCCGCCGTCGCGCAGAAGAACCACTGGCCCAACCCGCATCGCTTCCTCGAGATGGCGGCGGCGATCTTGCCCGGTGCGGCGGAAGCGCTCAACCCCCTCGAGGCGTACTATCGCGAGGCCGGCGACGACGCTTCGCTCGCGGCGTTGTTCGAACGCGAAGACGCGGTCGAACCGGAGAGACCCGAGGATTATCTGCGCCGTTCGTACCGGGCGATCGCGACCTCCCGCTTCGTCGACGGTCTCGCGATCGCGACGCGCGGTCTGGAGGACGCGCCGAACGACCCTCTGCTGCGCTACAACGCCGCGATCTGCGCGATCAACGCGGACCGGCGCTCCGAAGCCCTCGCGCACTTGGACGCGATCCCACCGGCGAGCGCCGACGCGTATGCGAAGGCGGTCTACCTGCGCGCCGTCGTCCTGCGCGACCTCGGTCGCACCGCCGAAGCGCTCGAGGCGATCGACGCGGCCTTGATCGCGGATCCGGGACAGCTCGATGCGGTCTTGCTGCGAGCGGCCATCTTCGAGGCCGCCGGCCGGGCGGATGAGGCGCTGGCGGAACTCGCCGCGGCATCCGAACGCGGCGGCGAGCGCGTCGCCGTCGAACTGGCCAGCCTCTATCTGCGCTTGGGCCGGGTCGAGGACGCGAAGCGCGTCGCCGAGCGAGCCCTGAAGTAAGCGCCGTGGACTATTCGATCATCATGCCGGTCTTCAACAAGGCCGCACTCACCCGACAGTGCCTCGAGACGATCCGCCCGACGCTACACGGCGCCGGCGAAGGCGAGATCATCCTGATCGACAACGCCTCGTCCGACGAGACGCAGGCGATGCTCCAAGACTTCCCGTGGGTGACGGTCGTGCGCAACGACGTCAACCTCGGCTTCTCGGGTGCCAACAACCAGGGCGCGCGGATGGCGCGCGGCGAGTTCCTGGTCCTGCTCAACAACGATACGGTCGCCAAGCCCGGCTGGCTCGCGGCGATGCTGGCGCGCGCGCGAGAGCCGAACGTCGGGATCGTCGGGGCGAAGCTGCTCTTCCCGTCCGGCACGATCCAACACGCGGGCGTCGTGACGCAGCCGTTCCGTTTCGGGATGGCCGGGTTCGGGGCGTTCCACGATCTCTACAACCTCGCGGGAGACCATCCGGTCGCGAACAAACGCGACGAGTTCCGAGCGGTGACCGGTGCGTGTCTCGTCACGCCACGCGCGCTCTACGAGGAGCTGGGCGGCCTCGACGAGGGCTTCTGGAACGGGTACGAGGACGTCGACTACTGCTTCAAGGTCTCAGAGCGCGGACTGCGCGTGGTCTACGAACCGGCCGCCGTGCTGACACATTTCGAGTCGCAATCCGGGCCGCAGCGTTTCCGTAAGGTCTCGTACAACATCGCGCGCCTGAACGGCCGCTGGAACGATCGCGCGGTCTTCGACGTGAACATCCATCGCATTCCGCGCGGGACGGTGCGCCGCGAGATGCGCTATTCCCAACGGTCGCACACGTTCGAATCGCTCGCCATACCGCGGACCACGATCGTGGTCCACGGACCGCTCGACCTCCCCCAGCCGTCGGGCTTGACCGCGGACCGGTCGCCGGTCGAGCGCATCGTGCGCGCGTCGAGCGCGGACGCCGTCGCCGCTATCCGCGAGGAGATGGAGGTGCGCGGCGATCGCTATTTGGCGGTGGTCGACGCGCGCGCGACCGTGCGACCCGGTTGGCTCGACGAGTTGGTCCGCCAGGTCGAGTTCTCGTGGAACGTCGCCGCCGCCACGTACGCGCCGGATCTCGCGCCTGGCGAGGACGTCAATCCGCTGGCCGCCGACGCCCGCTGCACGCTGCTCTCGCTGCGCCAGTTCCCCCAAGGCTTGCGACTGGGAGACTTCCCGAGCGCGAACGGCGCGATCGCCGACCTGCTGCTGCGCGCGCTCGCGTTCCGGGTCGCTTCCCGCGGTGCGGGATTTCCGCGTGCCGACCTTCCGCCGCTCGAGCCGGATCTCGCGTTCGAACGTCGCTGGCAGATGCCCCTCGCGGATATCCACACCACCGATGCCTCGCGGATCGAGCCGTTTCTCACGCCGGCGCCGCCGGGACCCGCGCCGCTGGTCTCGGTCCTGATGTTGAGTTGGAACGCGCCGGAGTACACCAGACTCGCGCTCGAGTCGATCCGCGAACACACGCGTCCGCCGTACGAGGTCGTGATCGTCGACAACGGGTCCGGCCCGGAGACGATCGAGTGGTTGAAGACGCTCGACGACGTGCGGGTGGTCTACAACGCGACCAATCGCGGCTTCGCCGGCGGGAGCAATCAGGCGATCGCGGCGGCCCGTGGCGAGTACGTCGTCCTGCTCAACAACGATACGGTCGTCACCGAAGGCTGGCTCGACGGTCTGCTCGACGCGTTCGCGCGCGTTCCGGCCCTGGGCGTCTCGGCCGTGCGCAGCAACCGCGTCGCGGGCGTGCAGATGGTGCCGGACACCCCGTATAAGGATATCGAGGGTATGCACGCGTACGCGGCCGAGCGCCGGCGCGCGTATCGCAGGCAAGGATTCGTCATCGATCGCGCCATCGGGCTGTGCCTGTGCATCCCCCGTTCGCTTATCGACGAGATCGGCGGGATCGACGAGCGATTCGGTGTCGGCAACTTCGAAGACGACGATTTCTGTCTGCGCGTGCGCGCGGCCGGCTATCGGATCTACGTCTGCGACGACGTCTTCATCCATCACTTCGGGAGCAAGACGTTCGCGGCGAACAAGATCGACTACCGCGCGACCATGTCGGAGAACTGGGAGAAGTTCGCCGCCAAATGGTCGCTCAAGAAGATCGAAGGCGTCGACGGCTACGACGCGCGCCCTGCCTATCGCGGCGGATTCGTGCGCGCTCGCCACTTCGTGCCGCTCCCGGCGCCTCCGCCGGAGACGGCCGCCGCGACGGAGCCGGTGCTCGAACGATCGTACGAGACGATCTTCGCCGGCGTCGTGCGGGAAGAGGCCGACTGGGGAGAGATCGGCGCGTTCGTGCGACGGTACGCGCAGGCGTTCACCGCGGACGACGCGACGCTGTGCGCGATCGCCGCGACCGGCCGCCTGGACGCCGCCGCGCTCGGCGAGCGGGTCCGTCGTGCGCTCGAGAAGTTGGGCGTCGCCGACGAGCGATCGCCGGACGTGATCGTCTCCGACGAAGCCGACGTCGCCGCCTGGATCGCCGCTCTCCCGGCCGGAGCCCACCTCGCGATCGGCGATGCGCCCGAACTCGCGGGGTACGCGCAACCGTCGCAGAAGAGCCCGAGCGCCTTGCGACGCGCGTACGCGAGTGGAGGCGATCGGTGAGATCGCACCTCTCGTATCCGTCCTTCCAGCTCTGGCGCGATGCCGATCTCTTACGACGGATCGTCTCGGCCGAATCGCTCGCGGTCGCACGCATCGATCCGATGCTTCGGCAGGGCACCGGCTTCGCGGTCGTCGATCTGACGTTCGTGCGCGACGGCGAGATCGCCGTCGTACCGTTCGTCCACGTCGAAGGTTCGATGCTCGCCGAACCGGAGCGGTCGCCGTTCGTCTGGCCTCGGGCGGTCGCCACGGCGCTCGCGCCGGAGACCGCCGACGCCATCGAGGAGAAGATCCTCCCGTGGCTGCTCGCGAACTTCCTGGGCCGGCGGCTCAACGACGAGCTTATCCGGTCGTTCGACGATGCCGGACGGGCGGTCTTCGATCGCGCGCGCGCCTACGGGTTCCTCGGTGCGGCGTCGTACGCGCGCGTCGGTGAGGCGGCCGCTCCGTACGTGTACGCGATGCGCTTGGCGCGCGGCGGGCGCGTCGCCGTTCTCGACGAGCCCGCCGGCGCGAGCGGCGCTGCGATGCTCTCGCTGGCCGCGTCCGACGTGGTCGCGACGTTCGGATCGGACGACGCAGATGCGTTCGCGCGCGCGTGGTTCGGCGATCGGCTCGCGCCCGCTCCGTTCGAGGGAGCCTTCGATGCGGCGATCGGTGCGGGCGGGGCCGCGCTCCCACCCGCTCCGGTTCGGGTGACGCTGCAGAGCGACGGCCCCGGCGCCATCCCGATCGCGCGCGCGATCCCGACCGACGTGCTGTTCTCGTTCGATCCGGACGACTCCGAAAAAGCCGGTTCGTTCGCGGTGACGGCGCCGGAGCTGGCCTTGCGCCGCGTCATCGGCGGCTATCCCGCTCCCGTCGGAGGATCCGCGGGACGCCTGCTCTTCGTCCTTCGCAACGACGCGGCGCGGGCCGACGACGCAGATAGCGACGACGCGCTCGCGCTCGGCCGTCGTCTGCGCGACGAAGGCTTCGACGTCGATCTCCAGCTCGCGTCCTCCGTCGGCGACCTGGCCGGGTACGATCTCCTGCACGCGTTCGCCCTGACGGCCTCGGCGGATCTCGCGCCGCTACTGGCGCGCGCGCGGGCGGCCGGCATCCCGGTCGTCGCGACCGCGCACCTCGACGACATCGTTCGCGAAGGCGTCTGGGGCGCCGGCATCAGCGCCGGCGTCCACACGGTGACGACCGACGACGAGATCGCGACCCACCTGACGGCCATCGAACGGCGCGCGCTCGAGGCGGAGAATTTGAATCCGAAGGGCCAGGAGCCGTACGCCG
>Ga0070691_10000064_pt1 | contig 29794 bp, 30 predicted proteins | sample KBSK1101metaG_FD_64673 | JGI IMG/M metagenome (GOLD analysis project Ga0070691, IMG submission 64673) | Corn, switchgrass and miscanthus rhizosphere microbial communities from Kellogg Biological Station, Michigan, USA - KBS K1-10-1 metaG | ecosystem: Host-associated > Plants > Roots >... | reverse complement strand
GTCGGCGGCGTCACCCGCGACTACCTCTACCTCGAATACAAGGGCGAGGACCGCGTCTACGTCCCCACCGATCAGCTGGCGAAGCTGAGCCGCTACGTCGGCGCCGGCGGCGAACCGTCGCTCTCGGCGCTGGGCGGCAAACGCTGGCAGAACATGAAGGCGCGGGCGCGCAAGGCCGCCGGCGCCATCGCCGGCGAGCTGCTCAACCTCTACGCCGAGCGCCGCACCCGCCGCGGCCACCCCTTCTCGCCCGATGGCGAGTGGCAGATCGAGATGGAGTCGAGCTTCCCCTACCGCGAGACGGCGGACCAGCTGGAAGCGATCGAGGCGGTCAAGGGCGACATGGAGTCGGAGCGGCCGATGGACCGTCTGGTCTGCGGCGACGTCGGCTTCGGCAAGACCGAGGTGGCGCTGCGGGCGGCGGTCAAGGCCGCCGCCGACGGCAAGCAGGTGATGGTCCTGGTGCCGACCACGATCCTCGCCCAGCAGCACTTCGGCACCTTCCGCGAGCGCCTCGCCGACCTGCCGTTCCGGGTCGAGGGCGTCTCGCGGCTGCGGCCGGCGGCCGAGGTGAAAGCGGTGCTGAAGGACTTCGAGGCCGGCAAGGTCGACGTCCTGATCGGCACCCATCGCCTGCTTTCGCGCGACGTCCGGGCGAAGGAGCTGGGCCTGGTCGTGGTCGACGAGGAGCAGCGCTTCGGGGTCAAGCAGAAGGAGCTGCTGCGGCAGCTGAAGCTGAAGGTCGACGTGCTGGCGCTCTCGGCGACGCCGATCCCGCGCACCCTGCAGATGAGCCTGGCCGGGCTGCGCGACATCTCCGTGATCGAGACCCCGCCCGAGGGCCGGCGCCCGGTCCGCACCTACGTCGGCCCCTACGACGAGGATCTGGTCCACAAGGCGATCGGGCGCGAGGTCGAGCGCAAGGGCCAGGCCTTCGTCCTCCACAACCGGATCGACTCGCTGCCGGAAACGACCGAGCGGCTGCGGGCGCTGGTCCCCGGGGCCCGCTTCCTCGAAGCCCACGGCCAGATGGACGAGCACGCGCTCGAGGAGACGATGCTGAGCTTTCTGCGCGGCGATGCCGACGTCCTGGTGACGACGACGATCATCGAGTCCGGGCTCGACATCCCCACCGCCAACACCCTGATCGTCGAGCGCGCCGACCAGCTCGGGCTCTCGCAGGCCTACCAGATCCGCGGCCGGGTCGGGCGCTCTCGCGAGCGTGCCTTCGCCTACCTGCTCTACCCCTCGGCGGAGGCGCTGACGGAGGAGGCGGCGGCGCGGCTCTCGACCCTGGCCGACCACACCGAGCTCGGCTCCGGCTTCCGCATCGCGATGCGCGACCTCGACATCCGCGGCGCCGGCAACCTGCTCGGCGACGAGCAGTCGGGCCACGTCGCCGCGGTCGGCTTCGAACTCTACTGCCAGATGATCGACGAGGCGGTGGCCGAGGCGGGGGAGGGGGGCGAGGAGCGCGAGGAGGCGCCGGAGCCGGTCCGCCTCGACGTCCCCGTCGACGCCTACCTGCCGGCCAGCTTCATCCCCTTCGAGGCGGCCAAGATCGACGTCCACCGCCGCATCGTCGCCGCCCGCGAGCCGGGTCAGCTGCGGGCGATCCGCGACGAGTTGAGCGACCGCTTCGGCGAGCCGCCGGATCCGGCGGAGAACCTGCTGAAGCTGCAGCGGGCGCGGATCGAGCTGGGTCTGGCCGGCGCCCGCAGCGTCGAGTTCCGCGGCGGCCGGCTCAGCGTCACCGGGGTCGAGTTGGACTCGGCGCAGGCCGGGGTCCTGGCCGACCAGGTCGAGGGCGCGCTCTACGAATGGCGCGAGCAGACGGCCGCCCTCCGGGTCGCCGGCGACCCGGAGGAGCGCTTGGCGGCGGTGCTGGCGCTGGCCGCCGGCCTGCGCGAGGCGCAGCGGGCGGGCGAGGCGGCCGCCGCCTGAGTCGCGCCGGCGGGGGCCGGACCTCGCCGGCGACGGCCGTTTGCCCTCTCTTTAGTGGATTTGACTATGCTGCCCGCTTCGTGGGAGCGAAACCGGGGCAGAGCAGGAAGTTGGGCCGCCAGCGCCTAGCGCTGGTGATCTTCGGCGCGCTTTTCGTGATCCTCTTCGCCGGCTACGCGATCGCGCAGGGGATCGGGCAGCCGAGCGTCCCGGATGGCGACGTCGCCATCGTCCAGCACGTGCCTGACGAGATCGGCACCGTCAGCGCAGCGGACTTCGGGCAGGCGCTGCTGCAGCAGGCGGCCCAGGGCGGCCTGAAAAAACCGCCCAAGCCGGGCGACGAGAAATACGACGAACTGAAGGAAGGGGCGCTGGGCGAACTCCTGGACACGATCTGGATCCAGGGCGAGGCGGAAGAACTCGGCATCACGGTCACCCCGAAACAGATCGCCACCGAACTGGCGGCGATCAAAAAACAGAACTTCAAAACCGCGGCCGAATACCAGAAATTCCTCAAGACCTCACATTTCACGCGCGCCGACGTGCTCTCCCGCGTGAAGCTGCAGCTGCTCAGCACCCAGATCCAGGAAGCGATCACGAAAAGGGCGCCGGCGCCCTCCGAAAGCGAAGTCGCCGACTACTACGACAGCGTCAAGGACACGCAGTTCACGACCAAAGAGTCCCGCGACGTGCACGTGATCGTCAACAAAGACAAGGCAAAAGCCGAAGAAGCCAAGGCAGCTCTGGAAAAGGACGATTCCGACGCCAGCTGGAAGAAAGTCGCGGCGAAATACTCGAGCGACCCGTCGACCAAATCCAAAGGCGGCCTGCAGAGCGGCTTGACCGAAGAACAGCTGGCTAGCCAGCCCGAGCTCAAGGAAGCCATCTTCGGCAACCCGGCTGGCGTGGTAGCCGGTCCGGTCGCGGTCGAAGGCAACTTCTTCGTCGTCGAGGTCGCCAAACTCAACCCGACCAAAGTCCAGACCCTGGACGAAGTCAAGGCTCAGATCAAAAGCCAGCTGACGCAGCAGCTCGCGCAGGAAGTCTTCTCCGAATTCGTCGCCGAATACCAGAGCAAGTGGAGCTCGCGCACCTTCTGCGCCGGGGGCTATGAGATCGAAAGATGCGCGAACTACCCGTCGGCAAAGCGCGTCGCGAAAGAACGCGAACAGTATGCATCGTGCTACGAAGCCGACTCGAAAGCGCCGCCGAAAGAATGTCCGGCCCCGGTCGCCCAAGCCAAACCGGCCCTGCCTGGCAGCGTGACGCTGCTCAAACCGCAAGGCGAACCGCTGCCGCAGCGCCCGCGTCCTGAGGGCCTCGAAGAAGCGGCCGCGGGCGGCGTGACGCTGCCCGAAGGCGTTACCCCCGGTGCCACTGGTGCGGCGCCGCCTGCCGCCGAATAGCCGTCGCCTCCCCCGGCCGTCGAGTGATTAGACTGGCGCGCCCGTGAGCGTCATCTCCTCGATCCACGCCCGCCAGATCCTCGACTCGCGCGGCAACCCGACCGTCGAGGTCGAAGTCGCGCTCGAGTCCGGCGCCCGCGGTCTCGCCGCGGTCCCGTCCGGCGCCTCGACCGGGGAGTTCGAGGCGGTCGAGCTGCGCGACGGCGGCGACGCCTGGGCCGGCAAGGGCGTGACGCGCGCCGTCGCCAACGTCAACGGCGAGATCGCGGCGGCCCTGACCGGGGCCCGTGCCGCCGAGCAGGGCGCCCTCGACCGGACGATGATCGAGCTCGACGGCACCCCGAACAAGGGCCGCCTCGGCGCCAACGCGCTGCTCGGCGTCTCCCTGGCGGCGGCCAAGGCGGCGGCGATGGACGCGGCGCAGCCGCTCTACCTCTACCTGGCCGAGCTCTACGGCGGCGGCGAGCCGACGCTGCTGCCGGTGCCGATGATGAACGTCCTCAACGGCGGCGCCCACGCCGACAACTCGGTCGACTTCCAGGAGTTCATGGTGGTGCCGGCCGGTGCCTCCAGCTTCTCGGAGTGCCTGCGGATCGGTGCCGAGGTCTACCACGCGCTGAAGAGGTCGCTCTCCTCGCAGGGGCTCTCGACCGCCGGCGGCGACGAGGGCGGCTTCGCCCCGGATCTGGCCTCGAACGAGGCGGCGCTGCAGGCCGTCCTCGCGGGTGTCGAGGCGGCCGGCTACGAGCCCGGCTCCGACGTCTTCATCGCCCTCGACCCGGCGACCAGCGAGGTCTTCGAGGACGGCGCCTACGTGCTCGAGCACGAGGGCCGCAGCCTCTCGCCGGAGGAGATGGCCGCCTACTGGGAGGACGCCTGCTCGCGTTACCCGATCGTCTCGATCGAGGACGGCATGGACGAGGAGGACTGGGATGGCTGGAAGCTGCTGACCGAGAAGCTCGGCGACCGCGTGCAGCTGGTCGGCGACGACCTCTTCGTCACCAACCCGGAGCGGCTGCGCCGCGGCATCGAGCTCGGCGTCGGCAACTCGATCCTCGTCAAGGTCAACCAGATCGGCACCCTGACCGAGACCCTGGAGGCGATCCGGGTCGCTCGCGAGGCCGGTTACACGGCCGTCATCTCCCACCGCTCGGGGGAGACCGAGGACACCACCATCGCCGACCTAGCCGTCGCCACCGGTGCCGGCCAGATCAAGACCGGCGCCCCCTCGCGCTCGGACCGCGTCGCCAAGTACAACCGCCTGCTGCGGATCGAGGAGGAGCTGGGCTCCGCCGCGGAGTTCCCCGGCTTGCAGGCATTCGTCCAGCGCCGCTCCTAAATGAAGGAATGCGGGGCCCGGCCGCAAAGGACCGGGCATGGCAGCACGCGCCCAGGCCGCTCGGACCGCGAGCAGGCGGCGCCGCCGGCCCGCCGCCCGCCGCAAGCCGGCTGCCCGCCGCGGCGCCAGCCGGGTCAACTGGGACCGCGTCGGCCGGATCGCGCTGACCCTGGTCCTCGCCGCCGTCCTCTACTCGTACCTGAATCCGGCGATCGACTTCGTCAAGACCTACACGGCGACGACCGCCGCCAAAGCCCAGCTGCACGAGCTGCAGCACGAGAACACCAAGCTCCACAAGCGGATCCAGTCGGCCGGCGACCCGATCGTGATCGACCGCATGGCCCGGGCGCAGGGGATGGTCGCCGAAGGCGAGACCCCGGTCGTGATCCGCGGCCTCGGCAACTGAGCCGCCGCCCCGGTCCTCGCCATGGTTAGCCTCGGCTCCTACCTCCTGGGAGCCGCGCAGGTGGCCTTGGTGGCCCTCTCGCTGGGATTTGCCGCGTATCGGCTGCGCGGGCGGCTGATGCCCACCTGGGAGGGCGCCCCGGCGCGCCTGGTCGAGTCGGTTGTCGGCGTCGCCCTCCTCATATGGACCTCCGAGATCCTCGGCAGCTTCGGACTGCTTTATGCGGGGACCCTCGTTGGCGCCTGCGCCCTAATCGCTCTCGCCGCGGCGTTTCTGCCGGGGGATGGGGGGTCCCGCTCGGTGACGCGACCCGTCGGCTCGGAAGCGCTCGGGTCGCTGCTGATCATGGTCGGGGTGATCGCGCTGGTCGTCGGGCACTGGGCCCTGACCACGAAGCACGCGCTGGACCGAGGCATCTTCAACTTCGATTCGCTCTGGTACCACCTGCCGTTCGCCGCGGACATCGCGCAGAGCCACTCCGTGACCGGGATGCATCGCGTGGACACGGTGTTCACGAACTGGTTCTACCCGCAGAACGCGGAGGTGCTGCACGCGGACGGGATGCTGCTGCTGGGGCGAGACACGCTCTCGCTGTTCCTGAACTACTGGTGGCTGGGCATTGGCTTCCTCAGCGCCTGGTGCATCGGGAGGCCGTACGGGCGCGGGTCGCTGAGCGTGGTCGCGGTGGCGATCCTGCTCGAGTGCCACACCCTGGTGGTGCGCGAGCCCGGCGCCGCCAAGAACGACCTCATGGCCGCCGTCCTCCTGCTCGCCGCCATCGCCATCCTCGTCAGCACCTGGGCCCAGCGGTCCGAACCCCCCGCCGATGGGCCGATAAGTCGAGCAATAGACGACATATCGGCCCATCGGCCGGGGTGGCCGGGGTGGCCTGGGTGGCCGCTGGCGGTGGCGGGGGTGGCGGTGGGGCTGGGGGTGGGGACGAAGGTGACGGTGTTGGCGATGGCGGCGGGGCTGAGCGTTGCGGTGCTGGTCCTGGCGCCGCGGGGGCGGCGTTGGGCCGCTGCCGCCTGGTGGTTCGTGCCGGCTTTGCTCGGCGGTGGCTATTGGTTCGTGCGGAATCTCGTCGTCGCCGGCAACCCGCTGCCGGAGGTGGAGGCCCTGGGGCCGATCTCCCTGCCCCATCCCGAGCGCCTCCAGGTCGGCCGCCCGGATTTCAGCATCGCCCACTACGCCACCGACACCGGCGTCTGGCGCGAGTACTTCGCCCCCGGCCTGCACGACGCCTTCGGCGTGCTCTGGCCGGTGATCCTCGCCGGCGCGCTCGTCGCGGCCCTCTGGGCGCTGCTTGGTGGGAGGGACCGGATCGTGCGCTGGGTCGGTGCCGTCGCCCTCTTCGGCCTCCTCGCCTACGTCTTCACCCCGCTCAGCGCCGCCGGTGCCGAGGGCGCCCCCGCGGCTTTCGGGATCAACGTCCGCTACGTCTACGGGGCGCTGCTGGCAGGACTGGCGCTGGCGCCGCTGCCGCGCTTCTTCGACGCCGGCCGCCGCCGCTGGTGGCTGCTGGCCGGGCTGCTGGCGGTCCTCCTCCTCAGCGACCGCGGCGACGCCGTGCTCAGAGACCCGGGGCGGCTGTTCGCGCTGCTGGTCATCGCCCTCGCCGTGCTCGTTCCGGCGGCTCTGCTCTTGGCCCGCGGTCGCGGCGCCAGTCGCGTCGTCGTCGCCGGCTTCGCGGCGCTGGCCCTGATCGTCGTCGCGATCGGCTACCCGCTGCAGCGCCACTACCTCGACCAGCGCTTCGCCAACGAGGTCGCCTCCGAGAGCATCCCCGGCATGCACCTCGATTCCGCCTACCGCTGGGCGCGTGGGGTCGAGGACGCCCGCATCGGTCTGGTCGGGACCAGCGCCGGCTTCGCCCAGTACGGCTTCTACGGGCCGGATCTCTCCAACCGCGTCGCCTACCTCGGCGTCACCGGGCCGCACGGCGCCTTCAACGCGATCCCCACCTGCGCCGGCTTCCGCGCCGCCGTCAACGCCGCCGACCTCGACTACCTGGTCACCGCGCCCTTCCTCAACTTCCTCCACCCCGACCGGCCGATCGCTTCGCCGGAGGCGCGCTGGCTGCGTGGAGAGGCCGCCGTGGGGCCGATCCTGCGCAGCGGGGCCGTCACCGTCTGGAAGGTGCGCGGCGAGCTCGACCCGGCCGGATGCGGTGCGGCCAACGCGCCGCTGCGCGAAATCCCCGATTCGCCCGCCGAGTAACCTCGTCGCGGTGAGCTATCCGCTCGAGAACGCGCTGTTCCAGTGGGAGGACGGCTGGCGCCAGCTGCAGGCGATCGCCGAGCCGAAAGCGCGCCGCCTCGCCGATCGCTTCGTCGATGCCGTGCGCGAAGAGCTGCGGCGGCGGATCGGCCCCACCTTCACCGCGGCCGAGCTGGCCGACCTCTACGGCCGCGGCACCGACTGGTGCCTGCAGATCGCGATCGACGTCGCCCCGGCGATCGAGGGCGAGGCGCAGTCGCTGGCCGACGCGGCCTTCTGGCTCTACCTGCGAGGGGCCGGCGATTTCGCCGGCGGCCGTCAGCTACTCGTCTGAGTCGGGCTCGGAGTCCGAGTCGTCGCGTTCGGGCGCGGGGGCGCCGGCGCGGCGGATGACGATCTGGTCGGCGTCGATGCGGACGGTGACCTCGCGTTTGCCGGCCCAGTGCTCGGCGTAGACGGGGTTGTCCTTGACCGCCGGGTCGAGCCAGAGACCGTAGCCCTCGCTCTCGCCGTGGTCGAAGGTCGCCTCGAGCTCTTTGCGGCGCCCACGCCCACCGCGGCGCCCGCGGCGGCGACGCCGTTTCGGGCGATCGCCGGAGGCGGCGCGTCGCTCCGAGCCCTCGCCGGACTCCTCGTCGCCGTCCTCGTCCTCGTCGATCTCCTCGACCTCGTCCTGCTCGGCGGCGGCGGCCTCGATCTCGGCTTCGATCTCGTCGCGGAGGTCGACTTCGCTGGAGCCGGCGTTCTCGTCGTCGGCGGAAAGGTCGTACTGCTTGCGGAACTCGCGTAGCTCGGTGGCGCTGATCTCCAGCTGGTGGGCGATCCAGGCGTCGGTGCGCCCCTGGTGGACCCAGGCGCGGATCTGGTTCAGCTGCGGCTTCAGTGAGCGTCGTGCCATCGGCGCGCGAGTCTATTCAACCCGGAGAGTCGTCGCGGAGCGCTAGGCCATCAGGAGCGCGAGCGCCTCGAACATGGCGATCACGACGACGACGACGGTGACGGTCAGGCAGACGGCGAGGACGCTGAAGCGGACCTTGCCCTCCTGCTCGGTGCGGTTGATCTTTCGCGCTCGCGAACGGTTGGCGGCGCGCCTGCGCAGCTGCTCGCGCCGTCGCCGCTCCAGTGAAGTCTCCTGCTCGAAGGCACTCTCGAACTGGGAGATGCTCTGTCGCATTCGCATAGAAAGGTGGCCCGGAGGCCGCTGGCACCGTAGCAAAGCTTTTTGCGACGCTCACCTGGCGCTCATGGGGCGCAGCCGCCCCAGAGGCCGCGGCCGGACCGTGCGGCAGCCCGCTCCAGAGCCTCGAAAAGAGCGCTGTGAAGCGAATTCGGCGGGATCGTCAGGGTCCGCGCCAGGCCGCGGCGAACGAGTTCGGCGTTGACGAACCTGTGACGGATGTACGCGTAGGCGAGCAGGCGGCCGTAGACGTCGCGGCGCTCGAGGCCGAAGACCAGTCGCAGCGCCCGCCCCGCCACCAGGCGGCGGTTGAACGCCGAGGCGCGGTGCCCGAAGCACTGGACCGGAGTCCCGGGCTTGACCGTCTCCGGGGTGTCGACGCCGATGTAGCGGACGTCCTCGAGCCGGCCGCCGAGCCGAACCTCGACCGTGTCGCCATCGACGACCCTGACCACCCTGGCCCAGGCGCTCGGCGGCCCGTCCGTCGGGCTGCCGGCGCCCAGCTCCCACGGCCGCGCCAGCACCGCGGCGGCGAGCAGCAGCGCCACGGCGCTGCCGATCCCGCCCCACCCCGGCTCCCTGCCCATCCCACCTCAAGCGCGGGACGGGCGGCGAATCTCCCCGGCTAGGGAGTCCGCCGTACGTTCGAGAGCAGGCTTTCCTTGATCTGCTCGACGATCGTCAGCGCGTCGTTCCACTCGCGCTGCCAGACGTTGCGGCCGAAGATGACGCCGCTGCCGCCCGCTTCCATCACCTCGCGGGTGTTGGTGAGGACGGTCTCGTCGTCGGTCTTGGAGCCGCCGGAGAGCACGACCAGCGCCCGGCCCGCCGACTCGACGCACTGGCGGATCGCCTCGGCCTGGTCGATTTCCATCTCGTTGTAGGGCGCCTGCGCGTCCTTGTCCTTCTTGGCGTCGATCTTCGGCATGTTGAGCTTGACGATGTCGGCGCCCATCTCCATCGCCATCCGCGCCGCGTAGTCGATCGCGTAGAAGGAGTTGGGTCCGCCCTTGGCGTCGACCGCTTCCCCGCGCGGGTAGGACCAGACGACCAGGGGCATCCCGTAGCGGTCGCATTCCTGGCGCACCTGGCGCAGCTGGGCGAGGTCCTCGTCCTGGCGCGGCGAGCCGACGTAGAGGGTGTAGCCGATCGCGTCGGCGCCGAGCCGGACGCCGTCCTCGACGCTGGAGTTGCAGCTGGAGAAGGCCTTGGCCGAGGAGGGCAGGTCGGTCTTGCCGTTGACCTTGAGGATCAGCGGCACCCGGCCGGCGTAGTCGGGGTAGTACTTCTCCGCCATCCCGATCTGGCAGGCGAGGGCCGAGTACCCGGCCTCGGCGGCGAGCCGGAACTGGTAGTCGGGGTCCTTCGAGGCGGGGTTGGGGAAGAAGTCGCGCGGGCCGTGCTCGATGCCCTGGTCGATCGGCAGCAGCATCAGCGTTCCGTGGCCCGGGCCGAACTCGAACAGCAGCCGGTGCAGGCGGGCGCGTTTGCCGGGCGGCAGGGTCGCGAGCAGCGATTTCTGCTCGGTCAAACTCTTCAGCTCCACGTGGATTCCTCCTAGAAGACGGGTGTCCCCGCAGTATGCCACCGGAAAGCGGCGCGGGGCTTGGCACGAGGGGGCTATTCTCGAAGGACCATGAGCGAGACTGAGCTCAGCGTCATCTGCAAGAACTGCGGCTCCGAGGTCAGTCCGTACGTCACCGAGTGCCCCTACTGCGGCACCCGCCTGCGCAAGCGGGCGCCGAAGCTGGAGCGCCGCGGCGACGCCCTCGAGGCCCAGCGCCCGCGCCGCCGCCGGCCACGCCTGCGCCGCCGTTCCGGCGGCGATCCGAGCAAGCCCTTCCGCCCCTACGCGACCCTGGCGGCGATCCTCGGCTCGGCCCTGCTGCTGATCGCCTTCAAGGCCTCCGGCGAGTCGATCTCCAGCTTCGGCGGCCTGGCGATCCCCTTCGCGGACGACTGGTGGCGGCTGCTCACCGCTCCCTTCGCCTACGCCGACGTCGGCTACCTGTTCGTGGTCGCGCTGGGGCTGGCGATCTTCGCCACCGGGGTCGAGCGCCGGCTCGGCACCTTGCCGACGGCGCTGCTGCTGGTCGCCTGCGGCTCGCTCGGAATGCTCGCGGCCAAATCGGTCGCCGAGGCAGCGGACGGCTTCGCCGTGGTCTCCGGCGGCAACGGCATGGCCCTGGGCGCGCTCGCCGCCTGGTTCGCGCTGCGCCGGGCCGAGGCGCGCGGCGCCATCGACGAGGAGTACGACGCGATAGGCGTCGCCGTCGCCGCCGCGGTCCTGCTGGCGCTGCCGGCGGTGGTGCCGAGCGCGGACCTCGTCGGCGGCCTGGTCGGGGGCGCCGTCGGCGCTCTCTGCGGGCTGCTGGCCGCCCTCACCCGCCGCGCCGACTGATTAGGCTGAGTCGGTGCCCGACGAGAGCGAGTTCGAGGCCGCGATCGAGCGGCTGCTCGACCCGGAGCGGTTCGCCGCCGCCGAGCGCGTCGTCGCCCAGGCGGCGCCGCAGCTGCAGAAGGTGCTTGCCAGCGCCCTCGCCGAGGGCGGCTGGTTCGGCGAGCCGCACGAGGCGGAGACGCTGCGCGCGGCGACCGTCCCCGACGCCGACGAGCGCATCGCCGCCGTCCGTGCCCTGCTCGCCGAGGAGGCGCGGATGGGGATGATGGTCGGAGTCGCGGTCGGCTGGGCACTGAAGGAAGAGATGCGCGGCCCCGGCGACGGGGACGACGAACCGAAGGGAGAGCGCTGAGATGGAGATCAAGTTCCACGGGCAGTCCTGCTTCGAGCTGAGCGAGGGCGAGGTCACCCTGCTGATCGACCCGTTCCTCAAGCCCAACAACCCGGCCGCGGTGGCGACGGCGGAGGAGGTCGAGCCGACCCACATCGCCCTCAGCCATGGCCACGCCGACCACATGGCCGACGCGGTCGGAGTCGCCAAGCGCACCGGCGCCCACTGCATCGCCATGGTCGAGCTGGCGAACTGGCTCGAAGGGCAGGGGGTGGAGAACGTCAGCGACCCCAACTTCGGCGGCACGGTCAGCTTCGACGGCGGCTCGGTCAAGCTCGTCCCCGCCTGGCACACGAACACCATCCCCGGCTCCGAAGAGGCCCCCTACAGCGCCGAGCACGGCGTCGTCATGGGCCCGGCCGCGGGCCTGATCGTCAAGCTCGGCGGCACCACCGTCTATCACGCCGGCGACACCTGCCTGTTCGGCGACATGAAGCTGATCGGCGAACGCGATCCCGTCGACGTGGCGCTGCTGCCGATCGGCGGCCACTACACGATGGACCGCCACGACGCGGTCCTCGCCGCCGACCTAGTCGGGGCGCGGACGGTGATCCCGATGCACTACGACACCTTCCCGCCGATCGAGACCGACTCCGGCGCCTTCAAGGCCGACGTCGAGGCCCAGACCTCCTCCCAGGTCGTGCTCCCGAAGCCGGGCGAATCGCACAGCGCCTAGAGGTCTGGCTGGCTGGCCAGTCGGCTGGTAATCTCGCCCGAACCGCTGCAGCCGACCCGAGGAGAGAGCTGAAGATGGAGGCCAAAGAGGCAACCGGGACCCAGTCCAGGACCGAGCGCGCCGACTATCAGGAGACCGCCGACCCGGCCCTGATGAAGGCTGCCGACCGCACCGCCGACGTCAAGCTGCTCACCTACGGGGAGCTGTACCTGCTCTGGGAGCGCCAGCAGTGGCAGACCCAGGAGCTCGACTTCAGCCGCGACCGCGAGGACTGGCACGAGCGGATCAGCCCCGAGGAGCGCTTTCAGCGCATGTACGGGCTCTCCTCGTTCTTCATCGGCGAGCAGAAAGTGGCCGAGGAGCTGGGGCCGATCATGCGGGCGGCGCCGACCGAGGACCAGAAAATCTTCCTCTGCACGCAGATCGCCGACGAGGCCCGCCACGTGCGTTTCTTCGAGCGCTTCTACCGCGAGGTCGGGGTGCTCGAGTCCGACGAGCTGAGCTCGATGCTGAGCGAGACCTCCGCGCACCTCAACGACAACTTCGGCCGCCTCTTCGACGAGATGCTGAAGCAGCGGACCGACCGGCTCTCGGCCGAACCGGAGGACACCGAGGCGCTGGTCGAGGCGGTGACGCTCTACCACATGGTCATCGAGGGGATGCTGGCCTTGACGGGGCAGCACTTCATCATGGACTTCAACGAACGCGAAGGGACGCTGCCGGGCTTCGTCGAGGGCTTCGGCAAGGTCGCCCGCGACGAGCACCGCCACGTCGCCTTCGGCTCCGTCTTCCTGCGCGAGAAGGCCCGCGAGGACGATCGCTACAAGCAGGCGATTCAGCGCACCCTGGAGGAGGCCCTGCCGGTCGCCGACGGCGTGCTCTCGCCGCCCTGGGCCGAAGGAGAGGACTTCGAGCTGTTCGGCTACTCGCTGGAGGAGACCCGCCAGTTCGCCGGCACCTGCCTGATGCGCCGGCTCAAAGTCATCGGCCTCGGTTAGCCCGAAAGGCCGAAGGAGGGCCGACCGCTAGGGCTGGGGCTCGGGCGGTGCGGCGGCTTCGCCTTCGGTGCCGGAGCTTCCCGGCGGCGGGGTTTCCGCGGGCGGAGGCGACGATTCGGCCGGTGGCGATTCGCTCGGCGGCGGGGCGCTTTCGCCCGCTGGCGCGGAGCTCGGGCTGGAGCCGCCGACGGTAACGACGACCGTGCCGCCGCCCGCGGGGGCGCCGGGCGCGGCGCCGGTCTGGGGCTGGGCGCCGGTCACGGCTTCCACCGCCGGGTCGCCGCCGCCGATCGTCGCTTCGCTGGCGCTCGACTGGCCGGCGGCGTCGCCATCGATCGCGACGGGCGGTTCCGGTGCCGGCGCCTCGGGCACCGCTTCGACCGCCGGCGGTGGGGCGACTTCCGGCTGACTGGTGGCGACAGTCGGCGCGCTCACCTTGGCCGGGGCGATCGCCGGGGCGCTCGGAGAGAGGAGGGCTGGAGCGTGGGAGATCCTCGGGCCGGTGTCGACCGGCGCTTCGGCGGCCTGCTTCACCTCGTAGCCCGCACCGGCGGTGAGGACGGCGGCGGTGACCACGCCGGCGACGGCCTTGGTGCCGATCGCGCCGCCGATCGCGCCGATCCCGCCGGCCGCGCCGCTGCCGCCGATCGCGGCACCGACACCGCCGACCGCGCCGGCTCCGGCGGCGCCTCCGGCAGCCCCGGCGCCGGCGGAGCCCGCCCCTCCGGCGCTGCCGAGACCGAGCTTGGAGGCGATGAAGCCCTTGAGCGCGACCAGGCCGCCGACCGGGAAGAGCGCCGCCAGCGCCTTCTCGTTGGAACGGACCTGGGAGCGGAAGTCGGCGCACTCGTCGCACTCGCGCACGTGACGGCGGACCGGGCCGGAGACCTTGCGCAGCCCCTCGGCCGCTTCGGAGAGCTCGACCCGGACCTCGCCGCAGGTCAGCAGGCGGGCCTGGCTGGCCTCGGCCAGCGAGATCCGCGCCCGCACCAGCAACGACTTGACCGAGGGGACGGTGGTGTCCATCGCGGCGGCGATCTCCTCATATGAGAGGGCGTCCATCTCGCGCAGCAGCAGCGCTGAGCGCTGGGTCTCGGGAAGTTTCTTGACGTCGACGACGAGCTGGCGGAACTCCTCCCGGTTGTGGACGCGCTCGGCCGTCGAGGAGGCTTCGACCGCGGGCACCATGTCCATCGACTCCTGCGCGTCGGCGGTGGGTTTGCGCAGGTGGTTGAGGCAGCGGTTGCGGGCGATCCGGTAAAGCCAGGGACGCAGGTTGATCTCGCGCTCGTCGCGCAGCATCGCTTTGTAGGAGTTGACGAAGACCTCCTGCATCACGTCCTCGGCATCCTCTGTGGAGCCCAGCATCTGGCGGCAGAAGCCGAGCAGGCGGCCCTGGTAGCGGTCGACGATCGTCTCGAAGGCACCGGGGTTGCCGCCGCGCACCATCGCGACCAGCTTCGCGTCGCCCTGCAGCTTGAGCAGGGGGGAGCGCCGGGCGAGAAGTCCGCGACGACTGGCGTGCGTTAGTGCGGATGCCTCCAAGCTCTCCTCCAGGGAAGGCGCTGTTTCCTGTGCCTAAAGACACCGTAACAGCAGGGGAGTTGCGGCTGCACAACCTTTAACGCGCTTTTAGGCTGGTTGTCAGGGCGGATACCATCGCTCGGCCCGGGTGGCGAAACTGGCAAAAGCGGCGCCCTTAAAAGGCGCTGCCCCGAAAGGGGCTTGCGGGTTCGAGTCCCGCCCCGGGCACTACACCCGCGGGTGCTCCGCTAGGCTCGCCGCCGATGGAGCACGGGGGGCGCATCGTCGCGAAGGTCCTGAAGTCGAGGGGCGTGGAGCACCTGTTCACGCTTTCCGGGGGGCACCTGTTCTCCATCTACGACGGCTGCAAGGAGGAGGGGATCGGCCTCCTCGACGTGCGCCACGAGCAGACCGCGGTCTTCGCGGCCGAGGGGCTGGCGAAGGCGACGCGGGGATTGGGCGCGGCGGCGCTGACCGCGGGCCCAGGGGTGACCAACGGGCTCAGCGCGATCGCCGGCGCCCAGGCCAACAACTCGCCACTGGCGGTGCTCGGCGGACGTGCTCCGGAGCTGCGCTGGGGATCGGGCTCGCTGCAGGAGATCGACCATCTACCTTTCGTCGCGCCGCTGGTCAAGTCGGCGGAGACGGCGAAGGAACCGGGCCGGATCGCGGCGATGACCGCGGCGGCGCTCGACCTGGCGGCGGCGGCGCCGAGCGGGCCGACCTTCGTCGACTACCCGCTCGACGTCGTCTTCAGCGAGGCGGAGGTCGAGGTCCCGGACCTGCCCGCCGCGCCGGCGCCGCGGCCGGCGGCCGGGGTGGAGGAGGCGGCGGCGCTGCTGGCGGCGGCGGAGCGGCCGGCGATCATGGCCGGCACCGGCCTCTACTGGGGCCACGGCGAGGGCGAGCTGCGGGCGCTGGCGGAGGCGCTGGGCATTCCGGTCTTCCTCAACGGGCTCGGGCGCGGCTGCCTGCCCGCCGACCACGAGCTCGCCTTCAGCCGCGCCCGCGGCACCGCCCTGCAGGGGGCTGACGTGGCGCTGGTGATCGGGGTGCCGATGGACTTCCGGCTCGGCTTCGGCGGCAGCTTCGGCGAGGAGACGAGGATCGTCCGCCTCGACGTCGCGCCGAACGCGCTCAGCGCCAACCGGGCGCCGGAGGTCGATTTGGTCGGCGACGTCCGGGCGAGCCTGGCGGCGATCCGCGAAGCGGCCGGCGGCGAGCGCCGCGGCGAGCGCTGGCTGCGGCAGCTGCGCGAGGTCGAGGCGGAGAAGCGCGCGGCCGAGCGAGCGGAGCTGACCGACGCTCGCTCCCCCCTTCACCCGGTTCGCATCTACGGGGAGCTCGGGCAGGTGCTGGACCGCGACGCGATCGTCGTCGGCGACGGCGGCGACTTCGTCTCCTACGCGGGGCGCTTCGTCGACACCTACGAGCCGGGCTGCTGGATGGACCCGGGCCCGTTCGGCTGCCTCGGCGCCGGCCCCGGCCAGGCGATCGGCGCCAAGATCGCCCATCCGGATCGCCAGGTCTGCCTGCTGCTCGGCGACGGCGCCTTCGGCTTCGCCGGCATGGAGTTCGACACGATGGCGCGTCACGGCCTCGGCGTCGTCGGCGTGATGGGGAACAACGGGATCTGGGCGCTCGAGCATCACCCGATGAAGTTCCTCTACGGATACTCGGTGGCGGCGGAATTGCGACCGGAAACCCGCTACGACGAGCTGGTCGAGTCGCTCGGCTGCGACGGGGTGCTGGTCCGCGACCCGAGCGAGCTGCGGCCGGCGCTCGAGCGCGCCTTCGAGTCGGGCCGACCGACGCTGGTCAACGTGATCACCGATCCCGAGGTCGTCTACCCGCGCAAATCGAATCTGGCTTAGCCGCCACGGCTGTTTTAGCCGCAGCGGACAACGAATCGGCCACCAACGCTTGGTGGCCGATCCGAGCTGATCCCTCAGGACGGGCAGGGGTACGTCTTCAGGGACCATTTATTAGATGGGCTCAGACGGCGGGAGGCGCCATGATGCGGCAATCGCCTAAGCCCTGTTTACCGGCTGAAGCTGCGGAAGTTCCGCAACTCTTCCCCGGTGAGGCGAGTATGCGCCCGACTATCCGTTGCGTCTAGGCGCATGGAACCCCGCTACTGAGAATACGGTAGCTTGGGTGTACCCAATTCTCGGGGTTCGCCGAGCCCTCTTACCCATATGTCCTGCTCCGCAACGGCGCGCTGTCCAGCCGGTACCGCGAGGTCCCCAGTGCGGCGTCTCGGTGCTCAAAGAGCGATCACGCGGCGGCTGTTAGGGCGGCCCCGTAGAGGATGTCGTGCTCGGAGACCTCGATCCGCTCGAGGCCGAAGGCGCGCATCGTCTCGACCAGGATGACGACGCCGGCGACGATCGTCGGCGCCCGGTCGGGGTGCATGCCGGGGATCTGGACCCGCTCGGAGAGCGGTGCGGAGGCCAGCCGCGAGAGCATCCGCTGGATCGAGGTGAGGGAGAGGACGTGGCCGTGCACCCGCGCCGGGTCGTATGGCTCGAGTTCCTGCTCGACCGCGGCGAGCGAGGTCGGAGTGCCTGCCACCGCGATCCCGGCGCTCGCCTCGACCCCGGCGCCGACCGCGCTGTCGATCAGGCCACGGACGTCGGCGGCCAGCGCTTCCAGCTCGATCGCGGTGGGGGGGTCGGAGGCGACGTGGCGCTCGCTGTGGCGGACGACGCCGGCCTGCAACGACGCGTGGAAGGAGCTCTCGTCGCCGCTGCCGACGATCAGCTCGGTCGAGCCCCCGCCGATGTCGACCACGAGTGTCGGCTCGGCCGGGGGGTGCTCCGCCGTGGCGCCGAGGTAGGTGAGCCGCGCCTCCTCCTCGCCGTCGAGGACTCGGGCCGAGAGCGCGAAGCGCTCGCGCAGCTCGGCGACGAAGGCATCGCCGTTCTCGGCGTCGCGGACGGCACTGGTCGCGATCGCGACCAGCCGCTCGGCTCCCAGCTCCTCGACCGTGGCGACGTAGCCGCCGATCGCCTCGCAGGCGTCCTCGATCGCCTCGGCCGAGAGGCGGCCGGAGAGGTCGACCCCGCGCCCCAGCCGCGTCACCGTGCTGCGGCGCTCGACCGGCACGAGCCTGTCCCCCTCGACGTCGGCGACCAGCAGCCGCGCCGAGTTGGTGCCGACGTCGATCACCGCAACCCTGTGGAAGCCCTCCGACATGGGGTCGGCACTCTAGACAGAGGCCGCATCGCACCGCCGCTTGCGCCGCCCAATGCCCGCCCACGCGAGCGCCACCCCATTGCTACCATCGACAAACGCCGCGGGGTGGAGCAGCCAGGTAGCTCGTCGGGCTCATAACCCGAAGGTCGCAGGTTCGAATCCTGCCCCCGCTATGGCCTTATGGGCGACCAATCGCGCTCGGCGGGAGCTGCTCGAACTCAACTGGCCGTTGATCGACGCGATTGAGGATGCACTGGGACTTCTGGAGCGCGAACCGCGAGCTGGGCATGCACTCCGAGGCGGGCTGCTGGGTTTGTACTCGCTTCGGGTGGGTGCATATCGGATTCTTTATCAGCTAACCGAGGGGTGATCGGACCATCCGGGTCGCCGCCATTCGCCACCGCTCCATTGCCTACGGTGTTGATCCGCGCTAACCATTGATGGATTTGCTTTGAAGGAGAAGCTGGAGGAAATTTGGCGGCTTGTGCAGGCAAGTCAAGCGGAAGCACGGCGTGTTGGTGACTGCCGTAGATGTCGGCAGCCGTGATCCGGCTGCACAGCATCAAGCGCGACATCGAACTTTCCGTGCGGGCCTCGAAACCTTGATCGAGCGGCATCCCGTCACTACGTTTGGTGAGGACCCTGTTCGATGAGGATGATGAAGAGAAGCGGCTCTCGATGCTCGCGCAGGCCTTCAGGAGGGCACGCTCGCGCCGCGCTTCTTTCTGGCGCGCTTGACGAAGCCGGCCCCAAATGCCTCGCGGACACTGAAATTCTCGACGGGACTCCGGGTGCTTGGGAGCGGGCGTAGGAGTCGATGGAGCAGGCTCGGCGTGGCGAAACGGTGCTGCTTTCCGAGCTGTAGCCGATGCTGGCGATCGGCCGATGGGCCGATAAGTCGTCCGTGGCTCGACTTATCGGCCCCAGGTCACGCCCAGGCGCGTGATGACCTTCGCGGACTAATCGAGACCCGGCAGCTTCCGGTTGACACCCGAGAACGCGTCGACCGGGGTGGTCGAGGTTCGTGGCGGATAGCGCCACGAACCTCGACCACCCCGGTTTTCGCGCCTCGCTGCTCACGTTGGAGGAGTTCCCGTGCCCCGGCAAACAGCTCTCCGGCGGGGTGCGGGCCGCCAGTGGTGACCGGCGTGGCATCCGGGCTGCCGCGGTAGTGCTTGAGCAGCAGGTACTTCGGCATCGTGGTCTCGATCCCGGGCCTCGCGCGCGACCGCCGGCCCGCCTACAGGGCGCTAGTCAGCCCACCAGTCGCGCTGGCCCTCGACGTCTTCGCGCGGAGCCTCGCCGAGATGGGGCGCGCCGATGACGAGGATCTCGAGGCCTTCCGGCCCGGCCTCATAACCTCGCCACGTACCGGGCGGGACGCGCACCGCGTCCCATTCCTTGAGCTCGACGATCTCGTCGTCGAGCTTCATCCTTCCGCTCCCGCGCAGGACCACGTACACCTCCTCCTGCTTCTTGTGCGTGTGGCCGTACGGGAAGCGATAGCCGGGTGGGACGCGCTGGTAGCTCAGGCCGGATCTCTCGAGCTCGAGCGCCTCGGTCGCTAAGCGGAACTCCAGGTCCGGCGCGCCGTCGAACCTGGACCCGACATCCTCCGGGTCCTTCTTGAGGTTCCTGAGCGTGAATGGCACGGCGCAATCCTATGGCACCCTTGGCTGCCCCCAGCCGCGGTCAAGACGCCGGAAGGTAGGTGAGGAGGACCACTCCGGATTCGAACCGCTTCACGTCGTCGAGCTCCATCCGGACGGTTCCTCTGTCGCCGAGCACGTGGACGTTCCCCTCACCCCAGACGAGCGGGTTCAGGTAGACCTCGTACTCGTCGATCAGGCCCTTCTCGGCGAGGGCGTACGCGAACTCGCCGCTCCCGTGCATGAACAGCTCACCGTCGACCTCGTCCTTCAGCTTCGGGATCGAGTCCTCGAGGTCCCCCTCGAGCACGGTCGCGTTCCACTCCAGGTCGCTGGACAGGCTGTTGGACCCGACGTACTTCGGCATCGAGTTGACCATGTCCGCCCATTTGCCCGACCGGCTCGGCCAATATCCCGCCAGGCCCTCGTAGGTCTTGCGGCCCAGCACCAGCCCGCTGGATCTCGCCTGACGCTCGAACGAGTGGTGGCCGTGGTCTCCATCCGGCTGCACCCACTCGCCGACCGGGTCAATGACGCCGTCGACCGTGGCCTGCGTCGTCGCGATCAGCTTTCCCATCTCGTTCTCCTTCGGTCGCGGGAGCTTCCTCTGAGCATCCTCTACCCATGAGACGAACGGGGACGCGCGGATTCGACATTTCGGATTTCGGGTCGTCTGGGGAGGCTTGCTTTACGGCGCCGCGGGTAGCGGAGCAGGACGGGCCGCCGGCCCGGTCCCAGCGGCTTTTATCGGCACTCCCAGTGCCGGTTCCCGCTCGGGTAAGAAGACCAACCGCCCCTTTGGCGGCGAGGCGTTCGGGCCGGCGGCACCCCCGTTCAATTCGACCCAAGGAGGTTCCGATGTCAGATCGGTTGCAGGGCAAGAAGATCGCGATCCTCGTCGCCAACGAGGGTGTCGAGCAGGTCGAGCTGACCAGCCCGCTCGCGGCATTGCGCGAGGCGGGCGCCGAGGTCGACCTGCTCGCACCCGAAGAAGACCCGATTCAGGCGTTCAACCACCTCGACAAGGGCGACACCTTCACGCCCGACAAGTCGGTGGGCGCCGCGGACCCCGGTCGCTACGACGGCCTCGTCTTGCCCGGAGGCGTCGCCAACCCCGACCAGCTGCGCACCGATACCGACGCGGTCCAGTTCGTCCGTGCCTTCTTCGAGGCCGGCAAGCCGGTCGGGGCAATCTGTCACGGGCCGTGGACCCTGATCAACGCAGACGTCGTCGATGGCCGCACGCTCACCTCGTGGCCGAGCCTGCAGGCCGACCTGCGCAATGCCGGGGCGGAGTGGGTCGACGAGGAAGTGCACGTCGACCAGGGCCTCGTCAGCAGCCGCAAGCCCGATGACCTCGATGCCTTCAACGCGAAGATCGTCGAGGAGTTCGCCGAGGGGGTGCACCCGGGCCAGCGCGAGGCGATCTCGGCCAGCGCTTAGCTGCCGCCGCGTCGGGGTATGGGCTAGCCGAACGAAAGGAGTCGCCCATGCCCCCTCGCGGAGTGAAAAAAGGGACCAAACGAGCGCGTCAATTCGAGCACATCAAAAAGAGCGAGAAGGAAGCCGGCCGCTCGGAGAGCCGGGCCGAGGAGATCGCGGCGCGCGCCGTCAACAAGGAAAAGGCAAGGTCCGGCGAATCGAAAACCGCGTCGCGCAGCTCCAAGCGCGGCCGCTCGGCCAGCAGTCGCGGTGGCAAGCGCTCGGGCAGCGGGCCCGGCGGTCGCACCCGTGAACAGCTCTACAACGACGCCAGGAAGCTGGGGATCGAGGGTCGCTCGAAGATGAGCAAGGGCCAACTCCAGCGCGCGGTGGCCGGCGCCGAAAGCTGACGAAGATCGACCAATCCGGCCAGCGCGTCCTCGCGCTCGTCGCGGTCGCCGGACCGCTCCCGACCGCAGTCGTCTCGGCGGCCATTCCCGGCGCTACTTTCGGCCCGTCGAAAGGCTGCGCATCAGGTAGCGCGCGTTGGCGGGGGCGTAACCCCTCCAGTCGTTGTTCAGGTAAACGAAGACCGGCCGCCGCGAGCGCCAGGCGGCGATCCGACGACGCCAGTCGTCGAGCTCTGCCTGGGAGTAGTTCCCACCGCGACCGCGGTGGCCGTAGTGCAGGCGCGCGTAGGCAAGTTCGCCGGCCGGCTTGGCATCGGGCAGCGGCCGGCGCTTGTCGTCGCCGATCGCCAGCGAGGCCCCCCGCTCTGTCAGCAGCTCCAGTACCGGCGCCGCGAACCAGCTCGGGTGACGGAACTCGAAGCAGTGTCGGGCGGGCGGCAGCTCCTCGAGCGCCGAGGCAAGCAGGTCGTCGTCACGCTGGAAGCTCTCCGGCAGTTGCCACAGCACCGGCCCCAGCCGACGGCCGCGCCGCAATGGCTCCAGCGGCTCCCAGAAGCGCGCGACCGCTTCCGTGATCTCGTGGAGGCGCTTCATGTGGGTCAGGTAGCGGCTCGCCTTCACCGCGAAGACGAACTCGCCGGGGACCTGCTCGATCCAGCTCTCGACCGTCGAGCGCTTCGGCAGCCGGTAGAAGGTCGCGTTGACCTCGACCGTGTCGAAAACCTCGGCGTAGCGCTCCAGCCAGAGCCGCTTCGGCAGGCCCTCCGGGTAGAGGCCGCCGCGCCAGTCCTCATAGCTCCAGCCCGAGCAGCCGATCCGCACCCGCTGAGAGGCCATGCGCTGGAATACCCGTTTGGGCGTGAGCCACGCGCGGGTATGGGCCGGAGGTGACCAAGCTCGGATACACGCTCTCCAGTGAGGAGTTCGACGCTCCTTCTCTCGTCGCGCAGGCCGAGCGCGCCGAGCAGGCGGGGTTCTCCTTCGCCTCGGTCTCCGACCACTTCCACCCCTGGGTCGACGAGCAGGGCGAGAGCCCTTTCGTCTGGGGGACCCTGGGAGCGATCTCGCAGCGAACCGAGCGGATCGAGCTGATGACCGGGGTCACCTGCCCGACGACCCGTATCCACCCCGCGATCGTCGCCCAGGCCGCTGCCACCGCCGCCAGCCTCCTGCCCGGTCGCTTCTCGCTCGGGGTTGGCACCGGGGAGAACCTGAACGAGCACGTCCTCGGCGACCGCTGGCCCGGGGTCGTCGAGCGCCAAGCCCGCCTCGAGGAGGCGATCGAGGTGATTCGCAAGCTCTGGGAAGGCAAGCTGACGAGCCACCGTGGCGAGCACTTCACCGTCGAGAACGCCCGCCTCTACTCGCTACCGGAAGAGCCGCCCTCGCTGCTGGTCGCGGTGGCCGGGGAAAGCTCGGTCGAACTCGCCGCTCGCCTTGGCGACGGCCTGGTCGGGACCGCGCCGGTCGCGGAGTCGGTCAAGCAGTTCCGCTCCGAAGGCGGGGAGGGTAAGCCCACCTTCGGCCAGCTCCACGTCTGCTGGGCGGAGGATGAGAAGGCGGCGAGGAGGCTGGCGCTGAAGCAGTGGCCCAACAGCGCGCTCAGTGGCAGCTTCTTCCTGGAGCTGCCGCTGCCGGCGCACTTCGAAGAGGCGGCTGAAACGCTGGACGAGGAGGACGTCGCCACCAACGTCGTCTGCGGTCCCGACCCCGAGCGCCACCGGGCGGCGATCCAGGAGTACGTCGACGCCGGCTACGACCACGTCTATATCCATCAGATCGGCCCCGACCAAGACGGCTTCCTCGACTTCTACGAGCGCGAGGTGCTTCCCGCCTTCGCCTGAGCCGGCGTTAGTACCACCTACCGCGCGCGAAGCCCCCAAAGGCGATCAGGCCGATCAACGCCACGATCAGGCCGATCCAAAAACTCCACACGAACATGAGGACGATGCCGACGATGACGAGGATTCCACCAAGTGAGATTCCCACGGTGTCGTTCTCCTTTCTCTCCTCTTCGCTGCGGGATGTACCTCGGGTGCTACCCCGACGACAAGCGGGCAAACGATCCGGCCCGGCTGCACAGGGTCAGGATCTGGGGGGTTCGGCGCTCCGCGAACTTGGGTAGGAGACCAAGGCTCGTTCTGCAACCGAAAGGAGAGAAAAGTGGCTGAGCTGACGACGCTGGAGGAGAAGCTCGCAGAGGTTCTGGGATTGGCTCAGGCTGCGCAAGGCGCCACCGAAAAAGTCGAGGGCATGGTCGAGGACGAAGGAGTCGTCGCCACCCTGCGGAAAATGCGCGACGAGGCCGAGGAGACCGAACGCCGCTGCACCGACGTCGCCGATGCCCGCGACGGCAAGAAGACGGCCATTCTCGAAAAGGCCCAGGAAACGAAAGGCGAGGCGACCGAGATGATGTCGACCTACCTCGGCGACGAGTCCGACGGGCTCGATGGCTTCGAGTTCCTGACGATGGCCGAGGCCGGCGAGGTCGGCCACTGGGCGGTGCTCGGCAAGCTCAACGAGTCGGCGGGCGAGAGCGAGATCGGCGAGCTGGTCGAGTGGGCGCTGCCGATCCAGGAGCGCCACTTCGCCGAGGTCAAAGACGGCTCGCTGAAGCTGGCCGCCGAGAAGGATCCCTACGAAGAGTCCTAGCGGCTGAAAGCTAGGCCATGCACATCGGGAGACGTCGCCCAGGGGCCATCGCTGCATTGGTGGCACTCGGCGTCTCCCTCATCGCCTTCTCGGGCTGCGGCGACCTCAGCCGCGACGAGCTGAACCGCGGGGTCGAATCCTTGAGCGCGCTGGCGGCGCAGGGAGAATTGATCGCCAATGGCGTCGCTCGCGACGCGACCAAGTCCACCTACACGCGGGTGATGGCGAAGACGCTCGGCGGCGAGGCCGAGCACGAGGCCGAAAAGCTCGCCGACGCCGAACCCTCGCCGGAAGTGAGAAAAGAGCGCAACGCCGCCGTGCAAGTGGCTGGTGAGCTGGCCGACCTCTTCTCCGAATTGCAGACCTTCCCCGGCGACGAGCACCACGGCGCCCTGGTCGAAAAGCACATGGGAGGAGTGAAAGACCAAGCGGATGCGCTGGTCGAACGTCTGACCGGCGAGGAAGCATGAAGTCGATCCTGCGGATCGCGCTGGGGATCATCGCCGCGCTCGGCGGCTTCCTCGACATCGGCGACATCGTCTTCACCACCCAGGCGGGCGCGCTCTACCGCTACGACCTGCTCTGGGCGGTGGCGCTGGGGACCCTGGGCATCGCCGTCTACGCGGAGATGTGCGGGCGGGTCGCCGCGGTCACCGGCCGCCCCGTCTTCGACGTGATCCGGATGCGAATGGGGTTCGGTCTCGGCTTGGTCGCCCTCGTCGCCAGCACCTTCGTCAACGTGCTCACCGTCGCCGCCGAGCTGGGCGGCCTGGCGATCGTCCTGCAGCTCCTCTTCGACGCCGAGTTCAGCCTCTTCGTCGTGCTCGCCGCGATCGGCCTCGTGTTCGTCGTCGCGCTGCTGCCGTTCGGCGGCATCGAGCGCGTCTTCGGCTACTGCGGCCTGCTGATGCTGGTCTTCCTCGCCACCGCGATCCACCAAGGGCCGGATTGGGGGGAGGTCGCGCATGGCTTCGTGCCCTCGCTCAGCGACTCCAAGCTCTACCTCTACTTCGTCGTCGGCGTCTTCGCCGCGGCGTTGATGCCCTACGAGGTCCACTTCTATTCCTCGGGCGCGGTGGAGGAGGGATGGGACGAGTCCAACCTGCGGGAGAACCGCCTCAACGCGAGCGTCGGATATGCCCTAGGCGGTCTGCTCGCCTGCACCCTGGTCGTCGTCTCCGGGTTCCTCTTCCACCCGGTCGGGGTCGACCCCACCGATCTCGGCACCGCCGCGCTGCCAGCCCAGGGGGCCTTCGGGGAGACGGGGCTGCTGCTCGCGCTCGGCGGAATCCTCTTTTGCGTCGGTGGCGCCGCGATCGACTCCAGCTTCTCCGCCTCCTACAACCTCGCCCAGTTCCTCGGCTGGGAGTGGGGCCGCTATCGGGGACCCCGGAACGCACCGCGATTCACCGTCTCCTGGCTGATCTTCCTCTTCCTGGCGATGCTGATCGTGCTGACCGGGATCAATCCGGTTGAGATCACCGAGTACTCCGTCGTGCTGGCCGTGGTCGCCCTGCCGCTCACCTACTTCCCGATCCTGATGATCGCCGGCGATCGCTCGTTCATGGGCAAACACGCCAACGGGCTGATTTCGAAGACGCTGGGCTGGGTCTATTTCGCGGTGATCGTCACGCTGGCGATCGCCGCGATCCCGCTGCTGCTGATGACCAACGGAGGGGGCGGATGAAGGGCGAAGGCGAGATCCTCATCGTCCACCGGCTGCTCGACGAGCAGATCCTCGACAGCGACGGCAAGCGCTGCGGTCGGGTCGATGACATCGAGCTGCGGGGGAGTCCGCCGCGGATCGCGGCTCTCCTGGTCGGCGAGGGCCTCTACCCGCGGCGCCTGCCCGACCGGCTGCGAGGAGCGGCGCGAAAGCTGGCCGGGCCGGAGCGCTGGGGCGCCAACGCGCTGCGCGTGCCGTGGGAGAAGGTCGACCGGATCGACGCCGCCCTGCATCTCTGCTGCAAGGCCGAGGAGCTGGGCCTCGGCGAAGGCGACGATCCGGAGCGCTGGATGGTGAGGAGGCTGCCGTGGAACTGAGCGACATGCCCTTCGCCCTCAGCGACCTGATCGGAAAGCCTGCCTGCGACAGCTCGGGCCGACGGCTCGGGCGCGTCTTCGAGGTGAAGGCGCACTGGGAGGATGGGGACCGCGTCGCCATCGACGAGATCCTGGTCGGGCGCGGTTCGCTGTTGAAGCGGCTGCGCGGCCCCGACGCCGGCGCGCGGGGCTTTCGCTGGGAGAGCGTGATCGAGGTCGGCAAGCGGATCGTCGTCCGTGTTTGACCTTCACGCTCCGCAGGCCTTGCGCTGATTCGCGGGGCGGCCGCTGGGGTAGCGGCAACGGCGTGGAAGAGCTGCTCGCCATCTATCTCAACGACCACCTGGCCGGAGCGACCTTGGGGGTCGAGCTGGCGCGGCGGCTGCGGGCGAGCAACGAGGGCGATCCGGAGTTCGGGCCGGCCCTGGCCGGGGTCTGCGCCGAGGTCGAGGCCGACCGCGAGACGCTCAAGGCGGCGATGGATCGGCTCGGAGTGGATCGGAGCAAGCTCAAGCCGCTCGCCGCCGTCCTCGGTGAGCGAGTGGGCCGATTGAAGCTGAACGGGCGGCTCTGGGGTTACTCGCCGTTGAGCCGCCTCGACGAGTTGGAGCTGCTGCAGATCGGCGTCGCCGGCAAGCGCCGGCTGTGGCGGGCGCTGGAGCACACCCACGCGGGCGAGCTGCCGGGCTTCGATCTCGGCGCCTTGGCCGAACGGGCGACCGAACAGCTGAGGCGACTCGAGGCGCTGCACCTGAAGGCCGCCGCCCTGGCTCTGTAGCCCAGGATGCAACGTTTTGGGGCGACCTCCAGGGGTAGAGGTGGCAGGAGGCCCAGGGGAGCGGCCCCCGCTCACTCCTCGCCAATTTCCGAACCCAGACCTACGGAAGGCGAGCAAGAAGATGAAGGTAGTCCTCACTGGCGCGACGGGGAACGTCGGCACCAGCACGGTCCAGGCGCTTAGCGAGAGTCAGGAGATCGACGCGATCGTCGGACTGGCTCGGCGCGAGCCCACCTGGGCGCCGCCGAAGACCAGCTGGGTCGAGGCAGACATTCTCAACTCCGACCTCGGCTCGATCTTCGACGGCGCCGACGCGGTCATCCACTTGGCCTGGGCGATCCAGCCCTCCCGCGACGCGGTGACGCTGGAGCGGATCAACGTCGATGGCAGCCGGCGCGTCTTCGAGGCCGTGGCCGCAGCCGGCGTGCCGAAGCTCGTCCACGCCTCTTCGGTCGGCGCCTACTCACGCGGCCCCAAGGACCGCGAGGTCGACGAGGGCTGGCCCACCGAGGGCACCCCGACCTCGTTCTACTCGCGCCACAAGGTCGCGGTGGAGCGCGAGCTGGACCGCTTCGAAGCCGACAATCCCGAGACGCGAGTCGTGCGGCTTCGCCCCGCCCTGATCTTCAAGGACGAGGCCGCGACCGAGATCCGCCGCCTCTTCGTCGGCCCGTTCCTCCCCAACTTCCTCCTGCGCCGTGGTTTGCTCCCGGCACTGCCCCGGGTCGAGCGCCTGCGCTTTCAGGCCGTGCATTCAGAGGACGTCGGACGGGCCTACCTGCGAGCCGTCCTGGCGGATGTGCGCGGTGCTTTCAACATCGCCGCCGAGCCGCCGCTCAGCCCCGAGGAGATGGCCGAGCGGATCGGCGTGCGCAGCTTCCCGGTGCCGGCACGGGTCGTGCGGCGCCTCGCCGATCTGAGCTGGAGGATGCGCCTGCAGCCGACGCCGCCGGGCTGGCTCGACATGGCGCTGAACGTGCCCCTGATGTCCTCTGAGCGGGCGCGCGAGGAGCTTGGCTGGGAGCCCCGCCACAGCGGCATCGATGCTCTGGAAGAGCTGCTCGCGGGGATGCGCGAGGGTCATGGCGCCAAGACTCCGCCGCTTGAAGCAGACAGCGCCACCGCCCGCCTCGATGACCTCAAGACCGGTCTCGGCGCGCGGCAGTGGGCCCGCGACCGCGACGAGCAGATCGTCAAGTACCTGGCCGACGTGCACTCGATCGAGCTGCAGGCGCTGGCGCAGCTTCGCGCCGCGCCGAAGATCGCCGGGGACGAGCGCCTCTGCCAGGCGTTCGAACAGCACCTGGTCGAGACCGAAGAGCAGGAGCGGCGCGTGCGCGAGCGTCTGGAAGCGCTGGGTGGCGAGCCCTCGAAGCCGAAGGACGCGGCCGGAGCAGTCGGCGGCTGGGGGATGGCCGCCTTCGCGGCATCTCAACCCGACACGCCCGGGAAGCTGGCGATGCACGCCTTCTCCTACGAGCACATGGAGCTCGCCGCCTACGAGCTGCTGAAACGGCTGGCCGAACGTGCCGGCGACGAGGGGACCGCGCGGATGGCGGCCGACATTGCCAAGGAGGAGGGGCGGATGGCCGAGCGGCTGGAGCAGTCCTTCGACACCGTGGTCGAGATCTCCCTGGCGATGGTCGATCCGGACCAGCTCGACTCCACCCTGCTCGCCTACCTGCGCGACGTCCATGCCCTCGAGGGACAGGCCGAAGAGCTGTTGGAGGCGAGCGCCAAGCGGGTCGACGACGAGCACCTCGAGGCAGCCTTCCGCGACCATCTCGAAGAGACCCGGCGCCACCGCGGGCGGATCGCGGACCTGTTGGATGAGCGTGGTGCCAGGCCCTCGCTGCTCAAGGACGCGATGCTGAAGGCGGGCGGGCTCAACCTCTCCGCCTTCTTCGGTGCCCAACCGGATGCGACCACCAAGCTCGCCGGCTTCGCGTTCGCCTTCGAGCATCTGGAGATCGCCGCTTACGAACTTCTGCGGCGGGTCGCCGCCCGGACCGGTGATGGGGAAGTCGTCGCGACGGCGAAGGAGATCCTCGCCGAGGAGCGCCGCGCGTCCGAGCGGGTCGCCGAGAGCTGGAACCGACCGGATGTACCTCTCGGAATGGCGTCGTGAAAACAACAGAGGAGGACCGATGAAGGCGCTCACTTTCCACGGCAAGCGCGACGTCCGGGTCAACGAGGTCCCCGATCCGAGGATCGAGCAGCCGACCGACGCGATCGTTCGCATCACCTCGACCGCGATCTGCGGCTCGGACCTTCACCTCTACGAGGTGCTTGGGATGTTCATCGAAGAGGGTGACGTCCTCGGCCACGAGCCGATGGGGATCGTCGAGGAGGTCGGCTCGGAGGTCAGCCACGTCAAAGAGGGCGATCGGGTGGTGATCCCCTTCAATATCTCCTGCGGCGAGTGTTGGATGTGCAGGGAAAAGCTCTTCGCCCAGTGCGAGACGACCCAGAACCGCGAGCGGGAAAAGGGCGCCTCTCTCTTCGGCTACACCAAGCTCTACGGCGAGGTGCCCGGCGGTCAGGCCGAGTACCTGCGAGTTCCGCAGGCCCACTTCGGGCCGATCAAGGTGCCAGAGAACGGCGCCCCCGACGAGCGCTATCTCTTCCTCTCCGACGTCCTGCCGACGGCCTGGCAGGCGGTCGAGTACGCGGCGATCCCGCAAGGCGGAAGCGTCGCCGTCTATGGGCTCGGACCGATCGGGCAGATGTGCGCGCGGATCGCCCGCCATAGGGGCGCGGAGACGGTGATCGGCATCGACTCGGTCCCCGAGCGCCTGGAGATGGCGCGTCGCCACGGCGTCGAGGCGGTCGACTCTTCCGAGCACGAGGACGTGCCGGCGATGATCCGGGAGATGACCGGCGGACGCGGCCCCGACGGGGTGATCGACGCGGTCGGCATGGAGGCCCATGGCGCTCGCGTTGCCGAGCTGGCTCAGAAGGCGACCGGCCTATTGCCCGACCCGCTCGCCGCCAAGGCGACCGAAAAGGCGGCGGTCGACCGCCTCTCGGCGCTGCTCGAGGCAATCGACACCGTGCGTCGCGGCGGCACGATCTCGATCTCCGGCGTCTACGGCGGTCAGCTCGACCCGCTGCCGATGATGCAGCTCTTCGACAAGGGCGTGCAGATCCGTATGGGCCA